>Ga0031656_10000544_pt1 | contig 13132 bp, 10 predicted proteins | sample FrelakmetDIP11DI_FD_55080 | JGI IMG/M metagenome (GOLD analysis project Ga0031656, IMG submission 55080) | Freshwater lake sediment microbial communities from the University of Notre Dame, USA, for methane emissions studies - DIP11 DI | ecosystem: Environmental > Aquatic > Freshwater > Lake >... | reverse complement strand
AGCCGGTATCCAATGCCGTTGCCTTTAAAGTCGCTGGATTCCGGGTCAAGCCCGGAATGACGGCAATGAGGCTTTATTAACTTATGCATTAGTATCGCCCTTGGACATGTACAGGTTGTCCGTAACTAATCGAAATACTATAATCAAGCATGAGGGATATCCGCTCGTTTCTATCACATACCTTTCTTTTTCATTCTTTCACCGATAAGGAGACAGATCTCCTCACCGCCTCGACTTCTCTGAAAAGCGTAAANAAGGGAGAGCAGATATTTTCGGAGGGTCTTGAGGCAACAGCATTCTTTATCGTTGTCTNCGGGAAGGTCAAGATNTATAAGCTCTCNCCTGACGGCAAGGAATATACGCTGCATATTCACGGACCGGGAGAACCTGTTGCAGAGGCCGCCATATTTGATTCCATGACGTACCCGGCATCCTGCACGGCTCTTGAGGATGCGACATTAGTCCGCATTTCGAGAGCAGGATTCCTGGACCTGATAAAAAAATATCCGGAACTGTCTTTGAAAATCATGAGCGGCTATTCAAAAAGACTGAGACAGTTTGTTGCAAAGATTGAAGAGTTAACAGTTAAGGATATGAAATCGAGACTGGCACATTATCTGCTCGAAAACAGTGTTGTTGAAAACGGGAAGACCGTTTGCCATCTTACGCATTCCAAAAAAGAGCTGTCCTCACTGCTCGGAACAATCCCCGAGACACTATCGCGAACCCTTTCGTTTTTCAAACAGCAGAAGCTTGTTATGGAAAATGACAATACGATTGTCATTCCTGACCCTAAAAAACTGAAACTGTTTTCAGACTGAAATCTTTTTCCGTTGCACACGCCTCTTGACTTACGTCAAGGACATTCCCCCACCCGTGTTCTATCCTAAAATCAAGAATGTTTGAGGAGGATTATCATGAAAAGAAAAATTATCACCATCAATGAAGAACTGTGTGACGGGTGCGGGAACTGTGTCAGTGCTTGTTCAGAGGGGGCATTGCAGCTTGTGGACGGAAAGGCGAAGCTCGTTAAAGAGGATTTCTGTGACGGATTCGGCGATTGCATGGGTGATTGTCCGACCGGTGCATTGAAGATTGAAGAGAAGGAATCGAAACCCTTTGATATCGAGGCAACAAAGGAATACCTTTTAAGCACAAAAGGCAAGGAAGCGGTTTGGAGAATGGAAGAGGCACAGAAAAAGCATGAGACAAAAGAACAGAAACCCCTGCCCTGTGGTTGTCCGGGAAGTATGGCTCAGACAATTCAGATATCAAAACCGACAGCCGTCTCCGCCCATGGAACAGGAGAACCTCAACTCAGGAACTGGCCGGTTCAGATACACCTTCTGCCACTTAAGGGACAATTTTATCGGGGTGCTGACCTGCTCGTGGCTGCCGACTGCTGTTCATATGCCTATGCCGGATTTCACCAGGATTTTATAAAGGATCACACACTGGCAATCGGCTGTCCCAAGCTTGATAATGCAGATGCATACCGGGAAAAACTGGCGACTATCCTGAAAGAAAACGATATCCGTTCTGTTGCGATTGCCTACATGGAAGTTCCCTGCTGCGCGGGACTGGTTAAATTAGTTGATGCCGCTGTGAAGGATTCCGGTAAAAAGATTCCGGTAAAGAAGACGAAGATCGGTATACAGGGTGGGGTAGCTTAAAGCAAAAAACATTAAAACCGTGCAGAGGTTGTGAGAAAATTTATTTTTCACCACTGTCCAAAGGAAGCCGCCTATGGTCATACCGGCGAAAGCCGGTATCCAGTGACGTTGTCGCACTTTATAACTACTAAAGTCGCTGGATTCCGGGTCAAGCCCGGAATGACAGACGGAGAATCGTACTTTTTTCTTTTCTTGGAATGCTCTCCAGAAAATTATCTTGGACAAGTGTGGAGTTAAATAATTTTTCGAGCAATATCTGCACTTGTCGACTTATCTTACACAATTGTTTTTTGCTTGACAATATTGTCTCACACTTTTTAATGTATATTTAGACGGCAACCGATTGCCGTCTTATTAATCTTTCGAGGTAATTATCATGTGCAGATTAGCCGCTATAACTTCTAAGGAATACTTTTCCCCCATCGAAAATATCCTTGCCCTTGAGACCATGAAGGAAGGCCATGACGGCTCAGGTCTCGGCTTAACGCTGAAAGACCTCGGGGGTCACTTCGAGCATCTCAAAGGGTACCCGATTCTTTCGGGAATTTGCTCAAAAAGCGGGGCAAAAATTCTCGATGACTTCATGGACAAGGCAGGGTTCCAGTTAAAAGACATCTGGGCGCCGAAAATCAAACCCATCAAAGGGATAAAATCCCGTGACCATTATTTCGCGCGGGCTTACGACTATCCTTTCTCTTACAAATACAAACCGACGAAGGAAAAAGAAGATCTTCTGATGAACATCCGCCTTACCCTGAGAAAGATCGGTGAACCTGACGAGTCAATGTTTATCTTCTCATTCTATCCCGACGTACTGACTCTCAAGGAGGTTGGGGACCCGCTCCAGGTGGCAGAATTCTTTGGCCTTGATAAGGGCGGCCTGAAGGCAAAAATCATCTTTGCCCAGGGGAGACAGAATACAAATTATGCAATTTATCTGTATGCATGCCATCCGTTCTTCATCCAGGGATACTGTTCGATGACAAACGGAGAGAACACTGCTTTTGTCCCGATCAGGGAGTTTCTGATGAGCAGGGGATTCCCGGGCTACATAGGCTACAACAGCGACAGCGAGGTCTTCACCCATATCATGCATTATACGGTACGGCAGTTGGGATACCCTTTACCATACTATAAGGATGTTATAACGCCGCTCAAAGATTCTGAAATCGAGACCAGACAGGACAGGGAGGCGTTACGGCTCATCAAACAGTCCCTGAGACCGCTGTGCATTGACGGGCCGAATGTTGTCATTGGGTTCACCCCTGATGGAACCTGCTTCATGGCACACGATGCAAAAAAACTGAGGCCCGGGGTTGTTGGNGGGGTNAAAGGCAAATATGCATTAATGTCTGAGGAATGCGGACTTGACAGCTCCATTCCCNGGAGGGACAAATCAGGAGACATNTTCCCCATGAANTACGACATGGTGATAGTCAGGCCTCAGGCAGAGGAGGTTCGGGTATGGAACCAGCTACAGCATTAGATCATAATCATCAGCTCTCAGTGAGAGAATTCCCCTACATCATCCGGTGGAGGGACGACAGGTGCAAACGGTGCGGGAGATGCACGGCGGTCTGCCCTGTGAAAGCTATTGCACCGGCTGTAAAAGTTCAGCGGGTGGTTCAATCAGAGGGCCCTGTTCCAACACCGACTGCGGTAAGGAAGATTGTCCACACCGTTGAGCAGGTGACGGATATCGAGAGGTATTGCACAGGGTGCGGGACNTGTACCCTTGTATGCCCGAATGATGCAATAGAACCTGAATACAATCCAACNAANAAATTCCTGCACTTCAAGAACAGNGGCGGGGAAGGCTATAGACGGGGGGGCAGAAGGAACGACCCTGCAATATCAACCCTCGACAGACTCAAATTCACCAGGATATCGATGCTCACAGATCCTGCCCTCGACGCAGGAAGACACGAATTCCGCGTGAGAACCCTCCTTGGGAGAATCCTGCCTCCTGAAGAATTACCCCTCATCGCAACAAACGGAACGCTCGGCGTTGAGCAGTCTTCTGATAAATTCATCCCTCCGGTCCGGGAGATTTTTCCGATCATGATCGGAAGCATGTCTATAGGGGCATTGTCACCACCGATGTGGGAAGGTCTCGCCATGGGCGTCGCCTATCTCAATGAGGTTGAGGACCTGCCGGTCTTGATGTGCACTGGTGAGGGAGGAGTGCCGCCAAGGCTTTTGAGATCGAGATTCTTGAAGTACATGACCATTCAGATAGCTTCAGGCTATTTCGGATGGGATGANATTATCCATGCAATACCCCATATGGTTGAGGACCCCGCTGCTATTGAGATCAAGTACGGCCAGGGTGCAAAACCCGGTGACGGCGGGCTCCTGATGGCCCAGAAAGTTCTGAGACTCATAGCAAGCATTCGCGGAGTTCCGCAGTTTGTCGACCTTGCGTCCCCTCCGACCCATCAGACGAAATACTCTATTGAAGAGGCTGTTGCAAAGATGATCCAGTCGATGTCGATGGCATGGGGTTTCCGGGTTCCTGTCTATCCGAAGATTTCCGGAACAAAAACTGCACGCTCTGTTCTCAACAACCTTGCAAGAAATCCTTTTGCAGCAGCACTGTCGATTGATGGTGAGGACGGCGGAACAGGAGCTGCTTACAATGTATCTATAGACAAGATGGGGCATCCGATAGCATCAAATCTGAGGGAATGCTATCTGGATCTTGTCAAACAGGGAAAACAGAATGAATTGCCTCTCATTGCAGCCGGAGGTATTGCCAAAAAAGGCAATTTNGCAGCGAATGCTGCAGCCCTTATCATGCTCGGCGCTTCAGCAGTCTCCATCGGGAAATATGTCATGCAGGCAGCAGCAAACTGCTTTGGTGATGAATATAATCGCTGCAACCTCTGCAATACAGGAAAGTGTCCGAGGGGCATAACAACCCAGGACCCGAAACTCTACAGGAGACTCGATTCTGATCAGGTTGCCGAACGGGTTGTGGAAATCTTTAAGGTTGCCAATGTCGAATTAAAGAAAATCTTCGCGCCCATGGGAAGGAGCACTGAACTGCCCATTGGAATGTCAGATGGATTAAGTATCGACGATAAAGCAATGGCAGACAGATTGGAAATAAGCTATGCGTGCTAAGAAGACAGTAAGCAGTAGACGGCAGACAGCAGTCAGGAAAAAATCGTCTCAGGCAACTCCACCGGGCAAAGAAAACGACATGAGAAAAGAAGAATCAAATTCCTCCTTACCCCCCTTTGCTAAAGGGGGGAGCGGGGGGATTACTGATCGTCAGATCATAACCATTTATGGTGTCGTTGACAATAAGCGTCTCCCGTCCCGGATCCTTGAAGAGCATGTGCAGCAGGCAGTCAGTGAAGGTGCAAGGGCATTGCATATCGTGGCTGACGGGCAGCACGGCATCGGCGGGAGAATCTGGCCGAGGGGAGAAACGATTACCATTACGGTAGAAGGGCCTGCCGGTCAGAGACTCGGCAGCATGGGCATGTCCGGCACGGAGATTATTGTCAAGGGAAGTGTCTCTGACGATGTGGGATGGATTAATTGCGGTGCAAAGATAACCGTGTTGGGAGATGTGACAAATGGTGCCTTCAATGCCGCCGCTCAGGGGATCCTCTATGTTCAGGGGAGCGGTGGAGCCCGCTGCGACACGATGATGAAACACAATCCACGTTTCGACCCGCCCCAGTCCTGGTATTTCAGGAACGTCGGCGATTCATTTGCAGAATTCAAGGCCGGCGGGATTGCTGTTGTCTGCGGCATTGATTCAAGGAACCCCCGGAGCGTCCTTGGCTACCGGCCGTGTGTGGGAATGGTGGGCGGGACAATCTATTTCAGGGGCCCGATTCAAGGGTATAGCGAGCGGGATGTGAAACTCCTCGATCTCACGCCTCAGGACTGGGAGTGGCTCAAACCCAACATGAAGCCATATCTTGAGGCCATTGACAGGTTGTCTTATTACGAAGAACTGACCCGTTCACCGGATGACTGGAAAAAGCTTATTGCCTATACCCCTCAGGAAAAACGTGCCCGAAGATGGTTCAGGATGTCGACTTCTGATTTCAGAAAGAACACATGGGAAAAAGAGGTCGGTTCAGGCGGAATATTCGCGCCGTTTATTGATCACGACCTGACTATATTGCCTTATATAACTACAGGAAAAGAGAGAAGGAACAGACCGGTATGGGCAAATGAAAAATATCTGCCGCCCTGCGCGTATAATTGCCCAACGCATATCCCTTCACACAAGAGGGCATCTCTCATCAGACAGGGGAAACTTCACGAAGCACTGGAGCTCGTTCTCCAGTATAGTCCTCTCCCGGCAACAGTATGCGGCCAGATATGCCCGAACCTCTGCATGCAGAGCTGCACAAGGGCCAAGCTCGACAGACCCTTGGGAATAGATCAGCTTGGCAGACTTGCCCTTGATCTGCCTGCACCAAAAAAGGCTGACCCCACGGGACATACCATAGCGGTCATCGGCGGAGGACCATCAGGGTTGAGTGCTGCCTGGCAGCTTGGACTCAAAGGTCATACGGTTGACCTGTATGAAGCAACGGATAAGCTTGGAGGGAAGCTCGAACTCTGCATACCAAGGGAGCGTCTTCCGCAGGAGGTGCTTCAAAAAGAACTGTCACGGTTCAGGGAGATAGGAGTCACCGTTCATTTCAACGCCAAAACAGAGCAGAAACAATTTGAAGAGATATACAAGTCCCATGAGATTGTTGTTGTTGCGTGCGGTGCGCATAAACCGCGGATTTTTCAGTTCCCCGGATCCGAGCACATCGTATCAGCATATGATTTTCTGAAGGGGATTAACTTCGGTGACATCCCAACCCTGCACAATAAGAAGGTTGTTATAATCGGAGCCGGTAATGTGGGGATGGACGTTGCCTCCCAGGCGTATAATTGCGGGGCACAGTCTGTAATCGCTGTTGACATCCAGAAGCCGGCTGCATCCGGGAAGGAAATGGAGACAGCTCTTGCAAAAGGAACGCAGATACTCTGGCCAAAATTCTCGGACCGGTATGACCATAGTGAAAAGAAGCTCTATTTCAAAGACGGGACTTCTCTTGAAGCGGACCTTGTTGTTATGTCTGTCGGTGATATGCCGATCCTTGATTTCCTGCCGCCGAACATCCACACCGAAAGAGGATGGATTGCGGTAAACGAAATAGGGCAAACATCGGATGTAAAAGTCTTTGCCATCGGCGATGCTACACGGTTGGGACTTGTTACCCATGCAATCGGCCAGGGCAGGATTACTGCTGATACCATCCACTACCAGCTCATGCACGCACCCCGCTGGCCTGAGATCAAACAGGTTATTCCGTACGAACGCATTAAGACCGAATATTACGATGTCTGCAGGGGCGACTTTGTTTCACCTGAACAGGATGCACACAAATGCATGTCCTGTGCAACCTGCCGCGATTGCCATATGTGTGAGGCAACCTGTTACTGGGGCGCCATCAGCAGGATCGAGCATGAAGATGGTTCGTATGAGTATGTTGTTGATGACGATACGTGTATCGGGTGCGGTTTTTGCGCAGGTATCTGCCCGTGCGGCGTCTGGGAAATGGTGGAAAATGTTTAAAACAGGGTTCAAGGGTCCAGGGATATATAAAAATCCCCCTTCATCCCCCTTTTTCAAAGGGGGAGACTTATTCCCCTCTTTTCTAAAGAGGGGTTAGGGGAGATTACTGAATAAATTATGGCGCAGTCATTAGTAAGACAGAATCGTACTCTTTCAGCACTCCTTGAAGTGAGCAGGGTTCTCAACTCCTCGTTCGAACTCGAGAAAAACCTATCAAAAACCATGCGTGTTCTTGGAGAGTTCCTGGAAATGGAACGGGGGTCTGTTTTTCTCCTTGATCAAAAATCGAGAGAGTTGAAAATTGTTGCTTCCCATGGTCTCACCAAAGAACAGATTGAAAGGGGGAAATACAGAATCGGCGAGGGAATTGTTGGCCGGGTGATTGAGAAGGGAACACCCCTGGTCATACCGAACGTCGGCGAGGAGCCTTTATTTCTGAACAAGACAGGAGCAAGGATTGGAAAGAGCGGAATTTCTTTCCTCTGTGTCCCAATTTCGTTTAAGGGATCGGCAATCGGCGTCCTCAGCGTTGACAGAATCTTTAAAGACCAGGCGGTAACCGTCGATGAAGATGTCAGGGTACTCGAAATCATCGGTTCCATCATTGCCCAGTATGTCATACTCTGGAACCATTACAGGAATTCGGAAGAAGAAAAGGAGAACCTGAAACTGCAGCTGAAGGGCAAATACAGCCTGCCGAATATCATTGGGACTTCCGATAAAATGAAGGAAGTATTAGAAGCCGTACACCGTGTCGCCGACTCCAAGGCAACGGTTATTTTATATGGAGAAAGCGGAACAGGGAAAGAACTGATCGCAAAATCCATCCATTATATGAGCCCGAGGGCAAAGGAACCGTTCGTCAAATTCAATTGCGCATCAATACCGGAAGGATTGCTCGAATCAGAGCTCTTCGGCCATGAGAAAGGTGCATTTACCGGCGCCATCAATGTAAGGAAAGGCAGATTTGAACTTGCACACAATGGAACGATTCTGCTTGACGAGGTCGGCGACCTCCCTCTTAACCTCCAGCCGAAAATCCTGCGTGTTCTCCAGGAGAAGGAATTCGAGCGCGTCGGGGGAGAAAAAACGACTAAAGTCGATGTCAGGCTGATTGCTGCTACCAGCAGAAATCTTGAGGAGCTCGTTTCGAAAAGCCAATTCAGGGAGGATCTGTACTACAGGCTGAATGTAGTACCCATATTCATGCCGGCCCTCAGGGAAAGAAGGGAAGATATCCCGTTGTTTGTTGAATTTTTCCTCAGACGTTTCAATGACGAAAATAACAAGAATGTCTCGATATCACCGGAGGCACTCCGGGTTCTGATGGAGTACACGTGGCCAGGAAATGTGAGGGAACTCGAAAACACCATGGAGAGGCTTGTCGTCATGTCAGGCCGGGAAACCATCAAACCTTTGGATCTCCCGATCAATCTCAAACTGCCTTCGCCTGAAGATATGCTGCAGAAAGAATCCCTCAGGGCAGGCATTCAGGACATCGAGAAGTCGAGCATCCTTGACGCCCTCGAAAAAACAGGCTGGATCCAGGCAAAGGCAGCCCGTATGATCGGCCTGACACCGAGACAGATCGGTTACAAAATGAAAAAGTACGGCCTCGCTGCACCTCTCGTTTAACTTGCCCCCATCCGAATCTGCCGGCATACACAAAAATATACGAACAAAGCAGGTTAACTTTTCCCGAAGCAATCTGTTATCGTAAAACGAAATAATTTCTAAAGGGCGGCCATTGGCAAATTTACAGTCCCGGTTCCAGAATCTCAGACGCATCTTCCTATCTCTTGTAGAAAAATACCATCCTTTTAACCTCAAATATTTTAAGGCTCTTGTATTTGTAATTATGACGATGCTCCTTGGGGCTGTTTTAATTCTCGGCTGGAGGTCCTCCCGGCATGTTAAAGATATTGTTACCGAAGATTTCAACCAGCAGCAGCTTGTTCTTGCCCGTCATGTAGCTGACCAGATAAAAACCAGTCTTGATTCTCTCAGAAGAGAAATTGAACTCCTGAGTTTCTCCCCGTCTATTCAATACTCTGAATTGCCAGCCCTAAAAAATAGAATGGAGATTAGCTTTTCGAGCATTAAACATCAGGGCACATTGGAAATACGGTTTATCGAGAAAAAACATCAGAGGATGTATCACGTCTCGGAAAACCACTCATGTATCGCTGAAAAACCGCCAGCGGACGATATGTCTTTCCTTGAATGGGCCATGAACGATGAACAAAAAGGCAAAATACATATGACAAGCGTCTTTCTTGGGACATTCGGTGATCAACCCAATGTGCCCCTGATGAAGATAATCGTGCCGGTCTGGCAGGTTTCCGTGGATGAATCGAATCCTGTTCCCTCGAATAAGTTTGCGGGAGTTGTGATATTTGTTGTTGATGCAAGCCGGCTCATTAAGGGCATCACCAAAGAAATCCGTTCAGGAAAGACGGGATATGCGTGGATTATTGATGAGAATGGTATGTTTCTCTACCACCATGAAAAAACCTTTATCGGGCAGAATGCTTTTGAAGCCCGCAAAGGGAAAAAGCCGATGATTTCTTTTGCAAGAATCAACGAGATTCAGAAAGATAAGATGTTAAAGGGTGAGGAGGGTACAAGCTGGTATGTTTCAGGATGGCACAGGGGCATGGAAGGAGAAATCAAGAAACTTATTGCGTATACTCCAATCCATTCAGAGGACGGATCTGATGCCCGTATCTGGTCAGTGGCTGTTGTTGCCCCGATTACCGAGGTAGAAGGGGCAATACATTCAATCCATATCCAGCAGTTCATCCTTCAGGGACTNATTATTTTTCTCATTTTATTCGGCGGATTGTTTATTAACTTCATGATTCTCAGCTGGTCAAATATTCTGGAGCAGGAGGTTGCAAAGAAAACTGCAGAACTCAAGAAGTCTCAACAGAAATACAAATCACTTGTGGAAAATGCTGAAGACATCATCTTTTCCGTGGACTATAACGGTAACTTTTTATCGGTCAACACCTATGGAGCAAAGTTTTTCGGTAAAAGCGAGGAAAATATTACAGGACATAACCTGTCAGAAATCTACTCCTGGCCGAGTGCTGAAACATTTCTTCTGAATATTCAGAAAGTATTTGATACAAAGGAAAGCCAGCAGATAACGCATCTTGTCATCATCGGAGAACGTCAGTTCTGGTTTAGCACAAACCTCAGAAGGCTCTTTGATGAGGCAGGCAATATCTATGCGGTGCTCGGAATTTCAAGAGACATCACGGAGCGGAGAAAAATTGAGGAGCATAGTTATTACACGGAAAAACTCGCCTCGATGGGAACTCTGTCTGCCGGTGTGGCTCATGAAATCAATAATCCTCTCGGGATTATTCTTGGATTTACTGATCTTCTCCTGGAGAAGGCCCCCCCTGATTCTCAGGAATACGATCTCCTGAAAACCATCGAAAGACAGGGGCTCAATGCCAAGAGGGTTGTTGAAAACCTTTTAAATTTTGCTCGGCATAAAGAACATAAAGAAGAATTCGTTGATGTTAATAAAAATATCGAGACCGTTCTATCAGTGATGAATAATACATTGCTTCTGAACAAGATATTGGTAAAGAAACAATTGGAGGATAACCTTCCGACGGTCAAAGTTGATTCAGGAGAATTGCAACAGGTCTTTTTTAACATCATCAATAATGCCATTTATGCCATGCAGGGAGGTGGAGTTTTAACCATTACAACCATGCTATGCAATAAAGATGCAATAGAGATCAGTTTCGCAGATACAGGGCATGGGATAAAGATAGAACATCGCAACAAAATTTTTGATCCGCTCTTCACCACAAAAGAAGTTGGTAAAGGTACTGGTCTCGGTCTTTCGGTTTCTTATGGTATCGTAACAAAACATGGCGGTGCGATCACCTTTGAAACCAAGACAAAGGACGAATCAGAGGAAACGGGAACTACCTTCATAATAGCTTTCCCGGCAGCACATAGTGAACAAATTGCAAGCAAATAAAGGAGGATAGCATGGCAGAAAAAATACTTATCGTTGATGACGAACCGGATATGTTGAAACTTCTCAGCATGATCCTGCGGGAAAAAACCTCATATGAAATTATTACGACGAATAATCCGATGGAAGCAATAGAACTTGCGAAACAAGGCGGGTTTGACCTTGTCATATCAGACCTGAAGATGCCGGGACTTGACGGGATGGAGATTATTGATGCTGTTAAGAAAGTTGACGAAGACATCCCGGTTATTATCATAACGGCTTTTGCGTCCGTTGAATCTGCTTCAGAAGCAATACAGAAAGGCGGCTTTGATTTCATCACAAAACCTTTCAGAAAGGAACAGATCCTCTTCACCATTGACAAGGCACTGAAGTGGCTCACGGTCCAGAGAGAAAATAAAATGTTGAAGGAACAACTGAAAAAAAGCGCAGATTAATGTTGACCGGACACTGAATCTGATACTGTATGTTTGAAAAACACATAAAGCACATCATTCTCTTTTTATCCCTGGTTTCAAAGACCCGCATACTGACAGCTGCGTTTCTGTTACTCGGTTTCTTGACCTTTGCAGATTATCTGACAGGGCTGCATTATGGATTCTCCCTCATTTATCTCTTTATGGTTCTCATATTAACCTGGTTCGTACGATTGGAGGCCGGTATTATTTTTTCGTCTCTGAGCATTGTCTCGTGGTTTTCAGTCCGCCTCGTGCTCTTATCGAATCAGCCTATTACGCATAGGGATTACATAATATTGACCGGAGAGGCCTTGATACGTCTTTTATTCTTTCTCGTTGCTGCTTACATTCTGCATATGCTGAAAAAGGACTTTGAAATCCGTTCTCAACAGAACAAGCAATTGATTGAATTGAATAATCTCAAAAACTCCTTTGTCGGAATGGTTGCCCACGACATGAGAAACCCTCTTTCCATCATAGAATTAAGTTCATCGGTCATCCTTGACACCGGCAGGGAAAATTTAACGCCTGACCAACTGAGTCTTGCAGAAATGATTTACAAAAAAAGTCTGTATACGATGAAACTCATCGAGGACTATCTGGATATTACAAAAATTGAAGCAGGGTATCTGGCACTGAACAAATCTTATCATGACTATGTTGCATTTATAGAGGAAATAGCGACAATCGACGAAATACTCTCAAGTAAAAAAAATATTCATATCATGATTCAAAAAGATACTGACATTCCCATGGTGCCATTTGATCGCAACAAAATAAATCAGGTTGTAAACAATCTGCTGTTTAATGCAATACACTATTCAAGCCCGGATTCATTCGTAAAGATTATTCTCAAAGTTGAAGGCAATTCTGTCGTTACAGAATTTGCAGATTCGGGTCCCGGTGTTCACGCTGATGACATGTCACGGTTATTTGAAATCTATTACCGGAGCCAAAAGAGAAAAGAAAAAGGTACCGGCCTCGGACTTGCCATCTCAAAAAAGATCATCGAAGCACATAACGGTCAGATCGGATTCAGGAATAATCCTGATGCCGGATCGACTTTCTGGTTCACCCTGCCACTGGAATGATAACAAAATTACTTCGTTGCTTGAACAGGCTTCTTTATATGTTCTTTTATAAACTGATCAACATACATATCTGTCACCGCATCATTGAACATGGCCATGTCGAGCTGTTTAGTATATGCCGTCAGCTTACCCATGACCACTAATTTATCTTCAATGGTTGCTTGTTTGTATTTCGTAAGGATTGCATTCATAACATCCTCTTTGATATTCACCCTGAAATCCATTGCCTTGAGGATTTCTTTTATAAGCCGCACCCTCCGTAATCTCCTGTCAATGGCTGCTCCGCCGCCTTTGAAGAAAAACTT
>Ga0031656_10000542_pt1 | contig 13155 bp, 12 predicted proteins | sample FrelakmetDIP11DI_FD_55080 | JGI IMG/M metagenome (GOLD analysis project Ga0031656, IMG submission 55080) | Freshwater lake sediment microbial communities from the University of Notre Dame, USA, for methane emissions studies - DIP11 DI | ecosystem: Environmental > Aquatic > Freshwater > Lake >... | reverse complement strand
TCGTCGACCAGCCTGACGAGCGCCTTCTCGGTCATGCCCGGATAGTGCTCCAGCGTCATCGCCGCCACCCTGCTGCCTTCGTTCATGTCGCGCGCGAGGCCAACGAAGCTGGCGATGGCGCCGATATCGGTACGGCCCGCACGCATCGCATCGACTTCTGCGCCGAGATCGAAGGCTTCGGTCTGCACGAGGATTTTCATCGTGCTAGTGTAGTGTTGCATTCTGTTTAGAACTTAAGCGGCTGTTGGCGCGAATGACCTTCTGCAGGATGTCACGAGCGCTTTTGGTCCAGATGAACGGCTTGGGTTTGGTGTTGTGGTGAGCGATGTATTCATCGATGGCGCCAATCAATTCCGGCACGCTGGTAAACACTCCGCGCCGCAAGCGCTCAGTGGTGATGTCGCGGAAGAATCGCTCGACCATGTTGAGCCACGACGCCGAAGTCGGTGTGAAGTGCATGTTGAAGCGCGGATGCTTGGCGAGCCATTCCTGCACGGTGGGATGTTTGTGCGTGGCGTAGTTGTCGGCGATCAGATGCAGCATCTTGTCCTTGGGTGTCTCGCGGTCGATCTTCTTCAGGAACTTCAGCCACTCGACGTGGGTGTGGCGCTGCTGGCATTGGCCGATAACCTGGCCGTCCAATACATTGAGCGCGGCGAACAGCGTCGTCGTTCCGTTGCGCTTGTAGTCGTGCGTCATGGTCGCCGCGCGCCCTTTCTTCAACGGCAGCCCAGGCTGGGTGCAATCCAACGCCTGCACCTGGCTCTTCTCGTCGCAGCACAACACAAGCGCGTGCTCGGGCGGCGACATGTACAGGCCGACGATGTCTTCGAGCTTCTCGACGAACCGCGGATCACGCGAGATTTTGAAGCCGCGCACGACATGCGGCTTGAGACCGTTGGCACGCCAGTGCCGCGAGACGCTTGCAGCACTCACGCCAAGCTCGGCCGCCATCTTGCGCGTGCTCCAGTGCGTGGCCGCTTCGGGTCTGGTCTGCGTGGTCAGTTCCACCAGTCGCGCAACATCCACCTTGGCCGGCGGCGCACCGCGCGGCAGGTCGCGCTCAATGCCTGCCAGCCGCGATTGTGCATACCGCGCACGCCAGCGTGAGACCTGCACGCGACCCACGCCCAACTGCCGGGCGATGTCCTTGTTCTGCATCTCCTCCGCAGCCAACAACACGATGCGCGCGCGCTGCACAAGCCTCATGCTTGAGAGCCCGGAGCGCACCAGCTTCGTCAATTCGGCATGCTCTTCGTCGGTCAGCACGATCTCGGGGGCCACTCGCATTCAATTCTCCACTCCGCACCTATTGTGCATTGGAGAGCCCGGATTTACATAAGTTCTGTCAAGAACGCAACACTACACTAGCCACCGGTCACCGGCGGAAAAATCGCGACTTCGGCGCTATCCGGCAGCAAGGCATCGAGCGCCACGACGTCCTGGTTGACCGCCACCCGGAACGCCCGGCCTGCCCCCAGTTCCTCCGCCCAGGCGCCGCCGCGCGCCTGCAGCTGGGCGATGAGATCGGCGGCGGTGGCGCCAGCGAAATTAAGGGTTTCCTCGGCCACCCCGAAACGCTCGCGCAGACGGGCGAAATACAGTACACGCAGTTTCATGCCAGCAGCTCCGAAAAGGGAATGAAGCGTATCCAGTCGCCCGGTTGNACCGTCTGGCCGACGGCGAGGTCGACCAGACCATCGGCCCAGGCGCACGANGTCAGCACGCCCGAACTCTGGTTGGGAAACAGCGCCAGCCTGCCGTTGGACTGCCGGCGCGCGCGCAGGAATTCGCGGCGCGCTCCTGCCTTGGCCCAGGTGAAATCCGCCTGCAAAGCAAACGCGCGGTACAACACATCGGCCACGCCCATGCGCTTCAGCAGGAACGGCCGCACGAACAGGCAGAAGGTGACAAAGGCCGACACGGGGTTGCCAGGCAGGCCAATGAAATCGGCATCTTGCACCCGGCCATAGACGATCGGCTTGCCGGGCTTCATCGCCACTTTCCACATTTCGACGCGGCCGAGGGTCTCGACCGCCGCCTTGACGTAATCGGCCTCGCCCACCGACACCCCACCGCTGGTGATGACGACGTCGGCCTCGTGCGCCGCGCGTGCAAGAGTGGCTTTGGTCGCCTCCAGCGTATCGGGCACGATGCCGAGGTCGATCAGATCGCAGCCGAGGTCGTGCACCAGTCCGGTCAGCATGTAGCGGTTGGAGTTGTAGATCTGGCCAGGTGAAAGCGGTGCACCGGGGGTGACCAGTTCGTCGCCGGTGAAGAAACACGCCACTTTGAGGCGACGGAACACGGGCAGATCAGCCATCCCGACCGACGCGGCAAGCCCCATTTCAGCGGCCCCGATGCGGGTGCCCGCAGCCAGGATCTGTGCGCCTGCCTCGATGTCTTCGCCGGCGCGGCGGATGTTGTCACCCGGCCGCGGCAACGCATGGATGACCACGGCCTCGCCTTCGTTGATCGCTTTGGGCATTGCGTTTGTCCCTTCTCCCGCTTGCGGGGGAGGGTTAGGGAGGGGGGTGCAGTACTCCTGCATCAGCACGGTATCGGCCCCGGACGGCACCGGCGCGCCGGTGAAGATGCGCGCCGCAGTGCCGGGCATCAGTGGCGCGCCGACGGTGCCGGCAAGGATGCGCTGCGTCACCGGGAGTCTGACGCCGGGCGTGGCCACATCGGCAACACGGACGGCGTAACCATCCATCGCGCTGTTGTCGAGGGGCGGCACGGTGATCGCGGAGGTTTGCGGCGCGGCGAGTACGCGGCCAAGCGCGGCAGTCACCGCGACCGCTTCGGTTTCAGTCACCCCACGGGCACGTGCGAGNAGGTTTTCAAGCAGTTGGTCGGCTGAGAGCATGGTCAACAATGAAATCGGTGAGTTGGGATANGGCATCGATATCGATGCGGGGNAANGCCTCGGGTGGTTCGATGTCGGACGCCACCGCCAAGATATCCGGATCGTCAGGAAACAGCCAGGGCTTGGCCGTTTCGTCACGGTGCACTTCCAGCTTCGGGATGTGTTCGCGCTTGTAGCCTTCGACCAGCACCAGGTCGCACGGCGGCAAGGCTGCCAGCAAGTCCTCAAGTGCTGGCGGCGTGTCGCGATGTTCGGTCAGAAGCGCAGTGCGGTGATCCGACGCCAGCAGCACCGCCGCTGCGCCGGCCTCGCGCGCGCGCCAGCTGTCTTTGCCGGGACGGTCGATGTCGAAATCGTGATGGGTGTGCTTGATGACCGCCACGCGCAAGCCTCGCGCTGCCAACTGCGGCAGGACGCGCTCGATCAGCGTGGTCTTGCCGCTACCGCTGTAACCCGCGATTCCAAATATCTTCATGCTTGCATTGCCAGTCCGACTGAATAGGGTTATATTTTTTCATATATAACCCATTCATGCCAGCCACTGCCGACTCCACCATGAACGCTGCTGATTTACGCGATCCATCTGGTCTCACCGACCAGTTTGGCCGCCGCATCGATTACGTGCGGCTGTCGGTGACGGATCGTTGCGATCTGCGCTGCAGCTACTGCATCCCGGAAGGCTTCAATGGCTTCGAGGAACCGGCGCACTGGCTCAGCTTCGACGAAATCGAACGTCTGATCGGCGCCTTTGCCCGCTTGGGTGTGAGCCGCATCCGCCTGACCGGCGGCGAGCCGCTGTTGCGGCGCAACATCGCCGGCTTGGCCGGACGCATTGCCGCCCTGCCCGGCATCGACGATCTGTCGCTGTCGACCAACGCCACCCAGCTCGACAAGCATGCCCATGCATTGAAGGCTGCCGGGGTGACGCGACTCAACGTCAGTCTCGATTCACTGCAGCAGGCACGGGTGGAAAAGATCAACGGCCGCGACGTGCTGGCCAGGGTCATGAACGGGCTCGCCGTGGCGCAGGATGCGGGCTTTTCTCCGATCAAGCTCAACATGGTGGCGCTCGCCGGTACCAACGACGACGAAATCGACGAAATGGTCGCCTTTTGCATGGTCCGCGGTTTTGTGCTGCGGCTGATCGAGGCGATGCCGATGGGCGCTACAGGGCGCAATGCCGAATTCATGGATTTGCAGCCGGTGAAGGAGCGCCTGCGCAGCCAGTTCGATCTCGTAGAAACCACCTTCCCCGGCGCCGGCCCCGCACGCTATCTCGGATCGAGAGACGGCCGCTTCAACGTCGGCTTCATCACCCCGGTGTCGCAACACTTCTGCCAAACCTGCAACCGCGTGCGCATTTCCGTCGACGGCACCGCCTACCTGTGCCTGGGGCAGGACGAAAAATTCGAATTCCGGCCCCTGTTGCGCGATGGCTGCAGTGACACCGAACTGGACGCGGCGATCATCGAAGCCATCAACCTCAAGCCCGAACGCCACGAATTCCGCGAAGCCCCGCACAAGATCCTGCGCTTCATGTCGATGACCGGCGGCTGAGCACTCCGATTCGGCCGTTGCCTGCAGACCCCGTCGACAACAGCATGATTTCTCGCTATTGAGACGGCCAGATAATGTTTGAACCGGTAAGATATTTTTCGCGTCGTCCTGAGTGGTTCGGTCCGTTGAGCCGTCTCAATAGAACGCTGTTTTTAATGGTTATTGATTCGGCCTTCCGCTCTGCCTCACACGACCCAGGCAAGCCAGCCTTCAATACCACTTCAAACTTCATCGGGCCGAATCAATAATCAGTCTTTAAATCCCTTATCCTTGCCAGGACGGGAATGAACCTGCTCTGGTTCGATCGTCACCCCCCAATCATCAGCTATCCGACCAAGATCGAAATTTTCATGCGCCGTCTGTCCATGCTTCTGATCGCTGCCCTGCTTTCCGCGTGCGCAGCCCCGCCACCGGAGCCGACGCCATCCGTCCCGATAGCAACACCGCTCCCAACGCCCAAGCCGCCACTCAGGATCGCGCTGGTGCTGGGCGGCGGTGCGGCGCGCGGCTTCGCCCACATCGGCGTGATCAAGGCGCTGGAAGCCCAGGGCATCGTGCCGGACATGGTGGTGGGCACCAGCGCGGGATCCGTGGTGGCCGCGCTCTACGCCTCGGGCATGAGCGGCTTCGACCTGCAGAATCTGGCGCTGAAAATGGAAGAGGACATGGTGGCCGACTGGACCCTGCCCAACCGTGGCGTACTGAAGGGCGAGGCGCTGCAGGATTTCATCAACCAGAAAGTGAAGAACCTGACCCTGCAGAAGATGCCCAAACCCCTGGGCGTGGTCGCCACCGATCTGCAAAGCGGCGAGATGATGCTCTTCCGCCGGGGCGATACCGGCATCGCGGTACGCGCCTCCAGTGCCGTGCCGGGAGTGTTCCAGCCGGTCGAGATCAGCGGCCGGGATTATGTCGACGGTGGCCTCACCTCGCCGGTGCCGGCCCAATCCGCGCGCACCATGGGGGCGGACTTCGTCATCGCCGTGGACATCTCCAACGTGAGCCGCCAGGACAAGCTCACCGGCACCCTGGATATACTGCTGCAGACCTTCTCCATCATGGGCCATGCTATCAGCCGCCACGAACTGGAGGATGCGGACGTCGTGATCCGGCCGAAGACAGCGGCAGTGAGCAGCACCGATTTCGAGGGCCGGCACCTGGCCATCCTCGAGGGCGAGAAAGCCGCCGCCGCCGTCATGCCGGGCCTGAAAGCCAGGCTCGCCAGGGCGCGGGCGCGCTGAAAGCTTCGCATCTGCATGATTTGAGTGCACGGAGCCGAAAGCACGGATCGGGGCCTAGCAGGTGCTTTTGGCGATCCGCATCCGTCCAATCGTATTGATGATGATGCTTCGCCTGCTTCCGGCGACGCAGACATACAACGTGCCATTGCCCAAGCCGCTGGGACCCTGACTGCTGCCACTGGGCAGGAAACTGGCATAGGTGCTGAAATTGCTGGCGGTGATTCCAACTTCCGGCACGGACCCATGGACTCTCAGGATCGGGTCTCCGACATCCACCACCCCTTTGATCCCGCCATCTACAAAAACCAGCCATCCCTGTTGCCAGTTGGCACTCGAACTGCAGGCAGGAACGGCGTCCATCGGATTGCTGCTCTTGCAGACCGTCACCCGGATCCCGCGCCGGATTGCCTCCGAACGGGCCAATTGCAATGAGGATGCAAGATCATTGGTCACCGCGACCAGTCGATTGAAATTCATGAAATTGGCGTAGCCCGGAATGGCAATCGCCAATAAAATCGAGCTTATGGCCAGCGTTACGATCAACTCCACCAGGGTCAACCCTTGTTGTTGCATGACTTCCTCCCGACAGACTGTTGTTCTGGTCGAAGAGGTTGCCACTGCACGCCTGGCTTGGATATACAACTTTAGTCGTAGGAAACCACCCGTTATTGCCGGGATCGGTTCATTTTGAAAGCGTCTGTGCTCATAGTCGGCAGCGGCGTTTCCGGCCTGAGCGCGGCACTGGCCCTGCTCAGGCATGGCCATGGGATCACGCTGCTGGATCGCGGCGAAGTGGGCAGCGAATCGTCGTGGGCGGGAGGCGGGATCGTGTCACCCCTGCTGCCGTGGGATTACGCCGAGCCGCTCTCCAGACTGGCGCTGCGCTCGATGGCAACTTATGCGGCCTGGATCGAGGATATCGAGGCGCGTTCGGCGTGCATTGCCGAATACTGGCAGTGCGGGATGACGGTATTGGAAGCCGACAATCCTGATGCGGCGCTCTCCTGGTGCAGGGCGCACGGTTTGACGGCGCATTCCAGCAACCGTGCTCTCTGGCTGCCCGATATCGCACAGGTTCGCAATCCTCGCCTGGTGGCAGCGCTGCGCGAGGCCGTTCTGAAATTGGGCGGGACGATCCACACCCGGTGTGCAGCGGAAACCGCCATCTCCAGATCGGGGAAGATGACAGCCGTTACCACTTCACAGGGTTTATTCGAGGCAGACCGGTTCGTCATCGCTACCGGCGCATGGTCCGGGATCGCGCTGCCGGGTATGGGTGGCGTCCCGAATGTGCGCCCGATTCGCGGCCAGATGCTGTTGTTCAAGCTCGAACCCGGCGCGCTCGACAGGATTTTGTACCGCAAGGGGCTGTACCTGATTCCACGCCGCGATGGCCACCTGCTGGTCGGCAGCACGCTGGAGGATGCGGGATTCGACAAATCGACCGACACGGCCACGCACCAAAGACTGCAAGCCGAAGCGGCTGAATTGCTGCCTGAACTGGCAGAGGTTCAGCCCATCCGGCACTGGGCCGGGCTGCGTCCCGGCTCGCCCGGCAACATGCCGATCATCGACCGTCATCCCGATTTCGACAACGTGTTCGTCAATGCAGGACACTACCGCTATGGTGTCACGCTGGCTCCGGCGTCTGCGGAACTGCTGATCGATTTGATGGAAGGCTGCACGCCCGCGCTCNATCCCGCACCCTATGGCTGGCAGGCCGCGCTCGCGCGAACATGGACCGAACCGTTGTAACGCAACGCACGCCAGCGCACGGCGATTCGTAAACAGATGGTTTACACTTCGCGCCATCCACGCGCCACTATTCACCATGCCTCCGACGCTCGCTCAGATGCCCACGATCAAAACCTCACCCGTTATGGACAGGCAGATTAGCCCGGGGCATCTACGATGCTGACGGGTGGCATTCCAGACGGGGACGTGGGGCTGCCCGTTGTCTGAGTTAACCGCAGCGAATCCACCGCTGGTGGTATGGGTTGTCAGCGACGGCAAGCCAGGACACGCGAACCAGTCACTGGGCCTCGCCGAGGCTTTGGCTCGCGCCTCCTCCATCACGCTCCAGCTTCTCCCTGCCCTGCCGGCCTGGCGCGCCTGGCTGGCGTTGATGCTGAANCGGGCACCGGGCAGGGAATTGCCGAATCCGGACCTGATNGTGGGCGCAGGACATGCCACGCATGCAAGCTTGCTTGCCGTGCGACGTGCGCGGGGCGGACGCACCGTGGTGCTGATGAAGCCGAGCCTGCCGCGTCGCTGGTTCGACCTGTGCATCCTTCCCGAACACGATGGTGTCGCGGCTGACGCNAATACGCTGATTTCCCGAGGNGCACTCAACCGCATCCGCCCGGCGACCTCCCACGATGCGAACCAGGGTCTGCTGCTGATCGGTGGCACCTCGTCGCATTTCGAATGGGACAGTGATGCCATCCAGGTTCAGATCAGGAGCATCCTTGCGCGCTCACNCGANACCCACTGGACGCTCACCACTTCGCGCCGTACCCCGGNCGATTTTCTGGCGCAGCTGACGCCGCATCCCAACCTCACCGTCGTCCCTCACACCGCCACCACACCGGACTGGCTGCCCGAGCAGTTCGCACGATGCGGCACTGTCTGGGTCACGCCCGACAGCGCCTCGATGGTGTTCGAGGCATTAACGGCGAGTGCCAATGTCGGCGTGTTCGACCTGCCGGTCAATCCGAAAAGCCGCGTCGGCAGGGCGATTGCACATCTCGCCGACGCGCAGCGCGTCACCCGGTTCACTACCTGGTGTGCACACGGCATGCTTCACCCCAACCTGCATCCGCTGGCCGAGGCAGACCGATGTGCCGGCTGGATACTCGCGTGGCTGAAGAAAAAAACGAATGGCTGAAGAAAACAAATTGACTGTCCTGCAACTGTTGCCCGCGCTGGAATCCGGCGGCGTCGAGCGTGGCACCCTCGAAGTGGCAAGCGCATTGGTAGAAAACGGCCACCGGGCACTGGTGATGTCGGCCGGTGGGCGCCAGGTCCCTGCCCTGCTCGAATCCGGTGCCGAGCATTTCGTCTGGCCCATCGGAGAAAAGGCATTCAAAACCCTGCTGCTCGTCGGCAAGTTGCGTAAATTCCTGCTGGAACAGAAAGTGGACATCGTTCACGCGCGCTCACGCGTGCCTGCCTGGATCGCCTACCTTGCCTGGCGCGGCATGAACCCGATGACACGCCCGCGTTTTCTTACCACGGTGCACGGCCTGTACGGTGTCAATCGCTATAGCCGCATCATGGCGCGAGGCGAGCGGGTGATCGCAGTGTCCAATACCGTGCGCGACTATATCCTGCGCGAATACCCCGACGCCTTGCCGTGGTGTGTTCAGGTCATCCATCGCGGCGTCGAAGGGCGGGAGTACCCCTACGGCTGGAAGCCGGAAGCTTCTTGGCAGCAGGCATTCCTGGCGCAGTTCCCCAATGCCGCGGGCAAGCTTCTGCTCACCCTGCCCGGCCGCATTACCCGGCTCAAGGGGCACGAGGATTTCATCGAGCTGATTTCCCGGCTGAAGCGGCGCGGCCTGCACGTGCACGGGCTGATCGTGGGCGGCGCGGCGTCTTCCAAGCAGCGCTACTTGCAGAAGCTGCGCTACCGCGTTCGCAGCATGGGTCTGGAAGCCGACATCAGTTTCACCGGTCAGCGAGACGACCTGAAAAACATCCTTGCCATTTCCAATCTGGTGCTGTCACTCTCTTCCCAGCCCGAATCGTTTGGCCGCACCACCCTGGAAGCACTGCGGCTGGGAGTGGCGACGGCAGGCTACGATCACGGTGGCGTCGGTGAAATCCTGCGAACCATCTATCCTGCCGGACTATTGCCACTCGGCCGCATCGACGAGGTCTGCCAGCGTATCGCGCAACTGTTGCAAAACCCCGAGCCGGTTCCGACGGGGGATTTCTTCCCGCGACAGACCATGCTGGACCAGACGCTGGCGCTCTACGAGCAGTTGGCACGCACGCCGCGTCGCTGATTCCTGATCCAGTTTCTCCTGCGAACCGGCATTAGGCCTGGCCGCTGATTGAACCAGGCCTATGCAGCAGGCGTCTGTGCAGCTTGCCGACAAAATCCCGCAGAGCAACCGCCGGATTGGACAGTCTCAAGGCACGTCGCGACAGGATCGCCGCACCCGGTTCGAAACGGGGTCGCACTCGAACAATCCGCTGCAATTGGGCTGGGGATTGAGGTGGATTACGGCATCGGGAAACGCGCGCGCGATGTCCTCCATCACGGCACTTGCGATCACCACGTCGCCCAGCGCGCTCCATTCAAAGTTCGGGATCTGCGCATGTCGTCCAGTTGCAGGCTGCTCACGTTTGCTTCGAATCCGGCTGGTATTCCGGCACCCAAGTCTTCAACTGACGCTTGATCATCACTTCGTCGTATGCACCGGGTCGGGCCAGCCAGGCCAGACATTCCGCGTACCAGCTGGCATCGGCCGCGCGCGCTTTCGCCACACGAAGCTTGGGATGCGGTGTCGGCAAGGTGGACTCGTCATCGGCCAGTGGCTCTTCATATAACTTGTCTCCCGGGCGCAGGCCTGTGAATTCGATGCGGATCTTGTCCTCGTCCGCGCCCGACAGGCGAATCATGAGCCTTGCCAGTTCCGCAATCCTGACGGGCTCTCCCATGTCAAGCACGAAAATTTCACCCCCCTCGCCCATCAGGCCCGCCTGCAGAACAAGTTGCGCGGCTTCGGGAATCGACATGAAGTATCGGGTGATCTCTGGGTGCGTCACGGTCACGGGGCCGCCGGACTCGATTTGCTTCTGGAACTTGGGAATCACACTGCCGGACGAACCGAGCACATTACCGAAACGCACCGAGACAAAGCGCGTGCCGTCCGGCTTCAGGTCAGGCAAATGCTGCTGCATGGCCTGGCAGGTCATCTCGGCGAGCCGCTTGGTTGCACCCATGACATTGGTCGGATTGACCGCTTTGTCGGTGGAAATCATCACGAACTTGTCTACGCCAAATGCCTGTGCCGCTGCTGCGACAATCTGTGTACCCAGCACGTTGTTGCGCACCGCCTCCCAGGCATTGCCGCCTTCCATCAGCGGTACATGCTTGTAGGCGGCTGCATGGAACACCACGGCAGGCCGATGTGCTTCCATCACCTGGTTTACGCAGGCAGCGTTCTTCACGTCGCCAATCACCGGCGCGATCTTCAAGCCGGGGAATCTCTGCGGCAACTCCTGCTCCATCGCATACAGGGCCAGTTCGGACTGCTCGAACAGCACCAGCTTGGCCGGCCCGAAGCGCGCGATCTGTCGGCATAGTTCAGCTCCGATCGAGCCGCCTCCGCCCGTCACCAATACCACCCGACCGGTCAGGAGACGGTGCAGGCCGCTTTCGTCGAGTTGCACCGGATCGCGCCCCAGCAGGTCATCGATCTCTATCCGACGCAGGTTCGACACCGACACTCGCCCCGCCACCAGATCCTCGAGAGAGGGGACGGTCAGCACATTCAATCCGGCTTCGGAACAGGTCTGGGTGATGCGCAGTCGCAATTCGTGCGCTGCCGACGGCAATGCCAATACCACGTCGTCCACCCTCATGTTGCGTGCACATGCCGCCACATCATCCAGTGCGCCCAGTACCGGAATGCCCTGCACCAGCCGTCCGTGCTTTTCACGACTGTCGTCGAGCAAACCCACCACATGAAATCCAGCCGGGTTACGCGCCAGTTCGCGCAGCAAGAAGTCAGCCGCCGATCCTGCTCCGGCCACCAGCACCGGCTTGCTGTCCGGATGCAGCACGCTGACAAGTCGGTGTTCCTTCCAGGCACGGTATGCCAGGCGGCTGCCGCCCATGNTGATAAGCAGCAGCAAGGGGTCGAGAATCAGCACCGAACGCGGCACCACGGCGCTGATCCGGAACAGGATCAACACCAGCGGAGTCAGCAGCGCCGCAATGCCCACGGCCAGCATGATGCGCTTGAGATCGGGCAAACTGGCAAAGCGCCAGATCCCGCGATACAGGCCGAAGCGCCAGAATACAATGGCTTGCAGCGGGACCACCCAGACCATCGTGGACATGGTGGCAGCCAGATATTCCGGAGGAATCGCCAGATTGAAACGCAGCCAGTAGGCCCCGACCCAGGCGAGGGCTGACGCCAGGATGTCGTGCAGGATGACGGTGACNATGCGGGAATTAATGTTCATTGCGTGTAANTTGCCAGCGTCGATCGATGGCCATGAAAATCANTAGATGCATGGCTGCCCATACAACAAGCAGCCACGCAGCATGCTGCGGCATGCGCAACAGCATGAATGCCAGCGCGGCATCGGCGAGCATCAGCACATAGGCGTTCAATGCAAGTTGGCGATGTGACGCACCCATTAACACCACGCGCTGATAATAATGCGAACGGTGTGCTTGCCAGATTTTCTCGCCACGCAAGCCACGTCGAACCAGCGTTACGCTGGCATCGACGATGAAAGGCGAGAACACCAGCAGCGGAAACAGCCACGGCCACACATGCTGCATCGCACCCAGAATACCCAGTGACGCCGCCAGAAACCCCAGCGGAATCGATCCTGCATCGCCCAAGAACACCCGTGCTGGCGGAAAGTTGAAGCGCAGGAACGCCAGCGCTGCTGCAGCAATGGATGCGCAAGTCACCGACAATNCCGGCGCATCGCCGTACCACGCTGCCAGTGCCAGTGCGCCAAAGCCAAGTGTTGCCATACCGCCAGACAACCCATCTGATCCGTCCATGAAGTTGTACAGATTGGTCATCCATACCACGGCCAGCGTGCCCAGCAGCAATACCCAACCGGTCAGNCCNAGCACCTGAAGACATGCTGCAGACACGATGAAATGTGTCAGCAAGCGCAGCGCCACGGGAAGTCCACGCACATCGTCCAGAACAGAAATACCAGCCAGCGCAAATGCTGCCAGCAGCACCGGTAGCTCAGCCTTTAGCACACCGAGGGCGGCCAAGCACACCGCCGCCACGAGCACGCCGGCCAGGATACCCAGCCCGCCAATACGCGGCGTTGGCGTTACATGCAGCGAACGCGCATTTGGATGATCCACAGGCAGGCGTTTGCCGCTTCGCAGCAGCCCGGCCAACGTTAGCCAGCATACCGCAAAAGCAAACAGGACAGCGAGCCCATTCACCTTGAGAAAGCCACCGCTGCCGCCGATCCAGTATTTATCAAAACCGGCAGTCTCCATTCCAGACGAGAGAGAATTGTCGCACCTTTCAAAACCACGGATCAGCCAGCCGCACCCTTACAGGGCATTTTCCCGATTGGGCGCAACCGAGCCCCAACAAGTACCGCCAGCAATCGCACCTGCCGCCCATGGAAAGCGGAACGAAGCGCACAGCCAGTATGTAATTTGTAGGCGGCACTACGCTCTAAAACGCTGAATCGCCTCATCCAACCTGTGCACCGCATGGATCTCCATGCCGGCGATTTTTTGCTTGGGCTGGTTGGCGGCCG
>Ga0031656_10000540_pt1 | contig 13184 bp, 13 predicted proteins | sample FrelakmetDIP11DI_FD_55080 | JGI IMG/M metagenome (GOLD analysis project Ga0031656, IMG submission 55080) | Freshwater lake sediment microbial communities from the University of Notre Dame, USA, for methane emissions studies - DIP11 DI | ecosystem: Environmental > Aquatic > Freshwater > Lake >... | reverse complement strand
AGCCTTTTAAAACCAGGCATCAGCATTGTTGATTATACCGACAAAGTTGGAGATGAAGCCACAAAGCTTTTTCTGAAAATCGGACTCATCAGTAAGGCAGATATAAAAAATGAAACTCCTGAAAACAGGGCATACCGGAGGTATTTATATCATGGCATTTCCCATCATTTGGGTCTGGATGTACATGACCTTGGCACACGCACGGCTCCAATCGAGGCCGGAATGGTCTTTACTGTTGAGCCTGGCATCTATATTGAGGAAGAACAAATGGGGGTGCGCATTGAAAATAATTTGTGGATCACTAAAAACGGGTACATTGATTTGACGAAAAATATTCCCATAACAGTTGATGATATCGAAAGACTCATGAAATCCTGATAGCACTATACTTTTTAGCAACTTATATTTGCCGATAAAAAAACTTAAAGGCGAGGAAGAAAACAGACATGAAACAAATACCTAATCTCTTTACCCTGCTAAATCTCATCTTCGGATGCCTGGCCATTGTTTTTATTTTACAGACTGGCGAAACCCTTTTGAACTATAATGGCGACGAGTGGAAAGTTTACCTACCCGAAAAGATCTGGTGGGGGGCTATCTGTATTGGAATTGCGGCCATCGTTGATTTCATGGATGGTTTTGTTGCCCGATTATTTCGAGCTTCTTCTGAAATGGGAAAGCAGTTGGATTCCCTTGCCGATGTTGTTAGTTTTGGTGTTGCACCTGGAATGATTCTTTACCAGCTGCTCCGCATCAGCTATGCCTACGAACCTGGAGGTATTGAAATACCCATTGCCTATCTGCTGCCTGCATTTATTTTTCCGGCTGCAGCGGCTTTTCGGCTGGCAAAGTTCAACCTGGATGCAAGCCAGGAATATGGGTTCAAAGGCGTTCCCACACCTGCTGCAGGTTTACTGGTAGCTTCATTGCCGTTAATACTATTCTATAATTATTTTAATATTCAATCGGTTTTATTAAATAAATGGGTGATTTATGGATTGATAATTTTACTAAGCTATTTGATGGTGTCTAATATTCCTTTGATAAGCCTGAAATTCACTGACTATGGTTTCAGAAAAAATATGCCTAAATGGCTCTTGTTAATTGTGGTTATAGTGAGTGCATTTTTTTTGAAATGGCTCGCAGTACCCTTGGTATTCATCGCCTATATTCTGTTATCTTTGTTCTTTAAAAAACAGCCCGAATGATATATACTGTTCAGATAAAAGTAATGCCACTGAAAGAATTGCTTGATCCGCAGGGCAAAGCCGTTTTGGGTGGCCTTAATAACCTGGGTATGAATGCAATTGAAGACGTGCGGATCGGCAAGCACATCAGCCTGCAGGTGGAAGCCGGTTCTGTAGATGAAGCAAAAAGCATCGCTGAAGAAGCCAGTAAGAAACTGCTTGCCAATCCGGTGATGGAGAATTTTGAAATTTCCATCTCATGATATTTGTAAGTCTCTATTTATGGGCCGGGTATTAATAATTTTTCCGGTTCTCAGTATCCCGGTGATTTTTCAGGCTTCATTATAATTATTTCCATGCTTCACATTATTCCCACACCTATCGGAAATCTGGCAGATTTTACTTTCCGGGCGGTTGAAATACTGAAGCAGGTTGACCTTATCCTGGCAGAAGATACCAGAACATCATCTGTTTTGTTAAATCATTACCAGATACACAAGCCCATTACGCCTTTCCATCAGCATAATGAACATAAAGTTACAGCACACCTAATTGAACAACTCGAGCAGGGAAAGGAAATGGCTTTACTAACGGATGCGGGTACCCCGGGAATTTCCGATCCTGCCTTTTTCCTGGTAAGGGCTTGTGTGCAACATAATATTCCAATCGAATGCCTTCCGGGGGCAACCGCTTTTGTTCCGGCATTGGTAAACAGCGGACTGCCGATCAACAGATTTTGCTTTGAAGGATTCCTTCCCCTCAAAAAAGGCCGGCATACTTTGCTCACTAATCTTTCAACAGAGCCCAGAACGATGGCGTTTTATGAATCACCTATGAGACTGGTCAAAACTCTGGAACATTTCATGCAGTATTTTGGTGANGANCGNCCATGTTCTGTCAGCCGCGAAATTTCTAAAAAATTTGAAGAAAATAAGAGAGGGACTTTGAANGAAGTGCATGATTATTTTCAAGCAAAAGGAGTGAAAGGTGAGATAGTGATTGTAGTTGGCGGAAAGGAGTAAGTAGCCAGTAGCCAGTAGCCAGTAGCCAGTAGCCAGTCGCCAGTAGCCAGTCACCAGTAGCCAGTAGCCAGTCAACAGCCGGAAATACAATTAGCATATCACTATTCATGTCTAAACGGTAAGCAATTAATAAGGACATTTTGTTCAGGAACAGGGCTGTTTTTGCCGACTGGCGACTGGCTACTGGCGACTATTTATTCATGCCAAACCGCAATTTCATTCAGTTCCTTCCTCTTTATATCCGGCACCCAGCATTCGTCAGCAGGGTAGCCTACAGGTATGAGCAGAAATGGTTTTTCATTTTGCGGGCGTTTCAATACTTCGCATAAAAAATTCATCGGTGATGGTGTGTGGGTAAGCGAAACCAGGCCCGCATGGTGTATAGCCGCAAGCAGGAAGCCGCAGGCAATGCCGGTGCTCTCTTTCACGTAATAATTCTGGTGCTTTTTGCCGCTTTCCGTTATTTCATAGCTCCGGGAAAAAATGATGATCAGAAAAGGGGCTGTTTCCAGGAATGGTTTTTCCCAATTGGTCCCAAGTGGCCGTAGATCTTCAAGCCATTCATCACTCATTCGGTTTTCATAACTTTCTCTTTCTTCTTTTTCAGCGGATTCCCTGATCTGTTTTTTTATAGCAGGGTTAGAAACAATACAGAAAGTCCAGGGTTGTTTATGTGCTCCACTGGGTGCTGAAGAAGCTGTTAGCAGGATATTTTCAATTACTTCATTTGCAACAGGCTTACTGCTGAAATCCCTGACAGTCCTGCGTTTATCCATCCAGCCATAAAATTCCTGACTTCTTTGCAACATTTCCACGGCAGGAAAGATTTCTTTTTTGTAGCGGATATAAGGGTATCCATCAATCATTTTTGTATTTTGCATTTTATACTACAATTTTTTTGACAAGTGAATTTAAATCAGAACCAGATGTCTAAATCAATTTTCTTTCTTTTCTTTTCATTCCTTATTTCAACTTTCGTAAAACTGAATGCCCAGCCAGAACGCTGGCAGCAAAAAGTGAAGTACAAGATGAATATTGATATGGATGTGCAGACAAACCGTTTTTCCGGGAAGCAATCAATTGAATACTGGAATAATTCACCTGATACATTGAAAGTNTTGTATTACCATTTATACTGGAATGCATTTCAGCCGGAAAGTATGATGGATGCCAGGAGCCGCGAATTGGGAAATAAGATAATATATGGCCGTAACGACTGGGATGCGCGCGTGCGTGACAGGATCTCGAAACTGACCCCTGAAGAAATCGGATATCAGAAAGTTGTAACGTTGAAAATGAATGGCCGGCCGCAGGAAACAAAAATGTATGAAACCATACTGAAAGTAAATCTGGATAAACCCATCCTGCCAAAAACAAAAGTATTACTGGAAATGGAATTTGAAGCACAGGTGCCGATACAAATCCGCAGAAGTGGCCGGGATAATGCAGAAGGAGTAAAGCTAAGTATGTCGCAATGGTATCCAAAACTATGCGAATATGATTACGAGGGCTGGCACCCAACACCATATGTAGCCAGGGAATTTTATGGTGTATGGGGCGACTTTGAAGTGAATATTAAGATCGATCGGAGTTATATCATTGGTGGTACAGGGTACCTGCTGAATCCACAGGAAATTGGATATGGTTATGAATCAAAAGGTATGATTGTTAAGCGCCCCGCGGGGAATACGCTTACCTGGAAATTCATAGCGCCTAATGTGCACGACTTTGTATGGGCCGCGGACCCAGACTACAAGCATCTCTCCAAAACCGTAAGGGAAGGAATGGTGCTGCATGCTTTTTATAAAATCAGCCAGCCTGATTTAAAGAAGCAATATGCCGCTTATCCAGACAGGGTGAAGCAGCGTATGACAGAAGCACAATACATTGGCGATTACCAGAAAGAATGGGAAAACGTTCTTAACCTGGCTGAAAAAGCATTGCCTTATATCGACAAAACCTTTGGNAAATATCCATACAAACAATATTCGTTTATACAAGGGGGTGATGGCGGAATGGAGTATCCNATGGCTACACTGCTGAAAGGAGCAGGTGAAGGNGTAGTCATACATGAATGGATGCACAGCTGGTACCAGATGATGATGGGTTCAAATGAATCGCTTTATGCCTGGATGGATGAAGGATTTACCAGCTATGCAGAATCCCGTGTAGCTAATTACCTTTCAGGCATGCAGGACAAATTCCCGCACAAAGGGGCGTATGATTCTTATATCCAGCTGGCAAAGAGTGATTTTAACGAACCGCTTACCACACATGCTGATCAGTACAGTACCAATACGGCATATTCGATCAATGCATATTCAAAAGGTGAGGTATTCATGGAACAGCTTGGATATATCATTGGCGCAGAAGTAAGAGACCGGGTTTTGCTGGAATATTATAAAAGGTGGCATTACAAGCATCCAAACCCGACGGACTTTTTTCGTGTAGCCGAAGATGTTAGCGGACTCCAGTTAGACTGGTACCGGACTTTTTTTGTGAATACCAACAAGACCATTGACTATGCTATTGACAGTCTTTGGGGCGAAAACGGAAAAATGAAGGTAAGGTTCAGGAACAACGGATCTATGCCGATGCCTTTGGATATTGAATTGCAGTTTAAAGACGGCAGCAGGGAATTGGCTTATATTCCACAATATCTGATGTTTGGTGAAAAGATAAATGAAGAGCCTGCCATTAAAAGAACCGTGGGAGAGCCCTGGAAATGGACGCATTCTTTTTATACAATTGAAATTAACAGGAAACTCACAGATTTAAAGATTATTGAAATTGATCCTGGACAACGTACGGCTGATATGGAACGAAAGAATAACAGGCTTGAGCTTAAATGGTAACCGTTACCTCCTGGCGGTCAGAGTAATTTTTTCGGGCGATAGAGAGCCAAAGAGTAATGCGAAAAATATTCTCTGTGGTTATTTTTTTTTAACTAAGTGATTCTCTGGGCCTGTATTTTCAAGCGACCTGCTAATATTTATATAAAAAAGAGGCAATCTGAATAAACAGATTGCCTTTCAATTTGAAGGGGTTGAGGATAGGCGACGTTTATTAACGTCCAAAATATTTATTTACCGCTTCCACGCGGTTATTGACATGCAGTTTTTCGTAAATGTGATATACATGTTTGCGTACAGTTTCCTGCGCGATATTAAGTTGACCGGCAATTTCTTTATAAAGTAAACCTTTTGCCAGCAGTTGCAATATCTCCGCTTCTCTGTGAGAAAGGGTATCCAAAGACAGACTAGGTACCTGCGGAATCCGGCTGAAGGCAGCCACCACTTTCCGCGCAATCTGGCTGCTCATAGGCGCGCCACCTTCGTATAATTCCCTTATAGCTTCCAGCAACCTTGCCGGAGCTGTTTTCTTGAGTATATATGCATTGGCGCCTGCTGTCAAAGCTTCAAAGATCTTTTCATCTTCTTCATAAATTGTACACATCATAAAAAGGATATCCGGGTGTTTAGGTTTCAATAAACGCACACATTCAATACCGCTCATACCACCCAGGTTAATATCCATCAGCACCACTTTTGGTTTGAGCATTGGTAAACCGGTCAGCGCTTCTTCTGCATTAGGAAAGGAACCCAACATTTGAAATTCGTCTGCCAAATGGATGATTTGTTCCAGGGCAAGGCGGATATCTTTATTGTCTTCAACAATACAAACGGAAATATCATTCATGAAGCGACATTAAATTATGTAAGTGAATAATCATTTTATTAATGCAGATATTCAACAAAAAAAATTCCCAGAGGGGAAGAGATACAGTCGATAGACTAGAATACAAAGCAATCAGAAATAACGAATATGGCAAATTAAAGATATCCACTATACGGGAAGCCATGAAAAAACCAGTTCCTTTAAACCGGTACATAGAGCACATATTTTTCATAGAAATAAGGCTCATTGAAAAACCCCTGGATATCACGTATGTGTGGCCTTAACCCGCTGTCGGCTATTTCGGTAGTAAGGTCACCCCCTTTAAGGCATATCAGCCCGTTCTTAAAATCCTCCATCTTTCTTTCATTCTTCAAAAGTGGTTTGCTCCAGCCCCAGAGATCTTTCAATGGCGCAACTGCACGGCTGACAGCAAAATCAAATTTCCTGTTCCTTATTTCCTCTGCCCTTCCATGATATGTGGTTACGTTTTTCAGATTTATTGCTTCTGCAACTGCATTCACCACTTTCAATTTCTTGCCAACAGAATCTACAAGATGAAATTTTACTTCAGGGAAAAAAATGGCCAACGGGATACCCGGAAATCCGCCACCAGTTCCAATATCAATGATATCAAGGCCGGGCGAGAAATCAAACCATGCAGCAATAGCAAGCGAGTGCAGAACATGTTTTTCATACAGGGAATCGATATCCTTCCTGGAGATGACATTGATTGCTGCATTCCATTCTCTATACAATTCATCCAGCATCTCAAACTGCCTAAGTTGAACTGAAGAAAAATCAGTAAAATATTGACAGACTATTTCCAGCTTGCTTTTGGCCTTTTCCATATTGAAGGTATAAAGATCAGGTAATAGAAGAACATCCAGAAATCCAGCAGCCAGTACCAGGGCCACAGATTTTTTTCATCTAATATCTCCATGCTCTTATAATAAATGAATCCCTGTATCACCAGCCTTATGAAGAATATGGGCAAAGCAATCCTCCAGTCGGCAAATATCATACTAAGTACAAAAAGCGGGTAGAAGAGAAAATGCGTTAGAGAATAAAGGCCCAATAAGTACCGGTGAATAGGTTTATAATACTTCCCTGTGGAAAAATGCCGATATTTCTGCCTGATCCAGTTTCTTAGGGTTGATTGTGGTTTTGACAAAGTAAAAGCTTCTTTGTCTATGACAATGGCCGTGTTTTCAGTTGTAGCGGCCATATTCACAAACAAGTCATCATCTCCGCCAGGTACATGGTTATGCGAGGCAAATCCTTTATGGCGGAAGAAGACCTGCTTCTTGTAGGAAAGATTTCTTCCTACACCCATATAAGGCATACCTGCAATGGCATATGAAAAGTATTGCAGGGCGGAATGAAACGTATCGAAGCGGATCAGTTTATTAAGCAGGCCTTTTTCTTTCAGGTAAGCACCATAGCCAATCACTATTTCAGTATTTTCTCCATAAGCGTCCTGCATTTTTTGCAGCCAGAATTCAGATGCCGGAACACAATCTGCATCTGTTAAAAGCAGGATTTCATATTTGGCTGTTTTGATACCAACTGAAAGTGGAAATTTTTTGCCGGGGATGAGTTTTGCTTCCTGCTTAAGTTCCACTATATTCAGGTTCCTGAATTGTTTGTGTAATCCTTCTAAAAGGTAACGAGTTTCATCCTTCGAGTTGTCATTTACCACAACAACTTCGTATGTGCTACGATATGTTTGAACTAATACACCAGGTAGGTTATTGGCCAGGTTCTCTGCTTCATCGCGTGCACAAACAATAACACTTACTGCGTTTTCACGCGTAATTTCTTTCTCTTCAGGTTGATAATTCGCCAGCCGTCTGAAAAACCAGAGATAATAAAAAAGCTGAATGCATCCTGCCAGCGCAAATGCAATGAGCAGCAAATCCCACCATTTAATTAGCATAGCTGCGAATATAGGTCACTCAGGGATAACCAATACTGCCGGGTTTTCACATATGTGGAAAAGATATGCCTGCTGATTCATTCCGGGGAACAGCCCGACTTAATTTGACTGCTCAGGTCAAACTGTTGGCAGGAGATTGTGTTTATTCTGAATGCCTTTTTATAGGCGTAGGTTTCTCCTTATCTTGCGATATCAATGCCTGCATTAACCTTTCAATTAGCAAAAACGGATTCCGGTAGCCATGCCCGTGCGGGGCTTATTCANACCGACCATGGCGAGATACCAACACCCATTTTTATGCCCGTGGGAACAGCAGGCAGTGTAAAAGCGGTTTCACAGCAACAACTCAGGGATGATGTGAACGCCAAAATCATCCTCGGTAATACCTATCATTTATACTTAAGGCCAGGTTTACAGGTGCTTGAGGCAGCAGGCGGATTACATAAGTTCAATCATTGGGATGGGCCCATACTGACTGACAGTGGCGGGTACCAGGTTTTTTCACTGGCAACCAGCAGGAAGATTACAGAAGAGGGGGTTGTGTTCCAAAGCCATATTGATGGATCGAAGCACTTGTTTACGCCAGAATCTGTCATGGACATACAGCGATCCATTGGAGCAGACATCATCATGGCATTTGATGAGTGTCCGCCATATCCGAGTGAGTATAGCTATGTTAAGCAATCTATGGAACTGACCCATCGCTGGCTCGACAGGTGTATTACCCGATTCGGGGAGCAGGATAACTTATATGGCTACACGCAAAACCTGTTTCCGATTGTNCAGGGCGGAACTTTTGCGGATCTGCGNAAAGCATCCTGCGAATTTATTGCATCAAAGGAAGCCACCGGAAATGCCATNGGNGGGCTTAGTGTAGGGGAACCTGTTGAAATGATTTATGAATATTGTGGCTTGTGTTGTTCAATCCTGCCTGTTCATAAACCACGTTACCTGATGGGTGTGGGAACTCCCTGGGATATTTTGGAGTGTATTGCACTGGGAGTGGATATGTTTGATTGTGTNATGCCTACCCGCAATGGAAGAAATGCCATGTTATTTACTTCGGAAGGCGTNATCAATATTGACAATAAAAAATGGGAATTTGATTTCTCACCGCTCGACAATGGTATACCCTGTGAAATCAGCCAGTATTATTCCAAATCATACCTTCGGCACCTGATTAAGGCTAAAGAGATACTTGGCCTCACTATTGCCAGTATTCATAACCTGGCTTTTTATCTCTGGCTTGTAACAGAAGCCAGGATGCATATTCTGAAAGGTGATTTTAGTTCCTGGAAAAATGAAACTACAGCGCGAATCAAAAGAAGGCTTTAACTGATTTATTTTTTGATTTTTTCTTGCAGGTTTTTTTTTAATAATTATTTTCCTTTCTTCTTCTGGCTGAAAAGCCACTCCAGTAACCGGGGCTCAGCAAAAGCATTTTTCCAACTGTCGTGATTCACACCGGCATATTCTGTATAGGTCACAGACATTTTTGCTTTTTTAAGGGCATCAACCATGATTCTGGAATTGCTANCCGGAACAATCTGGTCGGCATCACCATGAAATACCCAGATCGGAAGTTTGGGGGCATAGCGGTTTACTTTTTCAGGGCTCCCGCCACCGCAAATGGGAAATGCTGCCGCAAACAGATCGGGCCTGCGCCACAAAATTTCAAAAGTGCCAAATCCCCCCATGGAGAGCCCGCCAACGTATATTCTTTGTTTATCAATACCGCCACTTGCTGCAAGGGTATCAATAAAATGCAATAAAAGATGCATTGGGTTTCGTGCCTTTGCAATGGTATCGGGCCTGAATCCTCCAAGGCTGTCNTTTATATCTGTCCGCAGATTGTTTGACCATGATTCATTAATGGGGCATTGGGGAAACAAAACAATTGCNGGGTATCGGCTACGGTTAACCGAATCCAGGAAAAGATCAGCCCCCCACACAAGTTGTTTTTCATTGTCATCACCTCTTTCGCCGGATCCATGGAGAAAAATGACCAGTGGATATTTTTTTGTCGGCGAAAAGCCCAATGGTGTAAGGATGCGGCAAAGAAGCGTGTCTTCACCCATTATAAAAAGCTGTTTTTCGAACAGGGTTTTGTCCTGGGCCTTGACAAATAAGGAATAGAAAAGCAGGAGTATAATAGGAGTTATTTTTTTCATATGATTAAGGTACGAATTCCTGCTTTTCGATATACGTGGGAACCTCTTGGGGGATAATTGGTGTATATTCCTGCTAACCAGGGATTTGACATTTCGCTACTGTTTGTCTTTGATGAATGATAATTTTAAGTGAAAAGGGTCATCCAGGCTTGGTTTAGCATCCTACTGGAGTCTTTTATACTATTTTTGCCCTTTTATAAGCATCAGAATTACCGGAATGCTATAAAGACCTTTTGCGTCAGGGCCTTATATGAAGAAAATCGACTGGTACATATTTAAAAAATTCATCTCCACTTTTGTATTTTCCGTTGTCTTGCTGACGGTCATATCCACTGTAATTGATATGAGTGAGAAAACAGATGATTTTGTAAAGTCCGGACTGAGTACAAGGGAAATCTTACTTCAATACTATACAGGATTTATTCCCTATATCGTTTCCATGCTTTTCCCTTTATTTGTTTTTATCTCAGTCATTTTCTTCACATCCAAAATGGCCAACAGATCCGAATTCATTGCCATACTTGCCAGTGGAGTAAGCCTTGCCAGGATTTTAAGGCCATATCTTGTTGGTGGCATCCTACTTGCGCTTTTGTTATGGTTTGGAAACCAGTATGTGATACCCCGCGCCAATGAGAAAAGAACCTCTTTTGAAGCGAAATATGTGAAAAGCCCCATGATGCAGGTTACGTCGAAAAGCATTTATATGCGAGTGGATTCTTTCAGTTATTGCGGCATAAGATATTATGATACTACCAGTCGTTCCGGCGGCAGTTTTTTTCTGGAAACCGTTCATGACCATCAAGTAACATATAACCTCCGAGCAGATAATCTTGCATGGGATACTGCCAAAAAAGCATGGCGGCTTTCCGGCGTAGTGGAAAGAAAGATTGATGGCCTAAAGGAAAATGTGGCCATATTTCCCGATTTGTATAAAAAATATCCTTTTACCCCAATTGATCTGCAGCGGGATGAATATATGCATTCCAGGCTAACCACTCCGGCACTTAACCGAATGATCGAAATGGAGAAATTGCGGGGTTCAGAAACAGTGAAAGTGCTAATGATGGAAAATGCACACCGCAATGCCACGCCTGTTGCTGTGATTATTCTCACATTGATTGGGGCAATTATTGCTGTCCGGAAAATCAGGGGTGGCAGCGGCGTACACCTTGCCTTTGGCATCATTATCTGTGCCGTGTTTATTTTGACTGACAGATTTTCCACAATATTTTCTACCAAAGGCGACCTTAATCCTTACCTGGCTGCATGGATTCCGATTGTTATATTTGGTCTGGTGACTATCTACTTGTATAAAAAAGCGCCAAAGTAGAGTCAAATCATCAACTTTAAGGATAATCTTTTGTTATCCAATCAACGATTTTCTACCTTTATAAGGTTCAATGCACGCCTAAACGAAATTCAAACCCCCAGTTCTATATGGATATCATAAAAGACAGGTTTAAGTCAAAAGCTGATCTGGTTTCTGCTGAAATAAAAGGTATTCTGAAAACACATGGGAATAAAAAAATCGGCGAGGTTACGTTATCCCAGATTTACCAGGGAATGAGGGGGATTACAGGGCTGGTAACTGAAACCTCCTTACTGGATTCTGCTGAGGGTATTCGTTTCCGTGGTTATTCCATTCCTGAACTACAGAAAAAATTGCCCAAGGCAAAAGGTGGTGATGAGCCACTTCCAGAGGGGCTATTTTACCTGATGTTGATGGGAGATCTTCCCAACGAAGAAGATGTGAACCGGGTTACTTCTATCTGGCAACGCAGGTCGCACGTACCTAATTATGTTTTCGATACCATCGAGTCACTCCCCGTTAGTTCACATCCCATGACCCAGTTTGTGGTTGGTATAATGGCGCTCCAAACAGAAAGTCATTTTGCAAAGCAATATGCCGCGGGGATGAATAAAAAGGATTATTGGGATGCAACTTTTGATGATACCATGGACCTTATTGCGAGGCTTCCGCGGATAGCCGCTTACATATATCGCCGTAAATATCGCAGTGGGGATCACATCCAGCCGAATGGTTTATTGGATTGGGCCGGAAACTTTGCTCATATGATGGGCTTTGAAGATGAGAGTTTCAAAGAATTGATGCGCCTTTATATGACGATCCATGCGGATCATGAAGGCGGAAATGTATCAGCTCATACAACACATCTTGTTGGATCAGCCCTGAGTGATCCTTTCCTGAGCTTCGCTGCCGGCATGAATGGACTTGCGGGTCCGCTTCACGGTTTGGCCAACCAGGAAGTGATCAAATGGATTTATGAAATGCAGGAAGAATTGGGTGTGGAACTGCCCACTAAAAAGCAGATTGAGACTTATGTCAAGAAAACCCTCAGTGAAGGAAAAGTTGTCCCAGGTTATGGGCATGCCGTATTGCGTAAGACAGACCCAAGGTTTACCGCACAAATGGAATTTGGCAAAAAGCACATGCCAAACGATCCTTTAGTTAAAACTGTTTGGCGGGTATACGATACCGTGCCACCTATTCTGGAATCACTCGGTAAAATTAAAAATCCATGGCCAAATGTTGATGCCCATAGCGGTGCGCTATTGGTTCACTTTGGCATGGTGGAATATGAATTTTATACAGTATTGTTTGGCGTCAGCAGGGCTTTGGGTGTACTTGCCAGCCTTTGCTGGGACAGAGCATTGAGCTTCCCACTCGAAAGACCAAAGTCTGTTACTACTGAACAGGTGAAATTGTGGATGGAAGGGAAAGATGAGATTTGGGGAGAGTAGGGAGTCAGGAGTCTGGAGTCGTGAGTCAGGAGTCTTTAGTCAACAGCCGAAGGCAGGATTAGTTAGTCGGGAGTCGTTAGTCGGGAGTCGTTAGTCAACAGCCAAAGGCAGGAGTTAATAGTCATTAGTCAGGAGTCTTTAGTCAACAGCCGAAGGCAGGATTAGTTAGTCGGGAGTCGTTAGTCGGGAGTCGATAGTCAACAGCCAAAGGCAGGAGTTAATAGTCATTAGTCAGGAGTCTTTAGTCAACAGCCGAAGGCAGGAGTCGTTAGTCGGGAGTCGTTAGTCAACAGCCAAAGGCGATATCTAGGTAAAAAAAATACAGCCAAATTCATCATCGAAATGAATTTGGCTGTTTGTATTTAAAACCTGTATTGGCTGTTTGGCTACTGGCTACTGGCTACTGGCTACTGGCTACTGGCTACTG
>Ga0031656_10000538_pt1 | contig 13220 bp, 6 predicted proteins | sample FrelakmetDIP11DI_FD_55080 | JGI IMG/M metagenome (GOLD analysis project Ga0031656, IMG submission 55080) | Freshwater lake sediment microbial communities from the University of Notre Dame, USA, for methane emissions studies - DIP11 DI | ecosystem: Environmental > Aquatic > Freshwater > Lake >... | reverse complement strand
CCAGACTGGGTTGTATTGACTTTAAGTATAGATACGGAGGATATATAGATTTGGAATTTTAAATGAAAGAGCGAATAATATCAAACAAAAAATACAAGGCCACTGAGAGCCGCGGAGTTAAAAAGGGCCATAGTAATACAGGTTATACTCTGTGGGCCTCCATTTTTTCTCTGAGGCTCTCTGTGGGCTAAAAATATCATTTGCCAGGGGAGGCCAGGATGCTATTCCTTTCAGCTTTGATCTGATTTCGAATTAAATTTAATAGCACAACAGGTTACAAATTATTGACCTCGCTTTGTAAGCAAAAATATAAGCGAACACGCAAATCTATTTTTTCTTCAATACTCACAAAGGGATGTTATTGCGTATGTTTTAATGGATACAATCTTTTCTGCAATTTGTTTATCAGTTTTTTTCACAATCATATGGTGGCAGGCTTGATCGGTTGATTAAGTGCCAGTCGGCCGATGATTGAACACAGCCCTCGTTGAATGCTTTAATCTGATATGGATTATCCTAAATTGTTCAGTTTTAAATATCATTTTCACATTATTACCAATTATCATTTTTTGGATGATCGCCACAGAAAATTAGCTTATTCACAATTGTTTAGTCGTAATTTTATCCCCGGAATTAGTCATATGACGGTAAAACTTTCAAAAAAGGNCGGTTTTTTTAATGTTTAAACGTTCAATTCCGGCACTTGATGTTATTTTTGCAAACTAAGAAGTTTTGCGGTTTNTCAAACTTTCAAAAAATCTTTTTTAAATATTGCTAGTAATGATAAAGCCTAATTGCTCAAATATTTCATTATTNGCTTATATGAACAAAAAAACAAGCAGCATTTNCCTGAATCACTTTGTCTGGAATCTATTCAAGGATAATGTCGGCATTTGCTAGTTTTTCCATTATAATGATAAAGAAACATTAATTAATAAACAATTGTATGAGAAATCGAAGAATCAGGCACATGAGTAAATTTGTGTTGATGTTTTTTGCGCTTTTGTTCAGTNTGCTNCAACTAAGCGCTCAAGANAGAACAATTACAGGTAAAATTACNGCCCAAAAAGATGGNACCCCAATAGGAGGTGCATCTGTTACAGCAAAAGGATCCAATATTGGTACATCTACTGATGCGAATGGTAATTTCAAACTCGTCGTGCCTTCAGGTGCAACGCAACTTGTTGTTAGTTCCGTAAACTTTGCCCCAAAGGAGATTGATCTTGCAGGGCAGAGTACATTTAATATAAACCTGGCTTCGGCTGAATCAACCATGTCTGAAGTGGTTGTAGTTGGTTATGGTCTCCAGACAAGAAAGTCAAAGGTCCAAACTTCNTCTGTNATTAAAGCAGATGCTTTTCGCAATATGCCAATTGTAAGTGCNACACAGGCACTACAAGGACAGGCAGCAGGTGTAAATATGACAAACTCCTCCGGTTTGTTAGGATCTGCACCCAATGTACAGATCAGGGGCTCCTCTTCTCTTCTGGGGGGTACACAACCACTTTATGTTGTTGATGGAGTTCCTTTAAATGATCAGGTGCTTTCAACAGCACAGGGCGGCGGCACAGGTTTGAATCCATTGTTGGACATTAACCCAAATGATATCGAATCCATGACTGTACTTAAAGATGCTGCTGCTACTGCTATTTATGGCTCAAGGGGTACCAATGGAGTAATTTTAATCAAAACCCGGACAGGAGCAAGAAATCAGAAGACCCGGGTAAACTTTGATTACTTTACCGGCTTCTCGAAGCCAACAGATTTGTTGGATATGATGAATGCCGATGAATACAGAACTTTTGTAAGGGACTATCGTGCAGCAAGAGGACTGACTGCACTTAATTTCCCGGCAGGTGATTTTGATTGGCAAAAGGCGGTTGTACAGCAAGGTAAGGTAAGTTCTTATTCACTTTCAACTTCGGGCGGTGATGAAAAAACCAGGTTTTATCTGGGCGGAACATATTATACCGAATCCGGCTTTACCATTGGAAATGATATCAAACGCTTATCAGGCAGGATTAACCTGGAGCATGACATAACCAGTAGAGTAAAAGTGGGTACAAATTTTAGTCTTTCAAATACTGAAAGTGATAGAGTTGGGGTAGAAAATAACACATTTGCTCCCCTGACTTCATCTTCTTTACAATTACCCTATGTTCAACCCAGAGACGCAAACGGCAATTTTGTAAATACTGGGTTTATTCAAAATGTCATTGCTATTGAAGCATTGAATATAAATGAATTCAAATCCCGAAGAAGCATAGGAAATGCATTTCTTGACTGGCGAATTATTGATAATCTGAAGTTTCGTTCCGACTGGGGAATTGATGGGGTTCAAACGGAAGAAAGAACGCGCAATGTAGATTTGCTTACGCCTGGTGGTTCAGCCGGAAGAATTATTCAGCAAGATCAAAAGTGGTTGACCACAAATACGCTTAATTGGGATAAACGTTTTGGGAATCACTTTGTAGGNGCNTTGGCNGGCCAAAGTTTTGAAGAATCAAATTACGATTTGATTCAGGTTGCAGCAACTGGTTTTGCAAGTGACCGCTTACCAAACACGATTTCNGGATCTACTCCAAACACAACATCTGCAAGCCGAAGCGCATGGGCGCTGTCATCTTATTTTGGCAGAGCGAACTACAGGTTTAAGGACAGGTATATACTTGAAGCCTCAATCCGGAGAGACGGCTCATCCCGGTTTGGAGAAGATAAGAAATTCGGAACTTTTTGGGCCGTTGCCGGAGGTTGGATAATTTCCGATGAGAAGTTTTTTCAAGGTGTTGAGTTTGTAAACAATCTAAAACTTACAGCCAGTTATGGAACTTCCGGAAACGATCGCATAGGCGGTGACTTTCCCTCTCTTGGATTATACAGTGGTGGTGTGGGATCAGACTACAACGGAGCTGCGGGATTAACTCCGGCTCAGATCCCAAATCCAATTTTGTCATGGGAAGAAACAAGCCAGTGGGATATCGGACTTAGTGCATCTATGTTCAAATCGAGGGTGAACCTCAATGTGAATGTTTACAGAAAACTCACGGAGAACAATCTGGTGAATGTACCATTGCCATTTACTACCGGGTTCCCATCTGTCAATCAAAATATCGGACAAATTGAAAACAAAGGAGTTGATATTGAACTAAATACTGTTAACATTCGCAATAAGGATTTCGAATGGACAACTTCTTTCAATATTGGATTCCTGGATAATACCGTTTTGTCACTTCCAACTAATAAAGATGAAGCCGGCAGAGATTTTCTTCTAATTTCCACCGCGCAGAGAGCAATTGTTGGAAATTCCCGTAACACTTTTTACGTATTGAAATATTTAGGAGTTAATCCAACGACCGGTAATGCAGAGTGGGCTGATAAAACAGGAAAAGCAACCATATCTCCGGTTCAGGCCGACAGGCAGATCGTAGGAAGCGCAATTCCAGATTATACCGGTGGTATTACAAATACTTTAAGGTATAAAAGTTTTGACCTTACAGCATTTTTCAACTTCTCTTATGGTAATTTGGTTTTGATTGATGGGTATAGATTTACAGAAAATCTGGGATCTGCATCATTTAATAAAACCACAAATGTTTTAAATTACTGGAAAGCACCAGGAGATGTTACATTCGCACCAGGACTTGCTAGTCCTACCGCGCCAATTTTTAACCAGCTTTCTACCCTTCAGCTTGAAAACGGTTCCTATCTTCGTTTGAAAGTATTGTCTTTCGGAGTCCAGTTGCCTAAACCTGTACTAGATAAACTCAAATTTGTAAAAAGTGCGCGCTTTTATGTATTAGGTCAGAATTTGTTCATCTGGCAGGATAAAGATTTTCGTGGACCTGATGCTGAAGTTTCTGCAAACGGAGGCGGACTTGTTACCGGTGAATCATTCTTTGCCCTTCCACAGGCTCGCACAATCACATTTGGTTTAAATATTAGCTTTTAACTTATAAATGTAACAACAATGAAATTTTATAAAATAATATTTTTTGCAGCAATGGCCATGTCAACTTTGGCTGGTTGTAAGAAAAACCTTGAGATTGAACCTGAACAATCGGTTTCTGATGATGCTGTTTTTACCACCAAAAATGGCGCACAGAGTGCTTTAAATGGCGTATATAGTACTGCTCAATTGTTGAATGTTTTTGGCTCCCAGCCTCAGACCGTGGGAGATTTTCAGGCGGACAATGTCGAGTTTGTTGGTTCTTTTCCGACGCTGCAGGAGATATTTCAATTTACCACCATTTCGACCAATGTTTCAGTACAAGGCTGGTGGCAGGATCATTATCGGGTAATNTTAAGNGCAAATTCTATCATTGATCGTGTACCAGGTATCAGTGAATCCGGGTTTACAGATGTTCAGAAAAAGCAGATGGTTGCTGAGGCAAAGTTTATGAGGGCGCTTACCTATTTTCAATTAGTTAACCTGTTTGGCCAGCCAGTGCAAATTAATAGCGGGAACAGCCTTGGTGTTCCACTCATACTTAAAGAGTTCACTGGTGAAGTGGAATTTCCGGCAAGAGCTACTGTTTCAGCTGTACACCTCCAGATTAAAAAAGACCTGGAAGAAGCCATTCCAGATTTACTGGTTAATTTTTCCATAGCGTCAGATACAAGAGGACGGGCAACAAAAGGTGCTGCCAGAGGGCTTTTGTCCAGGCTGCATTTGTATCGCAATGAATGGACAGAAGCCGCCAGTTATGCTAATGATGTTATTACCGCCACACCTTTATATGCCCTGGCTTCCAACTATGCATTTTTTGATGGTAATACTGCAGAGGACATATTCAGTATTCAAATGACTGCAATTGATAATTCACGCACCGGAGCAGGTGGCTGGGCATCTTCTCACCGTCCAGCTGCTAATGGTGGCAGGGGTGATTGCCCGTTTAGTCTTAGTCTTGAAGAAGCATATGCACAGGAACCCGGAGACCTGAGATTTTTGATTAGTTCTATGGGTAATGCTGCAGACGGCATCAGTCGCAGGTTTACCTTAAAATTTCCGGATGCGATAAACAACGTTGATAACGCTCCGATAATCAGGGTAACAGAAATGTACCTCAACAGAGCTGAGGCCCTGGCGGAAAAAGATGGCATCAATCAAACTTCAATTGATCTGATGAACGCATTACGCACAAGGGCAGGATTACCNGGCTGGACTTTATCAACTTTTGCTACCAAAGAGGAATTGGTTGCTGNNATCTTAAATGAACGCCGCAAAGAGCTGTGTTTTGAAGGGCACCGCAGAATGGATTTACTGAGGAAAGGTTTACCATTACGCAGCAGCGGCCCAACCGCAGGTGTTTCTAAGCCTGGAGATGATAAAGTAATTCTTCCTATACCACAAAGAGAATTAGACATAAATCCTTCTCTTCAAAAAAATCCCGGGTATTAAGTTTTGAACATTTGATTTCATATTACTATTTAAAAAATCCTGGTTGCAATTGTAATCAGGATTTTTTTTATAGGATTTATTTTCTCTTATTTTACAGTTTGCAAGACTGGTTTCCCCACCAATATCAGGAAGAACTTTTGGCAATTGATGGCTTTGGCAGACAGAATTTGATAAATGAAGCATGCTGATATGCACACACACCAATAGCAGCGGGCAAAGCCAATTAAAAATAAGCCAGGCCGAAATAAAAATTTCAGTCCGGCTTATTTAAAAATATTGGCTTCTGGTAATGATAATGCAGACTAAATTTACATTGGCCTGCAACTGATAAAAGTTGGCTATTGACCGGCGGTGATTTTTTATTTCAAAAGTTCCCCCAGTTTCCGCATTAATTCTTCTCCCCTCAAATCATTGGCAATAATTTTTCCTGCCGGATCAACCAAAACATTAAAGGGTATACCTTCAATATTATACAATGGAACAACTTCACTGTTCCAATATTTAAGGTCGCTTATTTGCGACCAGTTAAGATTATCAGCTTTTATTGCTTCGATCCAGGAATTTTTATCCTTATCAAGAGATACACCCAACACAGTGAAGTTCTTGTCCTTAAACATGTTAAAAGCAGCTACAATATTGGGATTTTCCCTGCGACAGGGGGCACACCAACTGGCCCAAAAATCCACAAGCACATATTTGCCACGAAAACTGCTCAGGCTGATATTTTTTCCTGTCGGATCGGGCAGGTTAATTTCCGGAGCTATTTGACTTGTCATACTTTTCTCCTCCAGCTTCTTCACATAATTGAAAAAGTCAGTAGTAATAGAAGTAACTTCCGGCTTGTCAGCAAAACGTTTGGCAAGGCCCAACATAACAGGCTTCAACTTCTCCGGGCTGATCTGACTTTTTCCAAGGCCAAGGGCATATAGAGCAATGGAGGAACTCTTTGATGTATCGGCATAAGCCAGCAGAAAATCTTCAGTCTGTCCAACAACCGTATTGAAAGCGTTTTCTTTATCCTGNAACAAACTGTCAGGGCCATGCGATGTTTTTATGGAAATAATCTGCTGGCGCAACATATCAATCGAATTAAGATTGTTGTTGAATCCTTTTACCAGGTTCTTCATAGAATTGCTTTGGGCAGAATTGGTTGTGTAAGAACCAAAATCTTTCCAGTCGGCAGAAAATGAAATTTTGTTGACATCATTGATAAGCAAAACAAATATATTGTCCTGCTCAAATCTGAGCCTATAAATACCTTCCTTATCCGCACCAATCCCCCTGAGCGTGAACTTCGAGTCACCGGCATCCATGATTGCTGTATCCAGAGTACGTGGCGCAACACCATCCAGTTCTACCAGATCAAGATAAACAACCTGCCTGACAGGATTATTCTTTACAACACCATTAATTTGCAGGGTTTTTGCATCTTCCTGCTTACATGAAAATAAAACGAAAATGAAAATTCCGGAAAGAGCAATGTTTTTTAGCATGACGATTTATTAAGTTTTTTGTAAATGTTCAAGTAATACTTCATTTGTAAGTTTGGGATCAGCTTTGCCCCTGGATCTTTTTTTCACTTCCCCCATAAAAAGGCCAATCAACCCTTTCTTTCCTTTCCGGTACTCCTGTACTTTATCAGGCATGCCTGATAAAACTTCGGTTACCCATAACTGTATCTCGTTCAAACCTGCATCCTGNACAAGGTTATTATCCATTGCAAGTTGAGCGGGATCAGNCTGTGTTCCATCNAGCAAGAGTGGAAGTAATTTATGTGCCGCTACAGAAAAACTGAGCCTGGAATCATCAACCATTTTCTGAAGTTCGTACCAGGTTTTAGAATTTATGCGAACTGTGTCCCATTCTTTTCCCCCTTCATTCAACAATGACTTCACCGGCCCCAATAACCAGTTGGCCAGTGCTTTGGGGTGGATATCACCGGATAAGCATTCCTGAAAGTATTCTGAAAGTTCTTTGTTTTCGCAAATCACACCCGCATCATAGGCCGTCAATCCCAGTTCGATTACAAATTTTCCTTTAAGGGCTTCTGGGAGTACCGGGAGTGATTGCCTGATTTCATCAATATATGATTCGGTTAGGTGAAAAGGAGTAAGATCCGGCTCAGGAAAATATCGGTAATCATCTGCATCTTCCTTTGTCCGGATTGAAAAAGTTGAATCATTATCGGCATTGAAACTGCGGGTTTCCTGCCGAATCACTTCACCCTTTTCAGCCAATCCGATCAACCGGGTTACTTCCACTTCAATCGCTTTTTTTACATTCCTGACAGAATTAAGATTTTTCACTTCTACCCTTGTTCCCAGCTTTTCATCTCCATGTAAACGGATGGAAATATTTGCATCACAACGTAAACTTCCCTCCTCCATATTGCCATCGCAAACACCAATCCACCGGACAAGTTTCCTTATCTCTGTTAAGAATGCAAATGCCTGATCTGAACTGCGGATTTCCGGTTCTGATACAATCTCAATAAGTGGAGTGCCGGCCCTGTTAAAATCGAGGCAGGAGAATTTCTCATCCTGATCATGTATACTTTTACCAGCATCTTCCTCAAGATGAATACGGGTCAGTCTTACTTTTTTTTCTGTTCCATCTACCATTATGCTGACATATCCCCCACTACAAATAGGAGTTGTGTGCTGTGATACCTGGTAGCCCTTGGGCAGATCGGGATAAAAATAATTTTTTCGGGCGAAATAGTTGTTGTGTTGAATATCGCAATGACAAACAAGTCCCATCCTTATCGCATGTTCAATAGCTTTACGATTCATCATTGGCAATGTTCCCGGATGGCCCAGGGTAATTGGGCTTACATTCGTATTGGGTTCGGAGCCAAATGCCGTAGAGTCGCCGCAAAATAATTTGCTCTGNGTGAGCAACTGNGCATGCACTTCTAAGCCTATAACTACCTCATATTTTGGATGCATANCTGACATAAAAAATTTGCTGCCCTTTCTAAGGCAGCAAATTTACCAAAACCAGTGGATACTTCCTGTTTTTCCCTTCCCCCGAACTGAAAACTAATTCCATCCTNTTACTCTGGAAACCCTTGCTTTTATCTGGTTTAAGTTTTGGCGGAGTTAAAAAGATTTACCTAAAAGACTGCAAGACTCCTTCAATTATCTAAAAAAAGAATTTCGAGTGGTACTTAAATTTGAACACATGCCATCAGCAATCACAGATTCGTTTTTTTAAGGTCACGGGGTGTTTTCACTTCCATATTAAAGGGTTGTCCATTTCGCTGAACAGTTACCGGGTAAGATGGTTTTTCCCCATTCTCCCTGATCATCTCGCGTGCTTGGTCTGTATTGACAATTTTTTTATTATTAATATGAGTAATGATATCATCTTTCCTAAATCCCGCTTTTTCTGCTGCGGAGCCCGCCTCCACATCAATAACTTTTACGCCAATTGCCTCCTCCGTGTCTTCAATCCGCAGGCCTAGTTTGGGCCGGCCACCTGGAAATCCACGTTCCATATCCCATCTGAACTTTTCCATATCCTGGCTACGAAATTCATTTTCCAGTTCCCTGAATTGCTTTTCCTTTAACCCATTCAGATCGTTAAGTTCCCTGAACTGCTCAGCCAATTCTTTTTCCATTAGTGGCGCCCTGTATCTGTCTATAAGAACATTTTCCATGTCAGGTGCTTCGAAATGGAATTCCCGGGGAAAACCAGCGGATCCTTTGCCAAGTTTCACTTTCATCGTTTTACTTTTTTTATCACGCAGATAAGTGATGGATGATTCCTGCTCAGGTTTTTTTGAACTTATAATTTCTGAAAGGCTTCCGGGACCATCAATTTTCTTTCCGTCAACGGCTGTAATAATATCTCCTTCTTTAAGTCCTGCTTTTGCTGCTGCAGATTCTTCCATTACTTCCGTGATCTTAGCCCCTTTTGCGTCTTCTTCAGTTACTACGCCGAGCCTTGCCCCTTGTGTTCCCGCAATTGCCGGGGAATCAAACTCATCAAATGAAAAATTCCATCCTTCGGCCATTTCAGGATGCAAAGGCGCTCGTGGAGCCCTTGGGATACGGGGTATACTGTATGCATAAGGCATTGCCCCGCCTTCAATATTTTTTTTACGGATGATAACATTGCCACCACCATATTCTTCTAATGGCTTGCCATTTATAGTGACTTTATCGCCATCCACTATTATGGTCATTTTCTCTCCCTTTCCTTCTTTTTCACGAATGATGATTTCCTTTCTTTCTTTGGCCTTTGGCGCATCCTGGGCGCGTGATTGCTCGATGCCAAGGGTTAATAAACCAAGCAGGGCGAGGGTCATGATTTGTTTCCTGTTCATAAAAATTATTTTACTTGTACGAAATGTTTAGTAGATCAAATATAAGGAGTTTTTTGATATACGAAAAGTTTCGGAAATGTTAAATTAAACCCAAAGGGTGCAAGATTCTATAATCAGCAAAAAAGAAATCAGATCAATAATGACTTTACACTAAGAAGCAGTTCAGAAAGTTGTGTAATGTCCTGTCCGCCGGCAGTTGCCAGGTTTTTCTGTCCGCCCCCGCCACCTTTTATCAGCGGTGCTACGATTTCCTTGATTATTTTACCTGCGTCAAGGTTCCGGGCAACCACAACGGTATCAGAGATTCCAATGGCCACAAAAGCCTTACCGCCGATATTGGCAGTGAGTACCACAAGGTAATCGTGCAGGTTATTGCGCAGGTCAAAACACAATTTCTTTAATGCTTCTGGATTGGATACATGTACCTGTGCCCCTATAAAGGTTACGCCATTAATAATTTCATCTTGTTGAAGAATCTCATTCCTTATGCCAACCAGCATGCGGTTTTCAAGGTGCTCAACTTTTTTCTCCAGCTCAGCTTTTTCGGTGATGAGTTTTTCCACTGCTTTGACGGGATCGGCAGTTTTAAGGATGCTGCCTACTTCTTTAAGTTTCTCCAGCTGTCCGGCAAGAAAACGAAAGGCTGATGGCCCTGTCAGTGCTTCTATGCGCCGCACCCCCGCAGCCACAGCTGATTCAGACTTGATAGAAAGCAGGCCAATCATACCGGTATGCATTACGTGGGTACCTCCGCAAAGTTCTACTGAATAATCCGGGTCGATCACTACAACCCTTACCCGATCTCCGTATTTTTCACCAAACAATGCCATTGCGCCCATTGCCAGTGCTTCGTCCTTGTTCATTTCCGTTATGATTACCGGTATATTCTCCCGTATTTTTTGATTCACCATCCATTCAACATCCCGAAGGTTCTCATCATTTATTTTTTCAAAATGTGAGAAATCAAAACGCAAATGTTCCGGACTTACAAGCGATCCTTTTTGTGCCACATGGTTGCCCAGTACCTTCCGCAGCGCTGCATGGAGCAGGTGCGTGGCGGTGTGGTTATACATTGTATTTAAGCGCTCTTCCGAATTCACAACTGCTTCTATGTCCAAAGACAAATCAGATGGCAAAGCTGGTGTAAAATGGATGATCAGGTCGTTTTCTTTTCGGGTATCGGTCACCGGGATAATCTCCCCGGAAAAATTCAGGGTACCGGTATCGCCTACCTGCCCGCCACTCTCGGCATAAAAAGGAGTTGTGGCCAGAACCAGCTGATATTGTGCTATACCTTTTGAGGTTACCTTCCGGTATTTATTAACCCAGGTGCGTGACTTATGGTACTGGTACCCGACAAATCCTTCACCGGGAGTTTCATTCACCAAAACCCAGTCTTCTGTATCCAGCGTAGTTGCAGCACGGCTCCTGTTTTTTTGCTGAAGCATTTCTTTTTCAAAACCAGGTTCATCTACTTTCCTTCCCTGTTCCTGGGCGATCAAACGAGTGAGGTCGATCGGGAAACCAAAAGTATCGTAAAGTTCAAAGGCAGCGGGCCCTTCAATAATGCCAGTTTTAGCAGATTGGGCTAAAATATCATCCATCTTTTTCAATCCCTTACCCAGGGTGCGCAAAAAAGATTCTTCTTCTTCCCTTACTACCCTGGAAACAAAATCAAGTTGCTGGTACAATTCCGGGAAAACCATCCTGAATTGTTCTGCCAGCTGAGGCATAAGTTTGTGCAACAATGGCTCTTTGTAATCAAGATAAGAATAATAGTATCTCACGGCTCGGCGGAGAATTCGTCTTATCACATAACCTGCACCCGTATTGGAAGGCAATTGCCCGTCAGCAATAGTGAAAGCAATGGCCCGGATATGATCGGCCAGCACCCTGAATGCGACATCGCTTTTTGAATCCCCCGCCTGGTATTTTTTCCCGGTAATATTTTCAGTTGCACCAATTGTACCTGTAAACAAATCGGTATCATAGTTTGATTGTTTGCCCTGTAATACCCGTACCAGCCGTTCCAATCCCATTCCGGTATCTACATGACAGGCTTTAAGTGGTTCAAGGCTGCCATCTTTCAGGCGGTTAAACTGGATAAAAACATTGTTCCAGATTTCAATAACCTGGGGATGGTCTTTGTTAACAAGCAAATGCCCGGGGATGGCAGCGCGTTCTGCATCTGACCTGCAGTCTATATGAATTTCACTGCAGGGGCCGCAGGGGCCGGTATCGCCCATTTCCCAGAAATTATCCTTTTTATTGCCGAAGACAATCTGGCTTTCAGGAAGAAATTTCTTCCATTTTGCTAATGCGATAGTGGATGCCGGAAGGTTTTCGGAAACGTCGCCTTCAAATACTGTAGCATAGAGCCGGTCTTTGGGAATGCCATAAACACTGGTCAGCAATTCCCAGCTCCATTCTATAGCCTCATCTTTAAAATAATCACCAAAGCTCCAGTTGCCAAGCATTTCAAACATGGTATGATGATAAGTGTCAACACCTACTTCTTCGAGGTCGTTATGCTTACCACTAACACGAAGGCATTTTTGGGTATCGGCAATTCGTCTATAAGGTGCGTTTTTATTACCCAGGAAATAGTCTTTGAATTGGTTCATTCCCGCATTGGTAAATAGCAAAGTTGGATCGTTTTTCAAAACTATCGGTGCTGAGGGAACGATATGGTGCCCTTTAGAGGCAAAAAAGTCCATGAATTTCTGTCTTATCTCAACTGATGTCATCACCATTGTTCATTTAAATTGGGTCAATTTTTGCTGCAAACGGCTATATTTGTCGGATTAACCGTTGAGGTGCACAAAAGTACATTATTTAGCCATTTACTTCTGGCTCTAAACGGTTCGTTGAGGCCACTGATAGAATGAAAAAAATCAAATATTACTATAATGCCAATTCCCTCCGGTATGAAAAACTGGTGGTACCCCTGCGGGTAAAACTGCTTCGTATACTTGGCTTTTTGGCCACTGCCATAGTCACCGGGCTAATCATTGTAGCCTTTGCTTTTCGGTTTCTCGATTCGCCAAAAGAAAAGTTACTTCGGATGCAGTATGAGCGCTCCCAGCAGGATTTTGTCTCCATCAGCGGCAAAGTTCGCGATCTGGAACAACGACTTAAGCAATTGGAAAAAAGGGATAATGATGTTTACCGGACAATTTTTGAGGCCAGCCCGGTTCCAGACAGTGCAAGGGCAAAACAACTTGAAAAAGAAAATGAAATAAGGCTCGTATCCGCCATGGATGAGAATGAACTGGCCTATTCCGTTTCATCAACACTATCAAATATCACCAACCGTATCAGTTTCCAGGAGAAATCCTACCTGGAAATTGAAGACATGATCAAAGACAAAGAGAAATTACTGGCTTCCACACCTGCTATCCAGCCTGTGAACAACAAAGACCTAAACCGCGTTGCTTCCGGTTTTGGATATCGCATTGATCCGGTTTACAAAACAGTTAAATTTCATGCGGG
>Ga0031656_10000537_pt1 | contig 13222 bp, 7 predicted proteins | sample FrelakmetDIP11DI_FD_55080 | JGI IMG/M metagenome (GOLD analysis project Ga0031656, IMG submission 55080) | Freshwater lake sediment microbial communities from the University of Notre Dame, USA, for methane emissions studies - DIP11 DI | ecosystem: Environmental > Aquatic > Freshwater > Lake >... | reverse complement strand
AGGGTCAGCCGTTCCCTGAAGGAATTAATAAATACTCTTGACAATCTAAAGCTTATTCTTTTCATTTCAGTACCGCTTTATATAACTTTGGCATCTCTTGGAGGTTTTTTTCTTGCAGACCGGGCACTGCGCCCTATCGATTATATTACAAGGACTGCAAGAAATATCAGCAGGGGGCAGTTATCTAAAAGACTTCAAATGCCAAAGACAGAAGATGAAGTTGGAAGGCTTGCTACAACTTTTAATGAAATGCTTGACAGGCTCGAGGCATCATTTAAAAAAGAGCGTCAATTTACTGCTGATGCCTCGCATGAGCTAAGGACACCCCTTGCCATTATAGCAGCCCAGACAGAGCAGGGGCTCGCATCGCTCTCAGGAAATCAGAAGAACAGCGAGTGTGCCGAAGCCTTAAGGAGCATACAATCTGAAAGTAAGAAGATGAGCTACCTTATTACTCAGTTACTTATGCTTTACAAAAGTGATGAAGGAAAATATGAATTAAATCTTGAAGATCTGGATTTGAATCTTATCGTAGAAGAGGTGGCAAATGAATTCAGAAGCCTTCATGCAGACGCAAACCCTGATATAATATTTATTTCAAAGGATTATATAAAAATTAGAGCCGACCAGACCCTTATAACAAGAATGCTAATAAATCTTATTGATAATGCAGTCAGGTATACAGACAATGAAGGTAAGGTGGAAATAATCTTATCAAAGGATAATGACAGGGTGGTAATCACAATATCTGATACGGGGACAGGTATTTCAGAAAAAGATATAGCATGCATATTTGATAGATTCTATCAGGCAAATGAAGCTAGAAATGGCCAGGGTTCAGGACTGGGATTATCAATCGTCAAATGGATAGTGGAAGTTCATAATGGTGAAGTAAGCGTACAGAGTACCCCGGGCAGGGGAAGTTGCTTTACTGTCAGGCTTCCCTTAAACCTGAACATTGATGGTAATAATAAGATTAAAGCATGAAGTTTTTAAAATATGCTTTTAAAATAGCTTTCCAGCCAAATTTTTTCCCGTTTAAATAATGATAAATTAAAAAAATTTAATATTGTATTAATTTTACTTTAATTTCTACGAATATAATTATGGGTATTAAAAGAATTAAAAAACTCATAGAAAAGGAGCAAAAATGCATATCAATATGAGCAGAAAAAANAAAATGNTCAGGATTGCAGCCAGTTTTGCAATTACATTGTTTGTCATAACAATGTTATTTGTATTTACAGGATGTTCGAGCATACCGGTTATACTTGAGTCCTTACTGGAGAATAGCATCCAGGAAAAAACTGAAGCAACTGAAACTGAATCANCCAAAACTGAAGCAACTGAAACTGAAGCAGCCAAAACTGAAGCAACTGAAACGGTTGAAACTTCTAAAGCAGCTTCAGTTGAAGAAAAAAAGCCTAGCGACCAGAAGATACTTGCTGAATTTGATGCTGCAATCAGTACTGTAGCCGAACAGGTGAAGCCTTCAGTTGTAAATGTTAAAGTAATTGTCACACAGGAAGATGGCTATGGAAACAGCAGCACAGGAGAAGGAGTGGGTTCAGGTATAATTTTCAGTTCAGACGGTTATATAATCACTAATAATCATGTAGTTGGGGATGCCAGTGAAGTGATAGTAACATTAAATGANGGTAAGGAATATANTGCAAAACTTGCAGGTACAGATCCCAANACTGATATTGCTGTGATAAAAATAGAAGCTACAGGTTTAAAACCTGCAGAATTTGTATCTGTTGATGATATAAAGGTAGGGGAACTTGCTATTGCTGTCGGAAGCCCATTTGGATTACAACAGACAGTAACACAAGGTGTTGTAAGTGCAATAGGCAGGGATCTTTCGGTTTCNGCAGANATGTTGCCAATGCTGGACCTTATCCAGACNGATGCAGCAATAAATCCTGGAAATAGCGGAGGCGCTCTTGTTAATTCTGCAGGCCAGGTGATGGGAATAAACACAATAATATTTTCGACNTCAGGTTCAAGTGCGGGTATAGGTTTTGCAATACCCAGTGATATTGCACTAAATATTGCAAATCAGATAATCAAAACAGGTAAGGCACAGATGGCTTTTATGGGTATAGAAATGAGCGACAGTACGAATGATGTAAAAGGGGTACTCGTTAGTTCCACTATTCCTGGATATCCGGCTGAAAAAGCTGGTATTAAAGCCGGGGATACAATTACAGAATTCGATGGTAAAAAGATAGAGAACAGGTACCAGCTGCTTGCGCAGGTAATAAGGCATAACCCTGGCGATACTGTAAATGTCAAGGTTTACAGGGATGGCGGCTATATTGATTTTAATGTTACGCTGACCAGTTCTCCACAGGACGCCAGCTAACTTATAATTGGAAGCTGTCATTATATGAAGCAGTATGTTTTAGAATAAAAAATCTGATTAATTTATCAATAATTAATACCCCTCAATAAACATAAGCAGTTTATTGAGGGGTATTTTTTTAAATCTCAATATGATATTCTAATAATAATTAAGGTACCATATATAAAAATCCGTAAAATTCTGGTTTAATTTCAATTATAGAACCATAAAACATCAATTAAATATTTATTAAATCTTTATAAATAAGTATAAACTTTAAATAAGGGAATATGCATCAATGGAAGATCTTAAAGGAGTAACTAAGAAAATAAAAGTCCTGAATATAGTGCCAACTCCTTTTTTTGCAGACCGGGGGTGCCATATGCGCATACTTGGTGAGATGGCTGCCCTGAAGAATAATAATTACTACAATATTATAGTGACTTACCACAATGGACGTGATCTTAAAGGGCTTGATATAAGGAGAATAATCAACATTCCATGGTACAGAAAACTTGAAGCCGGACCATCGCCGCATAAATTTTATTTAGACATTCTCCTGTTTCTTAAGTCAGCTTCTGTGTATTTAAAAGAAAAGCCTCAAATAATTTATGGTCATCTGCATGAGGGAGCTTTTGTAGGAGGACTTGTCAAGTATCTACTGACTTTCGGGAAAGTCCCTCTGGTTTTTGACGTACAGGGCAGCCTTACATCAGAGCTGACCACTTTTTACTGGACAGGCAACAGGGTTGTAAGATGGTTCTTCCACAATCTTGAAAAATTTATATGTAAATTACCGGACTTTTTTATATGCAGCTCTGTCTCCAATGGAGATATTATGAAAAACAGGTTCAGAATAAATCCTGAAAAAGTAAAAGTCGTAATTGATGGAGTGCACACAGACTTTTTTAACAAGAACCCTAAAAAAGGATTCAAAACAGAGCTTGGAATTCCGGAAGATGCGCCGCTTNTAATTTTTACAGGCGCTCTTCTTGCAGCTAAGGGTATCTGGAATCTTGTTGAAGCTATACCGGTGGTTCTTGAAAAAAGGAAGGATATACATTTTTTGATAGTGGGTTATCCGGTCGAAGAAACAGAAAAGAGGATTAAAGAACTGAATATTGGTTTCAATGTCCATCTGACAGGCATGGTTGATTATTTTGACCTGCCGGATTACTTGTTAATCAGCGATGTCGCAGTTGAACCAAAAATCGATAAAGCCGGGGAAGCAAGCGGCAAGGTCATTAACTATATGGGGGCAGGCCTGCCTGTGGTTTGTTTTGATTCCAAGAATAACCGCAAGTTTCTTGGCAACGGTGGCATATATGCCCCTGATGACATAATAGAAAATCTTGCTGAAAAGATGCTATGGGCAATAGAAAATCCTGAAGAAGCAAAAAAGCTTGGGGGGATGAACAAAAAAAGGGTCGAAGAGGTTTTTTCCTGGAATAACAGCATCAGGGATACAGTGGCTGTATTTGAAGAACTTGTTGCAAAAAGAGAAAAAAAACATTAAAAGTATTTTGGAGGTGGATGTGAAAGTCAATCATAAGGAACTGGTAAAATGGGTTCTTGAAATGGCAAAAATGTGCAATCCGGATAGGATAGTGTGGATAGATGGTTCAGAAAAACAGAAAAAACAGCTGGAAAAAGAAGGGTTTAAGACAGGGGAGTTAATTGAGTTAAACCAGAAAAAACTACCAGGCTGCATCTATCACAGGACCGCAATAAATGATGTTGCAAGGACGGAGCACCTCACATTTATATGCACTCCTGACAAGGAAGAAGCAGGACCTTCGAATAACTGGATGCATCCTGATGAAGGATATTTGAAAGCCGGTGAAATTTTTAAAAACTCTATGACTGGAAGGACCATGTATGTTATACCATTTTCCATGGGCCCCATAAACTCAGAGTTTTCCAAGATAGGCGTTGAGCTTACTGATAGCATTTATGTAGTACTGAACATGCTCATAATGACCAGGGCCGGAGATGCAGTATTGAGATACCTTGGCGAAAAAGGCCAGTTCACAAAATGTCTGCATTCCAAAGCGGAACTTGATATAAACAGGAGGCTCATACTGCATTTTCCGCGCGATAATACTATCTGGAGTGTGGGATCAGGTTATGGTGGAAATGTCCTTCTGGGGAAAAAATGCCTTTCACTGCGTATTGCAAGTTTCCTGGGCAGAAATGAGGGATGGCTTGCAGAGCATATGCTTATAATCGGTATTGAAGATGCAAACGGCAAGACGACCTATATAGCTGCTGCATTTCCAAGCGCATGCGGCAAAACTAACCTGGCAATGCTCATACCGCCGGATGCAATGAAGAAAAAAGGCTATAAAATATGGACAGTTGGGGATGATATTGCATGGATGCGTGTAAAACAGGACGGGTCACTCTGGGCTATCAACCCGGAATCAGGATTTTTTGGGGTTTTACCCGGTACAAACAGCANGACTAATGCAAATGCGATTACAACAATGCAGAAAAATACTATATATACCAATATCCTCTTAAAGGAAGATAGGACAGTCTGGTGGGAAGGCGCAGATGGGCCGGTTCCGGAAAAGGGCATAGACTGGACTGGAAAACCATGGACTCCGCAGACAAAAGACGAAAACGGAGATCCTGTAAAGGGAGCTAACCCTAACAGCAGGTTCACCGCACCGATAAAACAGTGCCCCACAGCATCGCCGTTCCTGGACAGCCCTGACGGTGTGCCTATTTCAGCAATAATTTTCGGCGGTAGAAGGGCGCACCTGGCTCCGCTGATATATGAATCATTTAACTGGCAGCATGGAGTATTTACAGGTTCTATTATGGCTTCAGAAATAACTGCAGCACAATACGGTGCACAGGGAACTGTAAGGAGGGATCCAATGGCAATGATACCATTCTGCGGTTACAACATGGGTGATTACTTTGCGCACTGGATAAAGTTAGGAAAAGAATTAAAAAACCAGCCCAGGATATTCCATGTGAACTGGTTCAGGATAGACAACAAAGGTAATTTCCTCTGGCCCGGATTTGGTGACAATCTCAGGGTCCTTGAGTGGGTTATAAAAAGATGCTTTTCAGAGGCTGAAGCTGAAAAAACACCCATTGGTTATATTCCTTTCATAAAAGACCTTGACCTCGAGGGCCTTGATATTTCAGATGCAGACATGGAAGAGCTCTTAAAAGTCGATAAGTCAGAATGGCTTTCTGAAGCCGGGGATATCAGGGGCTTTTATGAGAGGTTCGGGGGCAGGATACCCGCCGAACTTTTAACAGAACTTTCCGATCTTGAAAGCAGGCTTGGTTAACAAAACTTATATTTTTTCAATAACTATTATCAAACTTATACATAACAAGTCCGCTGCAAGGTTTAGGATAAAAATAGGTAGATTTTTGTGGCATTATCATTCCCTTAATAGAAAGACTTTCAACTGTATCTATCTGGGGCGCATTTAAGATAAACCCTGCGATAGAATCTGCAACAGTGTTGCTGCTGGCAAGATTTTTAAAAACCTCATTTACAGTATGCAAGAACTTGATATCCTCAATCTCGTAGCCGGAAAGAAGGCCAGTCAGCACTAACTTGTGAAGTATATTAACATCCAGGTACTCAAATTCCCTGTCAAAAGGCTCTTCATAGAGGTTAAAGGCCCTGTAAGCGCTCTCAATTTCTGTATTAAATACTGCAAAGTAACATGTCTGGGCATCAAGGCATACACAAAAGCTCTTTTGTCCGGAAAGAACTGATTTTTTCATTGCCTGTTCAATAGTTGATGCTTCAGGTTTTATCTTTTCAATATTGAAATACCTGCCTATTTTTCCTGTAAAATCAGAAGGATCGATTTTGCTTTTGAATTTTATTAACCTGTGGGTCGGATGAATCGATATTTCTTTCTGGTTTGATGATACGAAAAGAGTCAGTATATAATCTTCAGGGCTGGAAATTTCTGAAGTCCCTGAAGCCCGCTTATTCGTTAGGGTTGATTCCCTGTAAAGCCTTGACGTCTCATATCTGTGATGTCCATCTGCAATAAGAAGTGTCTTTGATCTCATCATGTCTGTGATTTTTGAAATAACTTCATCATCCTGGATACTCCAGAATCTAAATTTAAGGCTTCTGTCGTAATCTGCATCAGTTTTTAGAAGAGCTGGACTGTTTTTTTGCATGTCAATGATTTGCCCAATATTATTATCGCTATCATTATAAATAGTATAGATAAACTCGAAGTTTGTCCTGCACGCAGTAAGAAGCTTAAGCCTGTCTTCTTTTGGTTTGGAAAGGGTCTTTTCATGCCTTAAAATCCCGCCTGCACCATATTCCTCCACTTTCAGCAACCCTATAAGTCCGGTAAAGCTTTTATTAATACCGTCCTCAGAAAAACTTTCTTCAAAAATATAAAAACTCTGCTTGCTGTCAAATACCAGGGTTTCTTTTGATATCCAATCCGATAGTTTCTTTTCCGCAGACTCATATTTATTAAAATCATTGCCTGATTCAGGCAGTGTAAGGTGAACTATATTAAATGGGTCCAGGGTCTTAAGATATTTATCCTGATCTGCAGAGATGACATCATATGGCGGAGCGATGACTTTAGACATATCTTTTATTCTTTCAGTATTGAAACGCAATCCATTAAAAGGCAGCACATTGACCATTATTCTTCCTTTTCATGTCATTTTCTTAATAATCAAAAAGCTCTTACAGCTTCTGGTTAAGATTAAATTATAATTTAAAAAGAACAAAAATATAATAATGAAAAAAAATGAAAATAATAGTAGAATCTTTTACCGTTAATATTAAAAAAGGAGAAAAATGAAAATCGAGATAATTGAAAATGTGCTGCAATACAATAAGGAAGAAGCTGAATCCAACAGGTTGCTTTTTGCAAATAATAATACATTTGTCATCAATATATTGTCTGCTCCGGGAGCAGGAAAGACTTCCTTCATAATGGAGACAATAAGACAGGCAAAAGACGAGTTCAATATTGGAGTAATTGAAGGCGATATTTCCTCGACCCACGATTCTGAAAAAATAAAAAATCTGGTAGATGATGTGGTACAGATAAACACCGGAGGAACATGCCACCTTAATGCTTCAATGGTAGCAAAAGCTGTTGAAAAGTTAAGAATTGGCGCACTTGACCTTATATTTATTGAAAATGTCGGAAACCTCATTTGTCCCGTGGGCTTTGACCTGGGTGAGGATTTCAGGATACTTCTTTCCTCTGTCAGTGAAGGAGATGACAAACCTGTAAAATATCCCAAAGCCTTTATAAGGACTAACCTTGTCATCCTTAACAAAATAGATCTGATGCCTTACAGTGATTTTAATTATACTTTTTTTGAAAGTAAGGCCAGGGAGCTTAATAGCGGTGCAGGGTTAATTAATCTTTCATGCAAGACTAAAGAAGGCTTTTCTGTATGGATGAGCCTGCTCAGGGAACTTCTTAATAAAAGAAAAATATAGAAAATAAAAATTATTTACCCGGTTTCAATTGATGCCCCTTACTCTCTTATAATTCTTTTTTCTTTTGTAAACAGAGATTAAATAACAAGTTTTTTTATTCTTAAATACTGTTACAAACTTATTACAAATTTCAATTTTTTTATTGCTTTAATTGCTTTATAATGCTAAGATAACTTAATTTTTATGAAGTTACAAAAATGTTACAAATATGTTAACGTAAAACGGCCTGTCAACAGGTCATTCCAAAATTTATTTTTTATAAGTTTAAGGCGAAACAGCAAAAAATGAGAATAAATCTAGGCAAGTACCAGGTTGAATTTAAAAAGAGAGAAACTATCAACAAACCTGCAAATTATAATAGCGAAGATGGGTTTGGAGGTTTGAATACTCTTGAGTTTGTTTCGCATGAGCTTAAGGGGATCCTTGGTTCAACGATAATGTGTGTTTATTCAATAAGGGACGGTTTTCTTGGAATGTTGAATTTCAAGCAAAGGGCAAGCATTGAGACAACCATAAGGAACCTGAAAAGGCTCGAATCAACCATTAAAGACTTCCTTGATATATCGCGCATACAGGAAGGCAAATTGACTGTTAGAAAGATGGAAGTCAATATAAATGAAGATATCATAAATGAAGTAGAAGATGCTTTTCTTTCTGAGATATATGAAAGCAGGATGATTTTTGATAACCGGATACCGGAAGGAATGGTTATCAGTACAGACAGGAACCTTCTTTTAACTGTTTTCAATAACCTTGTAAGTAATGCAATAAAATATGGTGTTACGGGAGGGTCCATAATTATAAAAGCTGAAACTTTTGAAAAGATGGCCAGGTTCAGTGTTTTTAATAGCGGAGTGTCTATAAGAGAGGAAGACAGGCAAAAACTTTTTAAAAAATTTTCAAGGATAGATGCCGAACAGCACAGAAGAATAAAAGGTACGGGCCTGGGGCTCTTTATAATTTATGACATAATAAAAAATCTTGGCGGCAGCATATGGCATGAAATGCATGAAGATGGAAATGAATTTATTTTTGAGATAGAAAGGGTTTAGAAATGATAACAGCTATGGAAAATCTGAAAAGTATCCGACAGGAAGCTATCCAGAGACTTATCGGGAATGGATTGCTTTCATCCACCAGGATATATGTCGGCATGTCCACCTGTGAGATTGCAGCAGGGAGCAAAGAGGTATGGGACACTTTCCAGAAAGAAATCGAGGGAAATAAAATAACGGACATACAATTAAAGCAGAAGGGATGCGCAGGAAGGTGTAACCTTGAACCAACGGTTGAAGTGCTCGAGCAGGGAAAAGTTCCTTTCAAATACATAAATGTAAACAGTGAAAAAGTAAAAGAAATAATAAGGGAGCATCTTATTGAAGGCAGCGCAAAATCTGCAGAGCGGACGGAAGAATTGGCGACCGATCCTTTTATGCTTACTGACAGGTCCAGGTTCGTATTTGGAAATGTCGATTTCTTTAAAAAACAAAAAAGAATCACTCTCAGAAACTGCGGCATCATTGATCCCGAAAGCATGGAAGATTATCTTTCTGTCAGGGGGTATGAAGCGCTTGCAAAAGTATTGACTGTTTATGCTCCCCAGCAGGTAATAGCAGAAGTCTCAAAATCAGGTCTTAGAGGCAGGGGCGGCGGCGGTTTTAACACTGGTTTGAAATGGAAGCTTGTCGCAGATGAACAGGAAACTGAAAAATATATTATCTGCAATGCTGATGAAGGTGATCCGGGAGCTTTTATGGACAGGAGCGCGCTTGAAGGGGATCCCCATATCGTGCTTGAAGGTATGATAATAGCAGGTTATGCAATAGGTGCAAAGAAAGGTTTTGTCTATATCAGGGCAGAGTATCCCCTTGCTATCGACAGGCTAAGGAAAGCAATCAGCGATNCCAAACAATACGGTTTACTTGGAAATAATATACTTGGCACAGGNTATGATTTTGATGTAGAGCTGGTGCTTGGCGCGGGGGCGTTTGTCTGTGGTGAGGAAACAGCGCTTATTCATTCAATCGAAGGAGGCAGGGGAACACCGACGACTAAACCTCCTTACCCTTCTGTTAGCGGGTTATGGGGGAAGCCTACGCTTATCAATAATGTAGAGACGTTTGCAAATATAGGCGTTATTATACTTGACGGTTATGAAAGTTTTGCATCAATCGGAACCAAAGACAGCAAGGGAACCAAAGTCTTTGCGCTTGCAGGCAAGGTCAATAACACTGGACTCATTGAGGTCCCGATGGGCATTACCCTTCGTGAGATAATTTATGATATTGGCGGTGGAATAAAGGACGGGAAGAAATTCAAGGCGGTGCTTACCGGAGGACCTTCAGGAGGATGCATACCGCAAGAATTTTTAGACACTCCAGTGGATTATGATTCGCTTAATGCTCTTGGTTCAATAATGGGTTCAGGCGGGATGATAGTGCTTGATGAAGATGACTGCATGATAGATGTCGCAAGGTATTTTCTTGAATTTACCCAGAATGAATCCTGTGGAAAATGTACTCCGTGCAGGGAAGGTACAAAAAGGATGCTTGAGATCCTTACAAAGATCACATCCGGCGATGGCGAAGAATCAGATATAGAGATGCTGGAAAGACTTGCAAACCTTATTAAAAAGACTTCACTTTGCGGACTTGGCCAGTCTGCGCCTAATCCTGTTCTTACGACAATGCGTTACTTTAAAAATGAATACGATGCTCATGTAAAATACAAAAAATGTCCAGCTGCCGTTTGTAAAGGCATAATATCATCACCGTGCCAGCATGCATGCTTCCTTGGCGGAAGCGGCGCACCGTCATATATTGGTTTGATAGCGCAGGAAAGAATCGAAGAAGCTGTAAATATTCTTTACAGCGAAAACCCTCTTCCCATAATCTGCGGGAGGGTCTGCCATCATCCATGCGAAAGCAAATGCAGGAGAGGCGATATAGACAGACCGATTTCAATAAGGGAGCTTAAAAGGTTCCTAACTGATTACGCTATAGAAAATAAGACAGCATTCCCCATGGCAACTGCAGATAAAAAAGAAGGGAAAATAGCTGTAATAGGTTCAGGTCCGGCAGGCCTGACTTGCGCATATAACCTTGCCATTTCAGGATACAAAGTTACGATATTTGAAAAACTTCCAGTGGCAGGAGGCATGCTTGCAGTGGCAATCCCTCAGTACAGGCTTCCAAAAGAATTGCTTGATTTTGAAATAGAAAACCTTAAAAAGCTTGATATAGAAATAAGATTAAATACAGAAATAGGTAAAAACATAAAATTTGATGATTTAAAAAAAGATTTCAAGGCAATATTTATAGCCGCAGGTGCCCACAAAGGCCTGAAACTTGAAATACCCGGAGAAGATTTAAAAGGGGTCATAGATGCTGTGGACCTCTTAAGGGAAATAAATCTTGGCAGGAAAGTCGAGATAGGGGAAAAAGTCGCTGTAATCGGCGGAGGAAATGCAGCAATAGATGCAGTCAGGACAATAAACAGGTTGGGTAAGAAAGTCGTGCTGCTTTACAGGAGGACAAAGAGTGAGATGCCTGCTTGGGAGGAAGAAGTGGATGAAGCTTTAAGGGAAGGCATAGATATCCAGTTTCTTACTGCACCTGTTAAGGTAATTGGCCAAAGAGGCATGGTCAAACAACTTGAATGTATCAGGATGGAGCTCGGAGATGTGGATAAAAGCGGAAGGAGGAGGCCGGTTCCAGTCCAGGGGTCCGAATTCATGATAGATATTGATACTCTTGTCCCTGCAATCAGCCAGGAACCAGACATAGGCGCAATCACAGTCAGCGGGACAACCGGACAGATCAGTCTTTCAAAATGGAATACTGTTGAAGTGGATGAAGAAACACTATATACGGGCATTAACGGTATATTTGCAGGGGGTGATGTTGTCCTTGGTCCAAAAACAGTAACAGAAGCAATGGCTCATGGAAAAATAGCTGCGGAAATGATTGACAAATATTTACAGGGACAACCCATGGTAAGAAATTATAGTGTTACAAAACCGGCAGCAGACGTTCCGCTTATGGAAATGTCAGAAGAAGAGATAGAAAATTTACAAAGGTTTGAGATGCCCATGCTTGAGGTAGCTGAAAGGATAAACAATTTCAGTGAGACAGAGCTTGGATTTTCAATGACTGCGGCAGTGTGCGAAGCAAAGCATTGCCTGAGATGCGACAAGGAGGAAAAAGAATAATGAATGGTAATGTTACAATTAATGTAAACAATAAAGAATATTCAGTCGGACCTGACCAGACAATAATGAAGGCATTGGATAATATAGGTTTTTATATTCCAAGGCTTTGCTACCACCCAAAGCTTTCAGTTGAAGGTGCCTGCAGGATATGCATAGTAGAAGTCGAAGGTTCAAGAAATTATGTTACAAGCTGTACTGCAAAAGTCTCAGAAGGCATGAAGATAAAAACAAATACGGCCGAACTCCGTAAAGCCCGGAGAGATCTTCTGGAACTGCTTCTTGATAACCATCCAATTGATTGCAACACATGTGAAAGAGACGGAAACTGCGAACTTCAGGCAATTGCAAGATCGATTGGTATTAAAAAGAGGCATTTTACAGGTGAAAAGAAAAAATATGATATAGATCTTTCATCACCCTCCATTTCAAGGGATCCAAACAAATGCATTCTCTGTGGAAGATGCGTGAGGCTTTGTAGCGAGATACAGGGTGTAAATGCAATAAATTATGCAAACAGGGGGTTCGATAGCGTTGTAATGACTGCATACAATGCCCCCATAAACAGTTCAGTCTGCATAAATTGCGGACAGTGTATTAATGTTTGTCCGACCGCGGCTCTTTCAGAAAAATATTATACGGTCGAGCTTTTCAGGGCCTTATCAGATGATAAAAAATTAAAGATCGTCCAGGTTGCGCCTGCGGTAAGAGCTGCAATTGGCGAAGCCTTTGGTCTTCCTGCCGGGACTAATATGGAAAAACAGACAGTAGCAGCTCTGAGGAAACTGGGTTTTGACCTGGTTTTTGACACACAATTCAGCGCAGACCTGACAATAATGGAGGAAGGATACGAATTCCTGGACAGGCTGACAAATAATGGAGTCCTTCCGATGATAACATCGTGTTCTCCAGCATGGATAAAATATGCAGAGCAATTCCATGCCGATATCATCCCGAATATTTCGACATGTAAATCCCCAATGAGCATGCAGAGTTCAGTTTTAAAAACATATTATGCTAAAAAGAGAGGCATAGATCCGGCAGATATCTTAAGCGTTGCCATAATGCCGTGCACAGCTAAAAAATATGAAGCAGAAAGAGAAGAATTGCAATTAGACGGCAATAGATTAACGGACATAGTTGTGACCACAAGGGAAATAGCATGGATGATTAAATCTGCAGGAATTGATCTTAC
>Ga0031656_10000533_pt1 | contig 13255 bp, 11 predicted proteins | sample FrelakmetDIP11DI_FD_55080 | JGI IMG/M metagenome (GOLD analysis project Ga0031656, IMG submission 55080) | Freshwater lake sediment microbial communities from the University of Notre Dame, USA, for methane emissions studies - DIP11 DI | ecosystem: Environmental > Aquatic > Freshwater > Lake >... | reverse complement strand
CTTGTACAGCACGATGGCGCACAGGCCCGTGGCCGCCACCTCGAGTGCGCGCGAGTGCAGCGCCGCGACGCCGAGCAGCGTGAATGCGAACAGCACGAACTCGACCGGGATGGACGACAGGCTCACAGCGGAGGCAGGCGCTCCAGCTCCAATGGCTGACCCGACGCGCGCTTCACGCGCAGCACGAAGTCGAAGCGATCGACGTCGGTGCAGTAGTCGAAGTCGTCGCGCGGCGCCCAGTCGCACGACGGGTCGAAGAACTTCACCGCGGCAGGGGCCTCACGCAAGCGGTCCCGCACCTCGCCGAGGGGCGCCGGCTGCCCGAGCAGCAGCAGGCGCAGGCACTCCGCATACAGGTCGTCCTCGGCACAGCGCTCGCGCGCCTCGTGACCCATGCGCACCAGCGACACACGCTGGGGCGAACGACCAAGGATGTAGCGGCAAACGGCAGAAATGTTGACGAATGCGCCCGTCAGCACCTCGTCCGCACCCGCGGCATTGACGAGGCCCTGCGTGCCCGCGTGCGTCGTGTGCACCAGCACCTTGCCGCGCAGGTCGAGCGCGCGGATCTCGGTCGGCGAGTTGCCTGCGTCGAAGCCGGGCAGCTTGCGCGCGTGTCGCTCGCCGGCCAACAGCGCACCCGGGTAGCGGCGCCCGAGCTCGAGGGCGTCGGCAATCTCACCCGCCGGCAGCACCCGTGCCGCGCCCGCGTCGAACGCATAGCAGGCCACCGAGAACGCACGGAACACGTCGATTACCACGGCGATGCCGCGTGCATCGCGGGCACCGGCCACATGGTCGAGCATCTCAATCTGCATCGCGTCTCCCCGAGCGCCTGTTTACGGCGATGATCCTGGCCCGCGGAATGAAATTGAAATCGGTGGCGGTGGCCGACGTGTAGGCGCCCATCATGCGCCCGGCGACGAGGTCGCCGATGTCGAGCTCGGGCAACGGGATGTCCTCGCGGATCACGTCGATGCTGTCGCAGGTCGGTCCGGCCAGCACGCTCGGGTGCCGCGGGCCGCGCACCCCGAGTGCCTCGATCGGGTACAGCGCGTGGTCGTACAGCTGGCCGCTGAACGACCCATACAGCCCGTCGTCGAGGTAATACCACCAGCGGCCCTCGCGCTGCGCGCGCCCTACCACGGCGGCGATGGCCGTGCCGGCCGGCGCGGCGATGAACCGTCCCGGCTCGGCGATCACCTGCACGTGCGGCGGGAGCAAGGCCAGTTCGCGGCGGATCGGGCGGCAGAACGTCCCAATCGCGACGACCCGCCCGCCGTACGCGACCGGGAATCCGCCGCCGATGTCCAGCACGTCAAGCGCCGTACCGCCTGCCCGGCCGGCGTCCAGCATCAGCTCGCGGCAAGCGTCGATCGCCTCGACGTACTTCGACGGATCGGCCACCTGCGAACCGACGTGGAAGCTCAGGCCGCGCACCCGCACGCCGAGTTCGCGCGCGAGCCGCAGCAGCGGCGGCACCGCAGCCGGCTCGCAGCCGAACTTGCGCGACAGGTCCACCACCGCCGCCGGGTTGCGGAACGACACGCGCAGCAGCAGTTCCGCACGGCGGCGGTACGGCACGAACTTGCGGATCTCGTCGGGATTATCGGCGACGAAGCGGCGGATGCCGAAGCGCAACGCGGCGCGGATGTCGGCGTCGCGCTTGATCGGGTGGGTGTGGATGCAACGCCCGGCCGCCACGCCCTGGCGGCGCACCAGCGCGATCTCGCCGGTGGTGGCGACGTCGAAGCCCGCTCCAAGGTCGCGCAGGGTGGCGACCACGTCGGGCTGGGGCAAGGGCTTGAGCGCGTAGTAGAACCCCACGCCCGGCAGCGCTGCGGCCAGCGCCTGGTATTGNCGGCGGATCGTCGCGCAGTCGATCACCAGCAACGGCGTACCGTGCGCCCCGGCGAGCGCCGCGAGCTGTGCCTGGGTCGGTGGCCGAACACNCCCGGATTGCCGCCGCAGCGGCCGGCTGCTCATGGCGATCCTGCATCCTCGCCGAAGTCCGCGCGCAGCGCGGCGATGTCGGGGTCGACGCTCACCACGTTCTCGGCCGAGGCAGCGCGTCGCAGGCGGTCGCGCACGGCCTCCCAGGCCTCGCCCGCCGGCACTTCCTCGACCAGGATTTCACGCGCGCCGGACTTGTCGAGCGTGCGCAGGTTGACGTACAGCTCGCGCGCATAGGCATCGGCGCGCCGGCCGGCGTTGATCCAGGTCATGAACTTGTTGGCGACGCGCGGCGGCCGCATGGCGAGCACCGCGACCTTCTCGTGCTCGGCGGTGAGCTGCCCGACGACCTCCTCGAGGCGGCCGCTCGCCACGATGCTGAGTGGTGTCGAGGGCGCGTAGTGCTTGAGGTCGGTGCCCGGCACGCGCGGCCCGGCGGCGGCAGGCCCCTCGACCAGCCCGGGCACCACGCTACGCAGCTGCGACAGCGTGATAGTGCCCGGCCGCAACACGCGCGGCACCGCGTCCACGCAGTCGACGATGGTCGACTCGAGGCCGATCTTGCAGTCGCCGCCGTCGAGGACGATGGGCACGGCGTCGCCGAATTCCTCGCGCACGTGCTCGGCGCGAGTCGGGCTCACGCGGCCGTAGCGATTGGCCGATGGCGCGGCGATGCCGCTGCCGAACGCGCGCAGCAGCTGCTGCGCCACCGGGTGGCCCGGCACGCGCACTGCCACCGTATCCTGGCCGCCGGTGATCGCAAGATCGACCGCCGGCGCGCGGCGCAACACCAGCGTCAGCGGCCCGGGCCAGAAGCGCGCGGCCAGCGCGGCGGCGGCGGGCGGCACGTTGAGGGCCCAGCGCTCGAGCAGGCGTGGATGATCGAGGTGCACGATCAGCGGATGTGTCGCCGGACGGCCCTTCAGCTCGAACACCTTGCGCACCGCGTCGGGGTTCTGTGCATCCGCACCGAGCCCGTACACCGTCTCGGTCGGGAACGCGATGACCTCGCCGTCGCGCAGCGCCGCGACCGCACGGTCGATCTCTTCCTGGGGGAGCCGGGCCATCACCATGGTTGAATGATAGCCTCAGCGGCTCAATTCAGCTCGTGTCGCGTCCAGCCGTCGGAGCCTCTGCGCAGCTCGACCGTGGGCCAGTAGTGCAGGTCGAGCTTCAGGGTGATCACCTCGGTCGACCCGTTCCAGGTCACGGTCTTGAGGCGCACGGAGCTGCGGTCCGGCCGTCCCTGCACGGCGGCGATGAAGGCATCGAGGTCCGGCGTCGGCCGGCCATCCACTTCGACGATGCGGCGGCCGGCGTACAGCTTGTAGCGCGTCGCCGGCGAACCGTAGGCGAAGAACGCGACGAACACGCCCTCCGGCGGGATACCGCGCTGCACGGACATCGCGCGATGCGGCGCATGCAGCACGGCACCGGCCCACTGCAGCAGCCGATCGATGTCGCCGCCGCCGAGCGGTGCGGTCGCGACGTCGACGGTGAGTTCCTGACCGTCCCGTAGCACGGTGACCTTGACCTGACCGGCCAGGGTTGCGAGTTCGACGTCGCGGAACCGGTTCATCGGTTGCCCGTCGATCGCGAGCAGCAGATCGCCCTCGCGCAGCACGCCCGCCGCGGGCGAGCCGGCCACGACCCGCGCCACGCTCAGCACCTGGCGGTGCGGTCCCTCGAGCGACTCGAGGCGCGCGACCCACGCGTCGCCGAGGCCGAGCTTGCGTGCCTCAGCCACCGGCACGGTCGCGAACTCGACCTCGAGCGAATGCAGCGGCTGCCCGGCGCGCGCCGCCTCGACCAGTTCCTGCACCAGGCCAACGGGCATGCCGCGGTTGACCTGCACGACGTCGCGACCGGACTCTGTCGAGAAGCTCGACCACAAGGCCCGAACCTTGCCGTTGTCCCCGACCACCACCCCGTCGAAATCGTTCGGCCCGTTGACGAGGTCCACCACCTCGACGTTCGCCTCGCGATATTGCAACGTGCGCGACAGCGGGAAGGTGACGTCGTCCACCGACGAAACCGTGGTGGCAATAGACCGCACCCGGGAGTCAGCGCCCAGGCCGACCACGGTCACTGCCTCGCCGGCGACCAGCTCGCGCGCATCGAGTTCGGCCGCACGCACCGGGGTGCCGTCGAGCAGCGCCGGGTCGTACGCCACCAGCGCCAGGTTGTGCAGCGGATGCACGTACGCCACGCGCGCCGGGATCTCCACCGAGCCCGCCACGGTGATGCGGACGTCGCCCACCGCGACCGGCACGGTATTGCGGTCGACCACCACCAGGCCGCGCGCCGCGTCGACGACCAGGCCGGTGCCGTGGTAATTGCGCTCGGTGACGCCTGCAACGGAGAACGGCATGGAGAAACTCACCAGCACCAGCGAGCGCGCCACGCGATCGGCGAGCTTGTCGCCGCTGGTCACGAAGCTGGTGGCTGCGGACGGCTGGGGCTGGCGGGCCGCCGCTGGCGCCGCCAGTTCGCGACATTGCCAGTACCCGGTCGCGTCATCGCGCCGGCAGTGCTGCGCCGGGAACCAGCTGCGGTCCATGCGCATGACGCGCGTTTGCGAGCCGCGCGGGTCGTCCATCGTCCGGAAACGCAACGTGGCCCGGTCGCCGTCGGCGAGCGCCGCAACCTGCGCTTCGAAATCCGCGAGCGTCGCCACCGGCTTGCCGCCGACCGCCTCGATCACGGCACCGCGCGGCACGCCCGCCGCACCGAGCGAGTAGCCGGGGTTGGCGACGAACACGCCGCGGACGGGCGAATTCAGGTGGCGCGCCATCTGGTATGACAGCTGGTGCACCACTGTGTCGCCGAACTCGAGGAACTGGTCCGGCGTGATCGAGTGCAGGTCCTGCACCTCGAGCTGGCGTTCGAGCCGCTCGCCGCCGCGCTCGACTGCCACGGTGATGCGACGGCCGACGGAGCTGTCGAGCACGTCCGCGAGCGGCGCGAAGGTGGTCAACGGGCGGCCATCGACGCGCACCAGGATGTCTCCGGGCAGCAGCTGGCCTTCGGTCGGTGATCCCGGCAGCACGTCCTGCACGACCAGCATGCCGGTGAGCTCCGGTGCCGCCTTGCGCGCCGCGGCCTCCGTTTCCGGGCGCAGCCCGAGCCGGCCGAGTTCGTCGTAGGGCGTGTAGGCGAACGTGGTCTGCAGCGTACCGCGCGTGATCGGCAGTCCTGCCTGCAGCAGTTCCAGCGCGCGCTGCACGCGGCCGAGCGGCAGGTAGAAGCTGGAAGCAGCGCCGCTGCTGCCGCCGGCATTGAGTGCCACGACGCGGCCCTGGATGTCGATGACCGGTGAGCCCGACGAGCCGCCGGACGTCCCCGAGGCCGCCTGGATGTAGAACGTATTGAAGTCGTTGTACTTGCCGGCCCCGTAGTCGGGCGCCTCGCGGTCCAGGCGTGCCAGCGTGCCGGCCAGGATCGACAGCTGCTCGCCAGCGTCGTTGCCGACCACGCGGACTTCCGTGCCGATGCGCGCCCCTGCCGGATACAGCGGCAACGCGGCGGGCCGCACGTAGCGCAGCTTGGCGGGATCGTAACGATAGAAGCCGAAGTCGTGCACCGGGTCGCGATACACGGCACGCAACTCCACTTCCTCGCGGTTCTGGAACACGGCCGTGGCGACCACCGGACCCGGCGTCACCACGTGGCGGTTGGTGAGGATCAGGCCCCGCTCCGCGTCGACCACGAACCCGGTCGCCTGCGACGACTGGTTCCACTCGGTGTCGAAGGCGCGCGCCTGGTCAATCTCGATGGTGACGACCGAGGGCGCGATGCGCTCCAGCGTGCGGTCCCAGGCGGGCGTCTCGGCGCCACCCGTCGCCGGCAGCAACGCGGCGGTCGCGGCCAGCAACCGCAGCAACCCGGACGCGGTGCGCGGCATCACAGTGCCCGGCCGAACGCGGCGCGGAAACGATCGGCGAATTCATTGCGCGTGAAGCGGTGGTGCTGGGTGCCGGCGTGCGCGATCTTGATCGCGCCCATCAGCGAGGCGACGCGGCCGGTGGTCTCCCAGTCGAGCCCGTGCTGCAGTCCGTAGATCAGCCCGGCGCGATAGGCATCGCCGCAGCCCGTGGGATCCACCACCTGCTCGGGGGGCGCCGCGGGGATCGTGATCTCACGCCCGTCGGCGTGGATCACGCTGCCTTCGGCGCCGCGCGTGACGATCAATGCCCGCACGCGGCGCGCCAGCTCGGCGAGCGGCACGCCGGTGCGCTCCGCCAGCAGTTGACCCTCGTAGTCGTTGACCGCGACCCAGGTGGCGCGCGCCACGAACGCGAGCAACTCCGGACCGTCGAACATCGGCAGGCCCTGGCCCGGGTCGAACAGCAGCGGGATGCCCGCCTCGGCGAACTGCGCGGCGTGCTGCAGCATGCCGTCGCGGCCGTCGGGCGCCACCACGCCAAGCGTGATGCCCGCGCCAGAGGGCACCCGGTTGACGTGCGAGTGGCTCATCGCACCGGGGTGGAAGGCCGTGATCTGGTTGTCGTCCAGGTCCGTGGTGATGAACGCCTGTGCGGTGTACTCGTCGGCAATCTCGCGCACGTGCGTGAGGTCCACCGAGCGCTCGCGCAGCCATTCACCGTACGCTGCGAAATCGTGGCCCACGGTCGCCATCGGCGCGCCGGTGCCGCCGAGCAGCGCGAGGTTATAGGCGATGTTGCCCGCACAGCCGCCGAAATTGCGCTTCAGGCTCGGCACCAGGAACGAAACGTTCAGCAGGTGGATGCGGTCCGGCAGGATGTGTTCGCGAAACCGGCCGTGGAACACCATGACCGAGTCGAACGCCAGCGAGCCGCAGATGAGTGCCGTCATTAGGGGATAGGGGATAGGGGATGGGGGATAGCGAAAGAGGCAGGGGCAGATGCCCCTGCACCGGAGGTCGTTCAGCCGGGCACAGCCTGGAAAGCAATGTCCAGTTGTTTCGCGGCGCGGACGTCGTCGAGGCGCCGCACCGGCAGCGTGTAGGGAGCGCCTTTCAGCTTGGCCGGGTCGCTCTGCGCTTCCTCGCGGATGGCCACCAGCGCCGCGACGAACGCGTCGAGCTCCTCCTTCGACTCGGTCTCGGTGGGCTCGATCAGCAAGCACTCCGGGACCAGCAGCGGGAAGTAGGTGGTGGGCGCGTGGAAGCCGTAGTCGAGCAGGCGCTTGGCGAAGTCCATCGCGGTGGTGCCGTAGTCGCGCGCCTCGCGGCGCAGCGTGACGATAAACTCGTGGCCCGCGCGGCGGCCCGGATAGGCGAGCTCGAAGCCGGCCGCGGTGAGCCGGGTCATCAGGTAGTTCGCGTTCAGGGTCGCGAACTCCGAGACGCGATGCATGCCTTCGCGACCGAGCATGCGCATGTACACGTAGGCGCGCAGCAGCACGCCGGTGTTGCCCATGAATGCGGAGAGCCGGCCGATGGTCTGCGGCAGGTCCTGCTCGTCGAGCCAGCGGTACGACTGGCCGTCGAACCCGACCACCGGTACCGGCATGAACGGCAGCAGCCGCTCGCCCACGCCGACCGCGCCCGAGCCCGGGCCGCCGCCGCCGTGCGGGGTCGAGAACGTCTTGTGCAGGTTCATGTGGATGACGTCGAATCCCATGTCACCCGGGCGCACCTTGCCGAGGATGGCGTTCAGGTTGGCGCCGTCGTAGTAGAGCAGGCCGCCGGCCTCGTGCACGATCTCGGCCACCTCACCGATGCGTCGCTCAAACACGCCGAGCGTCGAGGGATTGGTGAGCATGATGCCGGCCGTCTGCGGCCCGACCGCGGCGCGCAGCGCGTCGAGGTCGATGTCGCCGTTCGGCAGCGACGGGATCTCCTTCACCGTGCAGCCGCACATCGTGGCGGTCGCCGGGTTGGTGCCGTGCGCCGCATCCGGCACGATGATCTCGACGCGGGCGAAGTCCTGGCGCGCCTTGTGGTAGGCGCGGATCATCGCCACGCCGGCGAACTCGCCCTGCGCGCCGGCCATCGGCGTCAGCGACACGCCGCGCATGCCGGTCACTTCCTTGAGCATTTCCTGCAATTCATGCAGGCACTGCAGGATGCCCTGCCCGGTCGACTCCGGCGCCAGCGGGTGCCGGCCGAGGAACCCCGGCAGCATCGCGTACTGGTTGCACGCCCGCGGGTTGTATTTCATCGTGCACGAGCCGAGCGGGTAGAAGTGCGTGTCGATCGAGAAGTTGAGCTGCGACAGGCGCGTGAAGTGGCGCACCGTCTGCAGCTCGGACACTTCGGGCAGCGCGGGCGCGCTGCGCCGGCGCAGCGGCTCGGGCACGTCCGCGACGGCCGCAGCGAGCGGGTATTGCGCCTCGGCGCTGCGGCCGGGTCGCGAGTGCTGGAAAATCAGTGGTTCGCGCATGGCGTGTTCCTCGGGGCGGCTCAGGCCGCAGCGGCGCTGTGCATCACGTCCGCGAGCGCGCGGGCATAGGTATCGACGTCCTGTACCGTGCGCGTCTCGGTGGCGCACACCAGCAGCGGATGGCCGAGCGACGGGTAGTCGCGCGTCAGGTCGCAGCCGCCGACGATGCCGCGGGCGGCGAGCGCCTCGAGCACCGCAGGCACCGGCCGATCGAGCAGCAGCACCGCTTCGTGGAAGCGCGGTCCGGGGAACGCGACGCGCACGCCGTGCACCTTGCTGAGCGCGGCCACCAGCTCCGCCGTGCGCTGCATGCAGGTCGCGGCGACCTGCGCGAGGCCGTGCGGCCCGAGCAGCGACAGGTAGATGGTCGCGGCCGTCACCAGCAGGCCCTGGTTAGTACAGATGTTGGAGGTCGCCTTGCTGCGCCGGATGTGCTGCTCGCGCGCCTGCAGCGTGAGCGTGAAGCCGGGCTTGCCGTCGAGGTCGACGGTGCGGCCAACGATGCGGCCCGGCATCTGGCGCACGAATTCCAGGCGCGTGGTCATGAAGCCGACGTACGGGCCGCCGGAGGACAGCGGCACGCCGAGCGGCTGGCCCTCGCCACAGACGATGTCGGCGCCCGTCGCGCCCCACTCGCCCGGCGGCTTGAGCACCGCGAGCGACACCGGATTGACGACGGCGATCACGAGCATGCCGGCCTCGTGCGCCCGGTCGGTGAGCGCGTCGACGTCCTCGAGCATGCCGAAGAAGTTGGGTTGCTGGATCACCAGCGCCGTGACGTCCTGGCCGCGGTACTGCTCGAGGCTTGCGAGCGTGGTCGTGCCGCCGGCCGGATCGTAGGGCAGCGTTTCGAACGCAAGCTTCTGGCCGCCGGTGATCGCCTGCAGCACGTTGCGGTACGACGGGTTCACCGCCGCCGGCACCAGGATGCGCTGCGACTTCGACTTGCGGTGCGCGCGCACTGCCATCAACGCCGCCTCGGCGAGTGCCGTGGCACCGTCGTACAGCGACGCGTTCGACGCGGCCATGCCGGTGAGNCTGGCCATCATCGACTGGAACTCGTANAGCAGNTGCAGCGTGCCCTGGCTCGCCTCGGCCTGGTACGGNGTGTAGGCGCTGTAGAACTCGCCGCGTGTGACGATGGCCCACACTGCCGCCGGCACATGGTGCTCGTAGGCTCCGGCGCCGATGAAGTTGAGGCGCTGGCGATCNGCCGCCGCCCGCTCCGACATCAGGCGGCCGATCTCCATCTCCGAGAGCGCCGGCGGGATGCCGTCGAGCGCCCGGGCACGCAGGCGGGCCGGGATCTCGTCGAACAGCGCCTCGGTGTCCGGGGCACCGATCGCCTCGAGCATGTCGCGGATGTCATCCGCCGTGTGGGGAATGAAGGGCATGGCGGCCCGTCCTTGATGTCAGTGGGTTTCCGCGGCCAGCGCCGCTTCGTAGGCCTTTGCGTCGAGCAGCGCGGCGAACTGTGCCTTGTCCTCGGGACGGATGCGCATGATCCAGCCAGCGCCATAGGGCTCCTGGTTGATCAACTCGGGCTGCCCGCCAAGGTCGGCGTTGCCCGCGACCACCTCGCCGCTCACCGGGCTATATACGTCGGAAGCCGCCTTGACGGATTCGACGACCGCGCAGGCCTCGCCCGCGACGACCCGCCGGCCGGCTTCCGGTGCCTCGACGAACACCAGGTCGCCGAGCGCCTGCTGGGCGTGGTCGGAGATGCCGACGGTGATCGTGCCGTCGGCTTCGAGCCGGGCCCACTCGTGGGACTTGAGGAATCTCAGGTCGGCAGGGACGTTGCTCATGGTCTGCTCCGTGGAGTGTGTGTTCCTGGCTGTAGCCGATTCAGAGTGCGACGGCGACCTTGCCGTGGCGAACGAAAGGCGGCCGCACGACCGCCGCNTGCAGCAGGCGACCGCGGATCTCGACTTCGCAGCGNTCGGCCGTCTGCGANGGCACGCGCGCGAGGCCNATCGAGCGCTCGAGGGTCGGNGAGAACGTNCCGCTCGTCACCTCGCCCTCACCCACCGCGGGCACGATCACCTTCTGGTGCGAGCGCAGCACCGCGCGGTCGGCGAGCACGAGTCCGACCAGCTTGCGTGGCACGCCGTGCGCCTTCTGCGCCACGAGTGCGCCGCGACCGATGAAATCCCGGTCCTGCGGCTCCCAGGCGATGGTCCAGCCAAGGCCCGACTCGAGCGGCGAGACGCTTTCGTCCATGTCGTTGCCGTAGAGGTTCATGCCGGCCTCGAGGCGCAGCGTGTCGCGCGCGCCGAGCCCGCACTGGTGCACGCCGGCCTCGCGCAGCCGGCCCCAGAACTGGGTGGCCTGGTCGGCGGGCAGCATGATTTCCCAGCCGTCCTCGCCCGTGTAGCCGGTCCGGGCGACGAACCAGTGCTCGTGGGCCACGCCGAAGAAATAGCCGAGATCGAGGGCCCGTGCCGCGAACGCTGGCTCGAGCAGCGGCGCGGCACGCTCGCGCGCCTGCGGCCCCTGCACCGCGATCATCGCCAGGTCGAAGCGCGGCTCGACCGACACCTCGAAGCCGCCGGCATGGGCGCGNAGCCAATCGAGGTCCTTGTCGCGGGTGCCGGCATTGACCACCAGGCGGAACCACTGGTCGTCCATGNAGTAGACGATCAGGTCGTCGATGACGCCGCCGTCGTCGCGCAGCAGGCACGAGTAGAGCGCCTTGCCGGGCTGGGTGAGCTTGGCCACGTCGTTGGCGAGCAGGCGGCGCAGGTAGTCGCGCACGCGCGCACCGCGCAGGTCGACCACGCACATGTGCGAGACGTCGAACATGCCGGCCTCGCGGCGCACCGCATGGTGCTCCTCGATCTGCGAACCATAGTTGACCGGCATGTCCCAGCCGCCGAAATCGACCAGGCGGGCGCCGGCGGCGACGTGCACGTCGTAAAGTGGTGTACGCAATCCCATTGTTATTCTGTCCTGGCTACCGACCAAAAAAAAAGGCGGCAGACCACCCCGGCCTGCCGCCCCTCTGTCCTGTGACCTGAGAGATCGGGCGCCGGTGGACCGGTGCCGCACCCCTTCGGTGGGCCCTGCGCAGGGCCGCTCTCCAGAGCCCACCAGGTGCCGCCGTTCCTTTGCCTGAGCGTTTCCGGGCGGGTTGCGCCTTCGGCGGGGAGATTAGGAGACATGTCCCCAATTTCCCTCTCTCCGGACAGACCTTGCGATGGGTCAGTGGATGTTACCCGAGCCGCCGGCCGCGGGCCAGCGCGCCCATGGCCGCCGCCGCCTGACGCTACAATGCGGCCTCGCCCGCTCCCGGTCCCGCCCATGAGCCTGCCGTCCCGCCGCCCGTCCGTTCCCGTCCGCATCGGCCCCGTCACCGTCGGCGGTGGCCAGCCAGTCGTCGTGCAATCGATGACCAACACGGACACGGCGGACGTGGAAGCAACGTCGCTGCAGGTCCGCGCGCTCGCCGTCGCCGGCTCCGAGCTGGTGCGCGTCACGGTGAACACGGAAGAAGCGGCCGCCGCGGTGCCCGCAATCGTCGACCGGCTCGGGCAGCTCGGCGTGACGGTGCCGATCGTCGGCGACTTCCACTTCAACGGCCACAAGCTGCTGCGCGAGCACCCTGCCTGCGCCGAGGCACTGGCCAAGTACCGCATCAACCCGGGCAACGTCGGCCGCGGCAGCAAGCGCGACCCGCAGTTCGCCGAGATGATCGAGATCGCCTGCCGTCACGGCAAGCCGGTGCGCATCGGCGTGAACTGGGGCAGCCTCGACCAGGACCTGTTGACGCGGCTGATGGACGAGAACTCGCGCCGCCCGGCCCCACTCGACGCCAACGACGTGATGCGCGAGGCGATCGTGGTCTCGGCGCTCGAGAGCGCGAGTCGCGCCGAGGAGCTCGGCCTGCCGCACGACCGCATCGTGATCTCCTGCAAGGTGAGCGGCGTGCAGGACCTGATCGCGGTGTACCGCAACATCGCAGCACGCTGCGACCACCCGCTGCACCTGGGCCTCACCGAGGCCGGCATGGGCTCGAAGGGCATCGTCGCCTCGACCGCCGCGATGGCCGTGCTGCTGCAGGAAGGCATTGGCGACACCATCCGCGCCTCGCTCACGCCCGAGCCGGGCGGCGACCGCACGCAGGAAGTGATCGTCGCGCAGGAAATCCTGCAGACCATGGGCCTGCGCTCGTTCACGCCGATGGTGGTGGCCTGCCCGGGCTGCGGCCGCACCACCTCGACCTACTTCCAGGAACTCGCGCAGAAGATCCAGTTACACCTGCGCCAGCGGATGCCAGAGTGGCGCAGGCACCATCCCGGCGTCGAGCAGATGACGGTCGCGGTGATGGGCTGCGTGGTGAACGGCCCGGGCGAGAGCAAGCACGCCAACATCGGCATCAGCCTGCCGGGCACGGGCGAGCGCCCGGTGGCACCGGTGTACATCGACGGCGAGAAGGGCCCGACCCTCAAGGGCGAGCGGATCGCCGAGGAATTCCAGCAACTCGTCGAGCAGTACGTGACCCGCACCTACCGCACAGGTTCGCCACCGTGAGCGCGCTGCGTGACCGCCGCTGCGTGGCTCTGCCGCAGGGCACCCCGCCGCTCACCCCGGCCCGTGTCGCCGAACTGCACGCGCAACTGTCGCCCGAGTGGCAAGGCGATCCGGCGGGCGGGACGCTCAGCCGCGACTTCCGTTTCGCCGACTACCACCGCACCATGGCCTTCGTGAACGCCGTCGCCTGGATCGCCCACGTTGAAGACCACCACCCGGACCTCGAGGTGGGCTACGGTCACTGCCGGGTGGTCTTCAGCACGCACTCCGTCGGCGGCCTGTCGGACAACGATTTCATCTGCGCTGCAAAAGTCGACGCCTTGTGACGGGGGGACCGCCATGACCGGGGACACAAGCCCGCCCGACGAGGGCCTGCCGTTCGTCGCACCGTGCCGCGAACT
>Ga0031656_10000531_pt1 | contig 13269 bp, 11 predicted proteins | sample FrelakmetDIP11DI_FD_55080 | JGI IMG/M metagenome (GOLD analysis project Ga0031656, IMG submission 55080) | Freshwater lake sediment microbial communities from the University of Notre Dame, USA, for methane emissions studies - DIP11 DI | ecosystem: Environmental > Aquatic > Freshwater > Lake >... | reverse complement strand
GAGCGCTTGGGTGGCGACGTGGTCTTCGAGCCGATCGGCTACGTGCGCGAACCGTCAGCGCGCCGGCTGCGGATCGCGCTCGACCTCGAGCCGCTGTCCGGCAACGCGATCGACGCGGAGGTTCGCGCCGCCATCGAAGACACGGCGAGCCAATGCGAGGCCCTGGGGCATCGCGTGGAAATCGCGCCGCTGCCGGTGCCGAAGCGGGACCTGCTGACCGCCTTCATGCTGTACTGGTCTTCAGGCGCGGCTCAGATCGCCGACGGCCTCGAGAAACGTCTCGGCCGCCTGCTCACCGACGCCGACCTCGAGCCCTGGACACTCGGCCTGCGTGATTACTACCGCGCGCGGCGGGAAGGCTTCGACTCAGCGCTTGCGCTGATCCGCTCCACGTCGGCCGCCTGCAGTGCGTTCCACGAACGCTACGACGTGCTACTGACGCCGGTCGCGACGCGGCCGCCATTCCGCATCGGCGAACTGGCGCCCGACCTGCCGTTCGATACGCATTTCGAGCGGGCCGTCAGTTACGTTGGTTTCACGCCGATCCAGAACGGCGCGGGCACGCCGGGCATGTCCGTGCCGCTGCACTGGTCGAAATCGGGCCTGCCGATCGGCAGTCACTTCGCCGCGAAGGCCGGCGACGAACGCACGCTGCTGGAACTCGCCTATCAACTCGAGGCCGCCCACCCGTGGGCCGGCCGGCGCCCACCCGTCGCGGCGACCTGACCGCGGAGGATCGACGATGCTGTTGAACGGCGGACAGGTGCTGACCGAGCGCGCCTGTGCGATCGTCGTTCGCGATCCGGACTGGAGCGGCGACACCGAGCCGCGGGAAAGATCCTCAAGCGCATGCTGCGGGAGCAGTTTCCGGGGCCTTCGCCGGAGTGAAGTCCACGAGTGGACCCGCACTCGACTCCGGCGCTTGCGCGGCCGGGCGTTGCAACGACAGTGCTAAGATCTGCGAAGCTGCATCACTGCGCGAGACCGACATGCCAGACCTTGGTCGAATTTTCCGCGCCGTCGCTGCCACCGCAGCGCTCGGCATTGCAGCATTTGCGGCCGAGGCGGCGGATCGCTTCTGGCCACCGCTCGTGGACCCGGCCACGGGACAGCACACGCCCGGCCGGTGGGTCTGGGGCGATCTCGTCACGTCCGATGTCGCCGTTGCGGCGGACTTCTACGGCCAGGTCTTTGGCTGGACGTTTGAAACCTACGGCGGCGACAACGACCTCGAAACCTACACGCTGGCGCTCGCGGACGGCCTGCCGATCGGCGGCCTGGTCTTCGACCAGCGCGCGCTGAAGGGCAAGGTGCCGTCGGCACGCTGGATCGGGTTGATCTCCGTTCCGGACGTGCGCGCGGCTGCGGACGCCGTGACCAAAGCCGGCGGCAAGGTCATGGTGGCGCCGGTGATGCTCGGTGAACGCGGCGAGACCGCCGTCTTCCAGGATCCGGAAGGCACGCCGTTCGGTGTCGTGCGTTCCCGGAACGGCGATCCCGCCGACTACGCCGGGGACGTCAATGAATGGGTGTGGCTGGACCTCTGGACCGGCGACGTGGGCCGGGCCGCAGACTTCTACCGCACCGTCGTCGGTTACGAAGTGCTGCCGCTGCAGCAGGAAGGCCCGCGCAAAGGCGTGCACCTCGTTTCGGGCGGCTTCGTCCGGGCGGGCATCATGCAGAAAAACGATGCGCGGGACTCTTCGGTGTGGCTGCCTTACCTGCGCGTCGCCGACGCGGCGGCGGCCGTCAGCAAGGCACGCGCCGCGGGCGGCAAGGTCATTCGCGAGCCGGTCAGCCTCGGGCGGGCGATCGTCGCAATCATCGCCGACCCCACGGGCGCACCCGTCGGCATCGCCCAACTGCTCGACCAGGAGGCGCAGCGATGAACGCGCGTCCGTTCAACAAGGCGGTCCGAGCTCCGCTCGCGTGCGTGGGGCTCGGCATGCTGCTCGCACTGTCCGGCTGCGCGAGCGACGGCTATGGTGACGGCGGCGTCTCGACCAGCGTCAGCTACGGATACGGCGGCTACTACGGCCCGTACTACGGCGGCGGCTACTATGACCCGTATCCGCCTGTCGTCGTCGTGCCGCCAGGCGAGCGGCCGGACCGACCGGACGGCGGGAACCGCCCGACCACGCTGCCCGCGGAGGTCGATCGCCCATCCACGAAGCCGACGATGGCCCCGTCCCGGCCATCGACCAGCAGCCGGCCGACCAGCCGGCCGTCGCCACGCCCGGCCCCGCGGCCGATGCCGAGGGCCGGCGGAATGCGGCGCTGAGCTCGATCAGTACTCGTAGAACATCCTCTGGATCCGGACCGGATCCTTCGTCTGCGTCAGTGCGAGCTGCAGCAGCACGCGCGACTTGGCGGGATTCAACTCGCCTGAGGCAACGAATCCCTTCTCGTCGTCGTTGACTTCGTTGTTGCGAAGCACGATGCCCGAAGGCAGGCGCGTGCTGCGGACGACGACGATGCCGTCCTTCGCCGCCTTGGTGAGCGCGTCGAGCGCCGGCGTGGTCATGTTGCCGTCGCCCACGCCCGCGATCACGAGGCCCTTCGCGCCGTTCCTGATCGCCGCGTCGATCAAGTCCGCACTCATGTTGGCGTGCGCGTAGATCACGTCCACGCGTGGCAGCTTGTCGAGCGCATCGATCGAGAATCCCGTGGCCGGGCCGACCTTGCGATCCATGGGCTCGAACCACTGGATCTTGCCCGTGTTCACCACGCCGGCCGGGCCGCGGTTGATGCTGACGAACGTCTGCACGGTGGTCGTATTGGTCTTCACGACGTTGCGGGCATAGTGGATCTCGTCGTTCAGGACGACGAGCGTGCCCTTGCCCTTCGCGCCGGGGTTGGTCACGACGGCTACGCCGTTGTAGATGTTGCCGGGGCCGTCCGCGCTGATGGCCGTGGCCGGACGCATCGAGCCCACCATCACCACCGGCTTGGTGCTGCTGGTGACGAGCGTCAGGAAATAGCTAGTCTCCTCGAGCGTGTCCGTGCCGTGCGTGATCAGCACACCATCCGTGCCGGGCTCGGCCAGCGCGGCATTGACCCGCCTGGCGAGTTTCAGCCAGACCCCGTCGTTCATGTCCTGGCTGCCGATGTTGGCGACCTGCTCGCCGGTGATCACGGCGAGCTTGTCGAGGTTCGGCACCGCACTGAGCAGCGAGTTCACGTCGTGGGCGCCGGACTTGTAGCTGTAGTCCGTCGCGCTGGCCTGGGCACCCGCGATCGTGCCGCCGGTCGCGAGAACCCGGATGCCCGGCAGGTTCGCAGCCTGCAGTGTGAACGCAAACAATGTCGCCACGGCGATGACCGCGGCTTCGATGACCGGTGATCTGTGCCTCATGTCGCCTCCGGCACCTCGACGAAGATGCGCGCGACTCGATTGTCTCAATTCGCGGTCGTCGAGTCTGGCACAGCCGGGACCTTGGGTGCGCTCGCGGCCACCCAGTTGTCGAGCAGCGTGTAGGCCACCGCGAGCACCACGGGACCGACGAAGATCCCGATGACGCCGAACGCGACCAACCCACCGATCACTCCGGCGAAGATCAGCAGCAGCGGCAGGTCGGCGCCCTTGCGAATCAGGATCGGACGCACGAAGTTGTCCATCAGCCCGACGACCAGTGACCAGACCAGCAGGAAGGTGCCCCAGCCTGTGCCGAGGTTCGGGTAGGCCCAGGCGGTCGCCGCCAGCAGCACCAGGATCGGACCGATCTGCGCGATGCACAGCACGAACATCAACGCCGTGAGGACCGCAGCGAACGGCACGCCTGCGATCGCGAGCCCGATGCCGCCGAGCGCCGACTGCAGGATCGCGGTGACCACGACGCCAAGTGCGACGCCGCGGATCGCCTGCCCGGCGAGCACGGCCATGCGCTCGCCGCGCGACCCGGCGAGTTGCCAGCCGAATCGACGAACCCAGGAGCCCCAGGCTTCCCCGCCGGAATAGAGCACCGCCGCGAGGATCACGACCAGCAGGAAGTTCACGACCAGCATCGCAAATCCGCCTGCGTGCTGCGCGAGCCAAGCCACGGCGGCCCGGGCATGCGGCTCGGTGCGTGCGATGAGGTCGGGGAGGCCCTCGCCCGCGAGGTCGTTCCACGTCGCGGCCACGCGCTCGCCGACGATCGGGAGGCCGGCGAGCCAGCCCGGCGCGGGCGGAAGCTGTGCCTCGACCAGTCGCGCCGCGAGCGCCGCGAGATCCGCGGTGTGTTTCAGGATGGCATCGATCGCCACCGTGATCGGCACGATCAGGATCGCGAGCAGCGCGAGGCTCATCGCCGCGACCGCGAGCGACCGCTTGCCCCACAGCATGCGCTCGACCCGCAGCATCAGGGGCCAGGTCGCGACCACGATCATCACGGCCCAGATGAAGGCCGCGAGGAACGGCGCCAGGATCCACAGCGAGCCCGCGATCAGCCCGCCGATGAACAACACCGATAGCGTGGTACGGGCGAGATCGAGGCGTCGTTCAGTCATGGCGGTGCGCTACTTCACGTTCGCGGTCTCCCAGGCGCGCACGCGGGCGCGGGCTGCGTCGAAGATGCGCTCGTAGTTGCCCTTGCGGATCTTGAGGCTCGCCTCCGGAGTCAGCTGCGCCCAGATCGGGTCCCACAGGTTGAACACCCGAAGCTGGGTCGCCTGGTCGGGCGGAGCGACGTTGTCGGTGCCGAACAGGATTCGGTCCGGGTAGCGATTGAGCATGGCCGCCGTATTGCGGATGGTCTCCGGCGACGATATGGCGTACTTGGCCACCTCGTCCCAGGAGATGTCGAAGTAGACGTGACCCAGCGTCGGGTCGCTCAGCATCGATTCGACGATTTCCCGGAATCTCGGGCTGCGCTCCGCGGTCGCTACGCTCGCCTGGTTCTGGGCGGGATGCACGACGCGACCGAGTCCGATGTGGGCCCAGATGATCGTGGTCTTCGGGTGACGGCGCAGCAGGTCCTTCATCTGCGTCAGGTAGACGGGTTCCGCGCCCGCCTTGGCGAACGGCATGTCGATGTCGTTGTGCAGGATCACGACGAGCCCCACCTCGCCCGCGAAATCGAGCAGGCGATCGAGCGCCGGATCCGTGAGGCTCGCGACGTCGCCGGCCACCTTCGACGAAACGAATTCCTTGTGAACGGTGAACTCGCCGATGCCGGTGAACACGCCCGGGTAGGTCTCCAGCACGCGCCGGATGTGGTCCACGCCGTACATGTCGGCCGGATTGAAGCCCGTGATCATCGGGTCGATGCGCTTGCGCTGCTCGGGCTTGAGCTTCAGGTAGGCGTTGGCGATGTAGGCATCCGTGAAGGAGTAGTAGTACAGCGGCGCGTCGGACTGCAGGTAATAGGTCGGGGCGAAGTCGCCCGAATTCTCATACGACCAGGTCTGCTGCAACGGAATGCCGAACACCGTCGAGCGGCAGATCTTGTCGCCCATGATCTCGTCCACGTACTTGTGGATGTCGGTGCCCTGCTGGATGTAGTTGGTCAGGTGGAAGTGCGCGTCGTGGAACAGGCACTCGGCTGAGGACGCGGCACTGGCCAGGCCGCGCGTGGACGGCAGCAGGGCCAGCGCCGCTGCGAGCGTGATGGCGAGGCGTGGGTGCTGATGCAACTTAAGCATGGCGAAATCTCCAGATCAGAAGAAGACCGAGAACGACGAGGCCAGCGTCCAGCCGTCCTGGCCACCCACGTAGTAGCCGAAGGTGCTGCTGACCGGCGACTTGTTGACGTCCAGCAGTTGCACGTTGAGCCGGTGGTTGCGCGTCGGGTACGGATACCAGTTCATGCCGATGCCATACTCCGAGCTGTCGCCGAAGCCGGCATCCTCGTCGCCGTAGATCTGCGAGGTAACGCCGTAGACCTCGAGCTTCTGCTTGATCGGATAGAAGGAACCCTGCACGTAGAAGCCGGTGTCCTTGATGTCGCGGACGGGCAGCAGGCCATCGGCCATGAAGTTGTCGAGGGTGCGCCAGTAGTACTCGGCCTGCAGGAACATGCCGCGGTACTTGACGCCGGCGTCGAGCGCGACGACCTGGTAGTCCGCCTCGTCGACCGTGACCCCCGGCGCCAGTGCGCCGGTCTCGAACAGATTGACGCTGTCGGCCAACCGGAGCGTGGTGTTCTCCGGATTGTTCCCGGAATTGCGGAAGCTCTGCTCGGGGCTGACGACCGATGACAGGCCGAAACGCGTCGCCAACTCCTCGTGCCACTCCCAGTCGCCGTAGGCGCCGCGCGGGCCGAACTCGTGCGTCGTCGGCATCCACCAGAGCGATCCACCGACGGTCATCTTCCGGTCGAGCTCGCTGGCCGTGACGCCGAGGGCGCTGCTGTTGTTGGAGACCATGGCGTTGTACCAAAGTCCGGGCAGGATCTCGCCGTTCGCCCAGAGGCCGGAGCCGAAGAACGGCCGGAAGAACTCGTCCGCCATGACCCGATCATGGCCCAGCCAGTAGGGATGTGAACCGATCAGGGATCGCGACCCCGGGTTGCCGGCGAGGCCCACATACAGGTTGAATTTTCGGCTGAACTGGTAGCCGAGGTTGGCGAAGATCGCGTCCTGGTCCGTCGTGTTCACGGTCCACAGGAAGATGTTGTAGACGAGCTTCGGATCCCCGACCCAGCCCTTCAGGAACACGATGATCCGGTGCGAGAAGATGTCACTGCGGATGTCCACCGGACGCTCGTTGCCGAGGTGGTCGGTGAACACCTGGTCGTCGTCGTGCTGGCTCATGTAGCGCCCCATCGCATAGGCGCTGAGCGAGAGTTCGCCGTACTCGTTCCGACCAACGAGGAATCCATCGCCGGGGTCGTACACGCCCCAGGTCTCCCCGCGCGGCGTGGGTGTGCGCGGCGACACCGGCTCCTCGACCCGCGGCTCGGTCGCGGCGGTCGCCACGACGGGAGCCTGCACGGTCGGTACCGCGCCGGCCGCCTCGGCCGCGGGCGCCGGGGCGGCCGCTGAAGCGGCCGCCTGTGACTGCAGTTCCCGCTTCAGCTCCTCGATGACGGCATCACGCTCGGCGAGCTGCTGCTTGATCGCGGCTTGTTCGGCCTCGAGCTGCTGCAGCCGCTCCTCGATCGACGTGGACGTACCCTGCGCGCTGGCGAGCGTCGCCGACAGGGCCAGCATCGCTGCAACTGAGGCTCTGAGAAGTGACATAGGTCGATCTCGCTGTGCGGAGAGGGAAAAAGGCCGGGGCATCGTTGCCCCGGCCCGTAACGGCAGGTGGGTACCGCTACTGTCTCACCATGGGTGCCGCGACACAGGGCACCCGTGCATACGATCAGTTCCGATTCGGCCCGAACACCCCGACGCCGAGCTCGGCCGCGATGTCCTGGATGGCTTTCATCGAGCGGATGCTGTTGCCGGCCTCGTTCAGCCGCGGCGAGAACGCCGCGATCGCGAAGCGGCCCGGCACCACGGCAACGATGCCGCCGCCCACGCCGGTCTTCGCCGGCAGGCCGGCCTTGTACATCCACACGCCGGACTCGTCATAGAAACCGGCCGTCGCCATCACCGCCAGCAGCTCCGGCACGTGCTCGGCGGGCATCACCTGCTTCCTGGTAAGCGGGTTCACGCCGAGGTTCGCCAGCGTCGCGCCCATCACCGCCAGGTCCTTCGTGTTGACGCCGATCGAACACTGCCGGGTGTAGACGCGCATCGCCTCCTCCGGATCGCTGTACAGGCGGCCCCAGTTGTACAGCAGGTTCGCAATGCCCCGGTTACCGAAGGCCGTCGTGTACTCGGAGTCGTACACTTTCTCCAGCACCGTCAGGGGCCGGCCGGCGAAGTCGCTGATGTTCTGCAGCACCTTGTTCCAGCGCTCTGCCTCGGACTTGGCCTGGACGAGGCTGACCGCCGCGATGGCGCCCGCATTCACCAGCGGATTGACGGAATCCTCGTAGACCGCCAGCGCGAGCTTCGAGTTGAATGCCATGCCGGTGGGTTCGACGCCAATCTTTTCCTGGAGGACTTCCGGACCCTGCTCCTTCAGAAGCAGTCCGGCGGTGAAGGGCTTGGACACGGACTGGATCGAGAACTCGTAGTCCACGTCGCCCGCCTTGAACACCTTGCCGTCGCGGGTGACGATGACCACGCCGAACAGGTCGCTCGGCGTCTCGGTCAGGATCGGGATGTAGTCGGCGTTCTTGCCGTCCTTCAAGTCCTTGTACTTCGAGTAAGCCGCGTCCACGACACGCTGGAAATCCTTGATCGCTGGATCAGGCACCGGCCCCTTCGCGAACACCGGCGCGGCCATCGCCATGGCCAGCGTGGCGGCCAGTGCGGCCGGGAAAGAAATCCTGTTGCTCATCATCATGATCGTCTCCCTCGATTCGCGCGGCATCACAGCTTGATTCCGAAGTTGTACTTGACGGTGAACTGGAAGCGGACCGCATCGTCGGAGGCGTCGTCGTTGTTCGTGCGTTCGCCCCACAACAGCTCACCACCCACCAGCAGGTTCTCGAGCGGGTAATACAGCAGGTTCACCGAGGCATATTCGCCCTTCTGGAACGCGCCCGGGTCCTGGAAGTCGGTGTTGTCCACTTCGGTGAAGCTGTAGCCGATCGAGCTCGACCAGCGGTCGCTCCAGTAGTGGTCGTAGTAGGCGACGATGCCCAGCAGCTCGACCGCTTCGGCCTCGAGGCCCGTCGGGGCGCCGGCCGTGAACGTCTGCGACGGCGCCAGGTCCATGCCGCCGTCGTTCATATAGCTGGCGATGCCTTCACCGTAGACGACCTGCAGCAGGACTTTGTCCTTGCCAATCGTGTTGATCGTCGACCCCAGGTTGAGACCCCAGCCGGTCTCGCTGCCGTCGATCCACGAGTCGGATCCCGTGCCGCGAATCTCGTAGCCGACTTTGCGAAGAATGCCGCCGAGCTGGACATGACCCCAATCACCGCCGTAGCGGTACTGGGCCGTGAAGTCCGGCAATTCCTCGTCGTTCTGCACCTGCACGTCCTCGAGCCCTTCGATCAGGCGCAGGTTGCCCGAGTCGATGTCGTTGCCCGGCCGCTCGATTGCAATTGCAAAACGACTGTGGCCGACGCGGTAGGGCGTCCAGCGGATCTGCACGTTGCGGTAGAACACCATGCCCGCCGGGCCCCAGTAATCGATCGTGTTCGGGAACACGTCGCCGTCCATGAACAGGCTGTTGGTCTGGCCGGCGAGGATCGAACCCCACTCACCGTAGGCGTGGCGCAACCGGAACGTGGTCTGGCCCGCATCGGCACCGGTGCCGAACAGGTCGAACTCGAACTTGAAATCGAGCGGCGTGTTGAGCGATCCGGTCGGCATCGTGCCCTTCACGCCGAAGCGGCTCTGCTTGACGCTGATGCTCGCCTGGCCGTCGCCACCGAACTGCTCGTCGATGCCGATCTTCGAGGGCCGGAACGCATCGTCCCAGTCCGGATCGAGGCGCCCCTCGATGTCCTGGATGTAGTCCGCCTGGGCGAAGCCGTAGATCTCGAAGGAACGGCCAGAATCCTCGGCGACAGCGGGCGCGCTGGCGAGCAGCACGGCCGAGACAGCGGCCGCCAAAGCAACGGCCAGGTAACCATTTGATTTTGACAAGATACGAGTCTCCATTCGCAGTCTCCTTGGATCGAATCCCTCACGCACGCACGCCACCGGTACTGGCCGGTCGCATGGGGCGCTACATTGGGCTTGCTTGCCAATGTATGCTCGCGTGACGAGCGTGACTTTTGATTTTGTGCCAAATCGATGAGAGCTTCGAGCAGCGGCCGTAGGCATTTACCCGTACCGGCCAACGAGGCCGTCCCTTCGACTGGCGCCGCGCGAGTCAGCATGGTGTGGGGCTTACCGCAGGTCATGCGCGAGTTCGGCGTGGGCGTCGGCGGGTTGCTCGAGGCCGCAGGGGTTCGCAAGGACATTTTCGACGACCGGGAGAACCTGATTCCGTACCCGGCCTTCGGGCGCCTGCTGCTCGAGTGCGAAAGGCGGTCGGCCTGCGAACACATCGCGTTGCTGATCGCCCAGCAAACCCGGCTGGCCGACTTTGGGCTCGCTGGCCAGATTGGCTTGTGCGCCGAGACTGCCGGCGAGGGGCTGCTGCGCGTAGTCGATCACTTCAACCTGAACAGCAACGCGTCGACCGTCAGCCTGATCACCTCCGGCAACTTCGCACGATTCGTGTACGCGATCGCCGAGCACGGCATGACCAGCACGAGGCAGCTCCAGCTCGGCGCGATGGTCATCGCGTACAACCTACTGCGGGACCTTTTCGGTAGCGCGTGGCTGCCGGCGGTGATCACGGTCGCGAGCCGCCCTCTGGCCAACCCGCGACCGGTCCGGAAGTTCTTCCACGCGCCGTTGCGATTCGACAGCGACGAGTCCGCCTTGATCTTTGAGACGCGCTGGCTCGACCAGCGGCTGCCGCCGGTGGACCCACTGGTGAGGCAGCAAGTCGAAGCGGAGGTCCGGGCGCAGCGAGCTGCGATCCTCGCTGACTTGCCAGCGACCGTACGCCGCCTCTTGCGCAAGCAACTGATCATCGGGGATTGCTCGATGGACAAGGTGGCGGCGATGCTTCGGATACACCGCAGGACGCTCGATCGCCACCTGCTCGAGCACGGCGTCCGGTATGGCGAACTGCTCGAGTCCGTCAAGGCCGACGTCGCGCGCCAACTGCTGCGCGACACGGACTTGCAGGTGCAGCGGATTGCCGAGGCGTTGCACTTCTCCAGCGCGGCCAACTTCGCCACGGCCTTCCGCCGCTGGGCGGCAATGACGCCGAGCGAGTACCGGCGCCGGGCGTGCCCTGACTAACCGCCGAGCGGAATCGCCAGCGCAACCAGCAGCAGCCCAATCAGCAGGAACGTGGCACCCGCGAGCCAGGGCTTCGCCAGCGTGTGGCGCGACCAGCGCCAGCCGACGCAGAACAGCAGCGCGAGCAGGATCGCGTTCGACACCCGCAGAGCCAGGCGCGGGTCGTCCAGGAACACGAACGGCAGCACGGCCGGGAAACTGCACGCGAACACCAGCCAGCCCGCCGCGAGCCCACCGAGCAGGTCTTCGCGTCGTACGCCGTTGTCCATCAGCGGCGCGCCGCGCGCGCGCTCCACGATGGACCAGTAAAGCGTCTGCCGCGTCGACTCGTCGGTCACCGACGCGAGCGTTTCATCGAGCTCGTCGGCCACCACCTGGCGCGCCTCGACGTCGGACTTCGTCTGCCTCAATTGGAACCCGATGCGCCGCAGCCGTCCCCGCTCGAAGACCTGCCCCAGTACGTACAGCACGCCGTCGATGATGCCCCAGGCGAGGTTGCAGCCCAGGATTCCAATCAACATCTCGCGCGCGCCGTCGCGACCCTCTTCCTGGATCACGATGCCGGCGGCCAGCGTGAACGTCAGCGTCATGATCAGGCCGAACAGGATCTCGCCCATGTACGACGCCGGGTCGAGGTGCCGGCCAATGAAGGATCCGCGGACTTCCGGCATCCTGTCGATCTCGTGGAATGCAGGCCTGGCGCCAGGATCAGCCGGGCAATTCGGCGATGCCGGTCTTCGCCTTCGCGTCCGCGCCGAACACCGACTTCACCTCGAGGAACTCCTCGAACCCGAACGCGCCCCACTCACGACCGAGGCCCGACTGCTTGTAGCCGCCGAACGACCCGCAGACATCGAGGCTCGCGCCGTTCAAATGGACGTTGCCAGCCCGGATCCTCGAACCGACCTGGGCTGCATGCTCATGCGTGTCGCCGAAGACGTAAGCCGAGAGACCATAAGGAGTGTCGTTCGCGATGCGGATCGCTTCCTCTTCGGTGTCGTAGGGCAGGATGCACAGCACCGGTCCGAAGATCTCCTCGCGCGCGATCGTCATGTCGTTGGTCACGTCGCTGAAGATCGTGGGCTTCGTGAAATAGCCCCGGTTGATGCCGTCGGGCCGCCCGGGTCCGCCTGCGACGAGCCTGGCGCCTTCCTGCAGGCCCTTCTCGATCAGACCCTGGACCTTGCGCCATTGCATCTCGCTCGACTGCGGGCCCATGCCCGTCGTCGCGTCCGCGGGATCGCCAACCACCACAGTCGCGGCGACAGCGGCCGCGATTGCCTCGACCTGCGCGAGACTCTTGCGCGGCACGAGCATCCGCGACGGCGCATTACAGCTCTGCCCCGTATTGTTCATCATCACCATGACGCCGTGACCGACCGCCTGCTCGAGCGGCGCGCCATCCAGGATGATGTTCGGTGACTTGCCGCCGAGTTCGAGTGCGACCTTCTTGACGGTCTCGGCCGCAGCCTTGTCGACCAGGATGCCGGCCCGCGTCGAGCCCGTGAACGACACCATGTCGATACCGGGGTGCGAGGACAGCGCTGCACCGACCGTCGGGCCGTCGCCATCGACGAGATTGAAGACGCCCTTGGGCACGCCCGCCTCGTGCAGGATCTCCGCGAAGACGTGCGCTGAAAACGGTGCGATCTCAGAAGGCTTCAGCACCATCGTGCAACCCGCGGCCAGCGCCGGCGCAACCTTGCAGGCGATCTGGTTCGCGGGCCAGTTCCAGGGCGTGATCAGGCCGCACACACCGACCGGTTCGCGCACGATCTTCGTCGTGCCCTGCATCCTCTCGAACTCGAAATCCTTCAGCACGCCGAGCGCCACCATGAAGTGGCCGAGTCCCGACGGCGCCTGCAGCGGCTTGGCGACGGTCGCCATCGGGGCGCCCATCTCCTCGCTGATGGCCTGCGCCATGTCGTCCATGCGCCGCTTGTAGACCTCGATGATCCTGCCAAGCAGCGCCATGCGCTCATCGCGCGTGCTCCGCGAGTAGGTCTCGAACGCGCGCTGCGCCGCCGCGACGGCGCGGTCGACGTCTGCGCGGCTACCGAGCGAGATCACGCCCGCGACACCCTCGGTCGCGGGGTTGATGACGTCGAGCGATCTGGGCGCAGCGGGTTCGACCCACTGGCCGTCGATGTAGAACTTGCGGTAATCGCGCATGCCGGATGCCTCTCCCGTGCTCAGAAGGACGCGCTGTAGAAGATCATCGGCCCTTCGTAGGTCCAGTCGAGCGAGCCATCGAAGCTGTTCTTCTCGACGTCGACGTCGACGGTAAACTGGTTGTAGCCGATGCCGATGCCGAGCCAGGTTTTCGGCTGCCAGTTCACCATCAACCGCAGGTCCGTCAGGCNGCCGTCGTACTCGTCGATCTCGAGCGCGAAGTACTGCGCCTGGGCATCGATCCAGAAATCGTGAGGCAGCGCCCAGAGGCCTCGCAGCCCGATCACGGGCAGTGGCGCACCGACGTCG
>Ga0031656_10000529_pt1 | contig 13346 bp, 9 predicted proteins | sample FrelakmetDIP11DI_FD_55080 | JGI IMG/M metagenome (GOLD analysis project Ga0031656, IMG submission 55080) | Freshwater lake sediment microbial communities from the University of Notre Dame, USA, for methane emissions studies - DIP11 DI | ecosystem: Environmental > Aquatic > Freshwater > Lake >... | reverse complement strand
TGTTGAACATAAAATTCAATCTTTCTTTATTTAAGATCAAAATATTGGCGGTCAGCGAATTCAGGCTGGTTAATTTGAGCTTATTGCAGTAGACTCTATTCATATATGATTATTTTTTTCTTCAGAATAGTAATNTTAAACTTCGCTATCCATTGCTTCAAACGCCTCATAACTCTACGCAAATTTTAGCAATTAATACATGAACAGATGAGATTTTCTTTAGGTTGAAGGAGAATTATTNGTTTCTAGCTCACCTGGATCCAATCGATTGATCCGGTAAAGAAAACAGGTGGATGGATAAAATAACTCCGTCAGCACATTTTTAGGTCCAATGAATTGTCTTTATACATCCAGATTCTTGACGTCACGTGCATGGGTCTGGATAAATCTCCTGCGTGGCGGTACAGCAGATCCCATCAACATGTCAAAGGTCCGGTCAGCCTCAGCTGCATCTTCGACAGCTACAAGGAGCAAAGTCCGAACGCTTGGATCCATCGTTGTGTCCCATAACTGTTCAGGATTCATTTCTCCCAAACCTTTATAACGCTGTAGAGACACTCGATCTGGTGCAGCATTCAATTCTTTAATAATTTTGTCCTTCTCTACATCGCTATACGCAAATTTCAACAGATTTTTATATGCCACCCGATATAAAGGTGGTTGAGCTATATAGAGATGNCCGTCTTCGATTAGAATNGGCATATATCTGAAAAAGAAGGTTAGCAACAATGTNCGAATGTGGCTGCCATCCACATCGGCATCTGTCATAATGATCACCCGTCCATACCGAAGCCCTGAGATATCAAAATTATCCCCAATTCCGGTTCCCAAAGCAGAAATCAACGCTTTCACTTCATTATTCGCCAGGATCTTATCCAATCTGGCGCGTTCTGTATTTAATATTTTCCCACGTAATGGAAGAATTGCCTGGAAATGCCTGTCTCTNCCTTGTTTGGCAGAACCTCCTGCCGACTCACCTTCCACAAGGTACAACTCGGTTTTTTCAGGATCACGTTCGGAGCAATCCGCCAATTTTCCAGGTAANGTAAGGCTTTCCAAAGCTGATTTTCTAATAACCAGNTCGCGGGCTTTTTTTGCNGCATCCCGTGCTCTGGCTGAAGTCAAACATTTTTGTATGATTGCTTTTCCAGCCGATGGATTNTCCTCCAGGAAGGTGCTGAAACAGTCGCCAATCACTTGTTGGGATAATGTNTGAACCTCGGGATTCATCAATTTNACTTTNGTTTGGCTTTCAAACTGTGGATCCGGATGTTTAATGCTGATAATTGCGGTNAACCCTTCACGAGTATCATCACCNGTAAAGTTTAGNTCAGCNTCTTTTAGNAGCCCGCTTCGCCGTGCATAATCATTAATAGTTCGAGTAACTGCTCCGCGTAANCCAGTCAGGTGGGTACCACCATCAATTGTGTTAATTGTATTCGCGAATGAATAGACTGATTCTGCATATGCATCTGTATACTGAATCGCAGCATCAATTGTGATTCCATCAATTTCTTTTTCTGCGTGCACAACCGGGTGAATTACATCTCTATTACGATTTAAATATCGGACAAATGATGTAATACCGCCNTCAAAATAAAAACTCATCTCCCGGTTTATTCGATCGTCTCGGAAATAAATGGTTACGCCCTTTGTTACAAATGCCATCTCACGAAACCTTTGCGTCAATGTATCAAACCGGTAATCAAGATCGCCCTTAAATATTTCAGGGTCAAATTTAAAAGTGGTTTTAGAGCCTGTTTCTTTAGTGGTGGCTTTCCCTATGTCAGTTACTGGACCATTTGGATAGCCACGTTCGTAACGCTGATAGTATTTCTTCCCATCACGTTTTACTTCAACCTCACACCATTCTGACAAGGCATTTACAGCAGAAACCCCCACACCATGCAACCCTCCAGATACTTTATAACTTCCGCCCCCAAATTTTCCTCCAGCATGGAGGACAGTCATAACCACTTCCAGCGCTGATTTTTTTAATTGTGGGTGAATATCAACTGGAATTCCTCTACCATTGTCTGAAACAGTCACACTACTGTCAGTATTTATCGTCACTTCAATTCGATCACAAACGCCGGCCAGGGCTTCATCAATGGAATTATCTACAACTTCATAGACAAGATGATGCAATGCTTTGATATCAGTTCCCCCAACATACATACCTGGACGTCGCCGTACAGCCTCAAGACCTTCCAGCACCTGAATATCTTTTGCATCATAGGATATAGGCGTTTTATCGTCAACCACAATTACCTCCAGATCTATGTGCTTTTCAATGGCAATTTTTGTTGGGATTTAAGCATTCTGAGTGTTTCTTGTGTCCAATGGTCAGCATCACGGTAATATACAAAACTTGCAGCTAATAAGGCACTCGTGATAAAGGCATGCCCCCCGACGGCAACCATGGTTAACCATGATGTTTCCTCAGGCACACGCCATAATATATCTAAACCTTCGCTGATAACCAGGATTGAAAGTATAAAGACCGATGTTGAGGGTAAGGTCATCCTTATCAACATCATACTTCTCTGAACCGAAACCAGGGCATTATTATGATTAACAAATATGCCATGCGCTGAGAATAATAATGGGAAAGCTAACCAAAAAAGAAGGCCTATGTATAAGAAGATCGCAAATTGGCCTAATGGCAGTCCAAAAAAAGTTATGGCAGAAATTGCGCAGCTGGAAGGAATGCTAATTAATATAAATATAAGTAATAAAGCCAATGCCAGGCTGAGTACTTGGACCGACGACCAGGACCAGTCCTTAATAATTTTTTTAAAATCGATCTTTCCTTGAAGAGCTATCTGACCAACTAAAATATAGTATAAACAACCAATAACCAGGCCTATAATAATCATTCCAACAACTATCCCAATGACAATAAATGGGTTCGAAATATCGAAAAATGCCGGTGCTCCACCTGGAGTTTGGAGGGGTAACCGGCCAGCCATCAAGCTGGGAATTCCAACTGGAATAGTGCGAAGTAAGCTAAGTAAATTGAATTGCTCTGCTGCGGTTTGTAAAATTTCTTTACTGCTAGCTATCACTTCCGTTGACTGGGTAGTATTAATCTCCGCTGGGATATTTAGAGAATTTATAAAACCATTCACCAGGCTCTTCACTCGTAAGTGTGGTCCTAGCCAAAAGAATAAATCAATGGTAATCGGAATCAAAATGATCGCAATCTGGTTTGCCACCGCGTCAAATCCTGCTCGTAAAGAGGAGATCGTATTAGGTGGTGCTGGCATAATTTTGGATTCAATTTTGTCCATACGGCATTCCATTGTACCATAGACGATTATCCGCTAGATTATATAAATTCATAATGATTTTATAATCAAATTTACAACTTGTAATATAAAATATGATTGTGATGCAAAAAATACCTGTTTCTCAAAACCTGTTCTTAAGTATTGGAATTTCATTCCTTCTTCTTTTCATAATCTCATTACCCGGATTTGCTGGAACACCTGTTGATATTTCACCCCTTGTTTCTCAAACAACCACTCCAACAATTACCTTAAACCAGCAGCCTGGTTTTGCCTCAGCTATCCAAACCTCGCATCACCCGGACTCTATCGGCAGTTCATATCAAATTAATCCGCCAATATCTCCAATACTTACATTTCCCTTGTCAGACACCATCACTCCTACACCAACATCCACAATTACTCCTATTTTCACATATACTCAAGAATTAACCCCCACCGATACCCCAACACCAAATCCCACTACTTTTGCCTGGTTACCATTCCTTTCAAACGATCACTTTATTCCCACTTACACTCCAACGCCAACTACTCCTCCACCTGAAAAAGTACTTTTCTGCGATAATCTTGGTCAACCAGCATATATTCCAAATAATAATGCGAATGGGGTAAGTAACAGCATCCATATATCTGATTGGCGTAAACTGGTGAATATAAGCTTATACGTGGATATATCTCATTCTTGGGTTGGAGACCTGGTTATTATGCTTACCAACCAGCAAACTGGAGATAAGATCACGCTATTAGATCGTCCAGGGGTTCCCAACTCTCAATACGGCTGTAGCAGCGATAGCATCATCACAATCTTTGATGATGCTGCGGCCCAGGCTGCTGAGAATAAGTGCGCTAATTCTCCAGGAATATCCGGGGTTTATTTACCGGTTGAAAAATTGAGTACATATTCTGGAATAAATATCTCTGGAACATGGATCATAAATGTGTCAGACCAATCACCAAATGATACCGGTTGGTTAAACCATTGGTGTCTCCAGGCATCTGTTTCTGAAAATATGCCTGCACCTACACCTACGCCGACCTCAGTGTATCTCCCACCAAGCGCCTATGTATATGGAATGTCAGGTGATGATCAACAGTTAAATTTGGATTGTGAATCCCGCTCGGCTGTCGATTGGGCAAAGCATTTTGGATTGAATATAGGCGAGTTAGATTTTTTATACCATCTTCCTGATTCAGACGACCCAGAAGCTGGGTTTGTAGGTAATCCGAATGGTGTATGGGGAAACATACCACCAGCTGATTATGGTGTCCATGCTCCTCCAATCGCNNATACATTGCGGGATTATGGTGCAATAGCTCATTCCTATCGCTCGCTTCAATGGGACGATCTGCGCGCAGAGATTGCCTCTGGAAAACCGGTAATTGTTTGGATCATCGGTGGAAATTCCTATAATCTGGTGAATGGAATTCCACATATTTACACTGCAGCATCTACAAATAATTCGACGATCGTAGCCCCATGGGAGCATACCGTGATTGTCGTAGGATATTCACCAACCAGTGTTACAGTTTTAAACGGTTCAAAATTTGTTGAGGTCAATCTAAATCAATTCCTGGATTCTTGGTCAGTATTGCAATTCATAGGAGTTCTCGCCCGCCCGTAAACTATTGGTATGTGTCATTATCTGATAAAACATTCTCCTGGTTGGTTTCTTTTTCGGTTCTGTGCAACAAGTTTATACTAGATTCTTATTGGCAAAATCACCTACATCTATACTCCTCACCAATATAACGGGAGTAACATGATAAAAATCGTACCCTTGACGGTTAGTCTGATTATCATTAGAATTCATAAAATTTTGCGATATCTTGGTGGTTTTCCCTTGCAGTAATGTATAATTATTTACTGTAAAGGGGTATGTTTATATTACCGACATCACGCGTCCGAAAGGATACCTGGAAGGAGGTGTGCAAGTTAAATAACAATATAAACTGAATTCCTTTTTTTAATAATGAATTTCAATCAATCTTGAATATCTCTTGGAGGAGAAAAATGAGTAAGCGAATTTTTGGAATTGTTTCTGTTTTGATAATTGGAACCATGCTGTTAGTAGCATGTGGACCAGAACCTTTTGAATGTACCGATCCAATTGGCTGCGTAACTGTCGCCCCGGATGAACCTGTCCACCTCGCATATGCGATGGTTATCGCAGGTCCAGATGCCTCACTTGGTATTGACTCTCGGAATGGCGCTGAAATTGCCATTGACGACAAGGGTGGTAAGGTACTCGACCATGCAATTCAATTCGATGGCGAAGACGATGGCTGTAGTGCAGAAGGTGGCCAGGCAGCCGGCACAAAATTGGCAGCCGATCCTACCATAGTCGCAGTTTTTGGTACTTCCTGCTCGAGCGCTTTGCGTGTGGCAATGCCCCTGTGGTCAACAGCTGGCTTCACGGTCGTTTCGGCTTCCAACACTGCCCCCGACCTGACCCTGCCGGGCAACGAGAACCAACACCCTGGTTATCTGCGTACCGCCCATAGTGATATTGTCCAGGGCGCGGCTGCTGCTAAGTTCGCATATGAGTTTTTGGGACTAAGGAAAGCTGCCACCATTCACGACGGTAGTATCTACGCAGAATCACTTCAGCAGGTGTTCGTGGATGAATTCAAGAAACTGGGTGGCACAATTACTGCTCAAGAATCAGTAGATCCAGCACAAACCGACATGAGTGGTGTGCTTACCAGCATCGCTACCGGTTCCCCNGAGCTAATCTACCACCCAATCTTTATCGCGGCTGGTACTCAGCTCGTTTTGCAAGCCAGGCAAACCCCTGGTTTGGAAAATGTAAAGCAGATGGGTGCGGATGGTATGTTCTCTCCTGATGTCATGGAAGGTGGTGGAGATTCTGTTGAAGGTGTATTTGTTTCCAGCCCCGACACATCCACATTCGGTCCAGATTATGAAGCTAAATTTAAACCTGCCTATCTGGCAAAATTTGGTTCTGACCCAATCAGCATTTTCCATGCTCATGCGTATGACGCCATGAATTTGGTCCTGGCTTGCGTTGAAAAAGTAACCGTGAAGGATAGTGATGGTACTTTGCACATCCCCCGCCAGGGATTACGCGATTGCATGTACGCCACAAAAGACTTCAAAGGTCTGACTGGAAACCTTACCTGCTCTCCCACTGGTGACTGCGCTGACCCGAAGATTGCTGTATACGAATATCATACTGGGGAGTTTCCTCCATTGAAGGTCTGGCCGTAAAAATAAAGCCAATCTTCAACCCGTCACGATCCAGGAGGGGCGAGGCAAGCCCTCGTCCCTCCAATTTTATTATTCATGGGAGGCCCATATGCTGAAGAGATGGCGCCAGACTCTTACCTGGATGGATATTGTTGTTTGGGCGATTGGTATTGCCATTGGCATTGCAATCGTTATTGGAACGATCAGAACCTGGCAGGCAGCACTATACACGCCTGAACAGTGGATCAACCTGACCATTGATGGATTGAAGCTCGGAGGGATCTATGCCCTGATTGCCCTGGGGTATACACTGGTGTATGGGGTTCTCCGCATGATCAACTTCGCGCATAGTGAAGTGTTTATGAGCGGCCCGTTCACGGCTGTATTTCTAGCCAAGTATCTTGATAGTATTGGTTTTTATAATTCTTATCCTTTGATCAGCCTTTTCCTGATAACGGTATTATCTGCGGGGGTTTCAGTAACAGTAGCCTTGTTGCTTGAACGTGTCGCATACCGCCGCCTACGTTATGCCCCCAGGTTGGTATCACTGATTACAGCCATCGGTGCCTCTTTCTTTCTGCAATATACTTTCCGTGGCTTTTATGGGACTGACCCGGAGACGTATCCAACTGTGGATGCTCTCAAAGGTTTTTGGACGATTGGTTCAGTTTCGATACCAAAAACTGATCTCGTAGTCATCATTGCTGCGTTCATATTAATGCTGTTGCTGTATATGATTGTTCAACGCACCAAGACTGGAAAAGCGATGCGTTCAGTCTCAGAAGACAAAGAAGTCGCAGCCCTGATGGGCATCGATGTCGACCGTATCATCGTTTTCACATTTGCTCTTGGTGGTGCCTCTGCTGGTATTGCAGGCGTCCTTTATGCTCTTGTCTACCAGCAAGTGAATGCTTTCATGGGTTTCATCCCTGGTTTGAAAGCTTTTACCGCGGCTGTATTGGGAGGCATCGGGAATGTTGTAGGTGCCTGGTTGGGAGGCACATTGCTTGGTTTATTCGAGTCTCTTGGACCGAACCTGTTCTTGCAAGGTCTCGGAATCCCGGCTGCCAACCAGCTAAAAGATGGCATCGCATTCGCGATTCTTGTATTCATCCTTATTTTCCGCCCAACCGGTCTTTTGGGTGAGCGAATAAGTAAAACGAAAGCATAAGAGGTCTATATGAAAACCGAGACATCTTCCATCTGGAAAAATGCTATTTATAGCGGGTTGATTTCCGGGCTTATATGCCTCCTCGTTATGCTTGTTGGATTGGTTGAATCGTTTGGGGAGACCTATATTATCAGCGGTTTGATAACCCTTGGAGATATTATCCTGCTGATCCCAGTAGTACTTATGACCTTTATGTCCTTGAGAGGTTCTTCAAACTTGCCCAGGTCAAACCTGGCAGGAATCAGCGCAATTATCGGTCTTATAAGCGGTTTTATCATTTCACTACTTGTAATATTTGGCCAGACCGTTGACTTGCGTCCGATGTTTGTGAATGCCTCACCAAAATTGTTCGAAATGGTGATGCGAGGTGTTCCACTTCCACTTGGTGCACTTGTTCCTCTACTGACCTGCAGTGTAGCTGCATTGTTAACCTTAGGTATCCATTTAATTCCAGCACGCCCGAGAGCTGCGGTGATTCAAGGTCTTCTTTGGGTGGTTGTGCTTGGAACCCTGAGAGACCAGATACTGATTATCGATCTGTTCAAAATCCAACCTTTCGCAATCGTGTTGAAAAGAGTAGTCTTTGCCATAAGCGGTCTGAGACCACTTGGTGCAGTCCTGGTATTCGCTATAGTAACTGGACTGATGTATTATTTGAGTGGCCGGAAAAAAGATCCTTCCGTAATCAAATCACCTATAGTAGTGAAAAGAAACCGGATAATTCTAATTATTATTTTAGGTGCCTTACTCCTTTCTCTACCCTGGCTTTTAGGCATCTTTTACAGCGAAATCCTGGATACAACTGGTTTATTTATCTTGATGGGTTTAGGGTTGAATATCGTGGTCGGTTTTGCTGGTTTATTAGATCTCGGATACGTGGCTTTTTATGCTATCGGCGCTTACACCATGGGAGTTCTCACCTCTCCCGGACACGGTCTTTTTAACTTATCATTCTGGCAGGCTTTACCTATAGCTTTATTTGCAGCCTGGCTGGCAGGCATCATTTTAGGTTTACCAGTTTTGCGAATGAGGGGCGATTATCTTGCTATCGTCACATTAGGTTTTGGTGAAATTGTTCGCCTGCTCGTACTATCGGACTGGTTAAAAGATATCTTAGGTGGCACCCAGGGTATTCAAAGTATTCCTCCTCCGATAATCGGAGCCTGGAAATTAAATTCATTACCATTGCTATACTACTTAATCCTTATCAGCATCATTATCGTTGGGTTTATCGCCTGGCGGCTTAAAGATTCCCACTTAGGTCGCTCTTGGATGGCAATCCGTGAGGATGAAGATGTCGCTCAGGCGATGGGGATCAATCTGGTAATGACCAAGCTGCTCGCATTTTCTACCGGTGCCCTATTTGCTGGTTTGGCTGGCACCCTTGGAGCAACCAAACTCACCTCTGTTTATCCCCATAGCATGACTTTTATTATTTCTATCAACGTTTTAGCAGTGATTATCATTGGCGGTATGGGCAGNATCCCGGGTGTCTTCGTCGGAGCGCTGGTTATGGTAGGATTACCTAATCTGCTGACTGAGTTTCAAGAATATCGCTATTGGTTCTATGGTTTAGCATTGGTGGGCATGATGCTCTTCCGTCCTGAAGGATTGTGGCCTGAAGCTCGTCGTAAACTGGAACTTCATGAGGCTGAAAATAATATAGGACCACCGGTCTCCAATGAGCCGTCAATCAATGAGACCGCTGGCGCGGTGCAATAGGAGGAGGAACCATGGCTATCCTTGTCGCAAAGAAAGTTACAAAACGTTTCGGTGGATTGATTGCGGTCCGTGAGGTTGACCTGGAGGTCCGGGAAAATGGTATTCAAAGCATCATCGGTCCCAATGGCGCAGGAAAGACGACCTTCTTCAATTGTGTCACCGGCTTCTATAATCCCGAGGAGGGTGAGATCCTTCTTGAAGGGCGCCCAATTAATGGCCTCTCCACAGATCGGGTGACCAAACGCGGTGTCTCCCGCACATACCAGAACATCCGCTTGTTTAAAAACATGACAGTGGTTGAAAATATCCTCGTGGGAATGCATCCTCACCTTCGCTCTGGGATTATTGGTGGAATACTTCACAATCGCAAAACCATGCAGGAAGAAGCAGAAGCCCTGGAAGATAGTTTACGCCTGCTGCGTTTCATGGGTCTTGGAGGTAAGGGTGATCTGATGGCAAAGGGCTTACCTTATGGTGCCCAGCGTCGTCTCGAGATCGCTCGTTCTTTAGCCAGTAAACCCAAGCTCTTACTCTTGGATGAACCTACTGCAGGAATGAATCCAAGTGAAACTCAGGAAACCATGCTTTTAATCCGTAGATTACGTGATGAGTTGGGTATCACTATCCTGTTGATCGAACACCAGATGCGCGTTGTCATGGGAATATCTGAATTGATTACCGTCCTGGACTATGGTGCGAAGATTGCTGAAGGTTTACCAGCTGAAATTCAACGAAATGCTACGGTGATTGAAGCCTACCTGGGTCGCGGTAGCGCTGAGGGTGTCACAGCTCCAACTACACCACCCCAACCTTCCGGGATCGCCCCTTCTTCCTGATGGAGTAAATGCATATGGCCCTTCTAGAACTTGAAAATGTCCATACTTATTACGGCAATATCCATGCTCTAAAAGGCATCAGCCTCACTGTTAATGAGGCAGAGATAGTCACCCTGATCGGTGGGAATGGTGCTGGTAAATCCACTACATTAAAGACGATCAGTGGATTGCTGCATCCTCGAATTGGCGCAATTCGTCTGGCTGGGGAAGATCTGACAAAATACAAAGCCCATGAAATCGTTATGAAGGGTATCGTACAGATACCGGAGGGGCGGGGTATTTTTGGACGTCTAACTGTCACAGAAAACCTCGAAATGGGTGCCTTCATCCAAAATGACAAGAAAAAAATTGCTGCGGATATGGAAAGGGTATTTACTCTCTTTCCACGCCTCAAGGAACGCCGCTCTCAGGTAGGCGGTACATTGAGTGGCGGTGAACAACAAATGCTTGCCACGGGTCGTGCCATGATGGCAGAGCCGAAGATCCTGCTTATGGATGAACCTTCGATGGGTTTAGCACCCGTTTTGGTCGATAGTATCTTCGAAACAATCCAGGAGTTGCATCGGACTGGGACGACCATCCTTCTCGTTGAGCAGAATGCCCGTGCCGCATTAACTGTGGCTGATCGCGGTTATGTCCTACAGACCGGTGAAATCACATTAAGCGGTTCTGCTGAGGAATTGCGAAATAATGAATCTGTTCAAAAAGCCTACCTGGGAATAGATTAATAAATTGACACTTTCCAAGTAGAAAAGATCTTTTCAGTAAATTATTAATAAGAAAATAACGTGAAGTGGTAAAATCCACCCACGTTATTTTATTTAAGGAGCCTTAATGGGACCAGGAAAAACCTTTGATTTCATCATCATTGGCGGTGGGGTAATGGGTGCTAGCACAGCATATCACCTTGCTATTCGGGGTTATAAAAATATATTGCTCCTTGAAAAAGAAGAATTCTTTGGTACGGGTGCCACAGGTCGCTGTGCAGGTGGTGTTCGCTATCAATTCGGTACAGCCATCAATGTGCGTTTATCCCTCGATAGTTTACCCATGCTTGAACGGTTCAAAGAAGAGATTGGGCAGGAAATCGATTATCGAAAAATCGGGTATTTATTCTTATTGACAAATACAGATGAAGAAGCTGTGTTCAAACGCAACGTGGAAATGCAAAACCGTCTTGGCGTCCAAACGGAATGGCTGAGCGGTGACGATATTCGTAAACGACTCCCAATGATGCGTCTGGATGATGTGATTGCAGGGAGTTTTAATCCCGCAGATGGACTCGTTGATCCAAACAGTGTTGTCATGGGTTATATCAGTGCTGCCCAACGTTTGGGCTGTCAGGCTATCAGCTCCACACCAGTGACCGGCATCCATACCCAATCCGGCAGAGTGGTAGGTGTGGATACACCGAGCCAAATGTTATCCTCACCCGTGGTGATAGACGCCACAGGACCCTGGGCTAATCTCACCAGCCAGATGGCCGGGATCGATGTTCCGGTAACTCCCCTTCGCCGGCAATGGCTTACCACCAATGCCCTTACTGAACTACCTCTTGATTTCCCTTTTGTGATTGACTTTTCTCAATCTCTTTATTTCCACCCTGAAGGTCGAGGTTTACTCACGGGAATGTCCAATCCTCATGAAATTCCTGGTTATGATCAAAACATCGATCTCGATTGGGAGCTTGTACATATGGAAGCAGCTATAAAACGTCTGCCACTCCTGGAACGCGCTGGTTTAGCTTCTCGTATGGCTGGTCTTTATGAAGTAACTCCGGACGCTCATCCTATCTTTGGAAAAACACCCTTGGACGGATATTATATCGTTACAGGTTTTTCTGGGCATGGTTTTATGCACGGACCCATAACCGGTAAATTGATGTCGGAGATTATCCTGGATGGAAAGGCAATCACTCTCGATATTTCCATGCTCGATCTTGCACGCTTCTCAGAAAATCGACTAATTCATGAATACAATGTGGTATAAATAAATAATTGCTATACGCAATAACCTTGATCTTTATTTAATCAACGATTATTGTTACATGGAGTTCTTGTGCCCTCTGCTGAGATAATCACAATCGGAACCGAGTTGTTACTGGGAGAAATTGTTGATACGAATTCACAGTATCTTGCACATTCCTTACGTAATGTTGGAATCGACCTGCACCGAATTACAACGGTTGGAGATAATGTCAACAGGATTGCCGAGGTGATCCAGGAAGCATCTCGCCGTTGTGACATCATCATTTCCACCGGTGGTCTTGGTCCTACAGTTGATGACCCGACGAGAGATGCTGTTGCACTGGCAGTTGGAGTAAAAACTGAATTTCATCCAGAGCTTTGGGAGCAAATCCAAGCGCGTTTCAGAAAGTTTGGACGAATCCCAACAGAAAATAATCGCCGACAGGCCTATATTCCTGTGGGAGCAACTGCAATCGAAAATCCAGTAGGTACTGCTCCGATTTATTTTCTCACCTATGATTCCTGCTTGATCATCTCCCTACCCGGTGTTCCAAGGGAGATGGAATACTTAATGGAACTTGAAATCATACCTCTCTTTCGCCAGCATTATGACCTACACGGGATAATCCAATCCCGGGTGCTGCACACTGTCGGGATTGGAGAATCGCAAATTGATCACCTGATCGGTGATCTGGAGAAATTAACCAATCCCACTGTAGGGCTTGCTGCTCATTCCGGGCAAGTCGATGTTCGTATTACAGCCAAGGCTGATTCGAAAGATGATGCAGAAAAACTGATTATCCCCATTGATAAAATGATTCGCGACCGATTAGGGGATTGCATCTATGGTATTGATCAGGATAAACTGGAGCAGATTGCTTTAAATTCTATCGCAAATCATCAATGGGCAATCACAGTTGTGGAAGCAGGATTAAATGGAATTTTAATTCGACGATTATCTTCAGTCCAAGGTCCATTCATTACTGGGCAGTGGTTAAAACAGGTACCAAACGCTGAAGATTTAATGGGTTTAACTGATTCCTTCCGGAAAAATCAACAATCGGATGTGGGTTTTGGAGTTGCACTACAGACCACACCAGAGCAGCAGTTAGTCTATATAACACTGATCACTCCGCATGAGAAACAAAATTT
>Ga0031656_10000526_pt1 | contig 13374 bp, 11 predicted proteins | sample FrelakmetDIP11DI_FD_55080 | JGI IMG/M metagenome (GOLD analysis project Ga0031656, IMG submission 55080) | Freshwater lake sediment microbial communities from the University of Notre Dame, USA, for methane emissions studies - DIP11 DI | ecosystem: Environmental > Aquatic > Freshwater > Lake >... | reverse complement strand
GGGAGTTTCTTCGGGCACCCTTGCCTTCGCCTACATGTTCCCTTCTCCCAAGGGCCATGGCTGGACTTTCACCAGCTAGCCGGCGAGCATGCCGGTCACACAACGAGATCGCCGCGGCGGTCTCGTTTTTGGTCAGCCTAGGCAAAGGGATCTGGCCCCTTTTCTCTCCCTCTCTCTGTGCTCGCCTGTCATGCTGAACCGTCCCCTCGCTCAAGCTGCCCCCCGTCTTGCCCGCAGCCTTCTGCGCTGGCGCCCCGGCGATTACCTGCATGCCAGTGCTGGGTTGTTTGTCTGGCTGCTGTTTCGCGCGGCGGGGCAAGCCGTGTTGGTCATCGCCCTGGCGAGGCTGCTGGGCGCGGCGGGGTACGGCCATTTCATCACTGTGCTGGCCGTGGCGACCTTTTTCACGCCGTTGGCCGGGTTGGGCTTACAGGGCATACTGCTGCGGGACGGCGCTCGCAACCCGCAGGGCATTCCGCGCCAACTCGGCGCGGCATTGCGGCTGTGGTGGCCGAGCACGGCATGGTTTGGCGCAATCGGCGTGGTCGTCGCGCTCCTGGCCCTGCCGCATGGCGCTCAAGCCTCGGCCGTGGCGGCGCTGGTGCTGGCCGAAGTGGGGAGCAGTTCGCTTGTGGAATTGTTGGCACGGGTGCATCAGGCGCTACACCGCACCCATCGGTACGGCGCGATCTTGACCGGGCTTGTTCTGGCGCGTCTGGTGGCGCTGGCGGCATATGCCCTGCTCGCACGGCCAAGTCTGAGCGGCTGGATGTGGGCCTACGCCGCCAGCAGCCTGGTCTATATGGGTTGGCTGCTGGCACACGCACAAAGGGAATTTAAGCCTGCCCGCACGCCGTCTGTGCCGGTATGGCCGCTGGTGCGAGAGGGCCTGCCCTTCGCTCTCGGCGCACTCTCGCTACGCTTGCAGGCTGAGTTCAACAAACCGGTGCTGGCGCAACTGGGCTTTGCCGTGGCGGGGAACTTCAATGCGGCCCAGCGTGCGGTGGACATCGCCGGCCTGCCACTTCTGGCCATGCAGGAGGCCCTATGGGCGCGTCTTTACGCGAGCGCCGACCCCAAGCGCCGCATGCTCATCACCGCCGCAATTCTGGTGTTGTTGGCCCTTTGCGGTGGCGTGGTCCTCTACATGCTCGCCCCCTTGCTGCCGCTGCTGTTAGGCCCTGGTTTCGAGCCAACCGTTCACCTCCTGCAATGGCTCGCCTGGTTGCCCGCCGTGCAAGTGATGCGTAATTTTGTCAACTTTCAAGCGCTAGCAACTTATCGCACACATTTGCTGACTACCGCATATTTCACTGCTGGTATAGCAAGTATTATATTTAACCTATTACTAATCAGCAGCTATGGTCCCGCGGGTGCAGTAAGCGCAGTGTATCTCACAGAGTTTACTGGCATTATCACGTTCGCCGCTTTGCAGCGTTTGACTCACAAGGTAGCATGGCTATGACCCCCGATCCTTCGGATGAGCTGTTTCAAAAGTACGAACGTCATTACCTTGACAGCGGCGCGGCGCGCTGGCAGGTGCCAATACAAGAAGTCAAGGAACTGCATCTTGATCGGCTGCCAAGATGGCTCGGTAGAGTAGACCGACACGCAACTATCCTTGATGCGGGCTGTGCCACAGGTTACTTGCTCAGTCTGCTATGGGATGCGGGGTACCAAAACCTCGTCGGCGTCGATTTGTCTGAGGAACTCGCCGCCCGTGCCCGCCAGAATCTCGCCGAATCGGTGGCTATCGAAGTCTCCGATATTCGCGACTTTCTGGCGCAAACGGCGGATGGAGCCTACGACGTGATCTTATTCCACCACGTACTGGAGCACATTTCGCGTGAATACACCATCCCGCTGTTACGTGAGTTTTACCGCTGTCTCAGGCCTGGCGGCTATTTGAATATCAAGGTGCCTAACGCATCATTTCTGCTCGCAGGTAACCATTGCTTCGGTGACTTCACACACGTCGTCCATTTCAACGAACGATCTCTGCCGCAAGTCCTGGAAGCGGCTGGCTTCGATACCCGCAAACTGGAATTCATCGTGCATCCGCCAAGGCTATACTGGTCCTGGCGCCGCCCGGGGCGCGCCTTTTTGCGGCTGCTCAATCGGTTACGCTGGCACTTGCACCGAGCAAGCCACAAAGCCCTTTGCGCGTTGATCGACCAGCATCCTGTACCCAAAGTCTTCGAAGCGGAGTTGGAAGCGCTTGCGCAACGCTGAACCGCCTCGTTTGCGGCGATACTTGAGCTTATCGATCCGCAAGACCAAACGGCTGCTGGAATTTCTCGCCTACGGCGTGTTCGACGCTCTGGCCCTGATTGGGCACAAGCCTAGGCCGGACCCTGCGCGCACCGCCATCGTGAACCTGGAATTGCTGGGCGATTATGTGCTGTGGTTGCCCTATGGACAGGCGCTGGTGTGGCACCTGCACAATGAGGGCCGGGAGGTGGTGCTGGTGCTAAACGCCGCGGTAGCGGTGTTAGCCGAACGGCATTTTCCGGATTGCATGGTGGTCGCGGTCGACCGCCGGCGCTTCGTGCGGGACTGGCGCGAACGGCAGCGGGTGTTGCGCATGCTGCATGCCCTGAGCGTAGGGTCGGCCTATCACCTTTCCTATCCGCGTGGCACCATGATTGTCCAGGACGCCGCCGTGCGTGCGCTAGGGGCTGCTGCGTGGGGCTTCGATGCAACTTTTCCTGACCGGCCCTGGATCGACCGCTTGATCAGCCGGCGGCTGTATGCCCGGCTACTGCCCGCCATCGACGGCGTGCATCAGACGCAACGGCACCGGGCGTTCTTGCAAGCCGTGAGGGTGCCCGCGGCGCTGCTTGCTCCTGTCGCTGATTTCTCAAGCGGATTGGAAGCCCCTTGTGATGTACCGTACCTGGTCATCGCGCCGGGTGCGAGCGAGGGTCAGCGGTGCTGGCCGGCGGACCAATTCGTCGCCGTGGCCCGTCGCATTCTGACTCAACATCAGGATTGGCGTTGCCTGGTCGTCGGCACGGCAGCCGAGCGCGCCATGGCCGAGCAGATCTCAATGGCATTGGGTGAGCGGGCGGACAACCGCGCCGGCTGCACCGATGTGTTGGGGCTAGTGGGCTGCATCGCCCACGCCCGCCTGGTAGTGGGCAACGATTCGGCGGCTGTGCATATCGCGGCGGCCTGCGGCGTACCTGGTGTTGCCGTAGTGGGTGGCGGTCATTACCAACGATGTTTTCCCTACGACCCGCGCGAGGCGCATGTCCGGCGTTTGCCGGTCACCGTCGCCCGTCCGATGGACTGCTTCGGCTGCGACTGGATTTGCCGCTACCGGGTTGCGGTGGGCCGGCCCTTCCCCTGCATTGAGGCGGTGACTGGCGAAGCGGTTTGTGCCGCGGTGGAGACCGCTTTGGTCAAACCGTCCAAGTCGCCTCAGGGCTGATCGGGCGGCATGGCGGCTTGGGCGCGCCGCAGCAGAGGATCGTCGCCGCGCGCCAGACGCCAGCCTTCGCGCAAGGCGCGCAGGGGCGCCTGGCTGCGGTAACGCGAGGCGCGCACCAGGGCGCGGGCGGTCAACATCGCGCCGCGGCCCATTAGCAAGAGGGCATGGCCGATGGGGCCACGCGCCAACTTACGTGCCAGGATCAGGTGCGCCGCGACCATGCGCTCCTCGTAGAACGGGGTGCCCAACCCGCTGCTGGCCGAGCCTTCATGCCTCACGCAGACGACCGGTACATGTCGCATCGCCCCCGGCTCACGGCTCAAACGGCATCCGAGTTCCATATCCTCGCCATACATGAAGAAGTCTTCGTCAAACACGGCTGGGCCGATGCGCACGGGGTTCAGCAGCAGGCAGCAACCGCTGGCGTAGGGAACACTTCCCGGCAGGGGACGCGCCGAGAGCAGGCCGAACCAGCGCTGGTAATACACTGTGCCCAGGGTTCGGCCGGCATGGTCGATATCGGGGTAGGCCAGCTTGGCCTCGGGATGCCGCTCAAGGGCTTGGCTCAATGCCGCCAGCCCACCGGGGAGCAAGCGGGCGTCGTTGTTGATGAGTAGCATCCAAGCGCCGGGGTGGTGCCGGGCAATCCACGCCATTCCCCGATTTACACCAGCGGCAAAGCCGAGATTTGCCGGGCTGATCTCGATACTCACGCGGCGGTCTGCCCCTAAAGCCGTGCGTAGCGCATGCGCCGTTTGGCCGTCATCGTCGGAATTGTCCCACACCAATACATGTGCGGCGCCCTCTTCGAGGAGGGAGCGCGCACAGGCAGCGGAGCGCGCGGCATCTCGGAAGTTGAGTGTCAGGCCGACGACGGCGGTGGGCCTGCTCATTGCATTCTGCACGATGGAGGCGTCGAGGTGACCCGCAGCCCCTCTCGCACGCCTTGGCGCATCTGGCGCCACTGAGCCCGACGCTCCCGGTCGAACAGACCATGCATGATCGCAGTTAGGGCCAATTTCACTACGGCCCAAAATTTCCAAACCCGCGGCACATAGGGCCTTCGCATCAACAGGACGGCATTGCGGAACAAGAAGTAATGCCGCTGGGGTGAGCGCGAGGGCCAGATGCGCCAACCGAGCAGCCAGTAACGCACGCTGGACTGCCCCATGCGGTGCTTAAACACGGCGGCCGGAATGCCCCGCAGCCCAAGATCCGCCGCAAGCACCCGAAAAGACCATTCAGTATCAACGTGGTCGATGAATAGCGCTTCGTCCAGACCGCCGAGTTGGAGAAATAGCTCGATTGGAACGAGCGTGCCGCTGCCGTTGAGGTTGGCGCAGGGCACGGCCTTTGCAGAGCCGGGAGGGGGATAGGCGCGCTGCCAACGCCAGCTAATGGCTTGATGAAAGCCATGCGAGAGCCCCGTATCGCTATCCAACAACAAGGGGCCGACGCAGCCGACCTGTTCCCCCTGGCGTTCGAGCTCTGCAAAGCCCTGAACGAGTGCTTGGACGCTACCGGGTTGCGGCTCGCTGTCCTGGTCGAGCAGCAAGAGCAAGCGTGTGTGGGGGATTTGTTCGCGCGCCGTTCGAGCGCCGCGATTGACCGCGGCCGCCAAACCAAGATTGCTTTCGTTCCGGAGCAGTCTTGTATTGGGTGTGGCTGCAACCAGCGCCTCGATGTGCTGCAAGACCGCCGCCTGGGATGCGTTGTCCACCACAATCTTTTGAACCTCGGCCGGTAGTCCGTCGAGTTGCAGGCGTAGCGGTTCGGGATCTGGGTTATAGGTCACAGTGATCGTGGCAACGGCGCAAAGATCGATGTCGTTCGCGACTTGCATCAGTTTCCAGCCCTTTGGATTGCGCTGAGTGTCGGCGGCAGTTGTGGCTGCCGGAGGCCATGGTGTGAGCGCCAGTGCCCACGGGCTTGAACGGTCCAGTCCGTCCGGCAGGAAACTGGGATACACGATCCGATCAAGTCGGTAAGGGCAGGCGGCCGGAACCTCGGTTTCAGGCAGGCCCGTTCCCCGGCAAGTGTCCCTCACGGCTTTTGGGTAAATCAGGGCGAGTGTATCTGCGAAGGCTGTTTTCAGACCTGGGCTGTCGAGCAATAGGGCCTCGATCTCATCGTGCTGGTGGTCGATGGTAATGAGACCGTTCATGCTTTACAGGTCAGGCTGTTATTGCCATTTGAGCAAATGCATCGTCAGCACTTGCAGCCGACCCCGCAACTGTCGCAGGTCCTGCTCTCCCATGCTTTCGAGTTCCCCGGCAATAAGTTCGGCGTCGACTTCGGGAAGATGACCGCTGCGCAGCAGTTCAGCATTCCTCGTGATCCACCCGAAAAAATCCCGGTCGTAGTCGGCTCCGCTCAGCATCGCGATCTGCCTAGTGGCGGCTCCCCTAGAGGTCTTGCTCGAACACTGGCGACGAGTCCAGTTCAGAAGCGCGAATCACCCCGGCCAATCTGCGCAAGGAGCAGTTCGCCATAGTGTTCCGCGATGGATTCCCAGTCGAAGCGTCCCAGGCAATAGGTGCGAGCGGCGCGCCCAAGCCTAGCGCGTCGATCCGGATCCGCCAGGAGTTCGGTGATGCTGGCGGCGAGGGCCACGGGCTCGCCGGGCGGGACGAGGATACCGGTTTCGCCATCGGCAATCACATCTCGCACGGCGGGTACGTCGCCGGCTATGACCGGGCACTCGCAGCCGGCGGCCTCCACGGAGACCAGCCCAAGGCCCTCCTGGTCGCCGCCTTTGGCGATGAGGAAGGGGACGACCAGCAAACTGGCGCGACGCATCAGGGGCGGCAGCTCCTCTTGCCCGACCATGCCGAGGAAGCGGACGTGTTCGATGACGCCCAAGTCGGCCGCGAGCCGCTTGATCTCAAGCTCTAGCGGACCGGCTCCCGCGACGGTCAGGGTCGTCTCCGGACGGCGTTCGATCAGCCGCGGAAGCGCCTCGATCAGTACCGCCAAACCCTTTTTCTCCACCAACCGACCCACGAACAACAGGCCCGCCGGGTCACGCTGCGTATTGGGGTCCGGGGTGAATCGGAAGTGTAGGTCTACGCCCATGGAGACCACCGATACCCGGTCTGGGGGTATCCCCATGCCAATGACGTCGGAACGCATCGCCGCGCTGACCGCAGTCAGGTGTCGGCTGTTTGCCATGACCCAGCTCTTTAGGCGTTGCATCAGCCTGCCACGCAGGGCGTAGAGATCCCCGCCGTGGGACGTGGTAACCACAGGGATAGATAGGCCGGCGAGCCGGCAGCCAATCAGTGCGACCAAGCCCTGGGGGATCAGCCAGTGTGCGTGGATCAGGTCAATGGGATCTTGGCGCAACAGCCGCACTAGGGACCAGAGCTGACCGAGCAAAAAGGGAGGGACCAGCAGATAGTTAAAGGGATTGACCCGGAGGCGATTAAGAATCCCCCCGCCATGGGTCGCGAGGCTCTCCCAGCGCTTGAAGAAATAGCCAAAGCGCCGGACCTCCAGACCTTCCATCGATTCCTGTTCCTGGCTCCCCGGGGCACGTGGGGCGAGGACGGTCACCGCGAACCGGTCGGTGAGGCGCCGACTGAGTTCATAGACGAATGCGGGCTCCTTGTCCCCGGGCCAGCGGGGAAAGGTCGACGTGAGCACTAAGAGGCGCGGTCTGTTCAAGTCCCGCACAGTCAATCACGGGTGCTGGCCGGGCGAACATCGTAGAATGTGCAGGGTGTCACCACCCCTCTCCGGCAACCGTGCCCAGGCACAGATCCGGACGCCAATCCAGCGGGTAGATGCCGGCAGACTGTCCGTGGGAGCGCCGTCTCGGCGCGATGCAGCACCGTCCAGCGGCCCCTCTGGAAGACGGCGAGTCGCGGCGAGGACGCCACTCCCACGAAAAATGCTCCGCGGTGGATCATTCGATTATCCGATGCCAGCAGTTAACCCAGGTGAAGCCTTGCCAGATGGCCGCCTTAGCCTGATGCACCAAATTTCTGCGAATCACTATAAGTCGGCAGCCACATTCCAAATCGATCAGGGTAAAGGCGCCAGGCTCGAACACTTCTCAACCATCCTCCCCCGGGCCACGCCGCGTTGTCCGCTGGTCGTCCTCGACACCCTTGTAGTGTAACGCCGAGATCTGCTCGGAGACTATGCCGATAAGGAAGATCAGCAGGGCGTAGATAAAGAGCACCGCGCTCATGTTGGTGAAGCGTCCCATGGTGATGTAGGTATATCCGTAGTACAGGACACCGGTTGCGAAAACAACCGAGCTCAGCGGCAGAAAGAACCGCATTGGTGAGAACAGCGCGCCGATCTTGAGAATGATGATGAAGAACCGAACGCCCTCGCGCAACAGGCGGATGTGGCTCTTCCCACTGCGCTCGGCAGTGCGGATCGGGACATAGGCGACTGGCAATCCGGAGCGGAAAAAAGCCATGGTGCTGGTGGTGGGGTAGGAGAAACCGTTGGGCAGGAGGTAAAGAAACCTGCGGAAATGCCTGACCCTGACTGCACGGAAGCCCGAGGTGAGGTCCTCGATGCGATACCCCGTCATCCACGAGGCGAGGCGGTTATAGAACTGGTTGGCGAGTCGCCGTCCCGCCGATGCATGGGTGTCCAACTGCCGGGCGCCCACAGCCATCTCGTAACCTTCGTCCAGCTTCGCCATCAACCGCGGGATATCGGCTGGGTCATGCTGCCCATCGCCATCCATGAAGACCACGATGTCACCCTGGGCATGGCGCGCACCGGTCTTGACGGAAGCCCCATTCCCTATGCAGTAGGGATGCGATACCACGCGTACACCGTGACGCGCGCAGACTGCGCACGTATCGTCGGTGGAGCCATCATCCACGACGAGGATCTCCGCCTCGGGATGGAGCGTTGCCAGCGCGGGCAGAACCTGCTCAAGTCCGCCGGCCTCGTTGCGAGCGGGAAGAACGATGCTGAGCCGCTCCTTGTGTACAGATTCCACTAACGCTCCCGGATGATTCGTGGTGAACTCGGGTGTGCCGATAGACGGCGTGCTCCGGGTCACTCCCGCATCTTGCGTTGTCAGGCGACGATTCTCACGACACCGATTGCGCACGAGCCGGCGCCGCGCAGGCGAGCAGCATCGCTCTGGCAAGGTCCAGACCGTATGCGAATGGTCGGGCAGGACGACCCCAACATCGACATGGAATGCATGTCGCTCCCGCGTCCGCTGCAAAGATTACCGCAGGACGTCGATGTTGCGGACCAGTAGACCATTTGAATACCGTTCGAGCAGATTCACTGTGACGAAAATAGGTGTCACCCGGGATGCGCCCCCGCTACTGAGGCGGCTGGTTATGCTGCGCTAACCCCCTTTGCGCTGAGATTCTTCGATTTGTTGTTGGACCTTATCAAGGTACATTAGCCAGGCCGCGCGCTTGAACGGATGCGTTGGTGCCTTTTCTCTGGCTTCATTGATCAAGGCATAGGCCTTATCATGTTGCCCTGAATCCGCCATCAAGTATGCCCCGTAAGTCACGAAATCCTGAGCGCCAAACAAGTGAAAAGCCTGTGTAAAAAGACTGATCGCTTGTGACACATCGTCCATTTTGGCAGAAACAAGCCCCTTGGCTGCTAACAGATAGGACTTGGCGACTGCCGATTCCGCGTAAACCGGGTTCTCCAGCAGGGCATCGGCCATCGCAGACACTGCGGAGTGATCGCGTCCCGGACATCTTCGAGCGGGATCGCCAAACGCCGCCTTGAACAACTCAACCGCCGCGATTGGGTGATAGGAAGCAGTCCGCAAGCGATGGGTCACTTCTTTCAGGAGTTCCAGGAACTCATCCTCCTGGCCAACGCAAAATTGTGTGCGCTGGATCTGAAGCATCGCGAGATCAGGGCTGCGTGCGGCCGAGGAATCCAGCACTTTTCGGGCGCCAACAAAGTCACCCTGGGAAATTAGCTGGTTTGACAGGACCTGAGCGCCTCGCTCCGAATAGGGGTTTTTCTCCATCCAAAACATGGCGCTGGTTTGGATATGCTTCCATCCCGAGGTTGTCTGGTAAAGAACGAGGGCAAACATTGCCAAGTAAGCGAGAAAACCACCTATCACCAACCGCTCAAAGCGTTTCGGAACATTGGCCAACGCGTAGACTAATGCAAAATAAAGTCCGAATGCCGGGACATAATTACGATGGGAAAAGTATAATTCAAGACCAATAAAGCTGGATTCCAACACGTGGCCAACCAAGAAGAACGTCAGACCAAAGATGAAGGCCGGCAGAGTACGGCCCGATAAAATAGCAAGTCCAGCCATCAACACCCAAATCAATGCGGAAAATAGCGTCACGGGAGGATTTAACCAGCCCCGTGGCGCTGGAATCATATCCATGAATGGCGATACGGAAAACGCCTGAGGAAAAAACAGATTGCGCACATAATCAAGCAATATTGTGGGCTGGCTAAGTAGGCGCTCGCCGGGTGTGAAATAGCGGTGAGATCCATAGCCATGCTCCACAATTGCCAGCATTTCGTTGGCGAGATAGGTCAAGAGCAGCATGCTTGGCAAGACAATCAAAAAGACTATCAGCCAGCGATCGAAGTGGTTTGTTATGTGCTTTTCTTTGGGTATCCAAAGCCAAAGAATGATCAATGCCAGCAACGGCAGTAGTGCACCGTTTTCCTTGGACAGCGCGGCTAACAGGGTGGCGATGCCGGTTGAAATCAGTAGGCCGCGGGCCAACCTCGGTTGATGGTCCGCTACGAGATGAGCCCAAGCGAAGGCGGCCAGACCCGCCAGTGTGAAAAGCCCTGCAAGGCTCGTCATGCGTTGTACGACCATTAAATGTGTCGTAGCTAGAAAGGGACTAAGCCCCCAAAGTGCCGCGACACCAAAGCCAATCCATAGAGCTAGGCTGGTATTCTTGGTGGAACGAAGACGGGCCAAGCTGATGCTCAAGATAAAGCAGGCCGAGATCGCAAGCAGATGAATAGTGATGTTGACCCTAAGAAACGCCGCCGGAACGTCCGGCCAAGCCCCGGACTGAGCGGCGAACGTCACCAGCGAAACAGGACGACCAAGAGGACCGGTCTCCCCGGAAAAGATGAATATCAGGGCTGAGGTCCGGTCGTGGATGTGCGCGAGACCCTTCAGACTGAACTCATCATCGAAGAGAAAGTATCCAGGTAGTGCGGCGGCGTATAACAACCAAACAATGGCTGACGTTACCGCGAGCAGTAATGCTGGCAGCAGGCGCATTAACATGGACGTCTGTGCCCTGGCGGAAATTGGCAAGCTCTGCATGGTACGCGCAGTAAGGCCCACATGTCCTATAAAAGAAAAGGCGCAACCATGAACGAGCGGTTGATGCTGTAAGTTCGATGATTGCCGACGCGCAGCTAATTCAATGCGAAGCAGCCAACAAATAGGGCGCTGTCTGCGTTACCAGTCGGTACTTTGCAGTACCTGGATTGGCTGGGCGCCGACCACTGTAGGCGCCGGCTTGCCGGCTCAATCGGCCCTTGACTTGGCAGGGCGCGCGCAGGCGACGCGCCCACACGGCGTCTGGCTACTGCTGGGAGACCAACACCTATCACAAACTGCCTGGCAGCCTGTCGGACTTAGCCCAGCGCTGCGCTCCTACGCTGATTCTGAGCGTTTCGATGACTGCGACTCCGCCGAAATCCGCCGACGTGAGCAACATTGGCTCTTTTTCGGCCAATTTTGCTTGCAGGCCCGGAAAGTCCGACAGACTCCTAGCAAAAAAAGCAAAGCCCCGACGATGTCGGGGCTTTGGCGTTAATGGAAGATCAGGTCATCAGCGGCAGGAACCAGGCATTAATCTGGGAGGATTGCCTGAGCACTTCCATGCTGTTACTGTTCCAATGCCTATATTCGGGCTCAGCGTTACCGACACCGGTTCACCGACATTAGTGCCGGTTGCGGTGATCACGCCAGAGCCGGAAACGGTTAAGCCGGACACATACTGGGTCGCCTCAAAGGGACTGGGGGAACAAGAGGCAAAGTCTGTACCTCCACCCGCGACCACTTCGGTGACACAGGTGCGTGCCGAGCTTGCGGCGAGAACCACTTCGGATACTCTGGCCTTCTTCGTATAGTCCTGATACGCAGGCAACGCAATCGCAGCCAAGATGCCGATGATCGCGACGACGATCATGAGTTCGATCAGGGTGAATCCTTGTTGATGCTTGTTCATCAGTGTTTCCCGAGTTGAATGATGGATGGAACAGACTGAATTGGGATGCCATGATGGGGCCGCCGCTGTTCGCCGTCGCCGAGGTCTCCCGAACGTGATCAGGCAGATCCCATGCCAAACTGCAAAGAACGTGTGTACGACGACCAGAAACCCCGTCATTGTTGAAGATGGCTCGCCATTCCCGCCTTGCGCGGCTCCTCATCGCGGCCCGATGTCACACCCCCACCTGCGACAGGGCGGCCCGCTGTCACACCCCCCCCTGTGACAGCGCGGCCCGATGTCACACCCCCCCTGGGATATCGACGGCTCCGGCGGGAATGAATCGTGCGGCAATTCTCCGTATGGTCTGATGGCGCGAAAAACCCAGACGCATCATGCGAACAATGAAGGGTTTCCCGTTCCTCCTGAGTCCTGAGCTTATCGAAGGGTCGAAGGACGAACGGGAAGCCCTAAGCCTCTGCGCGTGACGCCATTCATGGTTCGACAAGGTTCTCCTGAGCGAAGCCGAAGGGCTCACCACGAACGGCGTCATGCCACCCCTTATCCGAATGGCACTGACTTAAGGATGGATGCAGAGAAAAACAATAAGTTACAGCGCGCAAAGTCGGCGTCGAAGCCGGGTGGATCGCGCGTTTACGGCAAAACCTCGCGCCACCCAGCCCAAGTTCTCAGCGCGCTCGCCGTGGGACCGCCTGTAACAGGCTGTTTTCCCAGACCTTCCCTTAAGTCAGTGCCATTCCCTTCTGAATACGCTTCTTCATGAAAACTCCTTCGGGGGTTGGAACGAGGACGCGGTCATCAATGCAGGGGATAGGAAATACAACCGCACGGGCGGCTGGCGTCCCCCAAACGATACCATCGCTGGGAGGCGCGTGGCAAGCGCTGCGCCGCGCGCGAGCCGACGGGGAGGGACGGGGATGAGGTAGCCATCTCGGAGGGGGCCGAGTGGGCGTGCGGGCTGGTTTGCCGGGGTCTCGGTGCAGGGAGGGGCGCGTCGCTGGCGGGTGGCGACGACGGAAGGGGGGGGCTACCACTGCACTTCCTGGTCGAAGACATCCTCGGGTGACGGTTGCGCCAGGGCCTCCCAGTCCGGTACGAGATCGACTGGTGGGTCGTCCCACGGCGGCGGTCCGCAGGCGGAGGCGATCCGGGGCGGCTCGGCGGGCTCGCCGATGTGGATGAGCGTCCGCCGGACCTGGACGGCCTCGGCAATGAAGGCGACGATGCGCCTATCGGCGCCGCAGTTCGGGCCGACCAGGGGCAGGGATTCGAACAGGCGCGCGAGCAGCATGGCCCACAGTTAGTGGGCCGGGGAGCGGCCGCTTGGCGCCGCAGCCGCGGTTGGCGGAGCGGCCTCGGGCGATGACGGCGCATGGGCGTCTCCGGCGTCGCGCCCGTAAGCGGTGGCAGCCAGGCTCGGCCGCTGTTCCAGACGCGGCTTTACCTCCTCCATCCCTGGAGTCGGCAACGGCGCGTTGGGTGCTAGCCCGCCATGGTAGCGGTGGCGGTGCAGGCGCGCCGGTGGGATCAGGGCGTCGATGCGGTCGATGAGCTCCAGCGGGGTGAGGGACAGCGCGATACGTGCGTCGCACTGGGGCTTGGGGAGGCGGTAGACGATCTGTTGCTCCCTGTTGCGCGCAGGGGCCTGCTCGATCCGCTCAGAGGTTGTGAACAATTCGATTCCGCTACCACCGCGGTAACCACGCCTCGCCCAATCCGTAGCTAGGCAAGGCTGGCCGCTCTCGTGGCGGCGGT
>Ga0031656_10000521_pt1 | contig 13388 bp, 6 predicted proteins | sample FrelakmetDIP11DI_FD_55080 | JGI IMG/M metagenome (GOLD analysis project Ga0031656, IMG submission 55080) | Freshwater lake sediment microbial communities from the University of Notre Dame, USA, for methane emissions studies - DIP11 DI | ecosystem: Environmental > Aquatic > Freshwater > Lake >... | reverse complement strand
CGCTACGGTGCCCATAACTATCACCCCTTGGATGTCATTCTTTCGCGTGGAGAGGGGGTGTGGGTCTATGATATCGACGGTAAGCGCTACTTAGATTGTTTAAGCTCATATTCTGCGCTCAATCAGGGACATGTTCACCCAAAAATTCTNGCAGCATTACAAGCGCAAGCNCAAAAACTNACTTTAACCTCANGGGCTTTTCGCAATGACCAGCTTCCCTTGTTTTATAAGGAACTGTCNGAGATGACTGGATATGAGATGTCACTCCCAATGAATTCAGGTGCTGAAGCAGTGGAAACAGCCATAAAACTGGCACGCAAATGGGCATATCAGGTAAAGGGGATACCTCGCTACCATGCAGAGATCATCGCCTTTGAGAACAATTTTCATGGGCGCACCGTCTCGATCATCTCATTTTCTACTGAACCGCTCTACCGGGATGATTTTGGTCCCTTCACCCCAGGGATCACGGTAATTCCGTATGGTGACGCAGTTGCATTGTCTAACGCTATTACTGCTCACACCGCAGCAGTTTTGATTGAACCAATCCAGGGTGAAGCAGGGGTGATCATCCCGCCGGAGGGTTATCTTAAGCAAGTTCGGGAACTCTGTACGAAAAACAATGTCCTATTTATCGCAGATGAAATTCAGACAGGACTCGGACGGACTGGAAAAATGTTCGCTTGTGATCACGAATCTGTTCGCCCGGATATTATTACGATTGGGAAGGCACTCGCGGGTGGCTTTTATCCTGTATCGGCAGTGGTTGCTGATAAGGAAATCCTTGGTTTATTCCAACCGGGTGAGCACGGCTCAACATTTGGTGGAAATCCATTAGGGATAGCTGTGGCACGGGCAGCATTACAGGTCATACAGGATGAAAAGATGGTTGAGAACGCGGCTTCGGTTGGAGAATATTTCATGGATCAACTTATTGAAATTTCAAGCCCGCACATCAAAGAAGTGCGCGGGAAAGGTCTGCTGATCGGTGTGGAATTGCATCCTAAAGCGGGTGGAGCAAGGAGATTTTGCGAAGCTCTGGTGCATCAGAACATTTTAGCCAAGGAGACCCACCAAAACGTGATCCGTTTTGCTCCACCATTAATTATCGATCAAAAGACTGTGGATTGGGCATTGCCACGCATTCGTGAAGTCCTGACGATGGTATGAGAAGATTTATTAGAAAATCAAAGAATTAGTGCTCAGTGACTAAATTAAGGAAGAACAAGGAGTAATAAATATGAATATCTGCGTTCCAAAAGAGAGGCGAACATTTGAATTCAGGGTTGGTCTTACACCTGGAGCAGTACAAATGTTGACCAAAGAAAGGCACACCTGCTACGTAGAACACAATGCAGGCATTGGTGCAGGATTTAATGACCAGGAATACGAAAAAGCTGGGGCGCGCATTGTGTATACCCCACACGAGGTCTTTGGCAGGGCAGATCTGCTCTGTAAGGTAGCACGACCCACCTATGAGGAGTTGGAATGGTTACGTTCAAATATCACGATCATGGGCTTGCTGCATCTGTATTCATCACGGCAGGATAAGATCGAAATGATGCAAGAGAAGATGATAACTGCCATCTCCTATGAGCAGATCCAATTGCAGGATGGTACTCAACCAGTCCGCAAACCACTCAGCCAGATTGGCGGTCGACTTGTCGCCCAGATTGGCGCTCATTTGCTGCAGAATGATGCAGGTGGTAAAGGAATCCTGCTAGGAGGAATGGGGGGAGTCCCCCCAGCAGAGGTGGTTATTGTAGGTGGAGGAGTTACAGGGACAGCCGCCACACGATCTTTCCTCGGCGTAGGAGCACACGTGACAGTATTGGATACAAACCTTGATGCACTACAATCCATTCATGAGACNTTTCCAGGGGTGGCAACCATGGTATCCAATCCACACAACCTGGCGAAGGCGACAGCCTTTGCCGACGTCGTTGCTGCATGCATATTGATTCCTGGCGAGCGACCACCTATCGTAATTACCCGCGAAATGATCCGAGGCATGAAACCACGTTCATTAATCATGGATGTCAGCATCGATGAAGGTGGATGTGTGGAAACATCCCGTCCAACTACCCATGAACATCCTACTTTTATTGAAGAAGGAATTATCCATTACTGTGTACCGAATATAGGTAGTGTGGCTGCCCGAACATCCACATACGTATTCTTAAATGCAGCTTATCCATTCATAAAGGAAATTGCTGAAAAAGGAATAGATTTAGCAATTGAAGAAAACCCTGCAATAGAAGCTGGGGCGAATATTTACAAAGGTGAACTGCGACGCTTACCGCGCGAGCGAACTACTCTAGAAGAAGAGGATTAGATGATGGATCTTAATAAGCTATATCAGTCCCGTGTTGTTACAGCAGAAGAAGCTGTTAAGAAGATCCAGTCTGGTCAGCGTGTATTTTTAACAGGTAACTGTTCAACCCCGCAAACAGTATTAGCAGCATTAGTCAAGCATGCTCCGAATTTAAAAGATGTTGAGATCTGTCAGGCATTGAGCGTTGGCCCTGCCGATTATGTCAGTCCAGAAATGGAAGGGCATATGCGAGTTAATACGATGTTCATCAGTGCGAATATCCGCAAGGCAGTTCAGGAGGGACGTGCTGATTTCACCCCGGTTCTTTTATCAGAGTTTCCATTGCTATTCAAGAATAAGCACTTACCGGTGGATGTAGCTCTGGTGCATTTGTCACCTCCAGATGAACATGGCTTTCTTAGTTTTGGTATTGAAAATGGATTGACGAAATCTGCAGCAGAATCTGCCAGGATCATTATCGCCGAAGTGAATCAGCAAATGCCNCGTACATTGGGTGACTCNTTTATACATTTAAGCAGAATTAATTACGTTATACCGGTTAATTATCAGCTGGCAGAAATGTCGATGGGTGGTGAGGGTGCAGATGAGATCACTGAAAAAATTGCCGGATATATCGCAGAATTGATCCCGGATGGTGCTACCATGCAGATGGGAATAGGAGCAATACCAGATGCGGTATTGAAATATCTATACAACAAGAAAGATTTGGGTGTGCATAGTGAGTTATTCTCTGATGGTGTGATTGATCTGGTTGATGCAGGGGTACTTACGAATGCACGGAAATCTTTACACACCGGGAAAATTGTGGCTGGATTTATCATTGGCTCACGCCGTTTATATAATTGGGTCGATGATAATCCAATGATCGAGCTCCATCCAACGGAATACATCAACGATCCGTTTGTGATTGCGCAAAATGATCGCATGGTTGCGATCAATTCAGCCATCGAGGTAGATCTAACCGGTCAGGTATGTGCTGACAGTATTGGTCCCAAGTTATACAGTGGCGTTGGAGGTCAATTGGACTTTATTTACGGGGCCTCGCGATCGAAAGGTGGCGTGCCAATCATTGCACTTCCTAGCACGACAACCACCCGGGATGGTACTGTAATAACTCGTATTGTTACCATGCTGAAAAGAGGAGCAGGGGTTGTTACCAGCCGTAACCATGTAAGGTTTATCGTGACCGAGTATGGAGTCGCTGATCTTTATGGAAAGAGCATTCATAAACGCGCTGAGGCTCTGATCAACATCGCCCATCCTGATTTCCGAGATGAGATGAAACGGGAAGCTTCTGAGCTGCATTATTATTAGAATAAAACGAGACATCCGATTTATGACTGAATATAGCTGATAGGTTGATAACCCTGTCAGCTATATTATTTAGAGAATTGAAAAGGTATAATTAATTCGGAGAGCAAATTATGCAACGTCGAACAAAAATCATTGCTACCATTGGACCTGCAACGCAGGGTGAAGCCATGATCCAGCAGCTGCTCCGATCAGGGGTAAATGTTGCCAGGCTTAACTTATCCCACGGAACCCATGAAGACCATACCATTGTATACCACAGGCTGCGATATGCTGCAAAAGCATTGAAAATTCCCTTTTGCATCCTGTTGGATTTACAAGGACCGAAACTNCGCATAGGCAACNTTCNGGGTGGAAATCTTTCCCTTGANAAAGGGCAAATAATTTCCTTAACGAGTAGCATCAGTTCGGGAAGGTCCGGAGAAATCCCGGTAGATCTTGACGAATTTCAGCGCTTTGTGCAGCCAGGAGGGCGAATCCTGCTTGATGATGGCAACCTGGAATTATCTGTTGTAGAAATTTTTCCAGATCGAGTTACTGCACGCGTGATGATTGGTGGAGTATTGAAATCTCATAAAGGAATTAACTTGCCTGAAGCACCTCTTGATATCTCAGCGCTTACCGAAAAGGATTTGATCGACCTGGAGTTTGGAATTAAGCTTGGCGTAGATGTTATTGCTTTATCGTTCGTCCGTAGTGAAAAGGACATTTTATACTTGCGGGAAAAGATCATTAAAATTGCGCCTGAAAAAGGAAATATCCCAATTGTTGCCAAGCTGGAACGCCCTGAGGCCATCCAAGTGCTTGATGAAATTATGGCAGTAGCAGATGGGGTTATGGTCGCCCGTGGTGACCTGGGTGTAGAAATGTCACCCCAGGAAGTACCCATAGCGCAAAAATATATTATTGAATGTGCCAACCGACAGGGAAAATTTGTGATCACTGCCACCCAAATGTTGGAATCGATGATCAATAATCCAAGACCCAGCCGGGCAGAAGCCTCCGATGTAGCCAATGCGATCTTCGATGGCACGGATGCTGTCATGCTCTCTGGAGAAACAGCTGTGGGTAAATACCCGATTCAAGCCGTTGAGATGATGGATAAGATCATTCGCGAGGCAGAAATCCATGTTGATGAATGGGGACACTGGCATGGACCGACTGTAGCGGACTCACAAGGCGATGATACAAAATTCATGTCCCTTGCGGTAAGAGAATTAGCTCATGACCGTAACGTTGCCTTGATTGCCGTGTTTACGATGAGTGGTAGGACAGCCAGATATGTTTCAAAGACCCGACCAGGTGTACCCATTTTAGCATTCACACCAGATTTAAACACATATAACCGTCTCGAAATGTATTGGGGAGTAACCCCATACCTGATTCCTAAATCACTGACGGTGGAAAATATGCTTGCAGATGTCGATCATACCTTATTAGAAGCTGGTGCAGTGGCTTATGGTCAACAAGTCGTATTCACTTGTGGCTTTCCTGTAGCCACCATTAACCCAACAAACCTGGTTTTATTGCATACCATTAAATAATAGGAATTCATCCGGATCATTGTGGAAATAATGAGGTAAGCTAAATGAAAAAGCTTGTCAGTATTGTAGTCTCAATAATGATCGTAGTGTTGATCCTGGTTCTATCCAACCATCATATTTTTGCGAATGCTCAAATTATTTTTCCCGACCTTGACGATGTCGTACCAATCAATGGTGAAGCTTATTGGGCAACCTCACCCACTGGACCAGATTTTCGTGGTGTAAAGTTAATCCAGTTTCAGGCAAAAAACCCCACTCGTGAGATTTGGGATGCGACCCAAAAACAGAACCATGCATACCTGAACAATGAATATCAAATCGATAATATTCAAGTCAGTACCAGTGGCGTCATCACTGGCGCGCCATATATAGTCAATGATTTCAGCGAGGTGATGGTTTCATTGGATCCGACGGATCCCAATCATCTCCTCGGAGCTTCTAAATTTTTTTATAATCCGGCTAGTTATGCCTTTTATACCGGGGTGTTTGAATCCTATGATAGCGGTTTGACCTGGACAGAACTTCAACCTCCAGGTGTATCCGTCTATAGCCTAACATCTGATCCAGTCACTACCTTTGATGAGCTTGGTAATGGTTACTTTACCTTGTTGACGCGCGGTCCGACGGGGTTAGATATGCTTAAAAAACAACCCGGCCTTGGGTGGGAATGGCCAGTTATTGTTGATCGTACAACCAGCACAGATAAGCAATGGATCATGGGCGATCAGGATCCACTATTGATCAGTCCATTTGCAGGGAACTTATACATGAGTTGGACGAGTTTTGGAGGACCTGTCACTGGAATAGTGTTTTCCCGTTCATTGGATCGTAACAATCTTTGGAGTAGTCCTATACGTTTGACCAACGGGGATATCCAGGGTTCGGTCCCAGGAGTGGCACCAGATGGTACGGTTTATGTCGTCTATGGGAGAGGCATATTTTATGGTCCCACCCCAGGGACGATGGAATTTGTAAAATCCAGTGATGGCGGAGCAACATTTGGATCTTCGCAGGTAGCAGCAAATATTGTTGCAATACCCTATCAATTGCCAGATCCTTTCAATAACCTCAGGAATTTCCGCACACCCGCTAGCCTGCCTGCATTTTCCGTCAGCCCAACCAACGGTAATTTGTACATTGCTTGGGCAGATTATCGCCACGGAGATTCAGATATCTACTTCACCAGCTCCACAAATGGTGGCACCAGCTGGTCAACGCCTGTTCGTTTAAACAATGATCCGCTGAGCAACGGAATTGACCAATTTCAGCCCCAGGTGTCGGTTGCCCCCAACGGCCGGGTTGCAGTCATGTGGTTTGACCGTCGTCTACCTTGCCCGGATTTACCCTGGATTCCCGTAGCGCACGTAGGAAAGGTCAATGGCTGTATCGATACCTTTGTTACTCGATCGTACGATGACGGCCAAACCTGGACCTCTAACGCATGTGCTAGTGCTCAAACTTGGGACTGGACATTAAACTTACCCATTGATGGCGGTGGGAATGGTTTTATCGGGGATTACCAGGGTATCGCTTCCAATAATGATTATGATTTTCCTTTTTGGAATGCAACCGCCAACCTGGGTGAGAACATCCAGAACTATCAAGAGGTTTTTGTAGCCCGTTTGCCAGTGCCTTATTACAACCTGTCAGCCTCTGCTAGCCTTGTCATTCCGGAGCTGGTTTCTCCAAGTGGGATATTGACCTACACAATTACACTGGAAAACCTGGGTCTCGATGCTGATCCAGCTGTGAATCTAAGTGATTCTATACCCATTTCTACTTCATACTTGATCGACTCGCTCGATTATCCATCTGGAACGGGTGGATACGATGCTCTGACTGGTGTTATCACGTGGACAGGTAAGGTTGATCCAGGTCAGTCCATACCCATCCAGTTCAATGTTGCAGTATCTTCGGAGGCTTATGATGGGCAACTGATTACTAATACTGCCTCGGTTGAGGATAGTTCAGGGTATGAATATTCCCTGGAAACGATGGTAAGGGTAGTAATACCTCCAAGCATAATTGCCACAAATCCAAGTAATGGTGTCGCAGATGTTCCGATCACATCAACGATTATGATTACATTCAGTGAGTCGATGATCACCAGCACATTGGCATATACAGTAACGCCTAATTTGGAAAGTTGGAGTGTAGATTGGAATCCAGATCAATCTGCAGTTACCCTTATACCCGCGGAAGCCCTATCCTATGATCAGGAATATTCCGTTGATTTGAAGGCACAGGATCTGGATGGATTATGGCTTGAACCAAGCCCGGTTCCCAATCCTTGGAGTTTTCATACCATGGATTATCCTATCTATAAGTTTCTATTACCAATCATTTCAAGATTCCAATAAAACGAGGGAGAAATTCCTGGGATTGATTTTGATGTCAGTCTGTGTTTTTGGATAACATCTGGTTATTCTGTAATGAGTATATTATTCACACAGGGAACGACTGGTAAGGTAGATCAGGAAATTCCGAATTGAACAAAGGCATCAATAAAATAACATTTTTGTTATTCCATTCAAGAATATGTGCGATAATAAATATACACGCAGATTTATGCCTTCTTCGTTCAATAGGTAGTTAAATATGCTTTGATCTCTCGATAACGAACATCTTCACACATCCTTTCATGTGAAGCAGGTAATTTGCAATAATAGATGCCATAATTTCATATACATCGAATCCTGATCAAGGATTACGGATAAAGCCTGATTNTTTGTTGTTGGTACCCAAGCGATCCATGGATAAAATCCATAATAAAATTGGTTGAGAACTTGCAACGACCCATAATCTTTAATGATCAGCTTCTATTGAATGAAATCAAGTAAAATTTAGCTACTAAAAAATTGTGGATTCAATTAGTGTTTGCCATGGGTAATATGGAGGATGAGAGATGAGGTGGAGAAAAGTGATTGGTATGGTTGTCGCTCTAATTATCATCATCTTTGCATTCTCTATCCCTACTGCTTTTTCAATAGGCCAGCAAGCTGAACCACTTCCCACCGATGAAAATCAAGAGGAAATTACAGTTGAGGTAGAACAGGCTATCCTCGACGCGATAGCCATAAATAGTAATTATTTACAAGGAGGAATGGCAGCTAATTTACAGGTCACAGAGGTTAATATTTCACAGGACCAAATATGGGCAACTGCCTGGGTTGTATATTACGACCCGCAAATTGAAGCCATCCTTCCTACTGAACCTGCTTTGGTTGTCACTCACAATGTGGATAATGCCTGGCAAGTAATTTTCCCATCTGATTCAGCCTGGAAAAATTCAATCTATGAACTTCCTGATGATTTGCTATCCAAAGAGGAAAAGGATATGTGGGTCGCGATGAATCAGGGAACCGTGGAATCATTTCCAACACAAACGGGTTATTTCCTTCCCTGGCATGGCGGTCAAACTGCATATCTTTCACGGAGTGTTGGCCATGATGCAGATTACACTAGCGCGCATTTTGCGTTCGATTTTTATATACCAGGGAATACGGTTTGTCCAAATGGGGGAGAATCAACCTCGGGAACGACAGGATTAAACTTCGATCTTTATGCCTCGCGGGCTGCAACAGTTTGGGGGTGGGAGGACACCGTAGCTGATTGTGACCATAGCAAGGTCAATTATCTCGTGCTTAGAAATATCGATGATCCAACAATATTTCAGCTATATTTACATCTTGCTCAGGGTAGTATCCCTTCAGCCTTAAAAACTGTAGGTGCCCCAGTGGCAAGGGGACAATACATTGGTAGAGCAGACAATACAGGAGCAAGTTCTGGGTCACATTTGCATTTTCAAATCGAACGCCAGCCTACATGGCCAACGAATAATCCTTATTGGAGCACTGCCCTCGACATGACTTTTGAAGATGTTGATATCAATGGGGGCAAGCCACGGGTGAGTCCACTCGATCCACCCTACTGCCAAGAGACAGATATATGTGATGTTTTTCGACAGACATATATCTCAGGAAATTACTTCCTGGATGATTCAACTCCACCATCGGGAGAATTGAGCGGTGTCTCAACCGGAGATTTAGTTAGTAGTGAAAAGCTTTCTCTCAACGGTTGGGGTTCTGACAGCGAATCAGGATTGGACTATGGGCAGCTGATCTCATATTTTAATGGCGCATGGCATAATCTCGGTTCCCGATTTAACCCCGATTTTTCATATGAATGGGATTTTTGCGATCCTTCGATGCCCGTGGAGAATGGTGCAATCAGTGTGGCACTGGCCCTTTATGACCTCGCTGGTAACCCAGCCCCATTAGTTGGATTACGCCATTTTACGAAGAATTACACATGCCCAAGTCCTGCTCCCGACTGTGTTCCCGGTACAGAACAGGTGTCTTTATTCGAAGATCCTGATTATCAAGGAGGATGTGTAAAATTTGATAAAGGCAATTACCCAACTGGTAATTCGCTTAATCCATTGGGCAAGGATGATACAGAGTCAATCCTCACTGGTGCGAATGTAATGACGACAATTTTTTCCGAAGAAAATTACTCTGGACATTCTCAGTCTTACATTACAGGAACTTCCACACTCCAATATCAATGGGTTCCTGGAAACACCGTTTCCTCTATGATGGTATCATCACGAACCACAGCCCCACAGGTGCCAGTGGTGATCAGCCCAATGGATGCGATGACTTTTCGTCAAGGTGATTTGGTACCATTTTCCTGGCATAATGGGGGCGGGGCGAGTGACTATCAAGTCGAGATATATTTAGAGTCCGCCTTACTTATCACGATCCCGTGGCAATCAGATCCGGTTCGATATGTCGATTCTCTGGTCCAGGGGAATTACACCTGGCGGGTACAGGGTAGGAATGAAGGTGGTGTGAGTAGTTGGTCTGCGATGGAATCATTTTCTGTTGAATCTCCGATCGTTATTCCGCAAGAATTTCAGGTTCCATATTCTGATACCATGGAATCTTCTCAAGGCGCATGGGTACGTACCGGGCTTTGGAGTTATATTGGAAATCCATCCATGGCGCATAGTGGAACCCACAGCTGGTGGTATCAAAATGTATATGGAAATTATGATAACAATCGACCCAATTCTGGTGCATTAACCTCACCACCCATTTCTATATCAAGCGTTGGTTATTATTTGCGTTTTTATTACCGGTACCAAACCGAAACTCAAGGGGAAAATTGGGATCAGCGCTGGGTACAAATATCTGTTGGTGATGAACCGTTCATGAATATTCTTCAACTGCATGATGATCCACAGATTCCAGAGACGTCCAGTTGGTTAATGAGTAAAGCTCTCGACCTTTCTGCTTATGCTGGCCATATCATCCGGGTTCGATTTCAATTTTCAACGCTAGATGCATTTGCGAATAATTTCCCGGGATGGGGAATCGATGATTTCAGTATCACAGCGACCTCACCCATAAATTGTGCTGACAATCGGGATGATGACACGCCTGCTAATGCTTTTTTCCTTACCTACGATCCAGCCTTAAGCATGCCGGGCGCAATATGTCCAAACGGTGATTATGATTATTACAAATTTATTGGTCATGCCGGTGATCGGATCGTGGTGGATGTTGATGGTATGAGTGCAGGTTCTCAGCTTGATTCATTCCTGTTCTTGTTGGATCGTGATGGAGAAACAGTTTTGGCTGAGAATGACGATGAAGTGTACGCACAGATGCGCGATCCATTGCTTAGCCATACCCTAAGCAAAGATGGAGAGTATTACCTAAAGCTTCGTGCCTGGAAACATCCATCTGTGGGAGGGGATGAATATTTTTACACCATCAGATTGTATGAGGACCATAATAATCCAGTTGCTTCAATTTCATCGCCAGCAACAAATAGCTACTTGCCAGATACCAATATGACCGTTATTGCAGAAGTGTCGGATGTGAGCAATATCATCAGTCGGGTTGAATTTTACTGGCATTCAACAGATTGGCTTCCCGGTTCCTGGGAATATTTAGGAACTGATCGAGATGGGACCGATGGCTGGCGTCTTGAATTCAATCCAACAGGGCAACCCGAGGGAAATAATGCTGCATTTTACATCAAAGTATATGATTTAGCAGGAAACTTCACGGGTGCAGGAGCNTGGAATCTAGGGATTGACAGAACTGCACCCGTAACAGAAATGAAGCTACTGATCCCTCAACAACCGAGCAACGCATTTTTACTTGAGTGGACATCGATCGATAATTTATCAGGGGTGGATTATTTCGAAATTCAAGAAAAAATGAATAATAGTACCTGGCTTACATTACCTCCAGTTGATGAAATATATGATAACTATTGGATTATCGGGATACCTGGTAATTCTTATTCTTATCGAATGCATGGGATTGATCATTCGGGTAATANTGAAAATTATCCAAGCGCAGCTGAAACAAGTACATCTATTCCTTATGCAAACGTAATCTGTTCTGCGCTGGATAGTTATGATANGTCTGGGAATGATAATTCCATGGCAAANGCCAGTAATATTTATGCCAATGGTGCCATTCAAATCCATAATTACTGCAATCCACTCTCACCGGATTATCAAAATGATGAAGATTGGGCAAGGTTGGAGGTTAGTACGGGTGTACATTACCTGATCGTCGGCATGGCAAATAGCCTGCCAACAGCAACGAAGATCAGCTTATTTGCACAAGACGGGACCACACTGATTGCCGAGGCAGTGCCACAAAATTTTGGAGAAAATACAGCCTTGGTTTGGACATCGGATCGCGATGGGCTTGTATATATTCGGTTTAGCCACGTGGATGGTCGAGTGATCGGAAAAGATGTTGCCGCGACGGTATCAGTAAGAACGGGTGGTTGGACATTTTTGCCGATGATTCATAATCGATAGCTGAAACACCTATACTGCAGGTAATTGTGATTAAAACCTACAGAAAAGGATATTTAATTACCTTCCTGTAACTGTCCTTCATTCATCCTCCTTAACCAGGCAAGGTGGGGCAGTTCTTGATTAAATTGTCTACAATGCCTACTCTTGCCATTACCCTGCTCCTTACGTCCGCTGCGCTTCATGCGCTGTGGAATTTACTGCTTAAACAATCCCGGGAAAAATATCTAGCAATGGGCTGGCAGGTCATCATTGGCAGCCTGGTTTCGATCATAGCACTTATTTTTACAGGACTTCCGCCACGTTCTTTATGGATCCTTATTATCATAAGCACCATTTTGGAAGCGATCTATTTCGCCATTCTGACCTATGCGTATAACGATCATGATTTTTCGCTCGTATATCCAGTGGCGCGCGGCGCTGCTCCTGCCCTGGTAGTCATTTGGACAGCGCTATTCCTGGGCGAGATACCCAGTACTGGCGGTTTACTTGGGATATTATTAATCGTTTGTGGATTGATCATCATCGGCGCAACAAGCTTGCTCCAAAATCATACTAATAAGCCACACTTACGGGGAATACTTATCTCATTATCTGTCGCTTTGGTAATTTCGATCTACACCCTGGTCGATGGATATGCTGTGAAGCACGGTCCTGCCCTGTCCTATGGTTTAAGTTTATTTATACTGATGCCCATCTTTACAACTCCCTTTATTGTCCGCCATTATGGTAAAGAACNCACGATNAAAGCCTTTTGGGATCAACCTGCACGCCTGATCCTGGTTGGAATTCTGGCTGTGATCGCATATCTTTCAGCCCTATTCGCATATTCAATCGCGCCGGTAAATTATTCAGAAGCCATCCGGGAGGTGAGTGTTGTCATGGGCGCTTTTGCGGGTTGGTATTTTTTAGGAGAGCAGATGGGAAAAATCCGCATCCTGGGAGCAATTGTGATATTTGTAGGGATTGTCATGATCGCCGTATTTGGGTGATAGTTATTAACATAAAACTCACCAGTCTTAAATAGTTGCCTGGCGAGTTTTTATTTAAGTTTTATGATTTATGTGCGAATACTGATAGTATATAATCTGACAACCTGCAGATAGATCACTGCCGGAGAACCAGGACAGCCTCACGCGAACAGGTGACTTGATCTTTATCGCCAATTTTAGGCAGCTCGAGAAATGGATTGTTAAAAGTATCCATATAGAAGCGGTTGCTGCCAATCGAGACCTGGATCCGCACGACCGAACCGAGAAAGGTGATATTCTCAACCGTACAATCCAGAATATTGGTTTTCCTTTCTTGGGATATAAAATTGAAGCGTTCAGGACGAATGGCTATTGTGACC
>Ga0031656_10000520_pt1 | contig 13396 bp, 9 predicted proteins | sample FrelakmetDIP11DI_FD_55080 | JGI IMG/M metagenome (GOLD analysis project Ga0031656, IMG submission 55080) | Freshwater lake sediment microbial communities from the University of Notre Dame, USA, for methane emissions studies - DIP11 DI | ecosystem: Environmental > Aquatic > Freshwater > Lake >... | reverse complement strand
CGGTGAATCTTCCCGTAATCACTGCAGCCGCTGCAGTTTCCGGGCTGACAAGATAAATATCCGCATCCACTGTGCCTGATCTTCCCAGAAAATTTCTGTTCGACGTCCGGAGCGACACGGCTTTCGTCAGGGGACTCTGGCAGTTGCCGATACAGAACCCGCAGGCATTTTCCATTATTCGTGCCCCTGTCTGGATGAGGTCGGCAAGAAAACCGTCTCTGGCTAAATTTTGGAGTACCTGCTTTGATCCCGGGGCGATTATAAAACTTACTTCCGGGTGAGTCACCCTTCCTTTCAAGATTTTTGCGACCGTCGCCAGGTCTTTATAGGATGAATTCGTACAGCTTCCTATGCAGACCTGGTTCACCTCAATTTTTCCTACCTCTCTCACTGGGCTTATATTATCGGGGCTGTGGGGCTTTGCCGTGAGAGGAACCAGCTCGGAAAGGTTGATGTCGACGATCCGTTCATAGTGCGCATCATTGTCGGCAGTAATTTCCCTCCAATCCTCTTCACGTTCCTGGGCCTTCAAAAAAATCCTCGTCATCTCATCGCTGGGAAACACAGATGTGGTGACGCCGCATTCCGCTCCCATGTTGGCGATAGTTGCTCGTTCCGGTACAGAGAGGTTCGACAAACCTTCACCGCCGTATTCGAAGACACATCCGACATTTCCTTTTGTTGTGAATATGTTGAGAACTTCAAGGATGATGTCTTTGGCAGAGGTCCAGGGGGGGAGCTTGCCGGTGAGGTTGATCTTGATAATTTTAGGACTGGTGAGGTAGAAAGGTTCCCCCGCCATCGCTAACGCGACATCGAGTCCGCCCGCTCCGATGGCCAGCATAGCCAGCGCCCCGCCCATAGGTGTGTGACTATCGGAACCGAGAAGTGTTTTTCCAGGCTTCCCAAGGCGCTCTAAATGAACTTGGTGGCAGATACCGTTTCCTGCCCGTGACAGGTATATGCCGTATTTTTGTGCCACTGTGTGCAGATACTTGTGGTCGTCAGCATTTTCAAACCCGATCTGCGTGGTATTGTGGTCTATATAGCTCACCGAAAGCTCTGTCCTGACCCGCGGAATACCCATCGATTCGAACTGCAGATACGCCATGGTTCCCGTGGCATCCTGAGTCAAAGTCTGATCGATTTTGATACCTATTTCACCGCCCGGAATGAATCGACCGGAGATAATATGTGCTTCGATAATCTTCTCGGTGATCGTCTTACCCATGATGTATTTCTTACCATCAGTCCTTTGGCAGAAGAATGATGGCAATTCTCCGGTTCTTCGCCCGACCTTCGGGAGTATCATTGTTCGCCACCGGCTTGTATTCACCGAAAGCGGTGGCTGATAAGAGGGCGGGATCAATTCCCTGCTGCTGCAGATATTTTGTGACATTGAGGGCACGGGCGGCCGAAAGCTCCCAGTTGGTGGGGTACTGTTTTACAAGCCTGCCCTTGATTCGTACGTTATCCGTATGGCCTTCGATGCGGATCGACTTGTCCTTCACGTTCTTGAGGATATCGATGACCCTTTGCAACACTTCTAACCCTTCCTGCTTAACCTCCGACTGTCCGGAGGCGAAAAGGATTTTATCCACCACATCCAAAGTTAATTTTCCCTTAAGTTCTGAGATTGTCACCTGCCCCTTGGCGACCTCACCCTTCATTTCCTGCATCAGCTGCTTAAACGTATTGCTTTCGGTTTGTACCTCTACCTCTTTCTTTTTCACCTCGGCGAGATTTTCCTTCAATTTTGTATTTTCCGCTTCAAGGTCGGCCACTTTCTGCCTGATATTCGTCTGGTCACTGGTCGCGTTTGCAAATGCTTCTTTTAACTGGTCTCTGTCTGCCTTCATTTTATCGTATTTCTGCTGGAGAGATGCGAGTTCTTTTGCCTGATTGTCCGCTTCCTTTACCTTCTTCTCGTAGGTGCCCGTGGTAACGCAGCCACTTATAAAAAAGGAAAATAAGACAACAATGATGAAAGGTAACTGTTTTTTTAGCATATTTGCCTCCTTGAAAGTTACTATGTGAGTATGTGCATTACGGATTAAGGATATAGGGCGAAGAGGAATAAATCAATAAAAAAGTAGCATTTCCCGATTGTTGAATTTCTTTGACAGTACTCCAAACAAAATAAAATGGGACACGCGCATGCCCCATTTATTTTCGTATACTGTTGTGCCACTGAAGTAATGGGAGATTATACTCCGCTGTCCATCCCTTTGATTCTCACCGCTTTTACAAAACGCTTATTGTAGTAAGGTTTATCGAGCGTATCTATTCTGACCATTCTTGCCCGTCCGGCTGCTGCGTGGACGAACTCGTTGTTACCGATATATATTCCCACATGTCCATACGCCCGCCGCCGTGTATTGAAAAAGACAAGATCCCCTTCCTTCAGCTCATCTCTCGATACGTGCATCCCAACGCGCGCCTGTTCTTTTGCTGTCCTGGGAAGACTGACATCGAAGAATTCGTAAATCTTTTTCACAAATGCTGAGCAATCGAGGCCCCTGACGGATGATCCTCCCAGACGATAGGGAGCGCCCAAAAAACCCTTGGCAACCCGTACAAAGAGGGATCTTTCATTCGGACTATCCCATTTCCCTAATAATTCACTGCTTGAATCCGTTTTATTTTCAGTATCCAGCAAGGAATCATTCAGGACAACATCTTCATCATCTTCGAGCAAATCATCGTCCTCGTCGTATTCATCCATTTCATTCGTTCTCGCTATTGCGATTTCTTTTACAGGACCGCGTCTCGAGAGGACTATTTTTTGCCCTACTTTTAAAGATCGTGCATTCGCATGGTTCAATTTTCTTATGTGATTTACTGAGTAGCCCGTTTTTTTTGCAATGGATTGAAGCGTGTCTCCCTTTTTCACGATATAAGATGACCCGTTCTGGGAGCGTGTCTTCTTTGATGTTGTGGTATGTTTTTTGCCGCCATCCGGAATAACAAGAACTTGCTTCGGTTTGAGGGCGCTGCTGGTAAGGCCGTTGGCTTCCATCAAAGCCTGCGTAGTGACCCCATGTTTTTTCGCAATCTTCGCGAGAGAGTCCCCAGGCCTGACTTTGTATTCCGCTGCAAAAATCTCCTGGCTTAGGCCAAACACGGTGAACAGGACTATTAGTCCCATCCATAGGAAAATCTGCCGTTTCATCATGAAGTACCTCCTCTTTTTCATTCGGGGGATCCCCCACTTTGTTAACGGTGCACAGATTTTGACAATGGATGACAAACTGCACACAGAAAAGCTAACGAGACCTTTTACAAAATAATAAAAAATAAGTCAAAACATTTTTTCATAAAAATGTTAATTCATGAATGAAATCAGATACAATAAGCGTATTTTACAGCCATATTGAGAGCATTTCAGCATACCAGAACGACACATCTCAACAGTGAATCACGCTTGACTTTTATTATATTTGTACTATGAAAAACGGCGTGACCTGGTTTTTAAAAGAAATATCAAAAGCGGTTCAACAGACATATTCGGTAATTATACTATAAAAATTGAGTGATAATGAAAAAATTGATAAAAGTTTTTATTTTTATAATGATTTCGACCCTCTTTTTGAGCGTCGGTATCTATTTTGTGTACCCTGATGTGTCAAAACTGAAGAAGGCGGCTCCCAAGAAGACAGCCTTTATGGAGTATAGAGAAGAGGAGTGGCACAATCAGGGTAAAAAGAAAAGGATCATCCAGCGCTGGGTACCTCTTGGGATGATTTCTCCCTATGCCATAAAGGCAGTGATCATTGCGGAAGATGATAAGTTCTGGTCCCATGAGGGATTCGATTATGATGCCATTCAGAAGGCTATTGAAAAGGATATTAAAAAGAAAAAATTTGCCTTCGGGGGAAGCACGATAAGCCAGCAGCTGGCAAAGAATCTGTATCTGTCTCCTTCAAAAAATCCCGTTCGTAAAGTGAAGGAGGCAATCCTTACGTGGAGGATGGAGAGGAATCTTTCCAAAAAAAGAATTATTGAACTTTATCTGAATGTTGCTGAGTGGGGTGACGGGCTGTTCGGCATTGAGGCAGCAGCCCAGAACTACTTTGGCAAACCAGCCTCGGTACTGACGGCCAGGGAGGCTGCGCGGCTTGCGTCCGTACTTCCCAATCCCCGCAAGTTCAATCCTGCAGGTTCATCGAAGTTTGTGGAAAACCGTTCAGAGCGAATCTATCAGATAATGGTAAGAAGGGGTATTGTGATACAGGAATTTGAGGATGTGATGAATGAGCCGAAAAAAGCTGATGAGGAGCATCACGAGACACCTCAAGAGACGTTGCCGTCAGATATGAAAGTGCCTTCTTCTGAATATCCTCAAAAAGCTGTCGATAGTAGAGAGGGCAGCGGCAAAAAGGATGATGCATTTCAGTCAAAAGAGAAAGCAACCCGAAAGGAACAATAAAAGTCCTTGAAAAGCTTCACATAGTGTCATTGTAAGCGTGAGTGCAGCAATGGGTGAAAAGATTCTATGGTGGTTTTTTTAATAAATTAAAAGGACTTCGAAGGCATACGAAGTCCTTTTTGATTTTTTGGCTCCCCAGCGCGGACTCGAACCACGGACCCGATGGTTAACAGCCATCTGCTCTACCGACTGAGCTACTGGGGAATAGTCGGAATTTGTATTTTTTAATAGTATACAATCTTTCTAAAGTCAACTATCGTCTCGTATATTTCCTTTAGAAAAAATCTTGCTAAATCCATCCAAAGCAGATATGAAAAAGCCAATATAAGTTGCGCCTTATAATACAAGACAACCCTCTTGTCAATAAATGATAACATCATTTTTTTCTTTAACGAAAAGGGAAAACCGTCCTCTCCTCTTTCTGTGTATTTGGTCTGTACATTCTTTACACTATCTTTGAGGTGAGGATTTATTTTTAGCGCGTTATCTAATTACACAAAGGGAGACAAGAAATATGGAAAAGTATGTGTGTGGAGTGTGCGGCTATGTATATGATCCCGCACAAGGTGATTCAGAGGGAAATATTCCTCCCGGTGTGCCGTTTAAAAAGCTTCCCGATGAATGGGTATGCCCTGTGTGTGGCGCAGGGAAAGACGAGTTTTCTCCCGACTGATGTGGACTTTTACAATGAAGAAAGGTGTTTGAAATGGCCGGTAAAACGGAAGACGCCCTCTATCAGGCATATACCGGTGAGGCGAAAGCGGCGCTGAGGCTGAGAGTCTTTGCGGAGAAGGCCGATCAGGAAGGATATCCCCAGATCGCCAAGCTTTTCCGTGTCATTGCTTTTTCTGAAGAGATCCATGGTGCGCGGGCATTGCAGGTGCTTGGAAGGGTGAAAGGCACCGAAGAGAATCTGGCTGCCAGCTTTGAATCGGAATCGAAAGTTGCCGAGGTCGCCTATGATCAGTATGTAAAACAGGCGGAAGCGGAAGGGAATATGCCTGCCGTACTTCACTTTAGTCAGAGCCGGGATGTGGAAGATGTCCATGCGAAACTCTATAAAGAAGCAATGAGCCACATGATGGAGGAGAGAGAAACCATATATTATGTATGTAAAGTGTGCGGCTATGTATCTGACAGTATTCTCCCGGAGGAATGTCCTGTATGTGGAGCGATGAAAGAACAATTCGCTCAGTTTGAGTGAGAGAACAACAGTATGGGACTTTTACTGCGTTGGTTAATTCTTACGGTGGCAATCATCGTTGCATCCTACCTATTGGAAGGTATCCATGTGAGTGGATTTTTTCCCGCCTTCTTTGCTGCGGCCTTGCTGGGAATCCTGAATGCGCTGTTCCGGCCAGTTTTGATCCTCCTCACCCTGCCCATAAATATTCTGTCGCTCGGACTTTTCACTTTTGTCATTAACGCCCTGATGTTGGTGATGGTTTCAGGGATTATTTCTGGTTTTGAGGTACATGGATTCTGGACCGCCGTGTTCGGTTCACTCATTATNAGTATCATAAGCTGGCTCCTCAATTCTTTCATCAGTGACAGGGGAAGGGTAGAGAGGTTGGATTATATCGACCTGAAAAAAANNGGTGACAGGTGGGAATGACCGGNACGATGAATGTAACCCCCGCCATGAGGCAGTACCTGGAAATCAAAGAACAGCATCAAGACTGTATCTTGTTTTTCCGGATGGGGGATTTCTATGAGATGTTTTTTGAAGATGCCGTCACCGCTTCTAAAATCCTCGAAATTACGCTTACTTCGAGAAACAAGGGGAAAGATGACAGTATACCTCTCTGTGGAATTCCTTACCATGCCTCGTCATCGTACATCGCAAAGCTCGTCGAAAAGGGATTTAAAGTAGCTATCTGCGAGCAGACTGAAGATCCAAAAGAAGCGAAGGGCATTGTGAAAAGGGAAGTCGTGCGCATTATCACCCCCGGTCTGTATGTCGATGCGGATAATCGGAACATAAAAGAAAATGCCTTTCTCGCGGCCCTGGCTCANAGGAATGATACATTCGGCCTTGCGTTTCTTGATGTGACTACGGGAGAATTCCGGGTTACTGAATCCGGGGANAGAGAGTACTTCATCGCGGAGATATGCGGACTGGATTTCCGTGAAATCATAATCGATGCCGATTTTGGGGAAAAAGCAGTTGTGAAGGCATTGTCTCAGCAGGCGCCTAAACTAATAATAAATTATCTGTCGTCGGAGTATTTTAATCATGATCAGGCGGTGGTTCTCCTGCAGGAATATTTTCCTGAAGGATTACTATCACAACAGGGCATATTCCGCCATCAGGGTGCGGTGGCTGCAGCAGGAGCAATTCTCAGATATGTGGCTGATACGCAAAAAGATCATCTCCGCCATATTAACACGATAGAGTGGTACGAGACCGACAGCTATCTTGTGCTGGACAATGTTGCCAAGAGAAATTTAGAGTTATTTTCCACGATTGCTGACAATAGAATTGAAGGATCTCTCTTTCATGTCCTTGATGAGGCGGTAACCTCCATGGGGACCAGAAAGCTCCGCTGGTGGCTCAGTTATCCTTTGACAGAGGTAGAAAAAATCAGAGAAAGGCTGGTTGCAGTATCTGAAATCAAAGAGCACCACATCCGGAGAGAAAACATCCGCAAGGCTCTGGCCCGCGTCTATGACCTGGAAAGGCTTGCCAGCAGAGTGTCCATGGGTGTGGTGAACGGACGCGACCTGATTGCATTAAAGGTATCGCTCCTCGCTCTTCCGGATATTAGAGCGCTCCTTGCCGGTCTGGAGTCGTCACTCATCAAATCGGTCTGGACCGGCATTGACGAGATGCCGGATATTCTTAATCTGATTGAAAGGTCTATTGTTGAAGATGCTCCTATGACAATCCGGGAAGGAGGGATCATTAAAAAAGGCTATGATGCGGAACTGGATGAGCTGATTTCCATCAGTACGGATGGGAAAAAGTGGATTGCTGCCCTGGAAGAAAAGGAGAGGAAGCGGACAGGGATAAATTCACTTAAGGTAGGATTTAACAGTGTTTTTGGATATTATATTGAGATTACAAAAGCAAACAGCGATCTTGTGCCTGATGATTATATCCGGAAGCAGACCCTCGTGAATGCTGAACGATACATTAATCAGGAATTGAAAGGATATGAGCATACCGTTCTTTCCGCAGAGGATCGCCGTAAGGAACGGGAATATGATCTCTTTATCGGAATAAGAGAAAAGATTTTACAGGAAATTGCACGCATTCAGAGAACAGCTTCCCATATCGCCAGTCTCGATGTGTGCGCATCGCTCGCGGAAGTTGCCGAAAGGTACAACTATTGCTGTCCCGTTGTTGATGGTGAAGATAGGGTTGACATAAAAAATGGCAGGCACCCTGTCGTAGAAAGGATGCCCCTGCCCGATGGTTTTGTGCCCAATGACGCGTATCTTGATCTGGACGGCAACCGCATTCTCCTCATCACTGGCCCGAATATGGCGGGCAAATCGACCTATATCAGGCAGATTGCCCTGATTGTAATCCTTGCGCAGATGGGAAGTTTTGTGCCAGCGGATGAGGCACGTATCGGTATTGTCGACCGAATATTTACCCGAATCGGTGCGGCGGACAGCCTCGCAAGAGGGCAAAGCACTTTTATGGTAGAAATGAATGAAGTGGCGAGCATTTTAAGAAATGCCACCCGGAGAAGTTTGATAATCCTCGATGAGGTCGGGAGAGGGACAAGCACGTTCGACGGCCTCAGCATTGCATGGGCGACGGCCGAATACATTCATGACGAGAAAAACATAGGAGCGCGCACACTCTTTGCCACACACTATCATCAGTTGACGGACCTGGCATTCACGAAAGAGGGGATCAAGAATTTCAATATCGCCGTTAAGGAATGGGGGGACAGGATTATCTTTCTCAGGAAGATTATAGAAGGAGGAACGAACAGGAGCTATGGTATTCAGGTGGCCAGAATAGCCGGAGTGCCCGTTGAGGTCATTACACGAGCCAGAGAAATCTTGAATAACCTTGAAAAAGGTGAATTCGACGAGGTTGGTATGCCTAAAATCGCCCGCGGCAGGAAATCAGCACCGAAGGATAAGGCACAGTTAAGCCTATTCATGGACGAGGAGGATTTAATCGTCAACGAATTGAAAACTCTTGATATCCAGAATATGACCCCAATGGAGGCTCTGCAGAAGCTCAGTGCATGGAAAGATAAATTGGTATAAGAGAACCCCAGATTTACTTAATGCACACTCTGCGGACTTGTTTCGCGTCTGTTAAACCCTCGATGGCTTTTTGAAGACCGTCCTGAAGCAGTGTTGTCATTCCTTCTGAGATTGCGAGCTCGCGCATGACCTCCACGGATTCATGCTTCTGGATCAATCTCTTCATCGGGTCTGTGTTGATGAGGAGTTCGTGGATGCCCAATCTTCCCTTATACCCTGTCCTGTCGCAGGTATTGCAGCCCTTCGGACGGTAAAGGGTAAAGTCGTCTGAGTAGGGTATATTAAGTGCGGCGAAATGTTCCTGCCCATAGCTCGCCGCAAGTTCATTGTATTCATCGATGGCGGGACGATAGGCCTCTTTACAGTTTTTGCAGAGGGTCCTTACCAATCTCTGGGCGAGGATGCCCAGGAGGGAGTCTGCAAAATTCAAAGGATCTATTCCCATATCTAAAAGCCGCACAATAGTTTCAGGAGCACTGTTCGTGTGGAGGGTACTGAACACGAGGTGCCCTGTCAGTGAGGCTTCAACGCCGGTTTTCGCCGTTTCAAAATCCCTCATTTCACCGACCATAATGACATCCGGGTCGGCGCGAAGGAAGGCGCGCATGGCGGCGGCAAAATCCAGTCCGATCTTTGGATGAACCTGCACCTGACGGAGTCCGTACTGGGTAATTTCCACAGGGTCTTCCGCGGTCCAGATTTTCTTCTCCGGTGTATTGATATGGTGCAACGTTGCATGAAGAGTAGTGGTTTTTCCTGAACCGGTGGGTCCGACACACAGGATCATGCCGTATGGCTTTTCGGAAATGCTGATGAGTTCTTTATAGTTTCTTTGTGACAAAGACATTTCTGTCAAAGGAATGGTCGTGCCGCCCTTGGCAAGTATACGCATGACCACGTCCTCCACGCCACCCTGCGTGGGTAAGGTGGCCACACGGAGTTCTATCTCATCTCCCGCAGACCGCCTGAACTTTATCTTTCCGTCCTGGGGTTTCCTCTTTTCCGTGATATCGAGATTCGCCATTATTTTAATGCGTGAAACGATGGCGGCGCGGTACGTGTAGGGGAGAGTCTGATAGACCATGCAATCTCCATCCACCCTATAACGGATTTCAACATTTTTCTTCCCGATGTTCGGCTCGACGTGAATGTCGGATGAGCGTCGTACATACGCGTCATTTATGATCTTGTTCACGATCTGCATGATGACACTGTCGGATTCCGTGACGACTTCGCCCTCTTCCTCTTCATCTATCGCCTCTTCCGAATCAAGTTTTCCCAGGATGTCGTTTATGGAGTGTTCATCATCGTGCATTAAGAAAAACATGTTGATGTACTTCACAATGTCTTCCGTGAGGGCGACGTCATATTTCACGGCCTTGGTTTTTAAAATGCTTTCGATAGTGTCCCGTTTAAGGATATTATTGGGATCATCCATGATGACGTGGATGTGTCCATCCACTTTTTCCAAAGGTACCCACATCTCACGGCGGAGAAAATCTTTCTTGAGATTTTTCAGCAGATCTCCCGGGATCGGAAATTTATCAATAAAAGGTATGACCTTACACCGAAAATGATCTTCATAGGATTTAACGANANNGTCCTTCGAAATTTTGTATTTACTCATCAGGAAGGCTTCCATCGATTCCTTTTCTTCTCTCGATTTGTCCCAGGCGCCATCCAACTCTTCTTCTTTCAGGAGACCGCGGGCAAGGAGATAATCAAACCTTGTTTTTCTTCTCCTGACGAATCTTTCCTGATTGTTAAGGGCTATTCCTAGTACGTCGGCAATTTCCAGCAAGAAACCTTGCTCGTCTTCTGTGAATTTGCCGGCGCCTTTTCTGTTCAGTATCTGGATTGCCCCCTTGAGGGTCTTATCGTAGATGATGGGGGCTGCCAGAACCTGCTTGGTTCGAAAACCTGATTTTTTATCCCAGCTGTAATCAAATGTCAGTTCTTCATCAATACCTTTGAGCTCTTCCCTGTCATACACATCGGCAATATTTACCATCCGTCCCGTGTTGGAAACATAGCCTGCGATGCTCTTATTACTGATGGGCACCCTGATTTCTTTGAGTTTAGAGCCAACGAGAAACATGGAATAAATTTCGTTCCGTAATTTATCCACTACATAAATGGTGATGGAATGAGCGTCAAAAAGGTTCAGGATACCGTCCCTCAGATCCACGAGAATCTGCTTTGTGTTCTGGGCGGCGTGAATGCGGTTCGTAATATCCTGCAGCGCCTTGCGGATGCGCAGTTGCTCCTCNAGAGAGGCATGCTGATCACCCATGAGGTTGTTTAAAGCGTCTTTTCCCGCGAGAAGAATATCAGTTCTTGTGTCCATANNTAAATCATTNAAGTTGTTTTAANCCACATTCTTTGTCATCAATGTTAGAACAGAATAGAAAAAAATTCAATACAAACTTGTTGCNTGATATAAAAGCACTATATTTCCTGCACTACAGCGGGNACTTGGAATAGCAAATAGCTTTAAAGAAAATCANGATTCAGTAACAATCTTTGAAAAATCGGCGATCATATGGAACATCTTCGATATTTCCTCTAACAGAGAAAGACGGTTAAATCGTATGGCTTCGTCTTTTGCCATTACCAGAACACCATTAAAGAAATCATCGACAGGTTTTCTCAAAGCGGCAAGTTCAATCAGTGCGGAACGATAGTCATGCCCGTCTACATGCGTAAGCACATTTTCTTTTGTGCGCACATACGCATGATAGAGACTTCTCTCTTCATCGCTTTCGAACCTTGTCGGATCGACAGCTCCGTTTTTAAAGTCTTTGATAATATTGCCGGCCCGCTTAAAGGCAATCGCTAATGGTTCAAAGTCTGCATGGCTCTTGAAAGCTTCCATGGCTTCGATTTTTTTTAATGATTGAACCATGTCCGACGACCCGGTCTCGAGGACGGCATCGACTACATCATAGGGGTGTCCTTGGGAGATAAGNTGGTTTTCAAATCTTCCTTTAAAGAAATCGAGTACGTCCGCCTTGATTTCCTCCGGGTTCCTCTTCAGTTTATTACCGAGAACGGAGAGGCTTTTATCGATAAGTCTTTCCAGGTTCAGTGAGTACTTCTTGTTCAGGATGATGTTGATAATGCCAATTGCCTGCCGCCGCAACGCATAGGGGTCTGCCGTACCTGTGGGGATCAGGTTCACGCCGAAGAAACCGACGACGGTGTCCATTTTGTCCGCNATACTTACAATGGCGCCTTCATCGGTTTCCGGCAGTTCGCCACCGGCCGAGGTCGGCAGGTAGTGTTCNTANATGGCCTTGGCCACAACGGGATGTTCACCGGCGATCAGGGCATACTCACGGCCCATGATTCCCTGAAGCTCGGCGAACTCATAGACCATAAGGGTTTCCAAGTCGGCCTTGGCAAGAACTGCGGCGCGGTCAACCCTTTCTTTAAGGGCGGGATTTATTTGATCACTAATGTATTCCGCAAGCTTCCTGAAGTGCATAACTTTTTCGTAGGAGGTGCCAAGCTGGGTGTGGAATACAACCTGATGTAGTTTTTCAAAGTGGTGATCNAGGGGGGTTTTTTGATCCTCATCAAAGAAGAACTTTGCGTCAGACAGCCTCGCACGTATTACTTTTTCGTTACCGCGGGCGACGATTGAAGGGTCTCTCGCCACCGTATTGTTTATGGTAATAAAGTAGGGCAATAGATTCCCTGCATCATTCACGACGGGAAAATACTTCTGGTGTGAAATCATAGAAGTTGTGAGAACTTCTTTGGGGAGCTTCAGGAATTCTGATTCAAAACTTCCGCAGACCGCCGTCGGGTATTCAACAAGATAGGTTACTGTTTCGAGGAGATCCTCCGTGCAAAATATTTTCCCGTTTACCGTTTCTGCGACTTTTTCTGCTTCGTCCAGGATGATTTTTCTCCGCTCCTCGGGATCGACGATAACGAAGTGTTTTTTGCATTTTNTTATATAATCTTTGAGGTTTTTCACTTTGAATGATTTCGGAGCCATGAAGCGGTGGCCNTAACTTTTATCTCCGCTCTTAATGTTTCCGATGTCTAACGGTATAATCTCGNTTCCATAGATGGCAAGAATCCAGTGAATGGGTCTGGCAAAGCGGATTTGCAGATCAGACCAGCGCATGGATTTTTTGAAGGGTATAGTCATGATGAGTTTTGAGAGAATACCCGGGAGAAGCACTTTCGTATCTTCTCCGATAATCTTCTTTCTGGCGCAGATATATTCACCCTTTTCTGTCGTTATGGTGTCAAGCTCGGATACGTCTATTCCTTGTCCTGCTGCGAAGCCGATGGCTGCTTTTGTCGGATTTCCCTTTTCATCAAAGGCCACTCTTTTGGCAGGACCCGTTTTTTCAATGATCTGGTCTTCCTGCCTGCTTGACAGATTTGCAACGCAGAGGCAGAGTCTTCTTGGGGTTGCCATGGCCTTGATGTCGCCATGTTCAATCCGCTTGCCGGAAAGTTCCTTCCGGATGATCTCATCCATGTCTTTGATAGCCTTTGGTAAGAAGGCCGCAGGTATTTCCTCTGTTCCTATTTCAAGTAGAAGTTCCTTGCCCATCGATTGACTCCAGTCTTGTTAGTATTGTCCCAATCGGGGATTGGGAGAAAAACCCTCGCCTTCAGGCGAAGGCCGATGGTATTTCACTTAGTTATTCCCATCAAGGGGTAACCCATCTTTTCCCGCTGTTTAAGATAACCTTCAGCGCTCAATCTGGC
>Ga0031656_10000517_pt1 | contig 13409 bp, 16 predicted proteins | sample FrelakmetDIP11DI_FD_55080 | JGI IMG/M metagenome (GOLD analysis project Ga0031656, IMG submission 55080) | Freshwater lake sediment microbial communities from the University of Notre Dame, USA, for methane emissions studies - DIP11 DI | ecosystem: Environmental > Aquatic > Freshwater > Lake >... | reverse complement strand
CTCGGCTGATCTCCTGTTCCTGCCCCCTCTCCCGCGCCAGCGGGAGAGGGTTGGGGTGAGGGCTTCCGAAGGATAACGAAAGGCCCGGCAACCGGAAGGTCGCCGGCTTTTTTTTGCGCCAGCTGGTTCCTCGGTGTTCAGTCAGCCGCGCGCGCTCAATAGCTGCCGCTGGCGCCACCACCACCGAATTTCCCGCCGCCTCCGGTAACGCTGGTCTCCGGTTGCGGCAACTCGGAGGCCGTGCGTTGCGCGAGCACTGCCGCGCCGACTGTTTGCAGCAGGTCCAGCGGGCCCTCGCGCGACGACAGCGGCGCGGACGTAAGTCCGTTGCGCGGCTCGCGCAGGTAACGGTCCAACACCACACCAGCGACCAGCGCCACGAGTCCGCAGACGACGAGCCAGGTTTCGGTCGCAAGCGCCGTCGCGCCGCGCAACTCGATAGCCAGGCAGGCGATACAGCCCATGAAGCCGAGCAGGGGCGCGTGCCGTCGCCGACGCAGGCCGATGATCAACATCGCAGCCGCAAGGGCCATCAGCAGCGCTACGGTGACCAGTCGGCTCGAGCTTGAGCCGGTGTAGTCGAATGCTGCGTACACGCGCCAGGAGGTCGACTGCGCATAGGCCGCGACTGGCAGAGTCACGACCAGCCAGTCGAGCATCCGGTCATGCGATGGGCGACGGTACTCGCGCGCGCCCAACACGAGCGCCAGCACCGCCAGCGAGCAACCGACGATGAGCGATGTCCCGCCGCCGCCGATCGCCTGCTCGAGTGCACGCCCGACCTCCGTCGATGCGACCCAGAAAACGAAGGCGACCACGGCACACGTGGTAACCAGGGGATTCAACAGCCGCAGGCCGGCAGCACCCGCGGCCGCAATCAGCACNAGCGTTGCAATGAGCCCGGTACTGAAACCCGCAGGCGTCGAGATCACTGTCGTGAGCCAGCCGGCGATCAGCAGGTATCCGGCCACGCACAGGCCCTCCTCGATGCCCGATGCGAACAGCCGCTTGGTCACCACGAGCCACTCGGCGGCGAGCGCGGCGACGAGACCGGCTATCAACAGTGTGGTTTCGCTGTGGAAGCCGATGATGCCGAGCAGCAAAGCGGCGGCGACCAGGCCGAGCAGAAAGAGCGCGATGCGGGCCAGCGCACCGGTGCTGCGCCAGCCGCCTGCCCGCTCGGTCAAGACGTCGCGCGGAGCTGCCGTGCCCAGGTGGGAGGCTACCGCCAGCCACCTTTCCTGGTCAGGCGTTATGCGCCAACGGCCCGTCATGGCCCGGGCTCGCGAAGACGCCGACGCAGTTGCCACAGCGTAGCCGCGGCGACGCACACCACGATCAGCACGAAGCCGAACGACACGGTCATGCCGTAGAGGCGCGGCGCGATGACGCTAGCGATGCCGATCGCCGCATACAGGACGCCGTACACCAGGAATGCCTCACGACCTGTCGCGAGTGCATGGCGAACCGAAAGAAATGCCAGCACAGCCAGCAACGGCAAGCCGGCCGCGAGCCACGGCCACTCGAGACACCATGCCAGCGCGCCCCAGAACGCAAGGTTCGCCGCGAAGTGATCGAACACCGCGCTGAAGTTCGTGTCCGGGCGCGCACGGCAATCTCGCTGACGCCAGGCTGCGATCACCGCGGCGCATGCCAGGGCACGGCTGCCCAGGGCCGGCGTCGAGTGCGAGAAAGGCATCAGGTCGCTGACGGACCCACCCACACCGAACCAGCCGGCCAGCGACGTGAGCGAAACCGCCAGCACGAGCGGTGATGCGAAAACATAGGCCATGGCCGCGTGCAGCACGGCAAGCAGCAGCAAGTGCCAGGACCACAGGGGACCCAGCATCGCGAACTGGCGCTCGGCATAAGCAAGTCCCGCGCTGGCGAGCAGCGCAGCGAGAAGCAGCAGGTAATCGGCCACGACGGTGCGCGACCGGTCTGCGAGTCTCGAGCGTATGGCAGGCACCGCGCAGGCGACGGCGGCGAGCGCAATCGTCAGCAGGATGACGAGGGGGCCAATGCGATCGAGATTGCGGGCAAGGACCATGCCCACGCCTGCCATCAGCAGCAGCACGCCCGCGTACAGCGTGACGCGCAGCTCCAGGTGCAGCGAGAACACGTCCCCGCGATCCCGGGCCAACGCACGCGCCGCCGTGGCGTCGTCGACGACGCCATCGGCGTGCAAGGCCCGCAGCTCCGGTTCAAGCGTGTGCATGGCGCGGGATCAGGGCGAGTCGAACATCGGGTCGCAGTGCATGCGACCGGTCGTCCGGCTCAGCCGAACGAGCGGATCAGTACCCAGACGCAGAGCACCAGGATGGCACTCCACGAGAGCACCGAGCCGTAGAACCGCCCGAACGAACGCGCGCGCACGGTGCTGAGCCCGTAGGCGTGCAACAGGCGACCGGACACGAACGCCGCACCCATCAGGTGCAGGAACCAGAATGCGGCACCACCGAGTTCCGCCAGCAACAACAGGATCAGGAACGTCGGCGCGTACTCGGTGAAATTACCGTGCACACGCACGGGTTGCTCGATGGCAGCGCCTTCGCCAAGACCTAGCGGAATGCGGCGCCCCGTGCGCAGTCGCACGACGTTGAGCGCGAGTGCAATCAGCAGCACGCCGCAGAGCGCGGCATAGAGCATCGTTACCACAGGAGCGTTTTCGACCACGGGCATTCTCCAGTGCGCGGGCGGCGTGCCTGCAAGCGCACCGCCCCACGGCTGATGTCAGGATCGTATGGGGATTACAGCTGGCCCAGGACGTGGTCCGCACTCGAGACCTTGAACTCGCCCGGGCCTTCGACGAAGAGCCCGGTCACGGCGCCGTCCTTCGCCACGATGGCGAAGCGCTGGCCGCGGACGCCCATGCCAAAGCCGCTGGCGTTCAGTTCGAGACCCAGCGCCTTGGCGTACTCCGCATTGCCGTCCGCGAGCATCAGGACGCCGTCGCCGACGTTCGAATGCTTGCCCCACGCGTTCATGACGAACACGTCGTTGACCGCCATGCAGGCGACCGTATCGACGCCCCTGGCCTTGAACTCGCCCGCCTTCTCGACGAAGCCAGGCAGGTGCTTGGCGTCACAGGTGGGCGTGAACGCACCGGGTACCGAGAACAGCACGACCGTCTTGTCGGCGAAGAGCTGGTCGGTGGTCAGGTTCTGCGGGCCGTCCTTGGTCATCGTCTTGAACGTGCCTGAGGGCATCTTGTCGCCCACTTTGATCGTCATGGCTGGATCCTCCGCCGGCTCTGCGTCCGGGTGTGCGTGAAAGGTCCGGCCATCTTAGCAGCCCTGCCGCCGGGATCACCTGCAGGCAGGCGTCGGGGAGTTCGGGAGTCAGGGTTTACGAGCGGCGCCCGCTCCTCGCGCGGCATCGGCGAACGTGCGTTCGATCAGCTTGATCGACTCGGCGCTGTACCAGTCGCGGGCGCCACGGATGCGGCCGACCACGCGGCCGGTCGAGTCCACCAGCACCGTGAGCGGGATGCTCGAAGCGCCGAGCGATTTCTCGAGCGGCCAGTGCGGCGCCGAATCGATGTAGTGACTGAGCGTGGCATTCGATTGCTGCAGCCACGCCACTGCTGCGCCCCGGTCATCGTCCGTCGAAATGCCTACGATCGTGTACTTCCCGCCCTTCTCGCTCCAGGCCAGTTGCTCGAGCGAAGCCGCTTCCTTGCGACAGGGACTGCACCAGCTGGCCCAGACATTGATGATCAGCGGCCGCCCGCGGAAACTGGCCAGGGACCGCGGCGGACCGTTCAGCCCGCTCATCTTGAAATCAGGCACGGTCTGACCTACCGGGACCAGCGCCGGCGCCGCGAGCGGCGGCGCGGCCCCGGCGGCATTCGCGGCCAGGATCAGCGCACAGGTGGCGGCAGCGGTCCACCGGCCCAGGACAGCGTTGAAATTCATGGGCACGAAGTATGGCGCGCGGCGCGCGCGAGTGCCGTACGCAGATTGCGTGAGTCGCCGGGACGCCGGTCCACCGCCCGGCGGAACGCAGTGTCCGCCGTTTCTTGCCCAAAAGCGCCCGATTTGCGCTTCGCAACCCTGCCTGGCCTGCGTAACATACGCGGCCCTGCCCCCTCCCCGGACACCCGAGGTTTCCCAGCATGACCGGCTTGTCGTTGCGTGAGCAGTTGCTGCAGGCCGGCCTGGTCAGTGAAAAACAGGTCAAGCAGGCCGAGCAGAGCCAGAAGCGCCAGACTTTCACCGACCGCAAACAGGTCGGCAAGAAGGACCGCAACTTCCGCGAGGAACAGCGCCAGGCCGAGCTGCAGAAGCAGGCCGAGGCCAAGGCCGCGAAGGATGCGGCGCTCAACAAGAAGCGCGAAGAAAAGGCCGCGGCGAAGGCACGGTGGGCTGAGATCCGCCAGCTGGTCGAACAGAACAAGATCGCCAAGCCCGAAAGCGACGACTACTTCAACTTCGCGATCAACGGCAAGGTCGGCCGCATTCCGATCGACGCCGCGCTGCGGGAGCGCATCGTGCGCGGCGAACTGGCCATCGTGCGCTGTGACGGCCACCATGAACTGGTGCCCAGCGCCATCGGCGAGCGCGTCAGGGAGCGCGAACCGCGCGCCGTCGTCAACACGGCGGACAAGGTCGAAACGGCGCCGGTCGACGACGCCTACAAGGACTTCGTGGTTCCCGACGACCTGATCTGGTGATCGATCAGGCCGCGGCCGGCCCCCTGGCAAAGCGCGGGGCCGAGCGCAGCCGCTGGTCGAGCCCCAGCAGCAGCTTCTCGGTCGTGGCCCAGTCCACGCAGGCGTCCGTCACCGACACGCCGTACTGCAGCTGGCTGCGGTCGCTGCTGAGCGGCTGACTGCCCCAGTTCAGGTTGCTTTCGAGCATGAAGCCGACCAGCGAGCGGTTGCCCTCGAGGATCTGGTTCGCGAGATTTTCCGCGACCAGCGGCTGCAATCCCGGATCCTTGTTCGAATTGCCGTGGCTGCAGTCGACGACGATGTTGGACGGCAGTCCCGCTTTCTCGAGCTCACCCTCGCACAATGCCAGGCTCACCGAATCGTAATTGGTGCGGGAGCCGCCGCCGCGCAGGACGATGTGCCCGTACTTGTTGCCGCGCGTGCGGAACACGGCTGACTGGCCCTGCTGCGTGATGCCCAGGAAGTGGTGCGGGTGCCGCACGGACTGCAGCGCATTGATCGCCACGGCCAGCGAGCCGTCGGTGCCATTCTTGAAACCGACCGGCGTCGACAGGCCGCTGGCCATCTCGCGATGCGTCTGCGATTCGGTGGTGCGGGCGCCGATCGCCGTCCATGTGATCAGCTCGGAGAGGTACTGCGGCATGATCGGATCGAGCGCCTCGGTGGCTGCAGGGATGCCGATCCCGGCCAGGTGCAGCAGCAATTCGCGTGCGATGCGGATGCCTTTTTCGATGTGGAAGGAATCGTCCATGTCGGGATCGTTGACGAGGCCTTTCCAGCCCACGGTCGTCCGCGGTTTCTCGAAGTAGACCCGCATGACGAGCAGCAGCGTCTTGTCGACCTTCTGCGCCAGCGAGCGCAGCCGCTCGGCGTACTCGCGGGCGGCTTGCGGGTCGTGAATCGAGCACGGGCCGACGACCACGAACAGGCGGGGATCCTCGCGGTCAAGGATGCGGCGCACTGCCTGGCGGCTGCTGTAGACGAAGTCCTCCGCCGCCTGTGGCAGCGGCAAGTCGCGCTTGACTGCTTCCGGCGTAGGCAGCAGCTCGCTCGAAAGGACGTTGATGTTCTGGAGTCTTTCCTGCATCGACCTGTGCCCGGGCGGGCCGGCATGGCCCGCAACCCGCGCATTCTACACGCGTCAGATCGAGGTACGGACGCTCCACAGCTCCGGGAAGAACCGCAGCTCCATGGCCTTGCTCAGGTAGGAGACGCCGCTGGAACCGCCGGTGCCGCGCTTGTAGCCGATGATGCGCTCGACGGTTTTCAGGTGTGCGAACCGCCACAGCTGGAAGCGCTGGTCGAGATCGACCAGTTTTTCGGCCAGTTCGTACAGNTCCCAGTGTTCGTCGGTGTTGCGATACACGCGCAGCCAGGCTGCCGTGACGTCCGGGTGCTCCGCGTAGGGCTGGCTCCAGTCGCGCTCGAGGTGCGACGCCGGTAGCGCAAAGCCACGACGGCCCAGCAGGCGCAGCGCTTCGTCATACAGGCTGGGGCTGTGCAGGGTCGCATGCAGCTGCTGGTAGATCACGGGCGTGCGTCGATGCACTTCGATCATCGCCGCGTTCTTGTTGCCGATCAGGTATTCGAGCGACCGATACTGGAAGCTCTGGAATCCGGACGACTTGCCCAGCGTGTCGCGGAAGGAGGAGTAGTCGGCGGGCGTCATCGTGCTGAGCACGTCCCACGACTGCGCCAGCTGCTGCTGCACGCGTGAGACGCGCGCCAGCATCTTGAAAGCCGGACCGAGGTCGTCCGCAAGGATCTGCTGGATGGCCGCCTGCAGCTCGTGCACGCAGAGCTTCATCCACAGCTCGGACGTCTGGTGCATCACGATGAACAACATCTCGTCGTGCTGTCCGGACAACGGTTGTTGCGCGCCGAGCACCTTGTCGAGGTGCAGGTACTCGCCGTAGCTCAGTGACTCACCGAGGTCCCAGTGGATGCTCTCACCCTCGAGCGCGACGCAGGCGCCGAGTGCGGGTTTGCGCGCGCCGGTGCGATCGTCGTCGGATGCAGATGTCATGGAAACACCCAAGCGGGCACGTGACGCCAGCCTTGCAGCAGTTCGACGTCGAGCGGCTTCCAGTCGGGTTCGAACGACGTCACCAGTGACCAGAAGCGTTTCGAGTGGTTCATGTGGCGGCGATGGCAAAGCTCGTGGATCATCAGGTAGCGAACCACGTCGGGGCGCTGGAACAGCAGGCAGACATTCAGGCTGATGGTGCCGCGCGTGGAGCAACTGCCCCAGCGCGTGCGCTGGCGGCGCACCGTCATCCTGCCGTAGTCGATGTCGAGCTCCGCAGCGAGTGGCCGCAGGCGGTGCGAGAGTTCGTGGCTGGCCAGGCGGGTGAGCCACGGCACTAGCGCCTGGCTGGCGTGCTTGTCGGTGCGGCTTGGTGCATGCACCCGCAACCGTGCCCCACCGTCCGCTTCCTCGACCCGCACGCGGCGTCCCGGCAGGTACTCGACCGGCCAGTGCCGACCGAGCAGCCGCAGTTCGATGGCATCCGGTTGGCGCTCGACGGCCTTCGGGGCCAGCTGCAGCAGTTCCTTCGACCGGCGCTCGGCCCAGTCGCGATGACGGGCCACGAAACGCTCCACCGCCGGCAGGCCTGCGCCTTGAGGCACGACCACCTCGACACGTCCACCGGGAAACACTCGCATCGACATGCGCCGCGCGCGTCGGCTGATGCGCACGTTCCAGGCCACGCCGACCTCGCGATCGGTCCACAGCGACATTTGCAGCGGGTGCGCGCCGGGTGAATTCCCGGCGACGCCGCGACCCAGGCTACGCATCGGCTACAGTTCCCTCAGGCCGGTCGTCACCGGCATTCTCGCGGCCCGGATTCCCGGCAACAGGCCGCCCAAGATGCCGAGTATGAGCGAGTACCAGAGGCCGGTCACCAGCAGTTGCGGGGTCACGGTGAACGCACACGTGAGCTGGCTGAAGCTGCCGAAGTTGAAAGCCGATCCGTATGGCGTCAACGCCAAGGATGCGCCGATCGGCGAGTGGTGAGGCGGCACCGTGGCGGGTCATGGCGACCCGCCCCGCAGAACAGCCGCGACTATGCGGCGCGCAGCGCGGTGGTTACCGGCAGCCGTGCGGCGCGAACTGCCGGGAACAGTCCGCCGACAAAGCCGATCAACAACGCGATGACCGCGCCGTAGGTCACCAATCCCGGGGTGACGCGGAACTGGAACACCAGCTGGGTGAAGCCGCCGCCGAGCGTGGACACGGTCATGCCGTTGAACAGCACGAAAGCCAGGAAGGCCCCGATCAGCCCACCGGCCAGGGCCAGCAACATGGCCTCGATCATCACCGAGACCACCACCGGGAAACCGGCGAATCCGATCGCGCGCAGGGTGGCGATTTCGCGCGTGCGCGCGGACACCGCGGCGTACATCGTGTTGAGCGCGGCAAACACCGCACCCAGACCCATGATCACCGCCACCACGGTGCCTAGCAGACGAATGCCGCCGGTGGTCGCCTGGGTCTGTTCGGTGAAGTAGGCGGTCTGTCGCTTGACCTCCACATTGACCCGCGGATCGGCCTTCAGCGCGGCCTGAAAGGTCTCCAGCGATTCGGGCGACTCCAGCCCGACCAGCACGGTGGAAAAGATGTTGTTGCGGCCCCATGCGGTTTGCGCGGTTGCCGCGTCCGCCCAAATCTCGCTGTCGAAGGAATCGCCGGACTCGAACAGCCCGACCACGGTCCAGTCGGCACCGCGCAGGCGCACGATCTTGCCCACATCCAATCCCTCGAACTGGGTCGCGGCGCCCTTGCCGGCGACCAGCTGCTGCAATCCGGGTGTAAATGGCACGCCGGCGATGATCTTCAGATTCGGGCGCAGCGGAAAGGCCTGCGGCGTAACCCCGCGCAGCGTCACATTGGCGCCGAGCGTGTCGCCCTTGCGCGGCAGCTCCGCGATCACGATCAGCTCACCTGCGGCGAGCGGCTGGCCCTGCGCATCGCGACGCACGCCGGCGGTGCGCTCGGCAATTTGCAGGGTCTCCAAACCGACGATGGAGTTGAGCTCGGCCGGCGAGCCGCCGCGCAGCACCATCACATTGCGCGGATCGCCGCTGGCCCCGAACGTGGCCTCGATGCCGCGCGACATGGCGAACAGCGCGGTGAACACACCGACCACGCCAGCGATGCCGATCACGATCACCAGCGACAACCCCAGACGCTGGGGAATGCTGCGCAGGTTGATCGCCACCACCTGGAAGATCTGCTTGAACATGACGGATTCCTTAGCGGTCAGCGACCGGCGAGCGCATCGACGATCTTGAGCCGACCCGCGCGCAGCGCCGGCGGCAATCCCACCACCAATGCCAATGCGAGCATGGCGATGAGTCCCTGGACCCAGATCACCGGATCGGTCGGCAGTGAGCCGAAGAATCCCGGCGCGGCCTTGGCCATGCCGATGATGGCAAGACTGGACAAACTCATGCCCAGCAGGCCGCCGATCAAACACAGCACGGCGGCCTCGGCCAGCACCAGGCCGGTCACCTGGCCGTTGCTGAAGCCCAGGGTCTTGAGCACGGCCATTTCGGGAATGCGCTCGCGAATCGCCTGCGCCATCGTGTTGCCGGTCAGGATCACGATGGTGAAAAACACCGCGACCAGGATCAGTCGCACAATCAGGCCGATGTCGCCGATCTGGGCGAAGAACCCCTTGTTGAAGTCCTTTTCGCTCTGCGTCTTGGTTTCATCCGGCGAATTGAGGAACAGCTTGTCGATCGACTGCGCGACCTCGTTGGCGCGATCGGCATCCTCCAGCAACACGGCGAACACCCCGGCGGCACCCTGCCCGAACTGGTTGGCCTCGTTGAAGTAATCCCAATTGAGGAAGATCTGCGTAGTCTGCGCCTGCCAGTTCGAGTCCTTGCCGTCGTAGATGCCGACGATGTCGAAGCTCCATGCCATCGACCCGTCCTTTTGCGGAAAGATGTTGGACTTCAGCGGCAGCTTGTCGCCCACCTTCCAGCCGTACTGATCGGCGATCTTGCGGCCGACGATGGCCCCGGTACGGGTATTGGCGAACGCGTCCCACTGCGCATCGGGCATCACCCATTCGGGATACACCACGCGCAAGCTGCGCGGATTGGAGGCGAACGAGATCGCCTGCGTGTTGTCGCCGATGATACCGCCGAACCACTGGTCGTGATGCACCGCAGCCACACCCGGCACGCTCTCGATCTGCGGCTTGAGCCGCTCCGGCAGCGAATCGGTGAACGACACCCGCGACTGCACGATCAGGCGCGAGGCGCCGACGAAGTCCGCGCCCGCGGTGAAGAACGCACCGATGGTCTGCAGCAACCCGAACAGCAAGAACGCGCACAGCAGCGACAGGATGGTGAACGCCGCACGGGTCTTCTTGCGCCACAGGCTGGCCCAGATGAAGGTGAGGTATTTCATTCCACTCGCCCCCAACTCAAGCCGCCACCTGCTCCGCCAACAACCCCTTATCCAGATGCAGCGTATGCGTCGCGAACTCGGCGGCCTTGGGGTCATGCGTGACCATCACGATGGTCTTGCCGAAATCGCGGTTGAGCTGCTGCAACAGGGTGAGAATTTCATCGGCGGTCTTGCGATCCAGATCGCCGGTGGGCTCATCGCAGACCAGGATCTGCGGATCGGACACGATGGCGCGCGCGATCGCCACGCGCTGCTCCTGACCGCCGGAGAGCTCTTTGGGCTTGTGGCCGGCGCGGTCGTCGAGGCCGACCAGCTTGAGCGCCACTGCGGCGTTCTGCCGGCGCTGCGCGGCCGACAGATTGGTCAGCAGCAGCGGCAGCTCGACATTCTTCTGCGCGGTCAACACCGGCATCAGATTGTAGAACTGGAATACGAAGCCGACATTGGCAGCGCGCCACTTGGCCAGCGCGCCGCTGGAGAGCTGGTCGATGCGGGTGCCGCCGACCGAGATCTCACCGCTGCTGGGCTGGTCCAGACCGCCGATCAGATTCAGCAAGGTCGTCTTGCCGGAACCCGAGGGTCCCATCAGTGCGACGAAGTCGCCCTTGGCGATCGACAGACTCAGGCCGTTGAGCACCGGCACTTTCTGTTTGCCGCGCTCATAGGTCTTGGCGACGTTGCGGACTTCCACCATGGCGCTCATCGTTCGATCCTCTTGTGTTGCATTCATACGCCGCGATTCAGGGTTTGACGCTTGCGGCGGCGCCATCGGCCAAACCATCGGCCGGCGCGACGACCACGCGGTCGCCGGCGACCACACCGCTAAGCACTTGCCGCGCGTCACCGGCGCTGAGCGTGCCCAGGATGACGNCTTGACGCCGCAGGCGNTCGTCGGAGAGCACATACACCACGTCGAGATCGGATTCGCGACGCAAGGCGGNNTTGGGAACCAGCACGCCTTTCGGCGGCTCGGTCGGTGCGGCATCCGCTTTNTTNTCGTCGAGAAAAGCGACCCGCACGCCCATGTCGGGCACGATGCGCGCGTCCTTGAGCTTGATCGCGATGCGCACCTTGACCGTGGCCTTGCTGCGGTCGGCGGTGGGGATGATCGCGATCACCTCGGCGGGAATCTTCCAGTCCGGATACGCATTCAAGGTTGCTTCGACCGGCTGCGCGGGCTGCACGCGACCGATGAAGTTCTCGTTGACGTCGACTTCGATCTCCAGCGAGTCCATGTCGACGATGGTACCGATGCCGGTGCGGGTGAAGCTGCCGCCGGCCGACAGCGGCGAGATGATCTCGCCCGGCTGCGCGGCCTTGACCGTGATCACACCGGAGAACGGCGCGCGCACGATGGTGTTGTCCACATCCAGATCGAGGATTTGCAGCGACCGTTCGGCGACCTGCACCTCGCGCTGTGCGGACGCCAGACGCCCACGCAGGGCCGCGGCCTGGGTGTTGGCCGCATCGATAGCCTGCGCACTGGCCAGCTTGCGCTCGGCCAGGCCCTGCTGGCGCTCGGCTTCGCGCTCGGCATTGGCCAGATTGGTGCGGATCTCGGCCAGCTGCGAGCGGGCGGATTCGAGTCTTGCGGCGCCAAGGGCGCGCTGCGCCTTGGCGTCGACGTCTTCCAGCGTCGCCAGCACCTGGCCCTGCTCGACGCGCATGCCCTCTTCGATCAGCACCGTCTGCACGCGGCCGGTGATCTTGGCCGACACCGTGGCCAGGCGTCGTGCGGTGATGTAACCGGTGGCATCCAGCACCGAGGCCTGCGTCGTTTGCGAGGCCAGCGTACGCGCCACTGCCGTCTCGACCACCAGGGCAGGATCGCGACCCAGGAAATACGCCGCCACCCCCACGACCACCAGTACCGCCAGCACCACGCCCAGGACCAGCGGCGTGCGGGTGCCCGACCCCGCCGCCGGGGCGCTGCGGTCGATGCGCAACTGGTTGAGCAAATCGGACGTTTTCACGGAGCTACTCGTCGGCAATCGGGCGCGAATTGTGCCACAGGGTGACGCGCGACTGCCGTGACCGTAAGGGTCGGGTCTCACCAGCTCAAGGTGATATTCGTCATGCCTCGCCGGATTCGCGCCAGCCACTTGGCCGTTGCCGGCAGCTTGGCGCAAGACGGAGCACTCGCGTCGCAGCAGCGAGGCGGTGCCGAGGGCGGGGTGATCAGGCCCGGGTCAGTTTAGGGTCTGATCGAAGTGGAAGCTCGGCTCGGACGCTGCGGCGGTCGAGTCCCACCACGGGGACTGGTCGAACGCGCAGGTGAACCCGGCGTCGAGTACGGGCGGGTCGCGGGCGCGCGGGGCGAGTGCTGGCGGGGTGGTCGGTTCGCCGAGGTGGGCAAGGAGAACAACCCGCCGCGGTAGGCTGGTGCCACGGCAACTGAGACGAATGTAGGCCAGTGCCACGCCAACTGAGACTAGCTGGCCCAGTCGTCTCATTTGTCGTGCCTAACTCATTTCGGCATTGCTCGCAGACACGTTGAGCTGGGCATCGACCGTGGAACGATCGAGCCGCGCGAGTACCTGGCCCGCCTCGACTTCGGCGCCTTCCTCGAACAGCACCTCGNCGANCTGGCCGGTGACCTTGGAACTGACCGTCGCCAGCCGCCGCGCAACGACGTAGCCCGACGCGTTGAGGACGGCACCGCCGCGACCACGGCGATCGCGGCGAGCGCGTACCATAGCTTGCGACGTGAACCGCTGCGCTGCCGGTACTTTCCTGCNTCGGGATCGCGTTCGAGACGCAGGCTCTCGAGNGCTGCCTTGTCCAGTGCGATGCCTACTCGCTAGTCTGGGAAAGCGGCGCAATCTAACACAGCTGACCTTGCATGACCCCGGCCCCCACCCTCGTCGACATCGGCCTCAATCTCGCCCACGACAGCTTCGACCAGGACCGCGCCGACGTCGTGGCCGCCGCGGTGGCCTGCGGCGTGCGCCACATGGTGATCACCGGCAGCACGCTCGACAACACCCGGCGCGCCATCGACCTCGTACGGACCGATCCGGCCGTGTTTCGGGCCACGGCGGGCGTCCATCCCCACCACGCCAGTGAACTCCGCCAGGACGACCTGCCGCGCCTGCGCGAGCTGCTCGCGGCACCCGAGGTCGGCGCGGCCGGTGAGTGCGGACTCGACTACTTCCGCAACTTCTCTTCGCACGCAGACCAGGAACGCGCCTTCCGTTGGCAGCTGGAACTGGCCATGGACAGCGGCAAGCCGGTCTTCCTGCACCAGCGCGATGGTCACGACGCCTTTGTCGCCATTCTCAAGGACTACCTGCCCCGGCTTGCAGGCGG
>Ga0031656_10000514_pt1 | contig 13430 bp, 9 predicted proteins | sample FrelakmetDIP11DI_FD_55080 | JGI IMG/M metagenome (GOLD analysis project Ga0031656, IMG submission 55080) | Freshwater lake sediment microbial communities from the University of Notre Dame, USA, for methane emissions studies - DIP11 DI | ecosystem: Environmental > Aquatic > Freshwater > Lake >... | reverse complement strand
CCCGGGGATACCCGTCTCCCCTACTGGGACCAGCGGCTGGCCACGGGCATCCGCCACGGCATCGGCATAGACCCCATCACCGGCACCGTCGGCGACCACCTGCTCTACCGCCACGAAATAGTCCCCGCCGGTACGACCTTCTCCTGGACCCTGGAGGCGGAGGGTCTGACCGATGACCAATTCGCCGACCTTCTGGGCCTGCTCGCGACCTTCGACGGCAAGTCGGACTCAGGTGTAGGGCGGGGCCGCAGCCGCATTGAGGGTGGCCTGACCTGGGTTCGGGATCGGGTTGACGGCATCACCGACGCCGCCCTGGTCGCCTGGCTCGATGACACCGACACCAAGACCCTCACCGATGCCTTGGAGGTTATAGCCTCCCCGCCGGCGGAGCGTCGCCCCCAGCGCCGGACCGGCCCGCAGATCGACCTGATCCTGACACCCACGGGCCCCCTGCTGATCAATGAGCCCGGACTCGTCACCCTCGAGCCCGAGCGGCCAGCCGGCACCCCCGAGGACCCGGACGGCCCCCACGACCCCGACCTTGAGTTCAGCCGCACCCCTGACGGGAAGGCGATCATCCCGGCGGCCTCCCTGCGCGGCCTGCTTCGTGGCCGGGCCCGGCGCATCCTGGCCACCATTGCCGCCGGTTATGGCGCCCCGGCCCCCGGCGTTTTGGCCGAGGCGATGGTCGGCCTGCTCTTCGGTATCACGGGCCGGCGCGGGCGCATCCACACCTCGGAGGCCGTCGCCACCAGTCCCGCCTCCGATCACCTCCAGACGTTCGTCGCCATCGACCGCTTCACCGGCGGCGGTGAACGCGGCAAGCTCTACCAGGCCCGCGCGGCCCTCAGCGGCCCCCTCAAGGCCAAGGTCCGCATCGAGATCGGGCGCGGTGAACTGGCCGACTGGGAGAAGGGCCTTCTGCTCCTGCTCGCCCGCGACGCCTGCGAGGGCGAACTCGCCGCCGGCTGGGGCAAGGCACGCGGCTATGGTGCCCTCGACATCGCCCTCTCGGATGGCAAGGAGACCCTCTCCAATTTGCCGGCCCTGCGCGCCTGGATCGACCGAGAATTCAAGGGCACCGACCCTGGGGGCTGGATCGAGGCCCTCCATGACGAAGTCGCCAAGGCATCCAGACCCAGCCGACCCCCTAGCCAGTCGATATCTCCCAGCCTGCGCGAAACGGACGAGGAAGCCCCCGATGGCAAACTTTCATAATCCCTACCACTTCGTCCCGGTCACCGGCCAGGTCCATGATGGCGTCGGCCAGCACCGGGTCACGACGGAAGACTATGCCGACATCAAGGCCGGGAGATCCCAACACCCGGCCCGCCACGACATCTGGGTCCCCGGCACCCACTCCGGGCGCGTCCTCTGTCGCCTGACCTTGGAGCGCCCCACCATCGTCGGCAGCACGCAAAGCGCGACCAGCGGCGGTGACGCCCATCAGGCCAAGCAGGTCGAGCCCTACACCTGCCTCTGTCGCGACGACCAGGGCAATGAGCAACACTGGCCCGGGTTCCCCGGCAGCAGCCTGCGCGGCATGATCGGCGCTGTCGCCGAGGCCATCAGCCAATCCAGCCTGCGTGTTTTGGAGGAAAAGGCGTATTCGGTGAGGGTGGACTTCAGCGGTGGCGAAAAGGCCCTATCGGCCCTCGGTATCCTGCACAAGCGGGCCAAGCCCGATCCCGGCGGGCCCCAGTACGATCTGGAGCCAGTCGGATTACCGACCTTGGACACCCAGGGGGGGCAAGCCGTGCTCCCAGCCAAGTGGCGGGGCGCCTTCGCCGGTATGCGGTGGGATCAGGTCCTGACTGCATACATCGACGGATATGAACCGTTCCACACGGCCCACGGACCTCAGGTCCGGCTAAGGTCCGACACCTTCCTAGCGACAGGCAAGCCAGCGAGTTTCGACCCGTCGCAGCCCATCCATTACTACGCTTGGTCCCCACAGAATCTAGCGCTTCAGCGGCTGGTGACTGAAGCAATCCCGCTTTACCTCCAAAGCGGGTCCAACCCCAAAGAGGAAGTCCTGAAAGTCGCCGGTGGGCGCTTTCTGCTCGGGCGCCGCCTGACTCGAATCCTCGACCAGACGGCATGGAGCCGGCGGCCAGCGCTTGAACGGACCCTCTACGTCCGCGGCTTTCTGCGTGTATTGGGCATCGAAGGCCGCGCGGCCGACATGCCTACTGGCAAGAAGCATGAGATCTTCATCCCCGACCCCGAGCCCGATGCGCTGCACCCCGAGAGGGACAAGCCCGGCCATCGCCTCCCAATCCCCGCCCATGTGCTGGACACCTTCTGCGCCATCGGCAGGGAGCGCGCCCACGCGACCCGCAAAGAGCCCGATCCCCGGGCCCGCCACCCCTTCACCCTCGCGGGCATAGACCACTGGGAGCCCAGCGACGGCGACCTGGTCTACTTCGACCTCGACGCCGACGGTCAAGTCTGCGAGATCAGCATCTCCGCTATTTGGCGGCGCAAGGTCGGCGACCGCAGCAAACCCGGCATTCAGACCAGTTATCACTTCTTCGATGCCCTGGCCGCGGGCCACCTCCTCACCCCGTTGCGGCCCGCCGCCGACGAACACGACAAGGCCCGCCCTGGCCTGACCCCGGCAGAGATCCTGTTCGGCGTCGTCGAGAGCGGCAAGGCGGACGACGACCGATCCGCCAAGGCACTGGCCTCGCGGCTGCGCTTCTTCGACGCTGCTCCCCTGGCCAAGCCCGCCCAAGCGCCCCAGTCCATCACCCTTAAGACCCTGTCCAGCCCAAAACCGCCGTCACCCGCCCTCTACTTCCGCCCCGGCCTGGACCCAGGTGGCTACATTGCCAAGGGCGCCCTCGACAAGGATATGGGCCACAGACCCAACGGCCGCAAGTTCTACCTGCATCACCCGGGCGCCGGTTTCGCCGCCGCCGACCCGCGCCAATGGGACTGCACCAGTCACGCCGGGGACGGGCGTGATCGCCTGCGCCTGAGTTGCAGGCCGCTGCTCCCCGAGCCCCAGAACCCCTTCTATTTCCACCTCGACTTCGACAATCTCACCGACGCCGAACTGACCCTGCTCCTCAGTGCCCTGAAACCGTCCGCGGCCTACCGCCATAAGCTCGGTCTCGGCAAGTCCCTCGGTCTGGGTACCGTCCACATCGAGATCCTCGGCGTCCTTTGCATCGACCGCACCCAGCGCTACGGCCTCGACGCCCTCAACCAGCCCCGTTATCACTATGGCTGGCGACCGGCACCAGGGGCGCTGAATCCCCAATTGGGCAAACGCTACCCCGAAGAAGCCCTCGCCCTTGGCAAGGCCAGCAGCCCTCAATGGCAGACCCAAGGTTCGGCAATTGGTCCGGCATGGTGGAAGCCCGAACTCATCGACCGCCAGGCCCTCGGTGTGTTGTGCACCATCGGTGACGCAGCCAACCTTGTACCCGGCGCCCAAGTGCACACCCCGCTCACCACCCAGCAACGAGCTGGTGCCGGGGCCGACCGTGAGAAGGAGACCTTCCAATGGTTCGTCGCCAACGACAAGGAGCACCATCAGGCCCTGGCCCCGGTCACGTCAGGAGCTGCCCTGCCGACGCTGCCCTATCTTCCGCGTCACCAGGGTGGGGGAGGATGATCACCGTACGCTCCACCCTGGTGGCTGCATGGACAGTGTCCGGCGCGCACGGCACGCCGACAACGAGGGCACCAGAATAACGGAGGTTTTCTTGGTGGCATCGGCGGGGGAGGGCGTTTGGTCGCTCGAGCACGGCGGCACCAGTTGCTCGCGTGCACCCCGGCGCCGTGGTGGGGAAGTGGGTCCGCAACCTGCTTGGAATCAGGCCGCGCTGAGTCCCGTCTTCCTTTGGCCAGTCTTGGTGACCTGCGCGATGGGTTCGAGGCGGCAGCGACGGTTCCAGGAATACCACTGATTCAGGAGAGGCTCAGCCTCCTCGCGGCTGGGGGCGCTATGGAAGCTCTTGCGCAGGGCCTACTTGATGCGAAAGGCGCTGCAGATACTACTCCCTGCAAAGGAGTTCACCTTCGATCAGGTTCGTTTCACTTCCCAGTTCCCCTTCGATGATCGAGGACAGCAGGCGATAGCCGACCTTCCATCGTGTCGCTCCGACCAATACACCGGCTGTTTTCTGGTTCAACTTGATCACTTCGCCGAACTGTTCATTGCCATTTCTATCCTTGAAGGCCACCTTATCGCCGACTTTCAGGCTGTTTCGGTCTAGCCTGCCTGTCGAGCCGGCAATATTGACATCCGCATGGTTGAGATTGATGTGATAGAAAGGGATATTCCACAGCGCACCATCATGGCGGTTTTTCACCAAGGCCCTCGTCCTATTCAGCTCGACAATGTTCGCTTGGATCAGTCGGTTTTCATCTGCATCGAAGTACTCGATGTTCTGCCCGACTTTCAGTGAACCCTTTATTTTTCCTATTCTTACAGGATCTTCCAGGCTGCGGCGAATTGCTTGCTGCAGGCGATAGAGGTCGAACAAGGACGCACTGTTCAGCTCTTCCACTATGTTGGAATAGTTCATCGAATCCCCCTGAAGATCGGCTGGTGCTGATGTCGTCCCGGCCATAAGAGCACCTCAGTTCCCACTGGTATGGGCTTTCTTGAAATCCATCGTCTTTTGTATTGTGCAGCAGGTTGCTGCACGATTGGGTAGGCATCCAGACCAACGAGGACGCCATGGGCCCACTGATCCTGTTGCCTTGTCTCGACTCAGACGAACGGGCAACTCACTGCCGGTAGGTGTTGGACATCCCGCGGCAACGTGCAGCCGACCTGGGCCGCAGGGCCCTCGTCGCGGCCGAGACGGGGACCTGTCCCGGCCCAGCGGGCCGGCCTGTGGACTGGCATCCGGCGGTGGCCCAGGCCGTTGCCGCCGAGCGCAGTCTCCCGCCGGACGCCCAGTTGCCCGTTCCTCGCACCGCGCCATCCTCGCAGACTCAGGTCCAAGTCGCCAACGAGACGACCCTCGCGGCGGCTCGGCGGCTGGTCGCCGCTAGCGCTCAATTACGCCAACGGTATCCTCCTCGGCGGCGGTTTCCTCAGCGGCGCCCGTGCGCGGCGGGAGTTTCGGCAATTTCGTAACGGAACGGATCTTCTGATTGGCCGGTCTGCGAGCATTTTGGTCCGGCCGTGCGGGACCGCCGCAGCCCCTCTACGCTCGTGTCCGTTGACGGACATCGCCAAGTCCAACCGGGCGCGGCCGATCTCCTGGCCTCCGGCGGCTGACCACCCCGGTCCCGCTGTGCCGCGCCGATCGGGGAGTGCCCACCTTGTCGTCCGCGCCCAGGTTGGTCACCTCGACCTGGGCAGCCGTCCTTTTTCTCACGGAGACCGCCTCATCGTTACCGCCAGGGTTTATCGGACGGCGCAGGCCCTGAGCCGGGATCTGGGCCTGCCCGACCGGCTCGCCGGTGCGCCTTCGTGCCCCTTTGCCGCGCAAGTCCTCCGGGGGGCAGACGACTAATATCCCGACACCTGGGCCCCGGGACCTGTCGGGGCCTTTGCAGTCCATCGACTACGTTTGTAGAATCCATGCGACACACCGGGCGCGGGCATAGCGGCGGTGACCGACCACCAAGGGCATCGATGATCCGATTCTTCCTGAAGGAGCGTATTTCGGACCTGGAGTTTCGGGAAGCGCGGCGCGTTACCCTGGACGAGGTCGCCCGAGCCACGGGGATCCACCGCACGACCCTGTCCAAGATCGCCAACCGGAAAGGCTACAACTGCACCACCGACAATTTGGACAAGCTCTGCGCCTACTTCGGTTGTCGAGTCGAAGAACTGGCCGAGCACATTTCTGCNACCCCGGGAACAGGAACCTGAGCGCGTCATGGCCGATACCGATGCACCGCCGCTCGACCCGCAGGCCCAGCAGAGTGCCCATGTGGTTCCGCCGTCCGATCTGGACGGGCTCTTGACCGCTCAGTTCGCGGTCGCGTGGGCCGGTGAAAAGGGTGAGGAACGCCGCTTGGCATGGTGGGACAGCGACCTGACCGGCGAGCTGGGCGGCGAAGACCTGTTCCAGCGTCTGCTGCCCGAGACCTGGGCCTGGGCCACGCTCCAAGCCGCCCGTGCCGCGGCAACCCGCCGCGACGCAGCAATTCGGGGCAAGGACCATGACCCGGACGCTATTCTGACCCTGTTCTTCCAGGGATTCGCCATCGACGAGCTTGTCGAGGAGCGGCTGCGGGAGCTGAAGGGCAGGGGAGTCCCCCCCGTCGACGCCTTACCCGGTCTGGGCGAGGTCATCCGCCCCCCTTGGCAGAGGGAACGCTTTGCCGAATGGCTCGACGCCTTCGACGCCCCCGCGACCGAGGGGACCCCGGTCGGCCGCCGGATCAAGGGATACCTCCCAGAGGGGTTGGACCAACGTGTCCGGCAATTGCTCGGGGCGCTCAAGCCACTCGCCGACACCTATTCCCTCCCTCATTACCGGAGACCGGCGTGACCCACCCTGCCCGGGAATGCGTCGCCCTGCATACCCGCCTGCTCAAGTGCACGCTGGAGGTCGAGCACTCCCGGGCCTACTGGCGCCGGATGTCGGAGGGTCCCGGGTCCGTTACGGCACGGCTGGTGCTTGAGCGCTTCTGGTTCGGCGCCCGCAGCCTCGAACGGACCGGGATACTGCTCGCCAACTTCCGCGCGCGCTTCGATGCCTTTCCCTTCGCGCTCCAAGCCCTCGGCGCCTGGGAGGACATGGACCCCCGAGCCCGGCGGCTGGTCTGCCACTGGCACCTGCAACTGTCCGACCCCCTGTACCGCCGCTTCACCGGCGATTACCTAGTGGAGCGCCGCCAGCGCCTGCCCGCCGAGGTGAGCCACGGGCCTGTGGTGAAATGGGTGTCGGAGCAGGACGCTGGGCGCTGGAACATGTCCACCAAGATCCAGTTCGCCAGCAAGCTGCTGTCCTCCGCCCTGGCCGCGGGACTGATCGGCTCCATCCGCGACCCGCGACCCCTGCTTGTACCCAGGGTCGACGACCTCTCCCTCGCCTATCTGCTCTACCTGCTGCGCCAGGTGCAGATCGAGGGCAATCTCCTCGCCAACCCCTATCTGGCGTCCCTGGGGCTCGCCGGCGCCGAACTCGAGCAGCGCCTGAAGACCCTCCCGAGTCTGCGTTTCCGCCGCCAAGGCGACCTGATCGACTACGGCTGGGTGTACCCGGATCTGACCGCCTGGTCGCAGGCCCAGTTTGCCCCGGGCTCCGTCTCAAGCGGGGCCTGCGCCAGGGTCGCGGCCGGCGGCTCTCGATGAGCCCGTCGCTTTTCGAACAGTCGTGCCTTGAGGGGGCCTTCGCAGCACTCCGGCACGACTTGATTTGCGAGGACGGTCCGCGCATCAGCACCATGCGCAACTACCGCTTCGCCATCCTGCGCTATGCGCCCGCCGACGAGTTCAAGCTCCGCGGCGAGGTGCGTCGGCTCTCTACCGATCTGATCGCCAACGGCTGGGTGGTGTTGTCCATCAGCCTACAACGGCTGCTCTTCGACCGCGTCCGCGCCCAGGGCGGTGACTGGATCGAGCGCGTGATCGAGCGGGAGCGGTCCACCGCTGGCCAAAGCCGCGAGCGGGGGCTTGCTTACCTCAAGACCAAGCTCGCACCCCTGATCGAAGGGCCGACCGGCATCTCGGCGGATTGCAGCAAGGTCATCCTGGACTTTACCGCGGCCAACCCGGACCGCACCGAGCGCACCCTGGCGCTGATCGGCCGTGCGGGCGCCCTCTATCCCTTTTTCCGCTCCTCCGCATTGCTCCGTCACCTGGACGGCAAGACCGGCAACGTGCCCGTGGTGCTCCTCTACCCCGGCAACCGGGTCGGGCAGACCGGGCTCTCGTTCATGGGCCAGATCAACGCGGACAACGATTACCGGCCGAGGATTTACGCATGACGGACGCACCCCCGATCCGCGATCTCTTCGTCTCCGACGTCACCCGCGACATCCCGCCCGTCGTCTATTTCCACGAGCAGAGCCCCGAGAAGCTCGCCGCCGAGGTCGGCGAGTACATCGTCACCGGCGGCTGGCCGGAGACTCACCCCAACCATCGCCGCGTGCCCAACGGCATCCACGAGCAGTACGTCCACCTGCTCACCGCCATCGCGGCCGAGCTGGATCGGCCCGGGGGGTCGGACCTGCCCAACATCTGGATCTCCGGCTTTTACGGTTCGGGCAAATCCAGCTTCGCCAAGCTGCTCGGCCTCGCGTTTGACGGTGTGGCCCTGCCTGACGGTACCTCGCTGGCCGAGGCCTGGCTGCGCCGCGACACCTCCCCCCGGGCCCCCGAGCTGCGCGAGGCCTGGGCCGCCCTGCGGCGCAAGATCGACCCCATCGCTGTCGTGTTCGACGTGGGCAGCGTGGCCGGGGACAACGAACAGGTCCACTCGACCGTCGTCCGCCAGCTTCAGCGGCGCCTGGGCTACTGCCCGACCGATGCCCTGGTCGCGGACTTCGAGCTGACCTTGGAGCGGGATGGCGAGTGGGCCCGTTTCGAGCACACCGCCCTGGAAACGCTCGGCGAGCCCTGGGAGGCGGTCAAGGACCGGTCCTTTGCCGAAGAGGACTTCTCCCTGGTGATGTCCAGGCTCTTCCCGAGTCACTACACGGACCCGATGAGCTGGTTTTCCAGTCGTGCGGGCACCCATGCCCGCAACGAATCCCCCGAAGAGGCGGTGCGCGCCATCGGCGACATGCTGCGCTTCCGCCGCCCCAACGCGACCCTCTTCTTGGTGGTGGACGAGGTATCCCAGTACGTCCTCTCCAGCAAGGACCGGGTCGACCGGCTGCGCGCCTTCGCCACCGCGCTCGGGGCCTCGCTCAAAGGCCGCGCCTGGCTCCTGGCCCTGGGCCAACAAAAGCTGGACGAGGAGGCGGACCAGTCCTTCCTGATCTGGGCCAAGGACCGCTTCCCGCCCAAGCTGCGGGTCCACTTGGCCGCGACCAACATCCGCGACGTTGTGCACAAGCGCTTGCTGCAGAAGACGCCTCAGGCCGACGCCGAGCTGCGTCGCCTGTTCGTCCTGCATCGCACCGACCTCAAGCTCTTTGCCTACGGCTGCGAGTCGGTCACCGTCGAGGACCTGGTGGAGGTTTATCCCTTGCTGCCGGGTCACATCGACCTGCTGCTTCAGATCACGACCGCTATGCGCAGCCGTTCCCGGCGCGTGCAGGGCGACGACCAGGCCATTCGCGGTCTGCTGCAAATGCTGGGCGAGCTGTTCCGCGCCCAACGCCTGGCGGATATGCCCCAGGGCCATCTGGTCACCCTTGACCGCATTTTCGAGGTCCAGCACAGCGCCCTGGACTCGGATGTCCAGGCCAGCATGGCGCGCATCCTGAACCAGTGCGCCGACGACACCGAGGGCCTGTTGGTACGGGCCGCCAAGGCGGTTGCCCTGCTCGAACTGATTCAGGATGTTCAACCCACCGACGCCCGCCTCGTTGCCCAATGTCTTTACGACCGGCTGGACCGCGGCAGCCAGGTGACCGAGGTCACGCAAGCCCTGGAGACGCTGCGCCGCCGCAACCTGCTCGGCTACTCGGAGAAGACCGGCTACAAGATCCAGTCTACCGCCGGCGAGGAGTGGGAGCGCGAGCGCCGCGACATCCCGGTCCCGCGGGAGATGATCGGCACCGTCGTTAAGGACGGCCTGGACCTGCTTCTGGCCAAGCCGGAACGGCCGCGCCTCCAGGGGCGCCCCTTTCCCTGGGCGGGGCTCTTCACCGACAGCCGCACCTTCGCCGACGTTGCCTTCGGCGATCAGCGCTCGGACGCCGTGGTGCAGATCGATTTTCGCTTTCCTCCCGTCGAGGACCGCGCCGAGAGCGCCTGGGTCAAGCGCAGTGCCGAGTCGGCATTCGAGACCCGCATCGTCTGGGTCTGCGACGACACCGAGGCCATGGTCGACCTGGCCAGGGAGTTAGCCCGGTCCCGCGGCATGGTCAGCAAGTTCAAGCCGCGCAAGGAATCGCTCAACGCTGCCCGCAAGCTCCTGCTGCAACAGGAAGAGATCCGCGCCGAGGACTTGGAGAAGGATGTCCAGACCCAGGTCTCTGCCGCCTGGATGGCCGGCCGGGTCTACTTCCGTGGCCGCTCACTCGCCCCCGGCGATCTGGGCGCCGGCTTCGCCAGCGCCCTGGAGGCCACCGGGACCCGCCTGCTGCCGGAGCTCTATCCGCACTTCGTCGTCACCGATCTGCTCCCCGGCGAGCTGATGCAGCTCCTGGACACGGATCTGACTGGCCCCTCGCCCAAGCTCATGACCGGGGAACTCGGCATCCTTGATCTGGACCACGGCCGCTACGAGCCCACCTGCGGCGGTATGGTCCCCAAGCGCGTGCAGGAATACATCGAGACCGAGGGCGGGCTCGGTGGCACCGCGCTCCTCGCCCACTTCGGCCAGCCGCCCTATGGCTATACCCCCAATGTGGTCAAGGCGTGCGTGGCGGGGCTCCTGCGGGCCAACAAGGTGCGCATCCAACCCGAGGGCACCCCAGAGATTACCGCCGTGCGCGATGCCGGGGTGCGTGACCTCTTCGACAAAGACCGCGGCTTCCGCCGCGCCAACTTCTTCCCCGCCGGCCAGGACGACATCGGCTATCAGTCTCGGGCGCGCATCTGCAAATTCTTCAAGCAGCACCTGGGGCTGGACGTCAACCGCGAGGACGACGCCATCGCCGACACCGTGGCCAACCAGTTCCCAAGCCAGGCCCAACGTCTGCGCGGGGTGCTCACGCAACTGAACCGGCTGCCCGGCGCCAAGGCGACCCCGACGACCCTGGCGCGTCTCCAGGACGCCCTGGAGCAGAGCACCCGCCAGGTGCGCCAGACTCGCCCCACGGTGCAGCAGGTCAAGCGCCACCTGGACGCCCTAAACGACGGTATCGAGCTGGTGAATCTGTTCGAGGCCGAGCTGACCGAGTCGGCCGTGGTCCAGGTGAATGCCGCCGCCAATGTCCGCGACCACCGGGCTACCCAACTGCGGGAGGTGGGCGCACTCGACTCCGAGTTGGAGGAGGCCTGTCAGCGGGTCGAGGCCCATCTCGCCGCCGAGCGCCCCTGGCGGGACATCGCCACCCTCGACCCCGACTTGGCCGCCATCCGCGACGCCTACACCGCCGAGCGCGAGCGCCGCCTCGCCCGGCAGGAGCAGCAGGCCGAGCAGGCCCGCGGTCGGGTCAAGTCGCGCGACGGCTTCTCCACCCTCACCGCGGACCAATCCCACAAGGTGCTGAGGCCCATGGCGCTGGCGCTGACCGACACCACCGCCGAGGCCGTCGCCCCCACCCTGGTCGCCCTCGACGCCCCCTTCCTGCTCGCCCTCCACCAGGCCGAGGAGACCGCCAACGAGCTCTTGGACGAGATCCTGAGCGCGGGTCAGCGCCCGCTCATCGTCAAGGTCGACCTGTCCCTGCACAACCGCGAGATCGCCACCGCGGCGGAGGTGGACACCCTGCTAGAGGAGATCCGCAAACGCCTCCTGGAGCAGATCGCCGCCGGGGCCCGGGTGCGCATCCTCTGACGGCAGACGCGCCCCCGAGCGATATACATTGTATATTTGGCCGCATGTCCAGCCCGAACCGAGGTGCCCCATGTCCACTCCCCTGCCGAGCGCTGCAACCCCCGACCCGGCCACCCGCGCCGTCAGCCTCCGGGTGCGGGAAGACATTCGCGATCTGATCGACCAGGCCGCCAAGGGCCAGGGTCGCTCGCGCTCCGATTTCATGATCGATGCGGCCCGGCGCGCGGCCGAGGAGGCCCTGCTCGACCAGACCCTGGTGCGGGTCGATCAGGCGACCTACGAGCACTTTCTGGCCGTTCTGGACCACCCGCCCGAGGGCGAAGGCTTCGACCGGTTGATGGCGGCCCCGCGCCCATGGAAGACCTAGACCTCGAAGCCCCAGCCCCCCTGTCCGCCGGGCACCGTGTCGAAGGCTTCTGTTGTGGCGTCGCGGCCTTGGACGAGTGGTTGATCCGGCGCGCCTGGAACAATCAAAGGACCGGCGCCTCACGCACCTATGTGGTCGCCCCTGCGGTGAGCTCGGCCGGGCATGTGGCGGGCTATTACTGCCTGGCCTCCGGTGCGCTTGCCCTGGGGGAGGCGCCCGGCGGCCTACGCCGTAACATGCCGGACCCGGTGCCGATGGCCGTCCTGGGGCGGCTGGCCGTCGATCAGGCCTGGCAGGGGCGGGGGCTTGGCGTCGCCTTGCTGCGCGATGCCGTCGAGCGCACGCAGGCCGCCAGCGCCATCCTCGGCATCCGTGGGCTGCTCGTGCATGCCCTGACGCCCGCGGCGGCGGCCTTCTACGCGCGTCATGGCTTCGTCGCATCGCCGACGCAGCCATTGACCCTGGTGCTTTCCCTGAAGCGGAGCTAGCCGGCGCAATGTCCTTCAAGGCCCCACTCGGACGTCCGACCCGGCGCCGCTCTTCCCAGATGGATAGGAGCGCCAGCCCATGCCCATGACCCCCGAGGCCAAGTCGGCCCTGTCCGGCACCATCCGCCGGCTGCGCACCCGGCTCCTGGACGATCTCCATGGCTCCACCGAGGCGGTCTATCGTCTGGCGGTGCGGGCGCGGGACTCAGGGCTTGCCGAGGCGGCGCGGGCGCGACGGGCGCGGCTCGAAACTTGGCTGGACGAGCAGGTACGTGGGGAGGCCGACCGCGGGCGGCACGGACGGGACCGGGACCAGTTCCGCCGCGAGGCGGAGAAGCGTGCTGCGTACACCTTGTTGAACCGCCTGGTGCTCCTGCGCCTGATGGAGGGCATGGGCTTGCGCCCGGTCCCGGTGCTGACCGGTGCATGGGAAAGCGCGGGCTACCGGCAGTTTCGCGAGATCGCCCCTGCCCTGGTGCGCGGCGACGAGAGCGAGGGCTACGCCTTCCTGCTCCAACTGGTCTTCGATGAGTTGGCCTTGGACCTGCCGGGGCTCTACGGATCGGTGGACGTGGCGGACCTGATCCCGGTGGGCGCCGCCACTCTGCGCCACGCGGTGGAGGCACTGGACGCCCCGGAGCTCGCCACCTGCTGGACCGACGACATGACCCTGGGCTGGGTCTATCAGTACTGGAACGACCCCGAGCGCGAGGCCCTGGACGCCAAGCTCCATGCCGGCGGCAAGGTGGAGCCCCACGAGATCGCCAGTAAAACCCAGATGTTCACCGAGCGCTACATGGTGGACTGGCTGCTCCAGAACAGCCTGGGACCGATGTGGCTTGCCCTGTGCCGCAAGCACGGCTGGACCGCCGAGTGCGAGCGGCCGCTCCCCGGCGAGCCCAATTCCCCAGCCATCCCGCGTAGTCTGGATGAAGCGAAGCGGAATCCAGGTGCCACGACCCCGGGCGCCCCGGATTCCGCTATCGCTCCATCCGGGCTACAAGACCAAGCCGGGACGGTTGAGGGGGGGCAGAT
>Ga0031656_10000511_pt1 | contig 13466 bp, 10 predicted proteins | sample FrelakmetDIP11DI_FD_55080 | JGI IMG/M metagenome (GOLD analysis project Ga0031656, IMG submission 55080) | Freshwater lake sediment microbial communities from the University of Notre Dame, USA, for methane emissions studies - DIP11 DI | ecosystem: Environmental > Aquatic > Freshwater > Lake >... | reverse complement strand
GGGCGGACCGGTTGCCTCCGGTCCGCCCATTCCCTGACCCACTTGCGGAAGATCTCATGACCAGACCGTCCCGGTTCGTGCTGTTTGCGTCCTCCCTGCTCATGGCTGGCTGGGCTGTCACGCCCGCGGGCGTGCTGGCNGCCGCTGCACCNGCCGCGGCCGANCGCGCGCAGGCCGANTCGAAGNAGCTCAATANNATCNTCGACGACTACTTCGAGGAATACCTGCAGCAGAACCCGATCCTGGCAACGTCGATCGGCGACCCGCGCTACAACGACCGCTTCGTCGTCGGCATCAGCCCGGCCGCCATCGCCGCCGAGGAAAAGCTGCAGCGCGACTACCTCGCCAAGGTGCAGACGGTCGATCGTTCAGCGCTCGCCGGACAGGACCTGCTCTCGTACGACGTGTTCAAGACGGCCCGCGAGCGCGAGATCGAGGGCTTCAAGTTCCCGGACCAACTGCTCCCGCTCAACCAGTTCTATTCCACGCCGAACAGCTTTGCGCAGCTCGGGTCCGGCAACGGCATGCAGCCGTTCAAGACGGTGCAGGACTACGACAACTTCTTGCAGCGCATCGACGGCTTCGTCGCCTGGACCGACCAGGCGATCGTCAACATGCGCGAAGGCATCAACCGTGGTTACACGCTGCCGAAGATCCTCGCCGAGCGGACGCTGCCGCAGTTGCAGGCGCAAGTTGTGCCGAAGGCCGAGGACTCGCTGTACTGGGGCCCGATCAGGAACATGCCGGCGGACTTTTCCACGGCCGACCGCGAGCGCCTGACACAGGCGTACCGCGCGGCGATCGAGGCCAAGGTCGTCCCGTCCTACCGCAAACTGCACGATTTCATGCGCGACGAGTACGTGCCGAAGGCGCGCTTCAGTCATGGCATGGAAGGCCTGCCGGACGGCAAGGCCTGGTACGCCTACAACCTCAAGCGCATCACCACCACGAACTACACGCCGGAGCAGATCCACCAGATCGGCCTCGACGAGGTCAAGCGCATCCACGGCGAGATGGCCGGCGTGATGAAGCACGTGGGCTTCAAGGGCACGCTCGACGAGTTCTTCAAGTACGTCAACACCGACCCGCAGTTCTTCTTCGACAAGCGTGAAGACCTGATCGCGGGTTACGACGTGCTGCGCCAGCGGGTGAATCCGCAGCTGCCGAAGCTGTTCGAGATCCTGCCGAAGGCCGACTACGAAGTGCGCGCCGTCGAACCTTTCCGCGAAAAGAGTGCGGCGGGCGGCCAGTACCAGGCGGCGACCGAGGACGGCTCGCGCCCCGGTATCTTTTATGCCAACGCGTACGACCTGAGCGCGCGTCCGAAGTGGGCGATGGAAGCGCTGTCGCTGCACGAGGCGAACCCTGGCCATCATTTCCAGATCTCGATCCAACGCGAACAGCAGGGCCTGCCGAAGTTCCGCCGTTTCGGCGGCTACACGGCCTACAGCGAAGGCTGGGGCCTGTACGCGGAATCGCTCGGCCCCGAGCTGGGCATGTACACGGANCCATACCAGTACTTCGGCCGGCTCGAGGGCGAGCTGTGGCGCGCCATCCGNCTCGTCGTCGATACCGGGTTGCANTCGNAGGGCTGGACGCGCGAGCAGGTGCTCGCCTACATGGACGAGAACAGCTCGGCCGCNGAAGCGCGCCGCGTCTCCGAGGCCGAGCGCTACATGGCGATCCCGGGCCAGGCCACGGCCTACAAGATCGGCCAGCTCAAGATCAGCGAACTGCGCGCGCGTGCCGAGAAGGCGCTCGGGCCGAAGTTCGACGTCCGCAAGTTCCACACCGCCGTGCTCGCCGACGGCGCGCTGCCGCTCGACGTGCTCGAAGCGAAGGTCGACCGCTGGATCGCCAGCCAGCGCTGAAACCGGAGGGCGATCCCATGCGCAGCAATGTTGGAACTGTCCGTGACCTTGGTCGAACCTTGTCGTGGGTAGCGGCATGGCGCGCCGTCGGGCTGGCGCTCGGGCTGGCCTTGGGCGCCAACGCGCAAGCGGCAGCGCCCGAAGTTCCCGGCGCTAACCAGATCGTGACGCGCACGTTGCCGAACGGCATGAAGATCATCGTGTGGCCCGACCAGGACATCCCGAACGTCGCAATGTACACGTGGTACCGCGTGGGCAGCCGCAACGAGCGTCCGGGCATCACGGGCATTTCGCACTTCTTTGAGCACATGATGTTCAACGGCACGAAGACCCGGGCGCCCGGTGAATTCGACCGCGTCATGGAAGGCAGCGGCGGTTCCAACAACGCCTACACCAGCTCCGACGTCACCGTGTACCAGAACTGGTTTCCCAGTTCGGTCACGGGCCTGATCTTCGACCTGGAGTCGGATCGCATGCGCAATCTCGACTTCAACGCCGAGAAAGTCGAAAGTGAGCGCGGCGTGGTGTATTCCGAGCGCCGCTCGTCGGTCGACAACGACAACTTCGGCACGCTGATCGAGCAGATGCAGGCGACTGCGTTCGTCGCGCACCCATACCAGATCCCGACCATCGGCTGGCCTTCAGACATCGAAGGCTGGAAAGTCACTGACCTGCAGGACTACTACCGCCAGTACTACGCGCCCAACAACGCCGTGGTGTTCATCGTGGGCGACGTCGATCCCGAGGAGGTGTTCAAGCTCGCCGACCAGTATCTCGCTGGCATTCCGGCGCAACCTGCACCGCCCGCCGTCACGACGAAAGAGCCGCCGCAACTCGGTGAGCGTCGCCTGCGCATCGAACGCGACGCACAGACGCCGTTGCTGGCCATGGCGTGGCACACGGCCGCGGCGTCAGCTCGCGAGGCGCGGGTGATGGAAGTGCTGCTGTCGATCCTGGGCGATGGCGACTCGTCGCGACTCTACCAGCGCCTGGTTGAGAAAGAGCAGGCCGCGGTCGACGTCGGCACGCAGTTCGATGCCGGTTTCGATCCGGGTCTCGCCTGGGTCTATGCCGTCGTGCCGCCGGGGGGCGACGTGACCCGCACCGAGAAACTGATCGACGAAGAGATCGCCCGGTTGGCGCAGGATGGCCCGACACCCATCGAAATCACCAAGGCCCGCAACCAGGCGCTGGTCGGCTTCTGGCACGGGCTCGAAACCATCAGTGGCAAGGCGCAGGCGCTCGGCCAGTACGAAATCTTCCATGGCGACCACCGCAAGCTCTTCAGCGCGCCGGCCGAGTACGAAAGCATCACCGCCGAGGAAGTGAAAGCCGCCGCTGCCACGGTCCTGCGCCGGGAAAACCGCACGGTCGGCGTGCTCGAGCCCAAGGTCGAGCCTGGCGTCACGCCGCAGACGCCGGCCACGGTAGGTGCGACGTGACCCGTCGTTCGGTCCTGCGCTCGTTGCTGTCCTGCCTCGCGCTGCTGCCGGTTGCTGCCGCGCTGGGCGCCGGTGAGGTGAAGCTGCCGGTCTACAAACTGGCGACACTGCCCAACGGGGCCGTAGTCGCCCTGGTCGAGAAGCGCGATACGCCGCTGGTCTCGATGAACGTTACCGTCCGTGGCGGCGGGCTCGGCGACCCGGCTGGCAAGGACGGCACGGCATCGCTGTACACCGACCTGATCCAGAAAGGCGCAGGCAATCGCACTGCGGCGCAGTTCGCCGAAGCCATCGAGAACGTGGGCGGCTCGCTGTCGGCCGGGGCGGGCACCGAAAGTATCGGTGTCAACGCCAGCTTCATGTCCCGCGACGTGGACCTGATGCTCGAGCTGGTCGCCGACGTGCTGCAGCGCCCCCGGCTCGACGCCGCCGAATTCGAGAAGGCGCGCACGCTGGCCGTGCAGTCGATCGTGGCAGCGAAGGATTCGGACCCGCGCGCGTTGATGAGCAGCTACGGCGATGCGTGGCTGTTCCGCGGCCATCCGTACGGGCGTTCGGTCGGCGGCAGTGAGGCCTCGTTGGCAGCGGTCACGCTCGAAGACATCAGGCGCTATTACGCCGGGCAGGTGGGCGGTGACCGGCTGATCATCACGGTGGTCGGCGACTTCGACTCCGCGTCGATGCTGCAGCAACTCGAACGTTCGTTCGGCACCTGGCGCAGGGCCGGCGCACCCTTGCCGACCGTGCCACCTCCCGCCAGGGTGACAGGGCGGCCGGTGCTCCTGATCGACAAGCCCGGCGCGACGCAGACGTATTTCTGGCTCGGCAACGTCGGTGCTTCGCGCACGGATCCTGCGCGCACCGCGCAGTCGGTGGTCAACACGGTCTTCGGTGGGCGCTTCACGTCGATGCTCAATACCGAACTGCGCATCAAGAGCGGGCTCACTTATGGCGCCAATGCATCCTTCAGCCGACCCTCGCAGCCCGGCTCGTTCCGCATAGCGTCGTATACCGAGACGGGCAAGACGACGCAGGCGATCGACATGGCGCTCGACACGTTGGCGCGCCTGCACCAGGACGGTCTCGACGCGGACCAGCTGCAATCGGCGCAGAGCTACATGCTCGGCCAGTTCCCGCCGTCGATCGAGACCAACGGGCAGATCGCGGCGCGCCTGGCCGACATGCTGTTTCATGGCCTCGGCCCGGAGGACGTAGACGAGTACGCGGCGCGGGTGACGAAAGTCGATGCGGCTGCCGTTCGCAGCACGATCGAGCAGTCGTTTCCGCAGCCGGATAATCTCGTGATCGTACTGATCGGCGACGCGGCGAAGATCCGCGAGGCGGTGAAGAAGTACGGCCCGGTGACCGAGCTGAAGATCACCGATCCGCGCTTCACTCCGGCGACGAAGTGAAGCAGCGTACTGCGCTGATTGCGGGCGCGTCGGGTCTCGTCGGCGGCGAGTGCCTGCAGCGCCTGCTTGCATCCGAGGCCTACGCTAAAGTCACCGTCGTCACGCGTCATGCACTGGGGCCTGCCGCGCAGCACCCGAAGCTGCGTGAAATCGTCATCGATTTCGCACAGCTCGACAGAATCAAGACCGAGCTGCGCGCCGACCACGTGTTCTGTGCGCTCGGCACGACGATCCGCAAGGCGGGATCGCAGGCGAAATTCCGTCAGGTGGATTTCGAGTATCCGCGTCATCTTGCCCAGCTGACGCTCGCGCGCGGCGCGCGGCATTTCTCGCTCGTGAGCGCGCTCGGTGCCAGTTCAAAGTCGGGCGTGTTCTATTCCCGCGTGAAAGGGGAATTGGAGGATGCCCTGCGCGCAATGCACTGGCCGAGTCTTTGCATCCTGCGGCCGTCGGTCATCGCCGGTGACCGCAAGGAGTCGCGGTCGCTCGAACGCTTGAGCGAAATGGTGCTCAGATTCGGACCGGTGACTTATCGGCCGGTTGCGGCCAGCAAGATTGCGGCGGCAATGGTCGCGACTGCCCAGCGTGAATCAGCCGGCGTCACGATCCTGGAGTCGCGCGAGATTCCCCGGGCTGCCGGGTAGCTGACTGCTCTGCAGCGGCCTGCGCCGGCGCCTGGAACCACTGCTCCTTCGGCACGAACTTCTTGTCGGCCGGATCCGCCTCGTAGTTGGGCGACATGATCTGCACGCCGAACTCGTTGAAGACGTCCTGGATGTGTGCGTGCAGCTCGTTCAGCACGGCGAACTTGAGCTTCGGTTCCGCCAGGCAGACGATGAGCGTGTACTCGACGTAAAAATCCTGCAGTGCAGTCTGCAGCACCCTTGGCGGCGGATCCTGGGCGATTCTCGACGTGCGTTCCGCCGCCAGCTGCAGCATTGCGTGCACCTGCCGCCATGGCGTGTCGTAACCGATGGTGACCGAGGTGGTCAGGCGCATGCCGCCATTCGCCACCAGGCGCGAAAAATTGCGCGTCACGTTGCTGGCCAGATAGGCATTTGGCAGCGTGACTTCGACGTTGCGCAGCGTCTCGATGCGCGTCGTCAGGAAACCGACGGACATCACCGTGCCTTCGGTTTCGCCCACCAGGACGAACTCGCCAGGGCGCAGCGCCTTGGTGTACATCAACATCAACCCGCTCACAGCCTGGTTCACCACGCCCGATGCGCCGATGGACAGCATCAGGCCGACGAACACACCGATGCCCTTGAAGGCCTCGCTGTCGCTGCCTGGAATGTACGGATAGGCCGCGACGAGCGCGAACAGCCAGATGATCGCCGTCAGCAGCTTGCCGGTGGGACGCGCCGTGGTTTCGTCGATCCAGCCGACGTCGATTCGTCCTGCCTGCACGCCTTCGAAGAAGGCGTGAACGATGCGCACGATGAAGCGCGTGACGAAGAAAATCAGTGCGACGAACAGCAGCCCCGGCACCGCATGGAGAATGTTGCGCCCGAAGCGGCCGAGAGCGCCGAGGAGGTTGTCGAAAAGACCCTCGCCCCAGGGCCGCGTGTAGGGGAAGAATTCGAGTACCAGCGCCGCCCACTCATAGACGACGAGCAGCGCGGCAGCCCAGGCGACCAGCTTCACCGGCACGACCGCCAGGTCGGCGATGCCGGAATGGCCCACGACCTGCTGGCTCCAGCTCGGTGCAAACTTTTCTGAACGCAGTTGCACGAAGGTGCGAATCCGCCGCGCAAAGAAGGTGTAACCCCGCGTGATGACCCACAGCAGACAGGCCAGGATCAGTGTGGCCAGCAGCGTGTAGCCGATCGCCCGCAACATCGCCTCGGAGTTGCGGCTTTCGCGTATTTCGTCGAGTGCCTGCTGCAGGTTGCGCATGGCGGCGTCGGCCGCCAGGGCCGTCGTTTCGCCGGCTTCCTGGTTCGCGTCGCCGTCGAGGATCCGGAAGGCGAACTTGCCGTCGATCTGGATCGCGACGCCTTCCGGGATCGGCCGCGTCGACACGACGAGGGGACCGCCCCGTTCGAGCAGCACCGCGAGGCTGTCGGTGATCGTTTCGACCCGGTCAGCCGGGCTCGCGCCGAAGGCCATCGCCCGCAGAGTCGTGATCGGCCGGTTGGCAACGACAAGTTCGGCGGGTGCGACCGGTTCGGCGTCGGCGGTTTCTGCGGCAACTTCCTGGGCGTAGCCGGGCGAGGGCGCTGCGGTTGCCAGCCACATCGCCAGCACCACCAGCGCGCAGGTGCGTCCTGCAGAGATCAGCCATCGGCCGAATGCGTACATCGTTCCATGCCCTCTTGCCGCGCGCCTGTTCTCGATCATGCCGACCCGGAGGCCATTGTAGGGCCGGGAAGCTGGCCCGTCATCGGGCCGATGCCGCCGTAGGTTGAGTCGTGCGAGACAGCCGGCCCAAGCAATGATTCACGGTGGCGAAACGCGCGGTAACATGAGTGCAATCGCATTCAGGGAGCGTCAGGCCATGATTTCTTCGTCGCAACCCCGACAGGCGAGCCGGGGAAATGCGCGGGCTGGCGCATCGAAAGCTTCGTTGCAGCTGTTGGCGTCGCTCCTGGCTTTCTCTAGCGTACTTTCGGCGGCGCCCAAGACAGACGTCGTGGTGCTCGTCAACGGCGACCACATCACCGGCGAAGTGAAATCCCTGGAGTACAACCAGCTCAAGCTCAGCACGGATCACATGGGCACGATCTACATCGAATGGGACAAGATCGCGAGCCTGCAGTCCAGCCAGTACCTGCTGCTCGAACGTACCGACGGCACCCGGTACTACGGCCAGCTGGTCGCAAGCGAAAGTGATTCCACGCTGCAGGTAGCGCGCTCGGTCGACGAACCGATGGTGTCGGTGGACATGGCCGTCGTCGTGCGCGCCCAGCCGATCGAGGGCGGCGATTTCATTGACCGGCTCGACGGCTACGTCAGCGCCGGCCTCGACATGGCCAAGGCCAGCGACCGGCGCAGCATCGATTTCGCGGGCGGCCTGTCAGCGCGCACGCGCCTGCGCGCATGGGCGATCGATGGCTCAGTCAACCTCACCGACGACAGCGCGGGCGATACCAGTGAGCGCTATCAACTGCAGGGGAACTATCGACAGTTCCACCGGGACCGCAACTTCTACCTGGGCTTCGGCAGCTTCGAACGCAACACCGAACTCGACCTCAACCTGCGCACGATGGCAGGCGGTGGCTATGGCCGCTATATCGTGCAGAACAATCATTCCGAGTGGCTGGGTGGGTTCGGCATGGCGTACTCCCATGAAAACTACACGGGGGGCGAGACTTTCGACAGCGTTGAAGGCGTGCTGACGACGTCGTTCAAGATCTTTCGCTACGATTTCCCCGAGACCGACATCGGCGGTTCGCTGACGCTGCTGCCCAGCCTGACAAAGTCCGGACGCTACCGTGCAGAAGCTGACTTGCGGGCGAAGTACGAGTTCGTCGACGACCTGTATTTCGAGTTGAAGGTGTACGGCAGCTACGACAGCAAGCCACCGCTCGCGGACTCCGAGCAGAGCGACTATGGCCTGACGACTTCGCTCGGATACTCTTTCTGACTGGTGCGATCGACCTGGTCACCGGCCACAAGCTCGGGGACATTGCCACGGGAGGGGGTTCGGAGGCGCTTGCGCCCACCCCTGACGGCTGCAGCGCCTGCGTGGCGGCCACCCATGGGCGACCGGGGTCACCCAGTTCGACACCCGCACGCTCGAGCTCCTGCGCAGCCTCGACGTCGGTGGCGAACCAGACGGCCCGGGCAAAACGCCGGCGATTCCGCGCGCCGTGTGTCACGGTTGCGCACCGTTGGAGAATCCGCGGNAGGGTTCGCTGCGGCGCAGCAAGTTCAATCTTTAAGTACATTTACGATTGAGGCTTCGGCGGTCTGAGTCGGACCATCCACCTGTCAAATCAGGAGGGGGAACGCCTGGCCCCACGGCTTCGCGATCCCCCATCTGGTGCGCCAGACGACCGCTTTGGTGAAAACCCGGAGCCACATCGGCCGCCCTGGCGAAATGCCACTACCAATGGGAGCACGAGATGGGTCGTCAAGAAACTTTCTATGAGTTGATCCGCCGCCAAGGCATTTCGCGGCGCAACTTCCTGAAGTTCTGCTCGCTGAGCGCGGCGTCGCTCGGGCTCGCACCACACTTCGCCGGCAAGATCGCGCATGCGATGGAAACCAAGCCGCGCGTGCCGGTCATCTGGTTGCACGGCCTCGAGTGCACGTGCTGCACCGAAAGCTTCATCCGTTCCGCGCACCCGCTNGCCAAGGACGTGATCCTGTCGATGATCTCGCTCGACTATGACGACACGATCATGGCGGCTGCGGGTCACCAGGCCGAGCAGGCAATCGCGGACGTCATGCGCGATTACAAGGGCCAGTACATCCTGGCGGTCGAGGGCAATCCGCCGCTCGGCAACGACGGCACCTTCTGCATCCCGGGCGGCCGTCCGTTCGTGGAGAAACTGAAGGAAGTCGCCGCGGACGCCGCTGCCGTCATCGCCTGGGGCTCCTGCGCATCGTGGGGATGCGTGCAGGCGGCGAAGCCGAATCCGACGACCGCGGTGCCGATCCACAAGGTCATCAAGGACAAGCCCATCATCAAGGTGCCGGGCTGCCCGCCGATCGCCGAAGTCATGACCGGCGTGATCACTTACTACGTGACTTTCGGCGCGTTGCCGGCGCTTGATCGCCAGGGCCGCCCGCTGATGTTCTACGGCCAGCGTGTGCACGACAAGTGCTATCGCCGCGGCCACTTCGACGCCGGGCAGTTCTCCGAGACCTTCGACGACGAAGGCGCGCGCAAGGGCTACTGCCTCTACAAGGTCGGGTGCCGCGGACCGACGACCTACAACGCCTGCTCCACCACGCGCTGGAACGAGGGCGTGTCGTTCCCGATCGGCTCCGGTCACGGTTGCCTCGGCTGCTCAGAGCCGGATTTCTGGGACAACGGGCCGTTCTACGAGCGCCTCGAGACCTTCCCGCAGTTCGGCGCCGAAACGACGGCGGTCAAGGTCGGCGCGACGGCGGCGGCGATCGTGGGTGTCGGCATCGCGGCTCACGCAGGCCTCACGGCGCTGCGCCAGGCCAAGGTGAAGCCGAACAGCCCAGTTGCCCCAGATGACCGCGTCGTTTGACCGAGTGGAGATCCGAACATGAGCATCGCAACCCCCAACGGCTTCCAGCTCGACAACTCGGGCAAGCGTGTCGTCGTCGACCCGATCACGCGCATCGAAGGACACCTGCGCATCGAGGTGAACGTCGACGCCAACAACGTCATCCGCAACGCGGTCTCGACGGGCACGATGTGGCGCGGCCTGGAGGTCATCCTCCGCGGCCGTGATCCGCGTGATGCATGGGCGTTCGTGCAGCGCATCTGCGGCGTGTGCACGGGCGTGCACGCGCTGGCGTCGGTGCGTGCGGTCGAGAACGCGCTGAAGATCCAGATTCCCGAGAATGCGAACACGATTCGCAACATCATGCACCTGACCCTGTATTCGCATGATCACCTGGTGCACTTCTATCACCTGCATGCGCTCGACTGGGTGGACGTGGTCAGCGCGNTGAGCGCNGACCCGGCGGCCACCTCGCAGCTGGCGCAGTCGATCTCCCCGTGGCCGAAGTCCTCGCCGGGGTATTTCCGNGACTTGCAGAACCGCCTCAAGAAGTTTGTCGAGTCGGGGCAGCTCGGCCCGTTCCGCAACGGTTACTGGGGCCACCCGGCCTACAAGCTGCCGCCCGAAGCCAACCTGATGGCGGTTGCGCACTACCTCGAAGCGCTCGACTTCCAGAAGGAGATCGTCAAGATCCAGACGATCTTCGGCGGCCGCAACCCGCACCCGAACTGGCTGGTCGGCGGCGTGCCGTCCCCCATCAACATGANCGGCGCGGGCGCGACGAGCGCGGTCGACATGGTNCGGCTCAACATGGTGAGCTCGATCATCGACCGCACCATCGAGTTCATCGACCAGGTCTACATCCCCGACCTCATCGCCATCGCCGGCTTTTACAAGGACTGGGCGGCCATCGGCGGCGGCATGTCGTCGAAGTACCTGATGTCCTACGGTGATCTGCCGATCAAGGCCAACGACTACAGCCCGGGCAACCTGATGATGCCACGCGGCGCGATCGTCGATGGCAACCTGAACGAGATCCAGGACATCGATCTCGACGCGCTCGACCAGGTGCAGGAGTTCGTCACGCACTCCTGGTACAAGTACGAAGACGAGCAACAGGGCCTGCACCCCTACCAGGGCGAGACGGTTCCGAACTTCGACATCGGCGGCGCCAAGGGCACCAAGACCCGGATCGAGGCAGTGGACGAATCGGCGAAGTACTCGTGGGTCAAGTCGCCGCGCTGGAAGGGCCACGCGATGGAAGTCGGCCCGCTGGCGCGCTACGTGATCGGCTACCTGAAAGGCATCCCCGAGTTCAAGGAGCCCACCGACATGGTGCTCGCCAAGCTCGGCGGCGTGCCGGTCACGGCGCTGTTCTCGACGCTCGGTCGCACCGCGGCCCGCGGCCTTGAGTGCAGTTGGGCGGCGCACAAGCTGAAAGATGAGTTCAACAAGCTCGTCGCCAACATCAAGGCGGGCGACACGGCCACCGCCAACATGGACAACTTCGAGCCGTCCACCTGGGCCAAGTCGGCCAGGGGCCACGGCTTCGTGGAAGCCCCGCGCGGCGCGCTTTGCCACTGGATCGACATCGAAGACCAGAAGATCAAGAACTACCAGTGTGTCGTCCCGACGACCTGGAACGCGAGCCCGCGTGACCCGGCCGGCAAGATCGGCGCCTACGAGGCAGCGTTGCTCGACACGCCGATGCACGATCCCGAATTGCCGCTCGAGATCCTGCGCACGATCCACAGCTTCGATCCATGCCTGGCGTGCGCAACGCACGTGCTCGACATGGAAGGCAACGAGGTCACGAGCGTCACGGTCCGGTAAGGAGGGCTGCCATGAGCAAGATGTACCACCCTTCGACACCGGTCGCGAACCGCGTGCGTGAGGGTCATTTCGGCGAGGCGATCCTGCCGCCCGTCGGCGTGCTGTCCGGTCCGGTCTACGTCTACGACGCTGCGATCCGGATCTGGCACTGGGTGACGGCGCTGTGCATTGTCGTGCTGGCCGTCACGGGGTATTTCATCGGGGCGCCTCCGCCGAGCCTGGGCGGCGCGGAGACCACCGGCCACTTCCTGTTCGGCTACATCCGCTTCGTGCATTTCTCCGCGGGGATGATCCTCGGCGTCATGTTCCTGCTGCGGATCTACCGGGTGCTGTTTGGCGGTCCCCATGCACGGCAGATTTTCTACGTGCCGTTCTGGAGCTTCGCCTGGTGGAAGGACCTGTTCGGCGAAGTGGGCTGGTATCTCTTCCTGAAGCCCCCGAAGGAATACATCGGGCACAACCCGCTGGCGCATGCGGCGATGTTCTTCATGTTCCTGCTGCCGCTGCTGGTGCTGCTGCTCACCGGGTTCGCCCTGTTCGCCGAAGCCATGGGCGTCACGAGCGGCTGGTACACGTGGTTCGGCTGGGTGTTCAAGGTGCTCGGCGACTCGATGACGGTGCACACGTGGCACCAGGTCGCCATGTGGGTCATCGTCATCTTCTCGATGGTGCACATGTACATGGCGATCCGCGAGGACATGACGCACCGCCAGACGACGATCAGCTCGATGGTCAGTGGCTGGAGGTTCTTCCGCTGAAGCAGGGGCGCAAGCCCTGATCGATCTCGGTAACGGGACCGCGGGACGAGGGGCGATCGTCGCCCGGGATCCTTCGGTCCCGTTATACTTTTGGACACTTTCCAAGCGCACCAGGCAGGGCGCGGAGCAACCATGACTGACGAACCCTTGGCGCTCGAGCGCCGCATCGTGGTGCTGGGCGTCGGCAACCTGNTGTGGGCTGACGAGGGCTTCGGTGTGCGCTGCGTGGAAGCGCTGGGCGAAGGCTGGGACCTGCCTGCGGACGTCGGCCTGATGGACGGTGGCACGCTCGGCCTGGCCCTCGTGCCGCTGCTGCTCGATACGACGCACGTGCTGCTGTTCGACGCCGTCGCGCATCGCGGCGAGCCGGGCACGCTGATCGTCGCGCGCGACGACGAGATCCCGGCCCTGATGGGCGGCAACAAGATGAGCCTGCACCAGGTCGGGATGAACGACATCCTGGCGAGCCTCGAACTCCTCAACCACAAGCCCGCGCATTTCACCGTGGTCGGCATCAAGCCCGTGGAACTNGCGGATTACGGCGGTAGCCTCACCGAGCGGGTGCAGTCACAGATTCCCGCGGCTCTGCAGCTNGGNNTCGACGAACTGCGTCGCTGGGGCGTCGAGGTGCGCGAGCGCGCCGGCCGTCCCGCGCGCGACGTCGTGATCAGCGCGCTGCGGCAAGTGATCTANGAGTCCGGCCGCCCGGCGCCGGACGTTGCGTGCCGCTCCGGCGACGAGCGCTTCCTCGCGATCCGCGCTGCGGTCCGGGAGCGCGGCGATGAAGAAGCCGGCGGGAGTAGCGCATGAGCGGCGTGATCGACGCACTCGCTTCGCACCCGTCGTGCGACGTGTTGCGCAAGGCCGAACTTGACGACTGGCTCGCCCGCAATCCGCGGGGGCTGCTGTTTTTCATCGGCGACCGACCCGAAGGTCTCGACGTGACCGTGGTCGTGCGTGAACTGGCGACGAGTTACCAGGGCCGGCTGCGTGTCGGCCT
>Ga0031656_10000509_pt1 | contig 13507 bp, 15 predicted proteins | sample FrelakmetDIP11DI_FD_55080 | JGI IMG/M metagenome (GOLD analysis project Ga0031656, IMG submission 55080) | Freshwater lake sediment microbial communities from the University of Notre Dame, USA, for methane emissions studies - DIP11 DI | ecosystem: Environmental > Aquatic > Freshwater > Lake >... | reverse complement strand
ACGGGCGCTGCCGCAAGGCACCGGAGCAAGACCCGTTACGACCTCATTCAGACATCTGCCGGCCCGCAAGGAGTGCTGCGCGCTGAATGACGCCCGCCGCGACGGTCGCGGAGTCGAGGCGCCCCGGCGGCCGATCAGGCGCAGGGAAAGGCGCCGCCCGGAGTTCGAGCGAATCTGCAACCCACCTCGGAGTTCGTCCACGCTCGGTGGACCCGATGAACTAGCGCGCGCGGTCGATCGCTTCGCAGAGGACCGCGATCTCGTCGACGATGCGCGGGCCGTGCCGATTGATGCGGTCAGCGTCGAGCGTGACCAGCAGACCCCGCTTGACCGCAGTGACTCGCCCGAAGCGCTGCCAGATCGCCAACGCACCGGAGGGCCGTGCCCCGGGTTCGGCCGTGATGATCGCTTCGGGATCGGCGGCGAGCACGGCTTCCGTCGAGACGCGCGGCGCAATCGGCGCCAGGTCCGCGAAGACGTTGCGCCCTCCGCACAGCGCGATCGCCTCGCTGACGACGTGGCGACCGCCGAGCGTCATCAGCGGGTCGCTCCACACCTGGTAGAAGACGCGGATCTCGCGCCGCCCGCGGTACCGGTCTCGCAGGGTGGCGAGTTTCGCGTTGAAGGAGGCAACGGCGCGCTCCGGGGACCGTCCTGTCAGCGCTCCCAGCCGCTCGAGCGAAGTGGCGATGTCCGCGAGCCGGGCCGGCTCGCTCACGAAGGTCGGGACTCCGAGCCGCCGCACGGCGTCGACCGTGGCCGGCGGAAAGCCGCTGCCCCAGACGAGGACCAGGTCGGGGCGCGCGGTGCTGACACGTTCCAGGTCGACGCTGTGAGCGCGCGCCACGCGCGGCAGTTCCCTGGCCGCCTCGGGAAAATCGGCGAAGTCGGTGGTGCCTACGATGAGGTCGCCGGCGCCGATGGCGAAGAGCTGCTCCGTCAGGTGCGGAGCGAGGCTCACGATGCGGCGCGCGGGCTGGGCGAGTTCGACGGTGCGGCCTTCGTCGTCGACCGCCGCGACTCGCGCCTGGGCCGCACCAGCGAGCGCGAGCGCAAGGACCAGCGCGAACGCGCGCATCGCTACCTCGCGGCCGCGGGCGGCGCCGGTTCGGTGACGAAGCCGATCTTCGCGAGGCCGGCCTGCTGCGCGGTCGACAGCACGAACGAGATGCGCTCGTAGCGCGTTGCCTTGTCCGCGCGCAGGTGCAACTCGGGCAGCGTGGTGGTCTTCGCCGCTTCCGCCATGCGCGCGGCGAGTTGCGCGTCGGAGACGGCCTCGCCGTCCCAGTAGACCGCGCCGGCGGCGTCGATCGACAGCCTGACGGTCGCGGGCGCCGGTTCGGACGCCGGTGCGGGGTCGTTCGGCAGGTCGAGCTTGATCGAGTAGGACAGCAGCGGCGCCGTGATGATGAAGATCACCAGCAGCACGAGCATCACGTCGACCAGCGGCGTGACGTTGATGTCGGCCATCGGCTGCGAAGGCCCGCCCCGCTGATCGAACCCGCCGAACGCCATCAGGGTGCCGTCGGCACGCGCGCGCCCACGGTGAGGAAGGCGTGCAGGTCGTGCGCGAAGCCGTCGAGCTGGGAGAGCACCAGGCGGTTCACGCGGGTGAACGCGTTGTAGGCGAGCACGGCGGGAATGGCCACGGCGAGGCCGAAGGCGGTCATGATCAGCGCCTCGCCCACCGGTCCCGCGACCTTGTCGATCGCGATCTGGCCGGAGGATGCGATGTTGAGCAGCGCGTGATAGATGCCCCACACCGTGCCGAAGAGTCCGACGAAGGGCGCGGTGCTGCCGATCGACGCGAGCATGGTCAGTCCGGCCTCGAGCCGGCCCGCGGCTTCGTTGATGCGCTGGCGCAGGGCGCGCGTGATCAGCTCCGAGCGGTCGGTCTGCGACGCGAGCGTGCCATCGACTGCTCCGTGGACCGAAGCGCGCGCGCCGCCGCTGGCCACGGGCACGAAGATGTTCTCGCGGTCGCGCTGCTTCAGGTCCGCGATCGCGGCGTCGATCGACGATGCCGACCAGAACTGTTCGAGCGCGCGTGACGCGCGCCGCACCCGCAGCCAGGCCCAGGTCTTCCAGACGATCAGGAACCAGCTGGCGACCGACATCGCGAGCAGCACGTACGCCGTCAGGCGGATGACCACGTCGGCCTGCGACCAGAAGTGCAGCAGGCCCAGCGCTCCGTTTCCGCTCATCGGATGCCCAGGACGTCGAACATGTCGAACAGGCCGGACTTGCGGCCGGCCAGGAAGCGGGCGGCGCGCATGCTTCCGGTCGCGTACGTCATGCGGCTCGACGAGCGGTGCGTGATCTCGATGCGCTCGCCNGTGCCGGCAAACAGCNCCGTGTGGTCGCCGACGATGTCNCCNCCGCGCACCGTGGCGAATCCGATCGAGCCGGCCTTGCGCTCGCCGGTGTGGCCCTCGCGCGCGAAGACCGCGACATCGGCAAGNTCCTGGCCAAGGGCGGCGGCGATCGTCTCCCCCATCTTCAGCGCGGTGCCCGAGGGAGCGTCGACCTTGTGCCGATGATGGGCCTCGATGATCTCGATGTCGTAGCCGCGGTTCATCATCTTCGCGGCCATCTCGAGCAGCTTGAAGGTCGCGTTGACGCCGACGCTCATGTTCGGCGAGAAGACCACGCCGATCCTCTCCGAAGCCTTGCGGATCGCCGCCTTGCCGGCGTCGTCGAACCCGGTCGTGCCGATCACGATGCCGGTGCCGGCCGCGACGCACGCGTCGAGGTGGGCGAGCGTGGCCTCGGGTCGCGTGAAGTCGACCAGGACGTCGCACCCGGACAGCGCGCGCAGGTCAGCTGTTACGCGCGCCCCTGTCGCACGGCCGAGGAATTCCCCGCAGTCGCGGCCGATGTCCGGGCTGTCGGCGCGGTCGAAGGCTGCCGCGACACTGGTGTCCGGTTCGGCCAGCGCCGCTTCAATCAGCATCCGGCCCATCCGGCCGGACGCGCCTGCGATGGCAAGTTTCATGAGGGGCGCGTCGAGCGCTACTCGCGGGTGGGTTGCGGTGTCTGGAGGTCGGGCGGCTGCGCCTGCTGACGCGGCGCTGCCTTCGGCGGCTTCTTCGCCTTCGGGCCGAGGATCATCGAGTCCGCGATCGACTCCGACGGCATTTCGTCGGAAACGAACCGCTCGACCTTGTTGTCGACGAAGAAGATGGTGAGGCGGCGGCTCTGGACCGGGCCCTTGAGAGGGTTCAGGTAGTACGGATAGTCCCAGCGGTCCTTGTGGAATTCGCTGGTCAGCAGCGGCGTGCCCAGCATGAACCGCACCTGTTCGCGCGACATCCCCTGGCGCAACTGGTCCACCATTTCCTGCGTGATGATGTTGCCCTGATGCACGTCAGGGCGGTACGGACCGAGGAACGTCGGCGCCCATCCCGTGACCGCCGACATGCCCGTCGCCATGCTCGACGTCACGTCCGAAACGGACTGGCACCCGGCGAGCAGCGCCAGTCCGGCGAGCAGGGCGGCGGTGCGTCGAACGCGATGAAACATCGGCTGCAATCCCGGTCAGGCTCTCAATGACCGTATGATACCCATGCGGTTTCCGAGTCAGGCCGCCCTCCATTCCGCTCGAGTCCCGAACCGATGTCCAACCGCAATCCGCCGAGCTCGAGCGACCTGAAGAACATTGGTCTGAAGGCGACCTTGCCGCGCCTGAAGGTGCTGGAGATCTTCCAGCGCAGTTCGGCGCAGGGCAGCGGTCGGCACATGAGCGCGGAGGACGTCTACAAGGCCCTGATCGCCGAGAACATCGACGTCGGGCTGGCCACCGTGTACCGGGTGCTCACCCAGTTCGAACAGGCCGGCCTGCTCGCGCGGAATCACTTCGAGGGCGGGCGCGCGATGTTCGAGCTGAACGAGGGATCGCACCACGACCATCTGGTGTGCCTGACCTGCGGGCGGGTCGAGGAGTTCGTCGACTCGGAGATCGAGCGGCGCCAGCACAGCATCGCCGCCGAGCGCGGCTTCAAGCTGCAGGACCACGCCCTCGCCCTCTACGGCGAGTGCACGAAGCCCGACTGCGAGTTTCGCCGGAAGGAGTAGGTCAGGCGTCGACGCGCGTGCCCTTGCCCGCGTCGAACCAGTGCACGGCGTCCGGCTTGAAGCCGAGCTGCAGCGTGGCTCCGGGCGGCGGGTTTTCGTGCGGGCCGGCGCGCACGATGACCCCGTGGCCGGCGACCATGCCGTGGATCAGGTGCTCGGCGCCGAGCATCTCGACGGTCTCGACCTGCATCGGCAGGCTGCCGCTGCCGAGCAGCAGGTGCTCGGGCCGGACGCCGAGGATCAACTGGCGTCCCGCGAGCGACGGCTTTGCGGCCGGCATTGCGAGGCTTGCCCCGTCACGGGCCGTGAACGTCCTGCCGTCGCCTTCGAGCCTCCCTTCGAACAGGTTCATCGGCGGCGAGCCGATGAAGCTCGCGACGAACGTCGTCGCCGGCCGCGAGTAGACGTCGTCCGGCGTGCCGACCTGCTCTGCGCGGCCCGCGTTCATCACGATCATCCGCTGCGCGAGCGTCATCGCCTCGACCTGGTCGTGCGTGACGTACAGGCTCGTCGTGCGCAGCCGGCGGTGCAGCTTCTGGATCTCGAGGCGGGTCTGGACGCGCAGCTTGGCGTCCAGGTTCGACAGCGGCTCGTCGAACAGGAACACGGCGGGTTCGCGGACGATGGCGCGCCCCATCGCCACGCGCTGGCGCTGGCCGCCGGAGAGCTCGCGCGGCCTGCGCCCGAGCAGGCCATCGAGCTCCAGGATCGCGGCGGCGGCGTTCACGCGCTTGTCGATGTCCGCCTTCGGGAACTTGCGGATCTTCAGCCCGTACGCCATGTTGTCGTACACGCTCATGTGCGGGTAGAGCGCATAGTTCTGGAACACCATGGCGCAGTCGCGGTCCTTGGGTTCGAGCTCGTTGACGACGCGATCGCCGATGCGGATCGAGCCGCTCGTGATCTCCTCCAGCCCCGCCACCATCCGCAGCAGCGTGGACTTGCCGCAGCCCGACGGGCCGACCAGCACGACGAACTCGCCGTCGTCCACCTTCAGGCTGATGCCGTGCACCACCTGGTTGGTGCCGTAGGTCTTGCGCACCTCCGAAAACTCGATCGACGCCATGTCCGCTGTCCGCGTTGCTCTATTTCTCGGTCTCGACCAGGCCCTTGACGAACCACTTCTGCATCAGCATGACCACCAGCGCCGGTGGAATCATCGCCAGCAGGGCGGTGGCCATGACGATGTTCCAGTCGTTCGCCGCGTCGCCGCCGGAGATCATCCGCTTGATCCCCATGACCACCGGGTACATCGACTCGTTCGTCGTGACGAGCAGCGGCCACAGGTACTGGTTCCATCCATAGATGAACTGGATGACGAACAGGGCGGCGATCGAGGTCGTCGAGAGCGGCAGCAGGATGTCCCAGAAGAAACGCATCGGACCCGCGCCGTCGATGCGCGCCGCCTCGGCGAGCTCGTCGGGCACGGTCAGGAAGAACTGCCTGAACAGGAAGGTCGCCGTCGCGGAGGCGATCAGCGGCACCGTCAGGCCGGCGTAGGTGTTCAGCAATCCCAGGTCGGACACGACCTTGTACGTCGGTCCGATCCGCACTTCGACCGGCAGCATCAGCGTGACGAAGATCGACCAGAAGAAGAACATGCGAAACGGGAACCGGAAGTAGACGATGGCGAACGCCGAGAGAAGCGAGATCACGATCTTGCCGATCGCGATGACGAGCGCTGTGACGAGGCTGACGAACATCATTCGTGCGACGGGCGCCGTCGATGCCGCGCCGTCGTAGTTTCCTGTCAGGGCGGCGGAATAGTTCTCGATGAGGTGGCTCCCGGGCAGCAGCGGCATCGGCACCTGGACGATGTCCTGCGCGGTATGCGTGGACGCGACGAACGTGATGTACAGGGGAAAGGCGATGACCAGCACGCCGAGCACGAGCACGACGTGCGACAACGCGGTGGCCAATGGGCGACGTTCAACCATGGCGCGTCAGTAGTTGACCTTCTTCTCGATGTAGCGGAACTGCACGACGGTGAGCGCAATGACGATGACCATCAGCACGACCGACTGCGCGGCGGAGCTGCCGAGATCCAGAGCCTTGAACCCGTCGTAGTAGACCTTGTAGACGAGGATCGCGGTGCTCTTGCCCGGGCCGCCCTCGGTAACCGCATCGACGATCGCGAACGTTTCGAAAAAGGCGTAGACGACGTTGATCACCAGCAGGAAGAACGTGGTCGGCGAGAGCAGGGGAAACACCACCGTCCAGAAGCGCCGCCAGGGGCCCGCGCCGTCGATCGCGGCCGCCTCGATCAACGACCTCGGAATCGATTGCAGGCCGGCGAGGAAGAACAGGAAGTTGTAGGAAATCTGTTTCCAGACGGCGGCGAACACGATGAGCGTCATCGCCTGCGAGCTGTCGAGCAGGTGATTCCACTCGATGCCCATCCTGCGCAGGGCGAAGCTCACGATGCCGATGGAGGGCGCGAACATGAAGAGCCACAGCACGCCCGCCACCGCGGGCGCCACCGCGTACGGCCAGATCAGCAGTGTGCGATAGACGCCCGAGCCCCGGATGATCCGGTCCGCGAACACGGCCAGCGTGAGGGCCAGCGACAGCCCCATCACCGCGACGATCACCGAGAAGATCGCGGTGATCTTGAAGGATGCGAGATAGCCTTCGTCCGCGAAGAGCCGGCGGAAATTGTCGAGGCCGACCCACTCGACGGATGTGCCGAACGCGTCCTGTTGCTGCAGCGACTGCACCAGGGCCTGGGCGGCCGGCCAGAAGAAGAAGACGATGATCACCGTCAGCTGCGGCGCCAGCAACAGCCAGGGCAGGAGCACCGAACGGAAGCGGACGCGCTTTTCCATTGCGCGCGGATGCTAGTCGCTTTTCTGCGCCGGGGCGTGCCGCATCGCAAGCCGGTGCGGCCGTGGAACAGGAAGGAAACGGCGTCCGACGGGCGGTTCACCCGTGCGGACGCCGTCGCAGGACCGATCAGCCCTTGTTCGCCTTCTCGAAGCGCTCGAGCTGCTCGTTGCCGCGCTTCACGGCGGTGTCCAGCGCTTCCTTGGCCGTCTTCTGGCCGGCCCAGACCAGTTCCAGCTCCTCGTCGACGATGGCCCGGATCTGGTTGAAGTTGCCCAGCCGCACGCCGCGCGATTTGTCGGTCGTCTTGCGGATCATCTGGTTGACGGCCGTGTCGGTGCCCGGGTTCTGCTTGTAGAAGCCGGATTTCTCCGTCAGCTCGTAGGCCGCCAGTGTCACCGGCAGGTAGCCGGTGCTCATGTGGCTCTTCGACTGGATCTCGGCGTTCGTCAGGTAGTTGAAGAACGCGGCCACGCCCTTGTACTCGGCCGGCTTCTTGCCCGACATGACCCACAGCGAAGCTCCGCCGATGACGGTGTTCTGCGGGGTGCCCGGCACGTCCGGGTAATAGGGCAGCGTCGCGATGCCGAAGTCGAACTTGGCGTTCTTCTTGATGCTTGCGTAGCTGGACGACGATGCCGTCGCCATCGCGCACTCGCCCGAGTAGAAGGCGGCATCGGCCTTGTTGCCGCGGCCGCGATAGTGGAACAGGCCCTGCTTGGCCATGTTCGCCAGGTTCTCGATGTGCCGGACGTGCAGCGGCGAGTTGAAGGTCAGGCGGGCATCCAGTCCGCCGAAGCCGTTGTTCTGCGTGGCGAAGAGCGTGTTGTGCCACGTCGAGAAGCTTTCGAGCTGGGTCCAGCCCTGCCAGCTCGTGGTGAACGGGCACGCGACGCCCGAGGCCTTGAGCTTGGCGGCGGCGAGCGCCAGCTCGGGCCAGGTCTGCGGCGGCCGGCTCGGGTCGAGGCCCGCCTTGCGGAACAGGTCCTTGTTGAAGTTGAGCACCGTCGTCGAACTGTTCAGGGGAAAACTGAGCATCTGGCCGCTCGGCGCCGTGTAGTAGCCGACGACGGCGGAGATGTAGCCCTTTGGATCGAACTTGTAGCCGTTGTCGGCCATGATCTTCCCGACCGGAACGATGGCGCCCTTGGCGGACATCATCGTGGCGGTGCCGACCTCGTACACCTGCAGGATGTGCGGCGCGTTGCCGGCGCGGAACGCGGCGATCGACGCGGTCATCGACTCGTCGTAGGTGCCCTTGTACGTCGGCACCACCTTGAACTCCTTCTGGCTGGCATTGAAGCCGTTCGCGAGATCGACCACCCAGTCGTTCAGGCCACCCGTCATCGAGTGCCACCACTGGATCTCGGTCTGCGCCTGCGCGGGCGAGGAAAGGCCGATGGCCAGCGTGGTGGCCAGCGCGGCGGAAATCAGGGTCCTGCGGAGCATCGTGTCCTCCCGGGGTGAACTTCGATTGTCGTTCTTGGCGATGACCAGCCTGTTACGATAACCGCGCCGTGGTCGCCGTGCAAAAGATGGCCCGTTCCGTGTCTTCCCCCGTTGCCGTTCCCGGCCGCCTCGCGCTCTATGCGAGCCTGTTGCGGCTCGACAAGCCGGTCGGCACGCTGCTGCTGCTGTGGCCCACGCTCACGGCCCTGTGGATCGCCTCGGCGGGCCGTCCCGGGGCCGCGCTGATCGCCGTCTTCGTCATCGGCACCTTCCTCATGCGGTCGGCGGGCTGCGCAATCAACGATGCGGTCGACTTCCGCTATGACGCGCAGGTGAAGCGCACGGCCCAGCGCGTGGTCGCGCGAGGCCTGGTCAGTCCGCGCGAGGCCGTGGCGGTGGCCACGCTGCTGGCAGGGCTGTCCGCGCTGCTGCTGCTCTTCCTCAACGACGCCGCGATGCGGCTGGCGGTCGCCGCCGTNGCGATCGCCGCCACGTACCCGCTGTTCAAGCGTTTCTTCCCGGTGCCGCAGCTCTATCTCGGNGTCGCGTTCTCGTTCGGCATTCCGATGGCGTTCGCGGCCATCCAGGGGCATGTGCCGGCGATCGGGTGGTGGCTGTTCCTCGCGAACAACTTCTGGGTGGTGGCGTACGACACCGAGTACGCGATGGTCGATCGCGACGACGACCTGAGGATCGGCATCAAGTCGTCCGCGATCTTCTTCGGCCGCGCGGACGTCGCCGTGGTGATGGCGTGCTACGGCGCCTACCTGTCGTTGCTCATCCTTCTCGGCCACTCGATCGGCGCGGGCTGGCCGTTCTACCTGGGCTGCGGCCTTGCGTTCGGGTTCGCCCTCTATCACTACGTGTTGATCCGGGCCCGCACGCGGGACGGATGCTTCCAGGCGTTTCGCCACAACAACTGGGTCGGCTTCGTCGTGTTCGCGGGCACCGTGGCGGACTATGCGCTTCGCTGACAGGCAGGCCGACATGAACGCCATCCATCGCTGCTCCGCACCCGGCCTCCTTGCACTTTCGCTCGCTGCAACCGCCGTGCACGGCGCTGCCGCCGCGCACCGGGGCCCTAGCGGTCGAGTTCGTCGCCGAGTTCCTTCGCGCGGGCGTCCGCGGCGCGCAGCGCCTTGACGATGGCGCTCTTCACGTCGTCTGCATCGAGGCTCGCGAGCGCCGCGGCGGTCGTGCCGCCCTTTGAAGTGACGCGTTCGCGCAGCACCGACACCGGCTCCGGCGAGGCCGCCGCCAGTTGCGCCGCGCCGGCGAATGTCTGCACCGCAAGGGCCCGCGCCTGCGCCTCGTCCAGCCCCATGTCGAGCGCGGCCCGCTGCATCGCCTCGATGAAGTAGAAGACGTAGGCGGGGCCGCTGCCCGAGATCGCGGTGACCGGGTCGAGGCGCGACTCGTCGTCGAACCATACGACCTGCCCGACCGCAGCGAGAATCTGGCCCGCAAGGGCACGCTGCTCTTCGCTGACGCCAGCCAGCGCGGCCGCCCCGGTGATGCCCGCGCCGATCAGTGCCGGCGTGTTCGGCATCGTTCGCACGATGACTTCCGAGCCGAGCCAGCGCGCCAGCGTGCTGGCTCGCACGCCGGCCGCGATCGACAGCACGAGCGGTCGCGCGAGGAACGGCCGGATGGCGTCGACCGCGTCGCGCATCTGCTGCGGCTTGACGGCCAGCACGACGGCCGCGCACTCTCCGAGCCAGTCGCCTGCCGCGTCGTGCGCAGTCACCCCGTGCTGATCCTCGAGTTGCTTGCGGCGCACCGCATCGATCTCCAGGACGGAGATCGAGTGGGTGAGACCAGCGCGCTTCATGCCGCCGATGAGCGCCGCAGCCATGTTGCCGCCGCCGATGAACGCGATCTTCATTGTGTCGTTCGTTCCCGTTCGCCGAAGATGGCCGTGCCGATCCTGACCATGGTCGTCCCCTCGAGCACGGCAGGCTCGAGATCGGCCGACATGCCCATCGAAAGGGTGTCGATGTCGAAGCCGGCCGCGCGCAGGCGATCGAACAGGGCCCGCATCGCCGCCAGCGGTGCTCGCTGGAGCGCCGCATCGGCTTCGGGCTCCGGGATCGCCATCAGGCCCCGCAGCTTCAGCCGCGGCAACTGGCCGACGGCCCGCGCCAGCGACTCCACATCGCCTGGTGCAACGCCGCTCTTCGACCCTTCGCCGCTGATGTTCACCTGAAGCAGCACGTTCAACGGCGTCAGGTCCGGCGGCCGCTGCTCGGACAGGCGCTGCGCGACCTTCAACCGGTCGACCGACTGAACCCAGTCGAACTGCTCCGCGACGGCGCGCGTCTTGTTGCTCTGGAGCGGCCCGATGAAGTGCCACTCCAGTTCGCCGCGCTGCGGCCGCAGGGTTTCGATCTTGTCGATCGCTTCCTGGACGTAGTTCTCGCCGAACGCAACCTGTCCGGCCGCATGAACCGCGGTCACCGCGTCGACCGGGAAAGTCTTGCTCACCGCGACCAGGGAAACGCTCGTCGGATCGCGTCCGGCCGCCCGCGCTGCCGAAGCGATGCGGCCCAGGACNGCCTGCAACCGTGCCTGCACNCTATCTACGGAATTCCACATGATCGTCAGCAAAGACGGCTAGACACTTGTCTTTTCTAGCTTTTTTGCGGGATCGGCCGGGCAGGCGCCCGCGTTACTCTTGGTCATCCCGTCACTCGGCGAAGGGGAATCGGTCCTCTTCGAGACGCCTCATCGGCCACCCGCATGGACATCTCAGAACTGCTCGCATTCTCCGTCAAAAACAAGGCGTCCGACCTGCACCTGTCGGCCGGCCTCCCGCCGATGATTCGCGTCCACGGCGATGTCCGCCGGATCAACCTGCCGCCCCTGGAACACAAGGACGTGCACGGGATGATCTACGACATCATGAACGACTCGCAGCGCAAGCACTACGACGAGAACCTCGAGGTCGACTTCTCGTTCGATCTTCCGGGCCTGGCCCGCTTCCGCGTCAACGCCTTCAACCAGGACCGCGGAGCGGCCGCCGTCCTGCGGACGATTCCATCGAGGGTGCTGTCGCTGGAGGAATTGCAGTGCCCGCGCCAGTTCGCCGACTTCTCGTCGAAGCCGCGGGGCCTGGTGCTGGTGACGGGCCCGACCGGTTCCGGCAAGTCGACGACGCTTGCCGCGATGGTCGACCACGTGAACAACAACCTGTACGGGCACGTGCTGACGATCGAGGACCCGATCGAGTTCGTGCACGAGAGCCGCAAGTGCGTGATCAACCAGCGCGAGGTCGGTCCCCACACGCTGAGCTTCGCCAATGCGCTGCGCTCGGCGCTGCGCGAGGACCCCGACGTGATCCTGGTCGGGGAACTGCGCGACCTGGAAACGATCCGCCTCGCAATGACCGCCGCGGAAACCGGCCACCTTGTCTTCGGCACGTTGCACACCTCGTCGGCCGCGAAGACCATCGACCGGATCGTCGACGTCTTCCCGGCGGCGGAAAAGGAGATGGTGCGGGCGATGCTGTCGGAGTCGGTCGTCGCGGTGATCTCGCAGACGCTCATGAAGCTCAAGGACGGCAGCGGGCGCGTGGCCGCGCACGAGATCATGGTCGGCACTCCGGCCATCCGGAACCTGATCCGCGAGAACAAGGTCGCGCAGATGTACTCGATGATCCAGACGGGAAGCCAGTTCGGCATGCAGACGCTCGACCAGATCCTGCTCGACCTCGTCCGACGCAACGTCGTGGCGCTCGGCGAAGCAAGGCAATACGCCAAGTCGCCCGACGCATTCGTCGGATAACCCGGGAGCGAGAGCAGACCATGGAAAGAGACCAGGCCACACGATTCGTACACGACCTGCTTCGCCTGCTGGTCAGCAAGAAGGGCTCGGACCTGTTCCTCACGTCCGAGTTTCCGCCGGCCTTCAAGATCGACGGCCGCGTCCTTCCGGTGTCGAACCAGCCGCTGACGGCGCAGCACACGGCCGAACTCGTGCGCTCGATCATGAACGACCGCCAGGCGGCGGAGTTCGAGAAGTCGAAGGAGTGCAACTTCGCCATCAGCCCCACCGGCATCGGCCGGTTCCGGGTGTCGGCGTTCGTGCAGCAGGGCAAGGTCGGCATCGTTTTCCGGACGATCGCGGACCACATCCCGACTACGGAGGAGCTGAACCTGCCGGCGGTGTTGAACGAGCTGGCGATGTCCAAGCGCGGCATCGTCATCGTCGTCGGCGCGACCGGCTCCGGCAAGTCGACCACGCTCGCTGCGATGGTCGGCTACCGCAACGAGAACAGCCACGGGCACATCATCACGATCGAAGACCCGATCGAGTATGTGCACCCGCACAAGAACTGCATCATCACCCAGCGCGAGGTCGGGGTCGACTGCGAGAGCTGGCAGGTCGCGCTGAAGAACACCCTGCGCCAGGCGCCCGACGTGATCCTGATCGGCGAAGTTCGCGAGCGCGAGACGATGGAGCACGCGATCGCGTTCGCCGAAACCGGCCACCTGGTGATGTGCACGCTGCACGCGAACTCCACCAACCAGGCGCTCGACCGCATCATCAACTTCTTCCCGGAAGACCGTCGCCAGCAGCTGCTGATGGACCTGTCGCTGAACCTGAAGGCGACGATTTCGCAGCGCCTGCTGCCGTTCAAGGACCGCAAGGGCCGCATACCGGCGATTGAACTGCTGATCAACAGTCCGCTGATCGCCGACCTGATCTTCAAGGGGGAGGTGCAGGAGATCAAGGAAGTGATGAAGCGCTCGCGCGAGCAGGGCATGGTCACGTTCGACCAGTCGCTGTTCGACCTGCACGAGCACGAGCAGATCTCCTACGAAGACGCGCTGCGCAACGCCGACTCCGTCAACGACCTGCGCCTGCAGATCAAGCTGAACTCGAAATTGGGCGGCGGCATCGCGGGCATCCACAAGGGCATCGAGCATCTGGGGCTTGCCGGCTAGGCCGGCAAGCCCCAGATGCTCTCCAAACACGGGCGTTGCCCGTGTTTGTGAGCCCATTCGGCTTTCCCACTCCCCCATCCCCTCGCCCAAGGGCGAGGGGTGGTGGTCAGGAAATCGGGCGGCTCGTGCCGCCCGATTTCGTTTCGACGAGGATCCAAAGCGGTGTTGCNAAATCGACGCGGACGCGTCGCTCGCGGAAGGCGGGGATCGGCGGG
>Ga0031656_10000508_pt1 | contig 13510 bp, 6 predicted proteins | sample FrelakmetDIP11DI_FD_55080 | JGI IMG/M metagenome (GOLD analysis project Ga0031656, IMG submission 55080) | Freshwater lake sediment microbial communities from the University of Notre Dame, USA, for methane emissions studies - DIP11 DI | ecosystem: Environmental > Aquatic > Freshwater > Lake >... | reverse complement strand
TTCCTCGCCGCCAACGTGCTCGACCGCTCGACCGGCCAGCCGATCTTCGCGCCGACCTTCGTCAAGTCGATCGACGGCGTCCGCGTCGGCTTCATCGGCGTCGTCACGCGTTCCACGCCGGGCATCGTGGTGCCCAGCGGCGTCGCCGGCGTCCGCTTCGTCGCCGAGGCCCGTGTCCTCAACGAGCAGGCGAAGGCGCTGCAGGCCGAAGGCGTGCAGGCGATCGTGGCCGTCGTCCACGAAGGCGGCGAAGCCGATGGCGGCATCAACGACTGCACCAACCCGCGCGGCGCCATCTTCGAGATCGAGCGCGAGCTCGACGCCGCGATCGATGCCGTGCTGTCCGCGCACACGCACCAGGGCTACAGCTGCAACATCGACGGCCGGCCCGTCATCCAGGGCGCGTCGTTCGGTCGGCTGGTCTCGGTGGTCGACATCGCCGTCGACCGCACGACGGGCGATGTGGTGCGGTCGCAGACCCGTGCGCGCAACGTTCCGGTGGTGAACGGGGCCGAAGTCGATCCGAGGATCGCCGCGGACTTCCCGCCCCTGCCCGCGGACCCGACGGTCGCCGCCATCGTCGCGGCCTACCGCGATGCCGCGGCGCCGCTGGCGAATCGGCCGGTCGGCCGGATCTCCGCGCCATTCGAGCGTCGCCCGGGCGCAGGCGGCGACCATGCGCTCGGACGGCTGATCGCCGACGCGCAGCTGGCCGCCACGCGCGGCAACGCCGCCGAAGTCGCGTTCACGAACCCGGGCGGTGTCCGCGCGTCGCTGCACGCGAGCGGAAGCGACGGCACGGTGACGTACGCCGATGCCTACGCGACGCAGCCCTTCGGCAACAGCCTGGTGACGATGACGCTCACCGGCGCGCAGCTGAAGATGCTGCTCGAGCAGCAGTGGAGCGTGGCCCAGCCAGAGCGCGTGCGGATCCTCCAGCCGTCGGTGGGCTTCACCTACCAGTGGGACAGCCGCCGCCCTCACGGCAGCCGTGTCGAGGGCATGCGCCTCAACGGCCGGGCGGTCGACCCCACGGAAGACGTGCGCGTGACCATCAACAGCTTCCTCGCCGCCGGCGGCGACAGTTTCCGCGTGCTGCGCGAAGGCCGGGACCGTGTCGGCGGGCCGCTCGACATCGATGCGTTCACCGAATTCCTCAAGGCCGAGTCGGCGCTTCGACCGCTCTTGCCGAAGTCACCCGCGCGGATTCGCCGCACCGGCTGACGCCGGCTCTCGGCTCTGCGAAGTGCGATAATCCTGCCCCCTTCCCCGCAGGAACTTCGCATGCGCCGCACTCGTGCCGGTACCCGCGCCCGCCAGTCAGCCGACGCCTCCACGCTCGTCAAGATGGCCCGCCGGCTCTCCGAGTCCGGCAGCCGCATCGAGGACCAGCTCTGGCAGCGTCGCCTGATCGAGCTGATCAACGAACGACTCGCCCGCCGCAACGACGACACGATCGAATCGGCGCTGGACGAACTGGCGAGTTCCAGCCAGCGCGCGTACGACGACCTGGCCGACATGGCGGAGAGCTGCGCCGAATCGACGCTCGTCGAGATCGACGCCCGCGCGCACGACGTCCTGCTGCTCACGCTGCCGCTGCTCGCGTGGTCGCGCTATCGCCTGCCTGCGACCACGCTGTCCGCGGGCGTGGTCGAGAACCTCACCGCGCAGCTGTCCGGCCACCTCCTCGCGCGGGACACCCGGGTCGCCATCGCCGACCATCTGTATTCGATCGACCAGTTGCCTGAGGCGTTCTCCGACGTGCGCCGGCTCACCGAACAACTCGGTGACGCGGCCGTCGAGCGCGTTGCGCTGCACGTCGATCCGAAGAAGCTGCGCGAGCCGATCGCGATGCTGGCCGACACGCGCTACGTCCTGGCGGCCGTGGCGACACCGGCCGGCGGTCCCCTCTTCCACTGGCAGCAACTCGGCGTCGATCCGGACGCGAAGATCGAGGCGCTCGCCGCATTCCGTGAACAGGTCACCAACGTCCTGCAGCCGGTGATGACCGGCTGCCGCTTCCGCGTGCTTTCGCCCAATGCGTTCCACGCGGCGCTGCGCTTCGCCGACCGCGAGCTGCGCGAGTTCTCGCTCGAGGCGGCCGTCGCCTACCTCAAGCTCTCCTACGACTTCTCGCCCGGCAGCCTGTCCGCGGCCTACGGCATCTTCGGCGACCCGAACGGCCAGTCCGGGGCGGAAGTGCGCGTCGGCCTCGCAAAGTCGACCGACGAGGATGAAGTCGTCGAAGGCGTGGTCTGGCCCCTGCTCGGCGACGACGAGGAACCGACCATGGAAGAAGTCGAGAAGGCGCTGCGGGCGGTCGGCGTGGTCAAGTCGGTCGCGCATTCGCACCGCTTCCCGCTGGAGTTCTGCGACGACTGCGGGGCCCCGCTCTTTCCCACCGCGGCGGGCCACGTCGTGCACGCGGAACCGCCGGAAGAAGCCGAGGACCGGCCGGCGACTCCGCTGCACTGAGGGCGGATCAGCCGCGCGCGGGCGCCGCGCGGCCGCGCGTCAAAGCAGCCACTCGATCGGCAGGATCGACATCGCATCGACGCCAAGCCGCCGCAATGCGGTCGTACCCGGCTCGGTGGTGTGCCGCCTGTCTCCCGCCGCGCTCCGCTCGATCCACTCGAGGCTGGTGCCATCCGATGCCAGCCGCACTTCCCAGGCGACCTGCGGAATCGTGGAATCGAATGATGACGCAAGCGATCGGGCCAGCGACGGACTGTCGATCAGCAGGCCCATCTCGGTGTTCAGGCGCGCGGATCGCGGGTCGAAGTTGAACGAACCGACGAACACACGCGCGCCGTCGACGGCGAACGTCTTCGCGTGCAACCCCGACGACGAACTGGACCCGTAGCCCATCTTGTCGTCGCGCGACTCCTGCGCCGCGTTCGGCTTCAGTTCGAAGAGCTGGACGCCGGCCTTCAGCAGGTCGCGGCGGCGCTTCGCGTAGCCGGCGTGGACAGCCGCAACGTCGGAGGCCGCCAGCGAGTTGGTGAGGATGCGCACCTTGACGCCACGGCCCGCCAGGGCGACCAGGGCCGCGGTTCCGCCATCGCCCGGCACGAAGTACGGGGAGATGAGGTCGAGCGAGCGCTCCGGCGCGCCGAGCATCCGCACGAGCTCCGGAAACAGCAGGAGATCGATGCGACCTTCGGTGTCCAGTGTCTTGGCCGGATCGTCGTGCACGAGCCGGGCCGCCGCCCACTCGAAGGCCAGCCGCCGCGCGAGGAGGTCGCGCACGAAAGGCGTTGCGCGAACGGCCTCGATGTACTCGACCGACTCCTTGTCCGCACGCGTCGCGCTGAACAGGGCAGCCAGTCGCGCTGCAGCGTCCGCGCCGGCCGGCGCAACGAAGGCCGCGGCAGGGTAAGCGGACGCGCTGTTCCAGTAGAGGTCGAACTGCTTCGACACTTCCGGCACGGCCGGCCCCACCGCAACGACGTCGAGGTCAGCGAAGACCACTCCACTTCCCGCCCCGAAGTACTCATCGCCGATGTTGCGGCCCCCGACCACGGTGACCTGGTTGTCGACCGTGAAGGACTTGTTGTGCATGCGGCGGTTGAGGCGCGCGAAGTCGGTGAGATAGCCCGCCAGCCGCGAACCACGCTGCACGAACGGGTTGTACAGCCGCACCTCGATGTTCCGATGGGCGTCGAGCGCCGCGATGGTCGGATCGAGGCCGACGGTGTTGTTGTCGTCCAGCAGCAGGCGCACGCGCACCCCGCGCTCGGCGGCCTGCCACAGCGCCTCGAACATCAGGACGCCGACGGCATCGCCGTGCCAGATGTAGTACTGCGCGTCGATCGACTTCTCTGCCGATGCCGCGAGGAGCACACGGGCGGCGAACGCGTCGCGCGGGTTCAGCAGCGGGTGGACGCCGGTCTGGCCGGGGTGCGCCACCACGTCGGCCTGCACCGCCCGTCCGAGCCGCGTGTCCGCCGTGTCTTCCAGCGCCTGCGTGGTCGCGCGACCGTCGAGCGACGGCAGGGCCGTCGCGCAGCCGCCCAGCAAGGCCGCGAGCACGGCGAGCCATGCCGGGAGAAAGGCTTGTCGAACGAGGAACACGCCGGCCTCCGATCACTCAGATCACTCAGATCACGCAGGAGCCCGACGATCGCTCGGCGCCTGACCCTCGGAATGCTACGTCCTCGCCGCCGTGCCCACGTCCGCCGGTCAGCCGCCGGAGCGTGTCAGTGCACGATCCGCTCGAAGGTGAACTCGCCTTTCCTGAAGTCGACCGGGATCACGTCCTTCGGGCCGAACCGGCCTTCGAGCACCAGCCGCGCGACCGGGTTCTCGATCTGCTGCTGGATCGCGCGCTTCAGCGGCCGCGCGCCGTAGAGCGGATCGAAGCCGACCTTCGCCACCTCGGCGAGCGCCGCGTCGCTGACGTCGAGCTTCATGTCCTGCGCTGCCAGCCGCTGCTCGAGGCGCTTCAGCTGGATCTTCGCGATCGCCCGGATCTGCGAGTTGTCGAGCGCGTGGAACACGACGATCTCGTCGATCCGGTTGATGAACTCCGGCCGGAAGTGCTTGCGCACCTCGCCCATCACCGTGTCCTTGATCACGTCCGGTTCCTCGCCCGCCAGCCGCTGGATCTCGTGCGAGCCGAGGTTCGACGTCATCACGATCACCGTGTTCTTGAAGTCCACCGTGCGGCCGTGCCCGTCGGTCATGCGGCCGTCGTCGAGCACCTGGAGCAGGACGTTGAACACGTCAGGGTGCGCCTTCTCGACCTCGTCGAACAGGATCACCGCGTACGGCTTGCGGCGCACCGCCTCGGTCAGGTAGCCGCCTTCGTCGTAGCCGACGTAGCCCGGCGGCGCGCCGATCAGCCGCGCGACCGAGTGCTTCTCCATGAACTCGCTCATGTCGATGCGGATCAGCGCTTCCTCGGCGTCGAACATGAACTCGGCGAGCGCCTTGGTCAGTTCGGTCTTGCCGACCCCGGTCGGACCGAGGAACAGGAACGAGCCATACGGGCGATTCGGGTCCGACAGGCCCGCACGCGAGCGGCGGATGGCATCCGAGACGAGCCGCACCGCCTCGTCCTGGCCGACCACGCGCTTGTGCAGGAACCCTTCCATCTTCAGAAGCTTTTCGCGCTCGCCCTGCATCATCTTGCTGACCGGGATGCCGGTGGCGCGCGAGACCACTTCGGCGATTTCCTCTGCGCCGACCTGGGTTCGCAGCAGCTTCGGCCTGCCCTTCGGCGCTTCCGCCGTCTCGGCCTGCTTCATCTGCGCTTCCAGCTGCGGCAGCTTGCCGTACTGGATCTCGGCGAGCTTGTCGTACTGGCCCTTGCGCTTGAGATCCTCCATCTGCACGCGCAGCTTCTCGATCTCTTCCTTGATGTGCTGCGTGCCCTGCACGGCCGCCTTTTCACCCTTCCACACTTCGTCGAGGTCGGCGTACTCGCGCCCCAGGCGCGCGATCTCGGCCTCGATCAGCTCGAGCCGCTTGATCGACGCCTCGTCCTTCTCCTTCTTGACCGCCTCGCGCTCGATCTTGAGCTGGATGATGCGGCGGTCGAGCTTGTCCATCGACTCCGGCTTGGAGTCGATCTCCATCTTGATGCGCGCGGCCGCCTCGTCGATCAGGTCGATCGCCTTGTCGGGCAGGAAGCGGTCGGTGATGTAGCGATGCGAAAGCTCGGCGGCGGCGACGATGGCCGGGTCGGTGATCTCGACGCCGTGGTGCAGCTCGTAGCGTTCCTGCAGCCCGCGCAGGATCGCGATGGTCGCCTCCACGCTCGGCTCGTCGACCAGCACCTTCTGGAAACGGCGCTCGAGCGCGGCGTCCTTCTCGATGTACTTGCGGTATTCGTCGAGGGTGGTGGCGCCGATGCAGTGCAGCTCGCCGCGCGCCAGCGCGGGCTTCAGCATGTTGCCGGCGTCGATGGCGCCTTCGGCCTTGCCGGCGCCGACCATCGTGTGCATCTCGTCGATGAAGAGAATGATCTTCCCGGCCTCGGCCGACACCTCCTTCAGCACCGCCTTCAGGCGCTCCTCGAACTCGCCGCGGTACTTGGCGCCCGCCAGCAGCCCCGCCATGTCGAGCACGAGGACACGCTTGCCCTTCAGCGTCTCGGGCACCTCGGCGTTGACGATGCGCTGCGCGAGGCCCTCGACGATGGCGGTCTTGCCCACGCCCGGTTCGCCGATCAGCACCGGGTTGTTCTTCGTGCGCCGCTGCAGGATCTGGATCGCGCGGCGGATCTCGTCGTCGCGGCCGATCACCGGGTCGAGCTTGCCCTGCTCGGCGCGCTCGGTCAGGTCGATCGTGTACTTGTTGAGCGCCTCGCGCTGGCTTTCGGCCTCGGCCGAGTCCACGCTCTGGCCGCCGCGCACGGCATCGACGGCGGCCTGCAGCGCCTTCTTCGACAGGCCGTGATCGCGCGCGAGCTGGCCGGCGATGCCCTTGTCGTCNGCCACCGCCAGCAGGAACATCTCGCTGGCGATGTAGCTGTCGCCCCGCTTCTGCGCTTCCTTGTCGGTGGCGTTCAGGACGGCCGTGAGATCGCGGCCGATCTGCACCTGGCCATCGCCGCCCTTCACCTGGGGCTGGCGCTTGACGGCGCCGTCCAGTGCGCCGGCGAGCGCCGCCACGTTGACTCCGGCGCGCTGCAGCAGCGACTTCGTCCCGGCGTCGTCCTGCCGGAGCATCGCGAGCAGCACGTGCACGGGCTCGATGTACTGGTTGTCGTGGCCGACGGCGATGGACTGCGCGTCCTGAAGCGCTTCCTGGAACTTGGTCGTGAGCTTGTCGAGTCGCATGGATGGTGTGCGCAATGGCCCTTTGGTTAGCGGGTACTTTGGGCCGGGGCTTGGCCTTTCAAGCCGACGAAGAGGCGCTCGGCCCCCTGCTAGCATCGACGCCCTGCCGCCACGGTGTGTTTCCCGCATTGCCGGCCCGCCCCGTACCGCATCGTGCTCCGCCGCTTCCTAGCCGCCGTCGCCATCCTCCTGCTTGTCTGGCCGCTCCACGCGGCGGCGCAGGACGCCAGCCCGGTCGCGGCAGCAGCGCCCGGCCTGCCGAGTGCGCTGGCCGGCGTCGTGGACGCCGCCCTGGTCCGCTTCACGCTCGGCCCGGACGCGGACGAGGCGGACGAGGAGCGCGAACTGCGGCGCGCCGAGCGCGCGGTGCGCGAGGCGCTCGCCACCGAGGGTTACTTCGATCCGAAGCTGCGCTTCGAGCCCGCCGGAGCCGGTGCCACCCGCTACCGGCTGATCGTCGACCTCGGACCGCTGACCCGCGTCGATTCCGTGAACCTGAAGTTCACCGGCGCGCTCGCGGAGCCGCGCTTCGCGCAACGCGCCGAGGAACTGCGCGCCGCCTGGCCACTGGGGCCCGGCAGCCCGTTTCGCTCGGCCGAGTGGGAGCGGGCCAAGATGCGCCTGCTCGCGTCGACCGAGGAGCGCCACTTCGCCGGCGCGCTCCTCGTCGGCTCCGGCGCGCGCGTCGATGTCGAGAGCGCGACCGCGACGCTGGAAGTCGAAATCGACAGCGGGCCGGCCTACACCGTCGGCGGGTTGCAGGTCGAGGGACTGAGCCGCTTCGACGCTACGCTCGTGGAGCGCTTCAACCCGTTCACGCCGGGCGCGCCCTACGATCGCGCCTTGCTCGTCGAGTTCCAGCAGGCGCTGACCGACACTCCCTTCTTCTCCAACGCGGTCGTCACTCTGCCGCCGACGCCGGAGCAGCCGGACGAGGTGCCGCTGAAGGTCGTCGTCCGCGAATCGCGTCTCAGGCGGATCAGCATCGGCGTCGGCTACGAGACCAACACCGGCCCCCACGTCGAGGTCGCCTATCGCCAGAACATTCTGTTCGACCGTCCGCTGGTGCTGCTGACCGGCGCGCGCCTCGACCAGACCGGCGGGTTCGGCTACGCCGACGTCCTGTTGCCGCCGCGGCCGAACCGGATCCAGGACAGCGTCGGCGTGCTGGTCGAGGACTCCGACGTCGAGGACCTGCGAGTGCGACGCTGGGGCCTGGGCGCCGCGAGGGCGCGAACCGTGGGCCCGCGGATCGGCAACAACCTCGTGACCCGGTGGTCGGTCAACTTCGAGCACGAGAACCGCCGCACGCCGGTCACCGACTGGCAGCGTCTGAGCGTCCTGTCCACGACGTACAGCTGGGTGCGGCGCGACGTGGACAATCTGGTCGGCCCGCGCCGAGGCAACATCCTGCGGCTCGAAGGCACCGTGGGCGCGAGCGGCACGCAGCTCGACGACGCCTTCCTGCGCGGCTACGGCCGCATCCAGCAGTTCTTCCCGGTCGGCGCACGGGACGTCTTCATCGCGCGCGCCGACCTCGGCTACGTGCAGGCGGACAGCATCGCGGCCGTGCCTTCGAAGTACCTGTTCCGCACCGGCGGCACGACGACCGTCCGCGGCTACAGCTTCGAAAGCATCGGCGTCAAGCAGGGCACCGCCACGATCGGCGGCCGCACGCTCGCCGTGGCGTCGGCCGAGTACGTCAAGTGGACCGACCGCTTCGATGGCAACCTGGGCGTGGCGGCGTTCGTCGACGTCGGCGATGCCGCCGATAAATGGAGCGCGCTCGATCCGGCGGTCGGGGTCGGCCTTGGGGTGCGCTATCGCACGCCGGCCGGACCGCTCGCGGTCGACGTCGCGTACGGCGAGCGCGAGCAGCAGGTGCGGGTGCACTTCTCGATCGCGATCGCGTTCTAGCGTCATGGCCGACACCCCGCCTCCGTCCGCCGCCCGGCCGCCTGCGACACCGCATCGTCGTCCGCCGTGGCTGACTTCGATCGCCGTCGTTCTGGTGCCTGCCGCGGCCGTGGTCGCGGCCATCGGACTTCTGGCGGTGTGGCTGGGCACCACGGCCCCTGGCCTGCGCGCACTCCTGTGGGCGGGGACCTGGGCCGTGCCCTCGTTGCACGCGACCGGTGTGCGTGGATCGCTCCACGACGGCTTCACGTTCGAGCGGATCGTGGTCGACGAACCGGGGTTCGCGCTGGAGGCGACGGACGTCGTCGTGAATCCCGCGCAACTCAGCGTGCAGAACCGGTTGATCGACCTCGCGCAGGTTTCGGCCGGGTCGGCGANCGTCGCCTGGGCGNCNAGCGAAACGAAGTCCTCACCCGAGGCACCGGCATCGCTTGCGCTGCCGCTGTCCCTGCGCGTACGCCTGCGCGACNTGACGATCGGCGAACTGCGACTGGGCGAACGCGGGCAGGAGCCGCACGTGGTCAAAGACGTCCGGCTGCGCGGACAAGCCGACGAGCACGCGATCCGGATCGAACACGCCAGTGCCCGGTACGGACCGTCGGACGCGGTGCTCGGCGGCACGCTGGGCGCCGCCCGTCCGTTCCCGCTCTCGGTGCACGCGGAACTGCGATCGATCGTTCTCGACAAGCCCGTGCGGGCGGTGCTGGACGCCAGCGGCTCGCTGCTGGACATGGCACTCGTCGCTCGCAGCGACAACGACGCGGGCCGACTCGATGCGCAGGCGCGCATCACGCCGTTCTCGCCCGTGCCGCTCGCCGCGCTGTCGCTGACGATCGCGGACTTCGAACCGGACAAGTGGCTGTCCGACGTCCCTTCGATGCGGTTGGCAGGCACGGCGGATTTGCAGCCGCAAACCGGCGCCGACTTCACCTTGGCCGGCCCCTTCCAGTTGACGAACGCCTTGCCCGGACCCGTCGACCGCCGGCGCCTGCCAGTGCAGTCGGTGCGGGGCGGGCTGCGCTGGTCTGCCGCGGCGCTCGACCTCACGCTCGAACGGATCGAAGGCGCGGGCGGCAGCGCGCGGGCGAGCGTCGTTCGCTCCGCGGACGGTGCGCTCGCAGGCCAGGTGACGTTCACGGGCATCGACGCGTCGCGCGTCCACACGGCCGCCACGGCTACACAGGCATCGGGCCAGATCGACTTCGAGTCCGGGCAGGGCCGGCAGCGCTTCACCGGCCGCGCGACCAACGCGCGCGGCCTTCCGATCGACCTCGACTTCGCCGTCGCCGTGGCCGGCGATGTCGTCGACATCGAACGGGCAATTGCGCGTCTCGGCGAAGGCCGCGCCGACCTCAGCGGTCGCATCCAGCTCGGCCAGGCGACGGCCGCGCAGCTGCGCGGCGACTTTCGCGCGCTCGACCTGTCGAAGTTCGTGGCCGGCTTCGACACGCGTCTCAATGGCCGGCTGAACGTCGACGGCACGCTGCGGCCCGTGCGGCGCGGACGCGCCGAAATCGCGCTGAGCGACAGCCGGTTGTATGGACGCCCGGTCGAGGGCCGCGCGGACCTGCAATTGAACGGCGACCGGCTCGATGTCGACACCGAGCTCGTGTCCGGCGACGCGCGGCTGCGCGCGCGCGGCGGCATCGGCGGCGGCAGCGAGCTGTCGTTCGACATCGAAGTGCCGCGCCTCGGTGACCTCGCCGCGTCGCTCGGCGGCAGCATCTCGGCGCAGGGCAAGCTGGGCGGCACGGTGCAGTCGCCATGGATAGAGGCCACGGCCACAGGCGCGGCACTGTTGCTGCCTGGCCAGCACAAGATCGGAAAGTTCGATGCCGCGCTGCGCGGCGGCCTGGCCGCGGACGCGCCGCTCGCCGTCGAGTTGACGCTGAGCGGGCACAAGGCGCCGGGCCGGCCGGAACTCTGGCTGTCCACCGCCATCCTGACGGCGAAGGGAACGACGTCGGCGCACGCCATCGCAGTGGACGCGAAGACGGAGACCGGAGAGCCGCTGACGCTGCGGGCGAGCGGCGGCTGGCTGCAGGACGCGTGGCGGGGCAAGGTGGATTCGCTGGCCGCCGGCAAGCCGCTCGACCTCCTGCTCGACGGCACGGCGCCGCTGGTCGTCGCGGCCGATCGCATCGCGCTCGGGCCGGCACAGCTCACGATGCGCGGGACGCGCTTCACCGAGGTCGAGTTCAGCCGCGGCGACGGGCGCTGGCGAACGTTCGGCGCCTTCGCCGAACTGCAGCCGCAGGCGCTCGACCCACGTGCGCGCGCGGCGCGGCGCGCCGTGAGAACGACCGCGGCCGACCCGAAGCCGCTGACGCTCGCCGGCCGCTGGAACCTCGAGTACGCGGCAGCCTTGAGCGGCATCTTCGTGATCGAGCGCACGAGCGGCGACCTGTACAGCGGCGCCGACGCGATCCACGCGATCGGCGTGAGCGACGTCGGCGCGGCGCTCAGCATCGTCGACAACCGCGTGACCGGCGCCGCGTACGTGCGCGGCCGCGCGCTCGGCAAGGTCGACGCCGTCATCGACGCCTACGTCGATCCCGAAGGACTGCGGCTCGCGCAGAACCGGCCCTTCCGCGTGAACCTCGACGCGACGCTGCCCGACCTCGGATGGATGGGCCCTCTGATCGGCGACACCGTGCAGATCCAGGGCTCGGCAACGGTGCAGGCGGTGATCGGCGGCACGCCGGGCAGCCCGAGCGCCAACGGCCAGGTGCGGGGACGCGACCTGCGGCTCGTCTGGATCGAACAGGGTTTCCGGCTGGAGAACGGCACGCTCAACGCCGCGGTCGAGGACGGCGTGCTGGTGCTCGACGAGATGACGTTCACCGGCGAGGCGCGCGTGCCGCCCGACGAGGCACGCGCGCTCGGCGCCCTCACGACCGGCCAGCCAGGCACGCTGAAGGTCACCGGCCGCGTGGCGCTGCAGACGCTGACGGGCAGCATCGGCATCACGGCGACGCGGCTGCCGATCCTGCAGCGGCGCGACCGGTGGATGGTGGTGAGCGGCGAAGGCGGCATCACCCTGACGCCAACGCGCGCGGAGCTGTACGCGACGCCGACCGTCGACGGCGCCTATGTCGACTTCTCGTCGCTGCGCGGTCCGCGCACCTTGCCCGGCGACGTCGTCGTCGTGCAGCGCGAGCAGCCGCCGAAGGAACGGCAAGGCGCCCCGCCGATGGACGTCGTGCTGAAGGTCGATGCACGGCTGGGCCAGCGCTTCTACATTCGCGGCGCCGGGCTCGAGGCGCGCCTGGCCGGCGGCGTCGCCGTCACCGGGCGTCCGACGCAGCTGCAGGCGGTCGGCACCGTTCGCATCGTCGACGGCGTCTTCAACGGCTACGGACAAAGGTTGCAGATCCAGCGTGGACTGGTGACGTTTTCCGGNCCGCTCGGCAATCCCGCCCTNAANGTGCTCGCGGTGCGCAGCGGATTGCCGGTCGAGGTTGGCGTGCTGATCTCGGGCACCGCCCTCACACCGGTCGTGCAGCTGCACTCCGATGTCGCGATGTCCGACGTCGAGAGGCTCAACTGGCTGGTTCTCGGGCGCCCGGCGGGCACGGGCGAGGGCCAGGAAGCGGCGATGCTGGCGGCAGCGGCGAGTGCGATCTTTGCCGGGCAGTCGGACGGCGCCGCGTCGAACATCATGCGTTCGCTCGGCATCGACGAATTCGGCGTCCGGTCGGGCTTGCAGGGCGGCACTTCGATATTGCCGCGCGAAACGGTGGCGGGCACGCTGCGCCGGGGCAGCTCCAGTTCCGCCGCCGGTGACTTCGTGGCGGTCGGAAAGCGGATCAACGACGAGTTGCACGTGACGTTCGAGCAGGCGCTGAGCGGATCCGACTTCTTCGTCGCGCTGAACTACCAGCTCACGCGGCGGCTTTCGCTCGTTGCGCGCGCGGGCAGCACCAACGCGCTCGACCTCGTCTACTCGCTCGCGTTCGATTGACGGCGCCGGCAGGCCGAAGGCAGGCGGCCGTCAGCCCGGCACGACGTCGAAGGCGACGGTGAGCCTGGGCTGGTGGTCCTCGAAAGGCACGACCCCGTGCCACATGTACGCAGGGAACAGCGCGAGCAGCCCAGCCTCCGGCCGCACGAAGTGCTCGGCCGCGAGCGCGGGCCGCGTCGGGCCGGCGGGCTGCCCGAACCGAAGCCAGCCGGCGCGGTCGCCGCCGATGCCGCTGCCGATCGCGTCCGGCAGCGCGATGTAGCACGCCGACGAGAGCCAGCCGTGCGGGTGCACGTGGTCGGTGTGGAAGCCGCCCGAGCGCAGCCGCACGCTCCAGGCCCCGGTGACGACGCCCGAGCCGCGGTTGCGCGAGCACATCGGGCCTTCGCCGCGGCCGAGGCCGGCGAGGTGCCGGCGCACCGCGACGCCGATGGCGCCGAACAGCGCGGCGATCAGCGGCCGCTCGAACTCGGGCGCCTGCAGGTGGAGCTGGCTGCCNCCGCGCGCCGCTTCGGCTTCGGCCACGCGCCCGAGGTCGCCCTCGGCCGCCGCCAGGTTGTGCCACGCGATGCGGTCGGTGGGCTTCGTGCGCAGTTGCTGGCGCAGGCGTTCGGCGTCGGCGGCTCGGGAGGACATCGCAGCGGTGCGGTTCGATGAAGCCGCCATTCTGCCTCGGCCGCCTTGCCGAGACACAGGCCGGGGACATCACGGCCGGCGGACGCGGTACGCGGCGGCGTACAGCGCAGGAAGGAAGAGCAGGGTCAACGCCGTGGCGACGACCAGTCCACCCATGATCGCGACGGCCATCGGACCCCAGAAAACGCTTCGGGACAGCGGGATCATC
>Ga0031656_10000507_pt1 | contig 13521 bp, 10 predicted proteins | sample FrelakmetDIP11DI_FD_55080 | JGI IMG/M metagenome (GOLD analysis project Ga0031656, IMG submission 55080) | Freshwater lake sediment microbial communities from the University of Notre Dame, USA, for methane emissions studies - DIP11 DI | ecosystem: Environmental > Aquatic > Freshwater > Lake >... | reverse complement strand
TGAATCACTCATCCAGAAAATTCTGGACGACCTCACTTAGCATCCTGGCAGTGTTTGGAATGCTGACCGGCTTGATCTTACCATTCAGCCAATTAAACAAAGCCCAGGCTGCCGGGCAAGAACCTGGCAGCGCCCAACCTTTTATTGAGGGTCCTTTCTCCGATGAACCAGTTTACCCAACGGTGTTTCGGGGTGATTTAAGAGACTTGGCTCAACTGCCTTCTGAGGGAGGCGAAATTCCTGCACCAAAATCAACCAGGCAATCTGACCAGGCTAATCCTGCTAGCTCAACGTCCTGGGTAGATCCTGTTGCCCAGCAAACCTTTGCCAAAGGGCAAATGCCGGATCCGCTTGCTAATTTCGAAGGTCTGACCAAAGCCGAGAGTGGTGGATGGACTCCTCCAGACACCAATGGAGAAGTTGGTCCAAACCATTATATCCAGACCGTCAATGTTGCCATTGGTATCTATGATAAATTAGGGAATCCATTGGTAAAACTCGGTTACGATGCTTTCTTCCAGGGTCCTCCAGGCTCTCCATGTGATAATCAAAATCGAGGCGATGTGATTGTTCTTTACGACACGCAGGCGGATCGATGGATCGTCACAGATTTCTCCTTGCCTGGTCCCAACTACTATGAGTGTATCGCGGTATCAATCACAGGAGACCCCGTCAGCGGCGGCTGGTACTTTTATGACCTAATCGCTAATACCGGTAACTTTGCCAATTATTGGAATGACTATCCCAAGCTGGGTGTATGGGCAGATGGTTGGTATATGTCTGCCAATATGTTCAGGCAGGGAGACAATGCATTTGGTGGTGTACGTGTGTGGGCTTTAGACCGCGCGGCTATGATGGCTGGCGATCCATTGAACGAGGTCCATTTTGACTGTCTCTACGCACAAAATAGCAATTGCGCCGCCTTATTACCCGGTAATTTTCGAGTATCTCCGTGCCCAATACCCTCAACCTCTGGCAATTCCACACTGATTGGGACAATCCCGATAATTCCACTTTCACCGGACCATTCCCGCTTGGTGTAGCCGATTTCCAAATGGCGAATGATGTCCCTCAGCAGGGCACCAGTCAACTTCTGGACAGTCTGGGTGACCGGATGATGATGCAGCTCCAATACCGTAATCTGAATGGTGTTGAAGCACTTTATGCAAACCACAGTGTGATCTCCGGTGGCGTGGATGGCATCCGTTGGTACGAAGTTCGTGATCCGGGTGGTACTCCAGTGCTCTTCCAGCAGGGAACCTACCAACCTGACCAGCATTACCGCTGGATGGGCTCCATTGCAGCAGATGGTGAAGGCAACATCGCTGTTGGATATAGTGTTTCAAGCAGCTCGATGTATCCTGCCATACGCTACGCTGGGCGACTGGCGGGTGAGACCCCCAACCTGCTTACCCAGAATGAAGCTGTACTTTACCAGGGAGCTGGTTCCCAGTCAGGCACTGCCCGTTGGGGTGATTATTCTTCTATGACGGTCGACCCAACCGATGATTGCACGTTCTGGTATACCACCGAGTATGCCACCAGTGGAAGCAACTGGCGTACCCGCATTGGCTCTTTTAAATTCCCGTCCTGTGGTGAGCCCAAGGGTACCATTGCTGGTTTTGTATATAATTCCGTAACCAACCTTCCAGTGGCTGGTGCGCCGGTGTTTGCAGTTGGAGCCAGTTATACCTTCAGCACGTTGACGGATGGTTCCGGTTATTATTCAATCGACCTCCTCGGAGGCAGCTATCACCTAACAGCAGGTCCTTTGCTGCCTGGATATCCTGGTACGGATCTGGCAAATGATGTGCCTGTCGTGGTGGGTGAAACTACCAACCAGGACTTTTATCTAGACCCCGTGCCATCCCTGGTGCATAATGATGTAACCCTCAGCGATCCGGATGGAAATAATAATGGCTTTCCAGAACCGGGTGAGCAAAATCTCGAGTTGGGTGAAATACTGCTTAACCAGGGAGCTACCACCTCAACGGATATCACTGCCAGGATCACCAGCCTGACTGCAGGCGTGACAGTGGATACTGCTCATTCGACCTATGCGGATATTGCTGCCGGCATTACTGAAACGAATACGACGCCTTATGTCTTCTCGATCGACCCGAGTATTGCTTGTGGCACCGACCTGGATTTTCAGGCAGTCATCACGGATAGCTACACCACGTACAATACCGCTTTCACCCTGAATGCTTCCATCCCCTTGCCCCGCACGGACCTGTTCTTCAATGATGTAGAAGGTGGTGCTGCGGGATGGACGACCGGTGGATCTCCCAATTCCTGGGCGATCACTACCAATGATGCCCACAGTCCCACCCACTCCTGGACAGACAGTCCGGCTGGTAATTATGCCGACAATGCTAACAACTGGGTACGCACCCCGGCTTATGACCTGAGCGGAAAGCGACATGTACAGGTAAGCGGTTGGTTCAAGGTCGCACTCGAGGAAGGCTGGGACTATGTGGGTGTGGAATACTCCCTTAACGGTGGTTCAAGCTGGAATACAACCCCACTGGCGAGCTTTACAGGCTTCCAAGACTGGTTCGAGGGCTCCCTGGATGCCTCAGTGTTGGATAACCAACCGAATGTTGCCTTACGATTACACCTCACCTCGGATAGTAATACAAATTTTGATGGCTTTTACGTAGATGATATTTCATTATCCTATGAGCCATTTGAATGCAATTACACGCCTGTTCCAGAAGCCCCCACGCTGGTATCTCCAGCCGATGGAGCCTGGGTTAACAGCCCGGTGACTTTCGTCTGGCAGGCTGCTGATAATGGCGTTCCCCCCGAAGGTTATGTGTTCTACCTAGATGGCACCCCCGTGGTTACATTCACTGAACCCATCACCACCACCACGCTCGATGTTTCGCCATGGTCACACACCTGGTATGTGGTAGCTACCAGTACTTCTGGTACATCACTGCCATCTCCAACNTGGGCTTTCGATGTGTTTGGTAAATTCTTCCTGCCCATTACNCAGAAGTAAACCTTTCACGGAAAAGCTAACACCCCTCGAGAATTATCTCGGGGGGTGTTGTTTTACCGATGATCGTTACAAAGTTCCCCAACCGTGAATAACTCTGGGGTTATACATCCTACAGAGAAGATGGGTAACCATTCATCGTTAATAAGAGCCTGGCTTAAATGAATTTCCTGTCCAAGATTAAGTAAACGATCAGATATTTCAAGTATACTTAATCATAGATGCCTTCGTGGACATTAGTGAACGGTCATGTGATTAGCGGGAGGTCAGTGAAGATGATCGTCAATTACTATGCTACTCTGCGCCAGGTGGTTGGTGTCCGCCAGGTAGAATTTTCCCTACCGCAGGGAGCTACATTACACCAACTGATCGAAGAAATGATCAAACGCTACCCGGGTTTGAAAAGGGAAATGCTAGATCGAAATGGCAATCTTCAGAGTCACATTCATATTTATGTTAACGGTCGTGATAGCACTCTCCTCGATGGGTCAGTAGACTCCATCCTGGCACCAGGCGATACCATCTCGATTTTCCCTCCGGTAGGCGGTGGCTAAAGCAAAATAACGATCGGGCAGGATGAATAGCCTACCCGATCGTTTTCATCTTAGATGATCTCCAATTCTATCAGTTTGGCTTCCGGAACAATCCCATTGATCCAGCCGCGTTCCTGATAATATTCTTCGAGCATCAGGTCCAGCTCGCATACCTGCCCAGTGGACCCTGGACCAGTGGCTGGCTCCTTCAGGAAGCGTTCGGGAAGGTAGTCACTGCCTTCGCGGAAACCATTCAGGTTATTATAGTATCGCTCAAGGTTCCAGACGCGCTCTCCCACTTTGAGCAAGTATGCCGCGTCGGTTTCCATGCCGGTGACTGCTTCGTATTGGGCGGCAAAAGTATCCATTGACTCGGCAAACGTGGCAAACTTGCACACATCCATACAGTCGGTGACGGTGTGTACGTTCTGGAAAATAACAACCAGCTTACCTTTCCCTTTCCATTCCAATGGATCGGTAATGGTTGTTGGTCCAAGCACATTTCCTACAACCTCAGCAGCCGGGGTATAGGCACGCAGGTGGCAAGCGCCGCGGTTGCTGGTGGCGTAACCAAGGCCCATGCCCTTGATACCGCGTGGGTCATATGCAGGGATGGAAAGACCCTTCACAGTCATTGAAATCTCGGGATGACCAAAATATTTGGCCGCACGTTCNGTGCCTTGCGCCAGGATATCGCCCACACCCTCGCGCTTGCCAATCTTATCCACCAACGCCACCATGCCCATGTAGTCTCCCCATGCCAGGCTACCCGATCCTTTCGTATAACCCTTCTGGCTGGCTTCCATATACATCGACAGCACGTTACCGGTCTCGATTGCGTCCATACCGTACTCGTTACATTGATCGATGATCTTGGCAACGCTGGGAGCGTAGTCATTCCCGCAGTTGGCACCCACCGCCCAGGCTGGCTCATACTCGAAGCTCTCCATGCGTAGACCAGCAAATGGGCCGTCCTTGATTTCGACTTCTTTCTTGCACGCCACCGGACAGGCATGGCAGGTGGGATCCTCCACAAGGATCGTTTCTTTGATCCGTTCACCGCTGATTGCCTCATGATTGGGGAAGGAGGTGGTCTGCGAGTTGTTCGTGGGCATGCCTCCGATCACATTGATCATATTCATCAAGACATTCGTGCCATAGACGGAAAGACCGCCTTTGCGCGGTGCGGTCACCACGCGTGTGTCGCTTAATTCGGCTAGAGCTTTGGTGTGGGATTCTTTCCATAACTCCTTGTTGACAGCCTTGGGCATTTTCTTTACCGCCTTGATCACGATCGCTTTGAGATGCTTGCTACCCCCCACACAGCCCGTACCACCGCGACCGCTGGATCTGTCGTTCTCATTCATCCAGTTGGCAAACAGGTTGAGCTTCTCACCAGCCGGCCCAATTGTGATCACGCTCAGGTCTTTCTCGCCGTATTTTTCCTGGAAGAACTTAACCGTCTCATGCACTCCTTTGCCCCAAAGCTCAGACGCATCGAATAGTTCAACATTGTTCAGGGTGACCAGGGCGTATACTGGTTTCGGTGCTTTGCCTTGGAAAATCAGACCGTCAAAGCCAGCCCAGCGCAGTCGCGCCGCTGACCAGCCACCATGGTGAGAGTCCGTGACCGTATTGGTCAAAGGACTTTTTGTCACGACTGCCATGCGGCCGCTCAGGTTCACTTCTGAGCCGGTCAATGGTCCATTCATAAAACATAGAATGTTTTCGGGGGANAGTGGATCCACCAGCGGTCCATTTTCATACACGTACTTTACACCAACTCCACGGCCGCCCATATACTTACGCTTCCAATCTTCTGGTATGGCTTCGTATGCAATAGAGCCTTTTGAAAGATTGATCTTTGCAATTCTATCTGCATAACCTCCAAGTGTCATTTTTACCTCCTTTGGGCTTTACAACAAATTGGGGTTTAGGCTGCAAAATCTTCAGATCGGGAAAGATTGATAATAGTAGTGTAGCAGAAAAAAAAGGAAAAATCAATTGGTACTTGTCTGGTCAAATACTAAACAACCCATGGATGGATATTCCCTCCAGCCGCGTTGATCACCACAAGGCTGTTGATCGCTGACCAGATCTCAAGCACCTGGAAGACATGCTCTCTTGTGTAGGAGATGCCACCGATCAGCATGGCCAGGCTTGTTTTACGCTGGACAGCTGACCCTGGGTGCATATTTGATTTGTTAAAACCGGAATTGAATTCGTCACATCGTTACCTTCTAAATCCTTGAGCCTGGACGGGTTTGGCAGGTTCTTCCTACCCTTAACTCAGAAGTAATCACAAAACAATACACCCCCCGGGAAATGGATTGAATCTCTTTTCCCGGGGGGTGATATATTTTATGGACTATTCAACTGACTAGCCTGCGGGTAATTCCAGCTAAATCTTACCCAGAAGGCGAATCTGGATGTAAGAATCAGCGCGCTTATCTTGCGTCAAACCCGGCTAATTGCCGCTTCTCAAGCGGACTCCCCAATAGTCGCTCGATCGTACGAACCATCGGTAAATCATCCTGGGTGACGAGAGTAAGCGCGGTACCCTGCCGAGCCATGCGACCCGTGCGTCCGATGCGATGGGTGTAAGCATCAGCCGTATCCGGCATATCGAAATTGATCACATGCGAGATCTGTGAAACATCGATCCCACGTGCGGCAATATCGGTGGCAACCAACACCTTGACCCGACCGGTGCGAAAGCTATCCATCGCCTCCTGTCGCCGGTTTTGAGATAGATTCCCTTGCAGCGAGGTGGCAGGTAGTCCAGCTTTGATCAGCTGATCCGCCAGCTTTTTGGCGCGGTGTTTCGTCCGGGTAAAGACCAGCACCTGCCCATTGCCAGATTTACGCAATAACGCCAACAATAACTCGGCTTTCCGGGTTTGATCCACAGGATAGACTGCGTGTCCGATTGTCTCAACCGGGCGGGATACCCCTAAATCGATCTTTACGGGATGGTTTAGGAATTCATCTGCCAGGGAGCGGATCTCTTCTGGCATGGTCGCTGAGAACAACAATGTCTGGCGTTGCTTGGGTAATGCTGCAAGAATTCGGCGGATATCCGGTAAAAAGCCCATATCAAACATCCGGTCAGCTTCATCGATGACCAGGATCTCAACCCAATTGAGGTTGACCGCATGTTGACCCATCAGGTCCAGCAAACGTCCCGGGCAGGCAACCACAATATCTACCCCAGCGCGTAAACGCTTGATCTGAGGCAGTGCGGATACCCCTCCATAGATTGTCATACTGCGTAAGCCAGTTTGATATCCGAGTACTCCAATGTTAACATGGGTCTGCTCAGCCAGCTCACGGGTTGGAGAAAGGATCAGGGTGCGCAGTTTTCCGCGCGGTCCGGAAATGAGGTGCTGTAGAATCGGTAACACAAACGCAGCAGTCTTCCCGGTTCCGGTTTGGGCTAAGCCCAGCACGTCATGTCCTTCCAATATGGGTGGAATGGTGTTAAGTTGAATGGCGGTTGGTGTTGAATAACCAGCACTAGATATCCCCGCATTGATCTGGGGATGAAATGCAAATGAAGTAAAGTTCACAAAAGGTCCTTTTAGGCATAAAATTGAGCCAAGGCGAACCCTGGCCCGTACGCATCTATTTTGGATAATGTTTATCCACTTCGGATACGAACCCCGGATTATACCACAATAAAATTGTTAATACGCCCGGCTTATGAGAACCTTTTTCATATGTGTACAAACCATCAGGCATGCCAAAATCTACTTGACAAGAGGGGCTACGCGATTAGATATATAATATATGTGAATTTTAATGGATTGATTCGGCTGTTCGAGAAATAATTCCCGCACCTAAATATTTAATGGGAGGGAGAAATGCGGATAAGATTTCTATTTATAATTCTTTTTTCAACGCTGCTCGGTTTGTCGGCTTGTGGGTCCGCTCCAACCACGCTTCCCACTATCACCGAGCCAGCCATCACTGCCACAGAGCCGATCATTTTAAAAGAAACCCAGCTCGTTGAAGTAACCCGTATCGTAGAACAGACCCAAATCGTTCAGGAAATTCAAGTGGTTACCGTTGAAGTAACCCGCATCGTTCAAGAGTTGATCATCACAACTCCCAGCCCTCAACCATTCCCAATGGTTGAATCATCGCAGGTAATATCGCTCCGCCTGCCTCGCGCCCAACATACTGCAACCCGCTTACCGGATGGAAGCATCCTGTTTGTAGGTGGCAGTACGAGTACTTACGAACAAACCAGCCAGGTTGAAATCTATGATCCTGGTACTGGAATTACTTTCTTGGCTGCCCCATTGCATACTCCGCGGCATGCGCATACAGCTACATTACTCCCAGATGGTCGTGTCTTGGTTGTGGGTGGTTCCAACCATAACCAGGGCTGGCTGGATGATGCAGAGATATACGACCCCTCCACGAATGAGTGGCTGGTTATGCCCCCACCGACCTCACACGGTGTTGAACACACCGCCACACTGATGAATGACGGTCGGGTGCTTGTCGTCGGAGGAGCTATCGGTGGTGGTCAACAGACGGATCTGGTTGACATTTTCGATCCGCAGACGAATTCATGGTACGCCGCCCTGCCATTAGCCTCTGATCGAGCCAGCCATACAGCCATGCTTTTAAACGATGGACGAGTTTTAGTGATCGGCGGTGGATCGGCTGCGGGTATTCCTGCAGGAGGTGAGGCGCTGCTTTATGATCCTCAGCTGGATACCTGGACAGCGACCGGACCGATGGTGATGCCGCGCGTCAATGGTGAAGCAGCAATCCTTCCAGACGGCAGCGTATTGGTAGCGGGCGGAATTAATCTGCAGGACACCTTAGGACCCGGAGCGACTCTAATACCCTCTTCCAGCTCTGAGATATTTGATCCCGTTTCCAACATATGGTCAGCAACCGCTGAACTTATCCAGCCTCGCAATGGATTTGTAATGCTGCCACTTAAGGATGGTCGGATATTGGCAATCGGAGGGGTGCATGACGCCGAGTGTTGCCTGACGGAAAACTCATACATTCTCGAGATTGAGTTTTATGATCCCAGCACTCAACTTTGGAATATTGCGGGTGATCTTCCACAACCAGCGATCCATTCAGCAGGCGTGCTAATACTGGATGGTCGGGTGTGGGTCACCGGAGGTAAGGCTGGCGAGTCTGGTGAATATTTCCTGGCAGACACCTGGCTGATATTTTATGCACCCAGTCAACCCTAACACATACTCAGGAATATTTATCTAGCTTTTATCCATTCTTTCAACTAATCTTGCTCACGATGCACATCGCATCCTCCCCCACACNACCNAGTAAGGCTGAGGTCAGGTCAGTCTGGAAGTGCAGACCCGGAAAGTAAAGTCCTGGTGCTTGTTGTACTACACCATGCTCGTGGCGTGGGATACCTAATTCTACAAAAACGGGCAGCTTGATCCAATGGTAATCCGGACGATAACAACCGCCCAGATTACCCCCCCAGGTGACACTTGATTGTCTTTTGTATCTGGCTTGCCTTCCCTATCACTCGCAAGGCGCGGCGTGAATTCAACCCCAGCTTCGGCAACCTCCTTGCGATGGGTCCGGATGAGCGGATTGCCATGGGTGAGCACAGAAACTTTCATCCGCCTGCCCATGGGAGTATCGATGGTCATCATTTGGCGCAGGAAGCACCAGTAAGGTTTGTCACCAAATAGTTTGCCCAGCTAATCCACCCAAACGGTGCCCATCCCGTTTGGGCGCCGGATAAAGCTGCAGGCCACAATCTAACCGATCAAACCGATCAGGATATCAGCCCATGAACACATATTTATCTATAAATATTGCGGCCACCTGAAATATAAACACGCCACTTATTAAGTTGTATGATATAGTGTGTTTTAAGAAAACTCAAGGAGATTATGAAATGGCAAGCATAACCCAACCCCTCAGAGACAAGCATAAAGCATTTTCCCTGCAAGTCGAAACCTTGCGATTGGCTGGTGATGTTGTGAATGAAAGCCTCACCACCCTGGCCCATGACAAAATTGAACAATCTTATAATTTCCTGACCCGTCAACTCCTCCCCCATACTCAGGCGGAAGACAAAACGCTTTACCCCATGATCCAAAAAGCCATGGGAGATCCTCGGGCAACCGCTACGATGAGCCGTGATCATCTCGAACTCGATCGACTTACCCAGGAATTGGGGACTCTCCGCGTTCACAAGTCGACGCTTTCCATCACCTTCGAGCAGGTCAATGCACTGCGTCGTATTTTATACGGTCTCTACGCGCTGCTGAAATTACACTTTGCCAAGGAAGAGGAAATCTACCTGCCCCTGCTAGACTCAACGATTACTGCAGAGGAAGCTCAGGCAATGTTCAAAGAAATGGAAGTTTTAGAAAACGAAGCCAAGGCACGCCTGCCACGCTAAGCAGAATATCCTGTAGTTCAACCGATCAAAATCCTGTCAGAGTCTCCAATAAACGTTAAAACAATCAGTTTAACGGATCTCTTCACCCGTATCAGCGCTGGCTGCTGATATTTCCCGGGCAATAAAGATCGACAGGAAGGTGCTCAGGATCACAAACATAGCCACCATGGTAATTATAGGTCGGTCGCGCAAACCGACCTTTTTTTATTTCATTTCAGGCTTTTCAATCCGGTAGCGCTTCAGCTTAATTCCCCACACTGGTATGGTCTCCTGGTAAACCAGACCACACTTTTCGATAACCCTCTGGGATGCCAGGTTTTCCGGGTGAACCAGGGCGATGATATGATCCAGGCTGAAATTTTCAAAACCAAAATTAATAGAAGCCTGGGCTGCCTCTGTGGCGTAACCTTTGCCCCACCACGGACGATCCAGCAGAAAACCAACCTCTGTTTCGTCCAGCTCAGGGAGATATTGTAAACCTGCCCAGCCGACGATCTCCTGCCCGCCAACGGGTAGTACCCCCCAGTTCCCGTAACCATACTTTTCCCAATGTTCTCCTTGACCACGTATAAATCGCTGGACTTTCTCAAGCGGGGGAGGGATAGTGATGGGAAAATATTGTAAAACACCTTCCGATTGATAAATGCGGTACAGTACTTCAGCTTCCTTTGGCTGAAGTCGATGCAAAATCAAGTGTGCTGTTATGACAGCTGGAATTTCCTTGTTCATTCTTTAAGTGAATGAATTCTTCATGTATATGACTATCGACCGATTTAATTTTCAACCACCAGGTTTTCAGGCAGGTGAACGGCAAACCGGCATTGAAAATCTCCTTTGAGAACCGATTCTAACAGGTCAACCTGGAGTGTTTGCCCAAATATCACCTCCCACGGTTTTTTACTGAATCCTCCGCTGCAATAACAAAAGATTGGATTCAATTGGATTGCCTCGGTTTTTACGGCTTCACGCGCCCATGGGCAATGACAGGCATAATATCTCTTCATCGTGGGATCCGTCTCAGTCAGATATTCCTTGGTATTGTACGGGATTTTTGTTATGAACAATAGATTGCCTTCACGCACTCCACTCTCGATTTCCGGGTTGTTCTTCACGAAACGGACCACATCTTCTGTGACTTCCTGTGAAAAGAACAGTTCGTCATTTCGTTGGCATTTCTGCAATAATTCCACCAGGGCTTGATGTTTTTTCTTAAGATAACTGTCGATATCACCAGTTTTGATGTATTTCTCTCGTTCATCCATGAAGTAATCATCAGGCAGATCCCTCAGGCAGGCAGATAATAACCGCTCCATCGCCTCATAGCCTACAAGCTCAATTAATCGGTCAATGACCGGGAACATGTCATATGGCTTTTCCTGGGGAGGTACACCTAAAATCGATACACCTACTCCCGCAAAGGCTTCATCACGTACAGCCTCACCAAATTCTTCTCCAACTTTTTTAAACAAATTTGGCTGTGCTTCAGCACCGTCCAACAGTTCGAGCATCGCAACATAGATGGTATTATTCTTAATGAAACGACCATAGCGCGCTAATGCCAGAAAATGATCATAGCTGTTTTGTCCCTCTTCAATCAGGATTTTACAAAACTCCCAGGTTATATCTGCATCTGCCTTGCTGCTCGATGCTCTCAGGTAGGTTTCAAACCGCTCAGCAATTTCAATCGATGCTTCGATTTCCTCATCATTCAACTTGCGAGTTTTGAGCAGCTCGCGAAATCCCTCTCTATCCATTTCTCCTCCGTTTTATAAAAGAGCTAAATTAAGATCGCACTTTTTATACTTTTGTGTATTCGCTGAAGTTCATCATGTCAATCAGACTGCGAACCTGGTCTCGGGATCTACGCTGTGCACCTCCAGGAATTGGCGAATAGCATATCACTCTGATGATCAGCAATATTTTTTACTGAAATATAAATTGATACTCTCAATTAGGAAAATCCTAATCCCTGTTGAGAATATTAAGTCAAGGTAATATTTAAGTACTTCGGTTGAAATAAACTAGTAATTTATTGCCACTATCATCTCGCCAGGGGGTATATTCCGCCACTCGTTTGGGATCATGCTTGAGGAATTCAGAAGCCCACAGCAGCATGGTTGCAAATTGGGTTGCGACGAATAAATCGAGCTGAGCCCACTGTGCCTCAGGCAAGCTGCGAACTTGACGATAACCTTCCCGAAAGGCATCGCTCATTCGCTTCCAATCTTGACCCCAGGCCCACTTGCATAACGCCACCGCAATATCCCACATCCAATATCCATATCCACAATCCTCAAAATCGATTGGATAGGCATTCCCAGCTTTGTAAAGCACATTCTCAGGATACAGGTCAGCATGGATCAAGCCATATGCATCCGAATCCTTACCCAGCGCCCGCATGACTTGCTTGGCTTCCTGGGATATTTCCTTGAATGGCTCATGAAAATTGACAGGCATCGATTCAACCAGCTCTTCCAGGGGATGCTCAAACATACTCCCACCAAGCTGTGAATTCCAATCCCAATCCGGGCGAGTGAATTCACTCGGAGGATGCCAGTTCGCGGAAAAGTTGTGCATGTGTGCCACAGCCTTGCCCAACGCAGTCAGATGTTTGGGTCTTAAGCCATCACCAATACTTCTTCCATCCAGCCAACGCATNANCGAGACAACCCGCCCATTCGGAATGCCAGGGGTAATGACGGTTGTCAGAAGCTTGCCATCAGCATTCGGGACCGGTGCAGGTACGGATAGACCCGCCTCCTGGCTTAATGCATCCAGCCATATCAATTCCGAGGCGATCGCCTCCGTATCCCCCATGGCATGGATGCGAAGCAAATATCGACCAGGGGTATAAGGCTCACCCATACTCGAGTTCGTAACTTCCGCTTTCGTATCCACGCGGTAGATGATATTTTCAAAGTATTGGATGAAATTAAGGCTCGCATCCGCCATATCATAGGCTTTTAGTGCCTCTTTAGCTAAGTCTCTCAACCTGTATAAGCGACTGCGACGGGTGAGCTCACGGAAGAGTTTCATTTTATTATCCAATTTTTCAAAACAGGTCCTTCATCCTAGCACAATATACAGCAATGATCAGTGCGGTCCGACTCAATCGTCCTTTGGAAAAGAGAAATGCATCTGCACGGTGACCCAAGTATTTCCCCGTTTCTCCAGCGTACCAGTCCAACGACAGTTATCCCATCCAGTAGGTTGGCCATTCCATTCCGCATGGTCGTCGAGAAAACACGCATACCAGGCCACGTTTCCCAATTCTGCAAAAGTGATTCTTAATTCCTTGATCTTATAGTCCGTAGCTTTGAAGGCATCCGTCTTCCACGCGCCTTCGCTCATGTTCTTAAATTCATTAAACCCAATGATCGTGCTTTTTGAATCAGGATGGAAGATAAAGAAGGTTTCGTCTTGAGCTACTGCTGAGTACAATCGATCAAAATCCTTGGTTAGTGCCCAGCCGATCGTAGCATGAATGGTTTGTTCAACAGCAATTCGGTCTTCATCGGTAATCATCGTGACTGCTCCTTAGAGATTTAACTGAATTCTTCAAATGCGCC
>Ga0031656_10000506_pt1 | contig 13528 bp, 8 predicted proteins | sample FrelakmetDIP11DI_FD_55080 | JGI IMG/M metagenome (GOLD analysis project Ga0031656, IMG submission 55080) | Freshwater lake sediment microbial communities from the University of Notre Dame, USA, for methane emissions studies - DIP11 DI | ecosystem: Environmental > Aquatic > Freshwater > Lake >... | reverse complement strand
TTCGATATTCGATATTCTATTCATAGCGACCTGCTAACATCGGGATTTGGTTGAAGCCCAAGGCCTGCATGGAGGTTCACCACCCAAAGATCTTTAGCACCTCCGCGCTCAGGGGCCTCTGGAGCCAGCGTTTTTGTTTGTCTGTGAGCGGGCCGACCCGTTTCTCAATCCACTCGATATCGCCTGTGAGCAGAGCAAGTTTCTCAGGGCCTGTCAGATCGTATTCCTCTAGAGCATCGGCCCAGCGATGGAGCAACTTGTAAACAAACTCAGTGTCCGCAGCGGCGCGCTCNAGGACTCGCAGGATCTCCTCTTTGTGCACCAGGGCCTGCTGCTCCGGCATCAGCGCGTCCGCATGGCTAACGGCTGTGTTGACCGCCTTGAGAAGTTGATCCGGTGTGAACGGTTTTTCAATGTATTCGGCAGCCCCGAGTTTCATGGCCTGCATCGCCGTTTGAACATTGGCATACCCTGTGAGGATGATGACGGGCAGCGACGGCTTGGCCTTCTTGATGTCCCTCAGGATGAGCATGCCTCCCATGTCTGGCATTCGAACATCGGTCAAAACAATGTCATAACTTTTGCTCAGAGCCCACTCCAGCCCCTGCCGGCCGCTCAGCGTGGTCTCCACCTCATAATCCCCATGGCTCAGGATTTTGTTGACACTGTTGAGCACAATCTGCTCATCATCAATGANCAGGACCTTTTTCTTTGTCATAGCTTTCTTCCCTTGTGGGTCTCAACCCCCTGAGACACCCCTTCTCCCACAGGCCGAGAAGAAGGAGGGGATACCGGCAGAGTGAATCGGAACTTCATCCACTAAACTGTCGGCAGGAGGCAGGTCAACGTGGTTCCTTCGCCCACCTTGCTCTTGACGGATATGGAACCTCCGAGGAAGTCCAGGATTTCCTTCACAATGGCAAGCCCCAGCCCCGTTCCTTCCTCTGACAGGGCCTTTGCATTCTCCGCCCTGAAGAATTCGGTAAACAGCCGAGGGATGTCTTCTTCGGGTATTCCGATGCCCGTGTCAGAGACCTCAAAACGAACCAGGTGCTCTCTCTCCCGGGCCAGGGCAACACGGACCTTCCCTCCTGAAGGGGTATACTTCATCGCATTGGAGATGAGATTGCCGAAAAGCTCATCCAACAGTTTCTCGTCAGCCATCAGCTCCGGGACGGATTCTTCAATGACAAAGTCGACCGTTACTCCCTTCTCCGAAGCGGAACTCTCATAGAGCTCTTCGAGCGCCCTCAGGATCTTTGCGCCATCCACCGGATGGATGATGGCTCTGTCCGCGTGCTGGCGCTTGATGCCGAGCTTCAGAAGGTCATTCACCATGGCCCCCAGCATTTCCAATCGCTTTTCGCATCGAAGGATCGCGTCTTGCTGCTGCTCGCTCACAGGCCCGAGATACCCTTTTCTGAGCACCTTCATCAGGCTGTAGATGGCACCAAAGGGGGAACGGAGCTGGTGGGCCGCTTTTTGAAGGAACCAGGTTTTGTTGATTTCACCCCTCAGCGTCTCAATGGCCAAGGCGGTCAGATCGCTCAGGAGGGAAAAAAACTTGATGTCGTTCTCGCTGAAGTTATAGGAGATCTCACTGTACATACAGAACACTCCNAGAGGCATCTTCTCGACCCTGAGAGGNAGACAGACCATGGAGGCAATCCCTTCCTTCCGGATGTCTTCGGGGTATTGGAAGTAGTCCTCTTCGTCAATTCGCCCCATCGCCACAAAAGAGCCCTCGATAATTCGCCGGTTGATGGGACTCTTCTCAATGTCAATGACTCCCTTGGCGAGGTAGTTTTCGCTCAAGCCGTAGGTGGATGAGAAGATGAGCTTTCTCCGTGTCTCGTCCAGCAGCTTGATGGACGCCCCTTTGACGCCCATGATGTTGGCTACGCTCCGGGTGGCCAGATCCAGGAGTTCCTGAAGTTCGGAACAAACACCCATGCGCTTCACGACCTCATAGAGGGCGGTCAGCTTGGCGTTGCTGACATCGAGCTCTTTGGAGACCTTGAGGATGTCCTGTCCCTTTGTCCACAGGCTTTTCCGGATCGTTGTAATGAGGAAGGCGGTGATCAAAACAGCGGCTCCGAAAAAAGCGAACAGGAGCATAATTTCTTTCATGCTTTGCTGGGCGAGCAGAAGGTGGGGAAACAAAATGCTCTGAAGAAGGATAGGCTGCAGCGGCAAGATCTTGGCTCCTACAAGGCCCACAAGGGCTGCGGCGGCGAGAAGGGAACTGAAGCTGTACAAATAACAGGCCAGGGGAGGGAGCAAAAGACCTGCGATGATGATGTGGAAGATGACAAACATGAGGAGGGGGCTGTAAATGCCCCCTGTGAAGTAGATCATCGCATAAAGTGCCAGGAGGTCCAGGGAAATCTGGATGTGGGCAAAGTTGGTGAAGGGCCGGACTTCCTGCCCTTTGGAAACATCCAGTCGCCGGCAAGCGGAGCGGAAAATCAGGTTGTAGATGAAAATGCTGAGAGCAATGAGGGTGATAGGGAGAACAGGGAATTTCGGTTCCAGGAGATGCAGACCCCAAGCTCCTGCCGCTGCTCCTCCAACCGCGAACCAGCGAACTCGGATGAACCAGTGGACCCTTTCTATGAGTTCCTTTCGGAAAAACAGCTGCTGCTTGACTAACTCATATCCGGGCTCCTGGAAAGGGTCTTTTCCCTTTTCGGGAAGAGTCATATCTCATCCTTTCGATGTCTCCTCCAGAACCCCTTCGATCACTGAGAGCAATTCCTCCGGGTCAATCGGCTTTTCGAGGAACTGGGTGACAGGCCAGTTCTCCCCCATAATGTGCTGGAACTTCTCCGGACCCGTTTCCGCCATCTTCTTGGTAAAACCCGTCACCATGATAATCGGAATTTCCTTGTAGGCCGGATTGTTTCTGAGCTTGTAGGCCAAGCTGAATCCTTCTGTGTCCGTGGCCATCATCACGTCAAGGAGGATGAGTTCCGGTGCTTTTTCCTGGATCTTCTGAAAGCCCTCCTTTCCGTTGTAAGCGGTCCGGACGCCGTACTTTCTGCTTTCCAGGACAATGCGAATGGACTCTACAAGGTCCCGGTCATCATCGATGATAAGGATATCTGCTCCTTTCGCCATTTCCCTCTCCTCCTACCTTGACCCACCCGCTACATCATTGATGGATCCCTGCCCTTTGTCAATCAATTCTCTCAAACAGAACTGCACAATTTCCGAGCTTGCCCTCTCGGCCTTTTCTTGAGCTTCGAGGGACAAGCCCTCTCCAAACCCGAAATCATTCCCCTGAACAGAGACCAACCACGTCGTGGGAGACCGCTGATAGAGGGACTCCAGAAGACCCGCGAGCATGGAAGGCTTCAGGTGGTGCATGCCACAGGGAGAAACCTGCTGCTCCGGTTGAACCCTGGTCCAAAGCAAGCCACGCTCCAAGGGCTTCACTGTCGCGTCCACAAGGATAACAACCTCCGCACCCTGGAGTTCCTCGGCGAGCACAGGATCAAGCTGGTGAAGCGAGCGCAAGGCGATCCCTGTTTCTCTTCCGAGGTCACGAGAGAGCTGTTCCACGACGTATGGCCCGATTCCGTCGTCCCTTCGGTGGGGATTTCCATAGCCGATGATCCAGGTGGAAGAATTCAGACTTTTCTGCCGACACGAATCAGTCCCTCTTGAGTTCCATCACAAGCTGTTGATCCGGATCAAAGATCTGAACGAGCAGCGGCATCTGACCCAGGGCATGGGTTGAACAGGAGAGACACGGATCGTAGCAGCGAATCGCTCCTTCCACTCGATTCAGAAAACCTTCTCTCACTTCTCCCCTGTGGATGTACTCCTTGGCCACGAGTTCCACAGAGCGGTTCATGGCGATATTGTTGTGGCCTGTGGCCACAATGAGGTTTACCTTGCGAATGGCGCCGTGCGTGTCGACCTGGTAATGGTGGATCAGGGTCCCTCTCGGTGCCTCAATGACGCCCACCCCCTCTTCCCTGGCCGGGTTGGCAGTGATTCGGATTTCATTTCCGCAGATCCTGGCATCTCTCAAAAGGGCTTGAGCCCGTTCCAGACAGTTCAAGAGTTCGATCATGCGGGTGTAGTGGTACATCAAGGTGCTCCCCTCAAGCCCTGCCCGAGCCAGGCTTCGGTAGGCTCTCAAGGCCTGATGCGCTTTCGGCGTGCTCATCGCGTCGGCGGCATTCAGCCTGCCCAGCGGCCCCACGCGATAACAGCCTTCCGGATACCCTTGCGGCTTGAAAAAGGGGAATTTCAGGTAAGACCAAGGCTCCACGTGCTCGGCAATGAAATCCAGATACTGGCTGGGATCGAATTCGGCAAGCACTTTGCGGCCCGGACCCACGACTCTGAACTTCCCTTCATACATGTTCGGGCAGCCCTTCTCATCCACCAATCCTGCGTAGTTGGACGGATATGTGGCGAACCTTCTTACCTCCTCCAGGTTCTTCTCCACCCAGTCCTTGATGAAGTCGAGCCCGATCTGAGCGGTCTCAAACGCTTCATCGAAACCGGTGAGCAGGCTGTCTCGATCCTCCTTGGCCAGGGGATTCATGACGCCTCCAGGCACGGCAAAAGCAGGATGAATTTTTTTCCCTCCCAGTGCCTTGATGATGTCCTGGCCGAACTTTCGGAGCCGGATCCCTTTCTTGGCCAAATCCGGAAATGCGCCGATCACGCCGATCACATTCCGCTTCGCAGGATCAGAGTCCCAGCCCAGCAAGAGATCCGGACTCGCCAGGTAAAAGAAATGGAGGGCGTGGGACTGGATAAATTGGCCCATATGCTCCAGTTCACGAAGGAGCTTGGCGGTTTCTGGAATCTCTACCCCCAGGATCGCGTCGCACGCCTTGGCAGAGGCCAACTGGTGACTCACAGGACAAATGCCGCAGATGCGCTGGGTGATCACCGGCATTTCTTCAAAGGGTCTTCCCTCACAGAAACGCTCGTATCCCCTGAACTGGGTCACATGGAATTGCGCACCTTCCACCTCGCCGCTCGCGTCCAGATGAATGACAACCTTACCGTGACCTTCAACCCGGCTCACGGGATTTATGGTGATTTTTCTTGGTTCAGCCATATCCACATCTCCTTAATCGAAGTGCATCATCTCGTTCGGAAGAATGGGTGTTCTCCCCTGAAGGATGGACACAAGGCTGTACGCCAGCACCTCCGGGGAGGGCGGGCAGCCCGGCACATACACATCCACCGGAACCACCTGGTTCACTGGGAGAACCTTGTCGAGGAGAGGTGGAAGTTCTTCGTGAATCGGGATCACCCCATTCACTGTGCTTTCCGTCTCCACATAGCCTCTCCGCAAAACCTCGGTCTTGGGAATCCAGTTGCGCAACGTGTTGACGCCTCCGAACACCGCACAGTCCCCCCAAGCCACCAGAACCTTGCAGTGCTTTCTGAGCTTTTGGGCTAACTCCAGATGTTCCTCATTCCCAATGCCTCCCTCAATGATGCCCACGTCCAGCTCCGGGAAAGCGTAATCCTTGAAATCGGTGATTGGGCTGAAGGTGAGTTCCACTTTCGACAGGATGCTCACCAAGTCTTCATCCAAATCCAAAAAGGACATGTGACACCCTGAACACCCTTCGAACCAAACGGTTGCTACTTTTGGTATTCCCATTGATTCTCCTCCGGTTTCAGCTGCTGAAAAGCGTTCATTTCGACGGCGTGACCGGTCTCCAGCTCTTGATTGCCTTCTCCGCTTTCTTGGAAAGGTCCTCCCAGGTCTTGAACTTGTGACGGAATCCGATTTGATCCGCCAGGATATTCAAGGTCTCCCATGAATCCTTCACGCCCTCAGGAGGATCCATAATCTTTTCCACGAGCCCGGTCTCCCATCCGTCCAGGGAGGTGTAGGAACCGGATGATTCCATGCCCAAGGGTTTCGGGATGACTACGTGGGCGCAGTCAGCCAGGCTTTCTGGGAAATAGGGGCTGATCACCCCGAGGAAATCCAGGTTCCCGAGATCAGCCGTAACGCTTGAGTCCAGGTCCTTCGGGTGACCCAAGTAGAGGAGGCCCCCCTTCCATGACTCCTTGCCCTTGGAGTCGCCATTTGATGAAAGCCCCAGTTTCCAGGCGCCGGCGCTGTTCCCGTAAGGCTTGAGGACCATGAGCCTCAGGACATTGCCGGAATCAAGGCCTTTGGACAGGGCTAGTTTCATGGCGTCTTGAAAAGCGGACGGACTTTTGAGCCCTGTGACCGCTTCTCCAACCAGGATCAGCGGATGAGTCGAGTGGACGAAGGCGGCCACCATGTCCACGAAAGCCTTCTTGGCCCCCTTCGAGAGCCCCGCCTCTTTCAAAAGGCGTGAAACATCCACCGCTCCTTCCCGGCNCTGAGAAGGCCTCTTCCCTTTCTGAGAGATCTTTTTCCCCGCCGTAGTCACTTCCGCACGGAACGCCTTGATCAGCAGAGGCAACTTTTCATCCTTCACCGGAAATTGAAAGGAGGCAAAAGGCGGCATGCAGTCCATGTCCCCTGCAAGGGCTACCGGGATGCCTCTTTCAAGGATGCTTCTCCGAACCAGGGTGGAGAGGATCGGCTGGGTTTTGTAAGGATTGGCTCCTAAGAGAACGATAAAATCCGCCTCAGGGATCATCTTCCACGAGGCCTCTCTAAGGGGCTCCCCTTTCAGCTCCCATGCTTTAGAAACCGCCCTGAAATGATAGCCATCGAGGCTCCCCACATGACCGGCAGAACAGCCCTTGGCCATGAGGTCCCGGAACAGAAGGAGTTCCTCGTTAGACAGAGCGGCCGAGGCAAGGCCAAAAAGGGCTTCCCTTCCTTGGGTGCGCCGGATCGACTTCAGCCTTTCGGCCACAAGGGCCAGCGCATGATCCCAGGTCTCCTCCTTCCACGTTCCATCTTTCTCCCTCACCATGGGCTGAACAAGGCGTTTTCCTCCGCTCTTCAAGGCCTCGAACCGGCCTTTNTAGCAGAGCTGCCCGCGATCCGGCCGCTCCTTGTCTGCGGAGAGCTTGCCGTCGACCTTGATCACCGTGTGGTCATGGACATGGGAAGTGGTGGGACACAGCAATCCGCACTCAGGGCAAAGAGATTCCGCAGCCTTCCAATCCTTGATGTGGCCTTTCGCCGCGTAGTGAGTCCTGTAGCGGTTGGTGATCGCCCCGGTGGGACAGACCTGGAGGCATGCGCCGCACCCGAAGCAACTGGATTCTTCCCGGCTCGCATTAAGGTCCAGCCCGACAAGATTCTTTGGACCTCGATTGTGAAAACTGAGGACGTAAGCCCCGGCGATCTCCGCGCACGCTCTCACGCACCTCCCGCACAGGATGCAGCGATTGTGGTCAAGGATCATGTAATCGCTGGTCACATCCGTCGGAAAGGAGTTGAAGGAGAAAGAGACCGTGAGGTGATCCATCCCCAGTTCATAGGCCAGCTTTTGAAGCTCGCAGTCTCCACTCTGGGGACAAAACATGCAGTTGTGGTTTCTCTCTGCGAAAAGAAACTCCAGGACTGTGCGCCTGCTTTCAACAATGCGCGCATTGGTGGTGACGACCTCCATGCCGTCTCGAACCGGCGTGACACAGCTGGCCACNAGCTTGGGAGACCCATCCACCTCCACGACACACATCCGGCACCCTCCCCAGTTGGAAAGAGCCGCATGATGGCACAAGGTAGGGATGTGAATATCGTTTCTCTGAGCTGCCTCCAGAATGCTCATCCCATCCGGTACAAGCAGTTCTTTCTCGTCCATGGTTATTCTTGCTGTTTTACGCTCTGCTTCCATATTTCTTCTCTCCACATGAAATCCGCTCTGGCGGGTTTCATTATGCTTTGGCGTCGCAACGAAGGCACCGGCACGACTCTCTAAACGCATCCTCCTTGGACAGACCGAGTTCCACCTCACGGAAATCGCTGATCCGCTCTGCACAGTCCGCCTCAAGGGTGCAGGCCCGTTCCACCTCATGGATCTCCTCATCGATCATCGTGGGGATTTGAATCTCCTCCTCCGGAGGTGCAGAAAAAGCTTCACCGTTTTTCAGGCGCATGGCCTGATCCATTTCATTGGCTGCGTGATGTCCGGCAGCAATGGCATTGACCACGGTGTCAGGGCCGGTCACCACGTCTCCTCCCGCAAAGACCATGGGTGCCTTTGTCGCGGTCTTCTTGCCTTTGACCACCTCAATGAGGCCGTTCTTGTTGACCGGCACGGCTTCCCCCTTGGGATCAAAAGGAAATTCCGTTTCCTGGCCGATGGCCAGGATGACCATGTCCACATCCACGGCGGCGTCCTCTCCCAGTTTTGGAACAGGCTTCTTGCGGCCGCTGTTGTCAAAATCCCCGAGCACCATGCGGCGGCAGATCACCTGTTCTAGCCGGCCGTCGGATCCTTGAAACCGAACAGGAGTCACCAGGTAACGGATCTTCACGCCTTCTTCCTCTGCCGCTTTGATCTCCTCCTCCTGGGCAGGCATGTCCTCCCTTGTTCTGCGGTAGAGGATCGTCACTTCCTTGGCGCCCAGCCTGAGAGCGGAACGGGAAGCGTCAATGGCGGAGTTGCCGCCGCCCACGACCGCCACCCGTTCTCCGACACGAGGGGTTTTCCCAAGGTTGACATCTCTCAGGAACTCCACCGCACCGACCACTCCCTTGAGGTTTCCCCCTTCCACGGCCATACCGGCGCTCTTTTGAGCCCCGATGGCCAGGTACACGGCGTCATAGGCTTTCAGAAGGTCTTCGTACGCGACATCCCGACCGACCTTGGTGTTCGCCTTCAGTTCCACGCCCAGATCCAGGATATCGTCAATCTCCCTGCGAAGAATCTCCCTGGGCAGACGGTATTCGGGAATTCCCCACCTCAGCATGCCTCCCGGTTCCGGGAACTCATCGAAAACCGTGACTGGATATCCCCTGAGAGCCAGGTCTCTTGCAGCGGTCAAACCGGACGGACCGCCGCCGACCACGGCAATTTTATCCTTCCTTGTCACGGCCGGCTTTTTCACGGACGGCCGCGCCCCGTGATCCGTAATAAATCGCTTCAGGTTCCTGATGCTCACCGGTTCATCGAGCGTGGATCTTCGGCACTTGCTTTCACACTGATGGTCGCAGACCCTCCCGCAAATACTCGGAAAGGGATTGGTTTTGAGGAGCACCTTGTAAGCATCCTCCAGCCGTCCTGCCCTGAGAAGCGCCACATAGCTCGGAATGTCCATGCCGATGGGGCAGGAATGAATGCAGGGGGCCTTGAACAGTGCCGAGCAGACCGCCGCAGGGCACCGCTTTTCCCTGATGTGGGCTTCGTATTCCTCGCGAAAATAGCGGATGGTGGAAAGCACGGGGTTGGGAGCGGACTGCCCCAGACCGCAGAGAGAGGTGTTCTTGATGATGTCGGCCCACTTTTCAAGCCTCTCAATGTCGCCTTCCTGGCCTTCGCCGTTGCAGATCCTCGTCAGGATCTCCAGCATTTTCTGAGTCCCCACCCGGCAGGGCGTGCACTTGCCGCACGATTCCTCCTTGCAGAACTCAAGGAAGAAGCGGGCCACGTCCACCACGCACTTGTCTTCGTCCATCACGATCATGCCGCCCGAACCCACGATGGCGCCGAGCTTCACAATGGACTCGTAGTCTACCGGTGTGTTCAGATACTGGACCGGCACACACCCGCCCGATGGTCCGCCCAGCTGCACGGCTTTGAACTTNTTCCCTTTCGGAATTCCTCCTCCCACGTCATGGATGATGGCGCCGAGGGATATTCCCATGGGCACCTCGACCAGCCCCACGTTGTTCACGTCCCCGGTCAGGGCAAAGACCTTGGTGCCCCGGCTGCGCATGGTTCCCATGCCGGCGTACCACTTGCCGCCGTTGAGGATGATCTGGGGGATGTTCGCCAGAGTCTCCACGTTGTTGAGCACCGTCGGTTTTTTCCAGAGCCCCTGGAGCGCTGGGAAAGGAGGTCTGGGTCTCGGCATGCCGCGTTTTCCTTCGATGGAAGTCATGAGAGCCGTTTCTTCACCGCACACAAAAGCGCCGGCCCCGCGGTACACCTCCACATCAAAATCAAACCCTGATCCCAGGACGTTCTTCCCCAGGAGGCCGTAATGTCTCGCCTGCTCGATGGCGAGGTTCAGCATCTTGACCGCCAGGGGATACTCGGCCCGGCAATAGATGTATCCCTGGTGCGATCCGATCGCCTTGGCAGCGATAATCATGCCTTCCAGAACTGCATGGGGGTCTGATTCCAGAACACACCGATCCATGAAAGCGCCCGGATCTCCTTCGTCCGCGTTGCAGAGCACATATTTGACAGCCCCTGGGGACTTGGAGGCGAACTCCCATTTCATGCCCGTGGGAAAGCCTGCGCCTCCTCTGCCGCGGATCCCGGAGGTTTTCACCTCCTTGATGACTTCCTCAGGGGACATCTGGTAAAGGGCTTTTGCCGCGGCAAAGTAGCCCTCCCGGGCAATGTATTCTTCGATCCGCTCGGCCTGGATCAATCCCCGGTTCTTCATGACCACCGGATTTTGCATGCCGAAGAAAGGAATATCCCTGGTGTGAGGGGTCTTCTCTATCTTTGGGGATGGAGGTCCCTCGAAATCCATTTCCTTCTGCTCCCACCCTCTCGAAAAAACCCATTGGGCGAGTGCGTCCCCCTTGAGCACGTGCTTTCGGAAAATTTCCCTTGCTTTCTCCGTGGTCATGTCCGCATACTTCACAGGTTCTTCACCCACGCGCTCTACCGTGATAAGGGGCTCCCGGTTGCAAATCCCTGCACAGCCGGAGGTGGTGACGAAGATGTCCTTCCTTTTGGACGATTTCAGTTCCTCCTTGAAGGCCTGCAGGATTCCGCTCGCTCCTGAAGCAATTCCACAGGTTCCCATGTGGACCGTGATTCGCGCAGCATTTTTCCCGCTCTCGAGAACCGAGGACCTGAGCACTTCTCCTTTGATCTTGTAAAGTCCTTCTATTTTCAGCACTGGCATGAACGAACTCCTTATTTGTCGTAGGCTTCCAGTACACCGGATATCTTGGAGGGCTTCATCTGCCGATGCGTGTCCTCGTCCACCACTACAACGGGCGCCAGGCCGCAAGCCCCGAGGCATCTGACCGTCTCCAGAGAAAAGCGCCTGTCCGGTGTTGTCTCTCCGGGTTGAACGTTCAGCGTCTCTGTGAGCGTGTCCAGAAGTTTCTTGCCTCCCCGGACATAACAGGCCGTGCCCAGGCAGCACCGGACCGTATGCTTGCCTTTGGGGGCCATGGTGAAAAACGAGTAGAAGGTGACCACCCCGTAAACCTCGCTGAAAGGCACCTTCAGCCCGAGCGCCACTCTCTGAAGCACGGGTTTAGGCAGATATCCAATGGTTTCCTGGACCTCTTCCAGCACGGGGATGAGAGATCCCGGCTTCGCCTTGTACCGTTTCATAATGGCATCCACGGCCGCCCACTGCTCAGCCGTAAATTCTTCCTTCGCTTCCAGCACTTCATCTGATTTCTGTCTTGCCACCACCGGACATCCCTCCTTGTCACTAACCANACCAATTGATCAATGTTCAATGTTCAATGATCATTGTTCAATGATCATTGAACGTGGGCCAAAGGTCCTGTCGGGATTCTTTACATGGTGCAAAAGGCAGGTGGATGTGAGACTGGGGTCTTGATCCTCATGTCTCTTGATCAGGAACGGGGCAGCACCTTTAGTCAGAGGGTCTTTTCCAGCCTCCAGCCCCTTGAACAGGCTTCTCCACCCTGACCTATCCACAGTAACCTTGTCTCCCATGCACTTGCAGGTGCCCTGGACCTTACCCCCTTGCTATTTGTCTTTGCAACCTGTGTGCCACAGATCTCTTGATGGAATGTCCAGCTAATATATTGAAATGCTAAATGATCTATCTCTTACGGACNTCTTTGCCGATGACAGTGAAACAATCATGTGTCTATCCACCCGGAGAGAGTGTAAACTCGCAGAAGCCAATGTCACAAGAGAAGCCCGGCAAGACGATGAAACCCTCTGGTCTCCCCAGGCTGGAGGGGTTATTATAAGGCACAGTTACTGCACCAAGAGGTTCCCGAGGAAGATCGGGTTGTGAAAAGAAAAACCATTGAAATAACCGGTATCGTTCAGGGCATTGGTTACAGGCCCTTTGTTTTCAATCTGGCCCAGACCTATTCCATCCGGGGGTGGATCCTCAACAATGAACAGGGGGTATTCATCGATGCGGAGGGTGAGGATGAGGCTCTCGATCTTTTCACAGAGGATTTGACCAAGCTTGCCCCGCCTCTTGCTCGAATTGAAACCCTGAAGGCCAGCTCCTTCGAGCCCCAGGGGTATCCCTGTTTTGAAATTAGACAGAGCAAGGGGGCTTCAGAGGGCTTTACCCTGATCTCTCCGGATGTGGCTACCTGTGACGCGTGCCTCGCCGAGCTGTTCTCTCCCGTCAACTTCCGGCACCGCTATCCCTTCATTAACTGCACTCACTGTGGACCGAGATTCACCATCATCAAAGACATTCCCTATGATCGTCACAAGACGACCATGGCTCCCTTCACCCTGTGTCCGGTCTGCCGTCAGGAGTATGAAAACCCGGTCGACCGTCGATTTCACGCCCAACCCAATGCCTGCCCCACTTGTGGGCCGTCCTTGCGATTGGTGGAGCGAAAGGGAGAAACCCTTCCTGGAGATGCTCTGGCNAGAACCCTTGCGCTTCTGACACAAGGCTCGATCGTGGCCNTCAAAGGGATCGGGGGTTTTCATCTGGTCTGCCATGCGGAAAACCATGGCGCCGTCTCTTCGTTGAGATCGAGAAAGTTCAGAGAGGACAAGCCCTTTGCCGTCATGTGTCGTGACGTGGAAGAAGTGAGAGCGAATTGTGACGTCCATGACGAGGAGGAGAGGCTCTTGTGCAGCCCTGAGAGACCCATTGTCCTCCTCAACAGGAAAAAGGGCTCTTCCATTGCCCCTANCGTTGCGCCTTTTCAGAAGACCCTTGGCGTGATGCTCCCCTATTCCCCTCTTCATCATTTGCTGCTCCACGGCCCGCTCAAGAGTCTGGTAATGACCAGCGGGAACGTGAGTGATGAACCCATTGCTTACAGGAATGAAGAGGCCTGTCACCGGCTCTCCGAAATAGCGGACTTTTTTCTCCTCCATGATCGCGACATCCACATGAGGTGCGATGATTCGGTGGTCCGGGTTTTCAAAGGGACGCCTTTCGTCTTGCGAAGATCGCGGGGCTACGTTCCTTTTCCCGTTAAGCTTTCTTTTGACCTCGAAATGATCCTCGCNTGNGGGGGAGAGTTGAAAAATACCTTTTCTCTTTCCCGCGGNCCNTATGTGTTCATGAGCCACCACATCGGAGACCTGGAGAACATGGAGACGCTCCTTTCCTTTGAACAGGGAATCGAGCATTTCAAGAAGCTCTTCTCCATTAAACCCAAGGCCGTGGCCTACGACCTTCACCCGGAGTACCTCTCCACAAAGTATGCCCTGTCCCTTGAAGGGATTCCAAAAGTGGGCGTTCAACATCACCATGCCCACGTGGTGAG
>Ga0031656_10000502_pt1 | contig 13565 bp, 6 predicted proteins | sample FrelakmetDIP11DI_FD_55080 | JGI IMG/M metagenome (GOLD analysis project Ga0031656, IMG submission 55080) | Freshwater lake sediment microbial communities from the University of Notre Dame, USA, for methane emissions studies - DIP11 DI | ecosystem: Environmental > Aquatic > Freshwater > Lake >... | reverse complement strand
CACAGCTGATTCAATCTGAGAAAATGGCTTCCCTGGGTGAACTCACTGCCGGCATTGCCCATGAGATACAGAACCCCTTGAATTTTGTAAATAATTTTTCTGAAGTCAATATTGAATTGTCAGATGAGATCCTGGAAGCTGCTGAAAAGGGAAATCTTGAAGAGATCAGGCAGTTGGCTACGGATATACGATCCAACCAGGAAAAGATCAGGGAACATGGCAAAAGGGCCGATGGCATTGTAAAAGGAATGCTGCAACACAGCCGCACCAGCAGTGGTGAAAAAGAACCCACTGACATCAATGCAGTGGCTGATGAATATCTTCGGTTAGCCTATCATGGTATCCGGGCGAAAGATATGTTGTTCAATGCAAAGCTTGTTACCGACTTTGATGAAAACCTGGGAAAGGTCAATATCATTCCACAAGATATCGGCCGGGTTATCCTGAATCTTATTACCAATGCATTTTACGCGGTTGCTGAAAAGAAAAAGCTGATTGCAGGCGATTTTGAACCTGTTGTAACAGTCAGTACACGAAAAGTGGCCGACCGCATATTCATTACAGTTTCAGATAATGGAATTGGGATACCCCAAAAAGCATTGGACAAAATATTTCAACCTTTTTTCACTACCAAACCCACGGGACAGGGCACCGGGCTGGGCTTATCCTTGAGTTATGATATCGTACAGGCACATGGAGGGGAATTGAAAGTGGCTACCAGGGAAGGGGAGGGTAGTGAGTTTATTGTTAAGTTGCCTCTATGAATTAACCTGCATGCAACTCCTCGCGTTGAGTCCCAGGGATTGAAACCCCGGGTTACAAAATGTGCACGAGCCTACGGCTCTTGGCTATTGCTGCAAAGGTTTTGTATCAGTGGTGGAAGGTGTGGTGTTTCTATGGAATATAGCCAATCATTTTGGTGAAGAGGCGTAGCCTCGGTTTGATTTTGTAGCAACGGATTTTAATCCGTTGATCATTGAGCAGGATTAAGAGGATTTGATGGATTGTTAGGATGGACCAAAGGATTTTTAGCTATCAAATAAATCTCTGAAATCCCCCCCCAATCATGGTTCAGACAAAAAATGATATAGTAAAAGTAAATGGTTGCGAATTTTCTTAGCGGTAAAAGACTGTTCATCACAAATTAGGAATCTTTGTGCCTTCATAAATATCAGCAACCGGCAAATTAACATCAACAGCAGGTATCCTTAGCATTCCATCAACTGATTTATATTCCTCCAGTTCCCAATTACCCCGATCGTTGATTCGAAATGCTTCAATACGAATAGATGCTGTATCAACAAGAATATATTCTTTTAAAGCAGGTATATCGCGATATAAAGTAAACTTCTCACCCCGGTCATAATTCTTTGTGGATGGAGATAGGATTTCTATGATGACTGTTGGTTGAACAACGGTATCCTCATCGATTTCTGAAGAAATAAAATCACCACAAATAATGGTAATATCCGGATAGGTATATAAGGTGTTTTCAGGAATATGAATCCGCATATCACTGCCATAAGGAAAACAGTATTTTCCCTTGAGTTGAAAACTCAGTCCCATAAATAGATTGGAGAATAATTTATTATGCCTGTGGCTTGCACCCGACATTGCCAGTGCATCACCATGGCCCTCCATAGTAAATATCTCACCCCGGTAATATTCATGTTTTTCCTGCTGTGTTTTTTCCCATTGCAGGTATTCCTCCATGGTGAGTTTGGTCTTGCCATAAGCCATTACAGGTTCCCGCATATCCATAATACAATTTACTCCTTTTTCGCTTCATGAAAATGGTAGAAAACGGGTAAGTTTTGCTATTAAAATTAACTTAAAATGCTGTGTTAATTCAAAGAACCGAGTTCTTAACAACCAATGTGGAAAATCAATCTATGGTTTAGAAAATGCAAGTTTATTTGCCAGTTTGAAATTGGAAAAATTTCCTTAATTTACCCTATGTCTCAAACACGACAACTGGCAGCTATAATGTTTACCGATATAGTCGGTTATACGGCCCTTATGGGCAATGATGAACAGAAGGCATTTGACCTCCTTCGAAAAAACAGGGAAATTCAAAAGCCCATCATTGAATCATTGGGTGGTGTGTGGATCAAGGAGTTGGGTGATGGCGTTATGGCCAGTTTCCCGGCTGTTTCCAATGCTGTTTATGCTGCATTGAAAATCCAGGAAGCCTGCAACATCACCAAAGAATTTTCACTGAGAATTGGCATCCACCAGGGCGAAGTGGTTTTTGAAAACGGGGATATTTTCGGCGATACGGTAAATATCGCTTCCCGGCTGCAATCCCTGGCACCCCCTGCCGGGATTTTTGTTTCGGCATCCGTACATCACAATATTTCCAATAAAAATGATATCCGGTCGGAATTTGTAGGTATTGAGAACCTCAAAAATGTAAGGGAACCGATTTCCGTTTACCGGATCCTGGCTGCCGGAGACGAAGCATCCGTTAGCAATGAACAGGTTCCTACATGCTCTTCGATCCTCCCCGGCTTTGACCAAGATATTTTTATCAGTTACCGAACCAATGATAATAAATACGACGGCTGGGTATCGGAATTTGCAGCTAAGCTGGAACGTGAGTTAAGTGCCACACTGAAAGACAAAGTATCTATCTGGTTTGATAAAAATCCGGAGGATAAAAGAAAAACAGTAGTGGGAATGGGAAATGTTAAGTCGCTCATTTTTATTCCCATNGTTTCTCAGACCTATTGCGATCCGGAATCCCNGGTTTGGCAGGGAGAATTTAAAGGGTTCAATGAAGGATCAAAGACTGACAGTGTCGGAAGTTCTGTTAAACTCTTGAATGGTAATGCAGCATCCAGGGTGATTCCGGTTAAGATACATGATGTGGAAACGGAGGATATCAGGTTACTGGAATCAGCACTGTCGGGTGGTTTAAGATCAGTTGATTTTATATACCGGGAAGATGGCGTGAACCGGCCACTCCGTCCGGTTGATGATGAAAAGAGTGGTGATCCGATGCGGGCACTATACCGTAACCAGATCAATAAACTGGCCAATGCCATTAAAGATATCATACAGGCTATAAAGCAAAAAGGGAAAGCCAATACGGATGCAGTTCCTGAGCAACTGCCAATGGCCAGGCAAATAGTGCCAAATGTATTTGCCACATCCATATCTGCGGCCATTAAGGTGCAGGTAATAGACCGCCAGCGCCCCAGTATTTACCTGGCATGGACTTCCAATGATCTTAAGGAAAGTCGCGAAGAAATGGCTATCATCCTCAACAAAGCAGGGTTCAATGTATTGCCTTCCATTGACTGTCCGGCAGATGATGAAACCTTCAAAAAAAGAGCCGCAGAAGAAATGCAGAAATGTGTTTGCTCCCTTCATATGCTGAGTGGTGAATTTGGCCGGAGATTTGAATCTGATGATGAAATATCTTTTCCGCAGCACCAGTTCCTGGAAGCAAAAAAAATGGTTGATACACCGGGAAATGATTTCAATGTATTTGTCTGGCTGGATCCGGAAAGTAGTAAAAACATAAAACCCGCACAGCAACAGTTTATCAAATATATCCGCAATAATATTACCCGGAACATGATGTTTTCCAACAGCCAGGGGCCCATGCAACTGGTGGATGATATCAGGGTGGTGATGATGAAACAGGATGCCACGGTTTACGATTCCAAAGATACCGATATCTTCTTCATCTTTAACCAGCAGGACGAACAGGAAGCGCAACATATCATTGAAACCCTGAGCCTGGAATTCCCCGTTGAAACGATGAATATTCTGCCGGACGGAGAAGATTCTTACCGGGAAATAACATCACAGCAAATACCGAGGAGTAAGCTCGCCGTTGTCTATTTTAAATATGCTGCCGACTGGGCATTGCCTTTTATCAAACAGATCTGGAAGCAGGTGGGTGGCGCTTCTTCGCCAACACCGATGTTCCTGGTAGGGGAGGACGATCCGTACTCGAATATGGCGCGTAATTTCAAAGCACCCCGGGTAATATCTACCATTGTGCCTAAAGAAAACATACCGGCGGAAGTGAAAAAAGTGTATAGTACGCTTTAGGAAAAGATAATAAGATAATAAGATAGTAGATAAAAAAAATCATGTATACGGAAACAGCCATGATCAATTTAAATTTACATCGACGAGAATGGCTAACCGAAGTAAAATTGAACTATGATTTGTATACATGTATGTCCTGATCCGGTATTCTTCATTCATTTTTTTGGTCAATTAAGCAATCAGCATGTTTGACAACTATCAGATATGTCCTTATACTGGTTTAAGGTCCTTTACGGAAGAAGAGTCCCTTTATTTTAAGGGAAGGGAGGATGATATAGACCAGGCTACGGCACAGTTACAGAAGAATAAATTTTTAATGCTCACCGGCGCATCAGGTGATGGTAAATCATCCCTTATTTATGCCGGTATCATTCCCAATGCACGGTCGGGGTTCTTAAAGGCAAAATATACACAGTGGGGTGTTGCCGATTTTCGCCCGGAACGCAGTCCGTTTCAAAATTTATGCAAATCCGTTGCCCGGCAATTGGACATTGCTGATATTCATACGGTAGAAGCGGAATTAAATCACGGATTTTCTGCCCTGGTTGATTTATATAAAAGCTCTAAACGATACCTGGATACGCAATCGGAAGCGTGGGTAAGCGCAGATGAAAAACAAAGAGGGGTTATCAAACGTGAAGCCGCTAACCTCATCATACTGGTAGATCAGTTTGAAGAATTTTTCACGAACCCCGAGAATTATCACCAGGGAGTTCCATCACGTGAGTCGAACCTGGTATTGAATTTATTACTGGAGACCGCCCGCATTGCGTTGGAGGAGGACCTGCCGATCTATGTGGTGTTCACCATGCGGTCGGATTATATAGGACAATGTGCCGCTTTTCGCGGACTGCCGGAGTACCTTGGATTTTCGCAGTTTTTTGTGCCAAGGCTTAACAGGTCTCAATTGCAGCAAGTTATTGAAGAACCGGCAAAACTCAGTGGGAACAGGATCACGCGGAGATTGACAGAGCGATTGATACACGATATAACGGAAGGTGTGGATCAATTGCCGATCCTCCAGCATGCACTCAACCAGATATGGGTGGCTGCCGACCGGGGCAATGAGGAAATGGACCTGCTTCATTACGCGATGGTGGGCGGAATGAGTGTGCATGAATTACCCGATGAACATGTTGATCGATTTAATCAATGGTTTGCCGGATTGCCTGAGGATATTAAAAAATGTTATCACGAACCCAACCTGCAAAACGTACTGGATACCCATACCAATAAATTGTACGAACAGGCTGCGGGATACTATACATCTAAGACCGGAAAAGCCATTTCGGCGGAAGATGCGAAATCAATTATCCGCACCGCATTTACCTGTCTTACTAAAATAGACCAAAGCCGTGCCGTACGTAACCGCATGACCCTGCAGGAGATCACCCATATTTTGGGTAATCCGGCATTCGATGCAAAAGATGTTGGCTCGGTGCTCAATATTTTCAGGGAACCGGGCAATACATTTATACATCCTTTTATTTCTGAAGACGACCCTGCAAGCCAGACTGTAGAACCGGAGCAGGTGCTGGACATTACGCACGAGAGCCTGATCAGGAACTGGAAATACCTGGGCCAGTGGGCGAAGGAAGATTTTGACAGTCGATCTATTTCCCTCGATTTTGAACAGCAACTCGGCCGCTGGGTTGAAAGTGATAAATCCAATGATTTCCTCCTTTCAATAGGCCCGCTTACTTATTTTGAAGGCTGGTTTAATAAGGTCAAACCCAATGCCTGGTGGATTGCGCGTTACCTGCCGGAAGAAACGACAAAAGAGAATAAACTTATTAAGTCCAAAACAATCCTGAGTAATGCTCAGGAATTTTTACAGCGAAGTGCAAGCAAGCATATAATAACTCGTACGGTTATGCGCTATGGGCCAAAGCGTATTGCTGCTGCTCTTGGGCTACTGGCAATGATTACGCTAAGTTCTTTTGCGGTTAAAAGTTATTTTGATAAACAGAATAATGCTGTATTGAAATCCATGCATCAGCAGACAATGCTATTAGTGGATGATCCCAAAGTGACGATCGCCAATAAAGTGAAATTGATTGCAGAGGAGATGAGTATGGGACTTACAACTATTGATGAAACCATTGATGCCATCAAAGATCCAATACAAAAGATCAATATTTCTACCGGAATTGCAACCGAACTAGTTTTCCAGGGTAAGGGACTGCTCGTAAAAGAAACATTTGAAGCAGTCTCGATTTCCGACAGTATGCTGGAATCATTTGCATTTCCTAAGGGAGATCCTGAACAAACGACTGATGCTTTAAAAGAATTAAATGATTTCCGGGCAACTCTGGAGCTCGCCTATAAATATAATGCCGATCCGAAAATTGATGAATGGGTAAAAAAGAATGCAAGGCGATCGGGCAAATGGGTCCTTCACATATTAGAAACGCAACCTGCGGGTTTTCAAAATATGCAGGAGTTACACCTTGCCCTTGAAAATGCGATAAACTATCATATCTTTTCTGCAGCTGAAATTGATAAAATCCTAAGCATCATTTCTCCTTTTGAAAATGCATCTCCTTCTGCCTGGCTGCAATCAAACTACATGCAGGATAAAATCATGGCAAGGGGTGAGCAGGATTACGGCTTCTCTTTTAACGGCTTATACCAGGAACTGGCCTATCTATATGCGGCCAAAGGGAACAGTGATATGACATTGCGGTGCATGGATACCCTGCTGAAATACAGCCAGAATAATTACCAGGGGGAATACGCAGCAGGCGCTGATAATGTGGCCAATATCGCTGCTGTATATTTCAGTAATGGCCAAACTGATAAACTGGACCAGTTTGCGAAAGGTTATTCTTTTCGTAAAAAGATAACGGAAGAAGAATTTTATTCGCGGATACTGGACAGGACTGTATTGGAGCGTGCTTCGATCGGCAGCCTGGATCTGTTGTGGTGGATGAATACAAAGATTAATCTTAACCTCCGGTATAGCCGAAATGACCAGCTTGGCTTTTTCTTTAACAAGTACAGGGAAATTGTTCAGGAAACTATTTCGGATGGGGATCAGAAAAATTTATTAACCGCGCTTTCATTTAAGAATGAGGGAGTATTGAAATCCTTGCATGCTGAGAGTATCCCTGAAAATGAACGATCCATTACCGGTTATTTTGAGGAGGCGGTCTCATTGTACCGGAAAGTGAATCCTGCGTATTTGCGTCAAATGGAAGAAATTGTGGGTGTTAGCGGGTCGGACCAAATGATTGTTCCCCGAAAAACGGTTTTCATCTACCCCGATTTGAGATTACGGTACACACCAATAGAACCACGAAACTTTATACACTTTTATTTCACGGATATTTTCATGGAATTCATTATCAATAAACAGTTGTTTGATGAATTCTATCCAGGGAAAGACGAGCTGAAAACGGTGGCCGACTGGTTGTATGATTATAATACCAAAATGTTTTACCCTGTTGGCTTTGGTGCTGACAAAATTCGATATAATATTTTGCAGAAACTGGCGGAAAAACTGGAACAACGCAGTGCCGAGCAAAGCCAGGATTTTAACCCGCTCTATTTATACCTGGGACTGAAAGCCCAACAGGCAGGTGATGAAAAAAACATGGTTCGAAATTATCAGAAACTCCAACCTGATAATTTTTTTAATATATTAAGGAATAAGGAGTATGGAAATAATGCAAATAATCAGTCATTCCGATTAATGGCCTTTGCCGTTAAAGGTTTAACTGAAGCCGGACGGAATGAAGATGCACAAAAAATAATCCGTGTTTTTAAAAAACCGGTGAATCGTTCTTCAATATATGCGTTTGCCGCAGCGGAACTGCTTAATGAGAAAAAAGATGCCAAAATAATCCAGTCGCTGATTGATTCTTCAAGAAACGAACTTAATAGGACAGAATACGTTACAGGTGGCCAGCCTAACAAGCTGGTGCTTTCTTACGCACTGGCATTGCAGGAACCTGAAAGGAATAAGACGGAAATCAACAAGCTGATTAAAAACCTTCAAGCGAAGCTTTTTGCCACACAGTCTGTAAGCAGGGCTTACGCATTTAATGATCAATTATTTAATGCAAGGGCTAACATTCCGGGCCTGATTTCAAAAGATGACCAAGCGATTTCATTTTGGTATATCCTTTATGGTTATTCATTAAATGGTAAAGGAGCAAGTACAGAATGGAGAACTTACCGGGATAACAATCTTGAACTTATTACACGTATTATTTTTTACCAGGATGAAAGCAATTGATCAGATCCATATTTGTCCATATACCGGCCTGCGGTCCTTCACCGAAGAAGAAAGCCTTTATTTTAAAGGGCGTGACCTGCAGACGGATCAGATCACTGCACTGCTGGAGCAGAATAAATTTCTCATGGTTACCGGTGCTTCCGGGGAAGGGAAATCATCGCTTATTTATGGCGGCCTGATTCCCAATGCAAGAGCCGGTTTTTTCAAAGCAAAATATACCAATTGGGTTATTGCGGATTTTCGGCCTGAGAGGAATCCGGTTTCCAATATGGCGAATGCTTTAGCGGAACATTTTGACAGCAGCCCGGCAACCATCGAAACCGAACTCCGGCGGGGATATTCTTCACTCATTGATGTATATACCAATTCGTCTTTTTATGCAGGAGAGGATGATGAGTCCTGGAATGAGCTGACAGATGATGAGAAAAAGACAAGGAAAAGAAAAGCTGCGAATCTGTTGATCATAGTTGATCAGTTTGAAGAGTTCTTCACTAACCCGGAGAATTTTTATAATGAGTCGCCTTCTAATGATTCACAGATAGTAGTTAACCTCGTTTTAGAAACAGCTCGCATAGCTATTAAAAAAAACCTGCCTGTATATGCAGTATGCACTATGCGGTCGGATTATATCGGCCAGTGTTCTGCCTTCAGGGGTTTGCCAGAGTATATAGGCTTTTCACAGTTTTTTGTTCCCCGCTTAAAAAGAAAGGATTTAAAGCAGGTAATAGAAGAGCCTGCCATATTAAGCGGTAACAGGATTTCTCAAAGATTAATAGAACGGCTTGTTTTTGATATTTCCGATGGTGTGGATCAGTTGCCTATTCTGCAACATGCACTTAGCCGGATTTGGGAAGCGGCCGACCGGGGTGCTGATGAAATGGATTTACTGCATTATGCCATGGTAGGCGGTATGCCGGCAGATGATTTACCTGATGAAGATATCCCCCGCTTTCGCAAATGGTTTTCTGCTTTGCCTGAAAATCAGCAGGCCTTATACAAGGATACGGGCCTGCAAAAAATTATTGAAATACATGCCAACATATTATATGAAAATGCCTGGGAATATTATAATAAAAAATATCCTGAAAATCCCATTACCCAGCAGGAAGCAAAACGGATCATTGCACTCACCTTTAGTTGTTTAACAAAAATTGATAACAGTCGGGCTGTACGGAACAGGATGAGCCTGGAAGAGATAACGGAGATCATCAACCGCCCAAAACTCAGTTCCGATGTTGTGGGTGAAGTGTTGAATATATTCAGGGAAGAAGGAAATTCTTTTATCCGCCCTTTCTCAACAGAAGATCCGGCTTCACATAAACTCTTGCCAGGAACTGTGTTGGATATAACACATGAGAGTCTTATCAGAAACTGGAATAAATTAAATCAGTGGGCCAAAAAGGAATTTGAATACTTTTCAACTTTCCAGGACTTTCAAAAACAGATGGATCGCTGGAAGAAAAGTGGAAAGAGTAGTGGTTACCTGTTGCCTATCGGGCCATTGACCTATTTTGAAAACTGGTATAATAACTGCAAGCCCAATATTGGCTGGATAAGGCGTTATGCTGAAACAAAAGAAGATCGTCAACAGACTGTACTTGAATCTGCTGGCGTGTTAGCAGATACTAAGGAGTTTCTGCATAAAAGTGCCCGTAAAGAAATGGTTACCCGGGCCTTTATGAAATACGGGCCAAAGAAGATAGCAACTATTGCCGCCATATTGATCATGCTGGGGTTGACCGGATTTTACTGGTACAATGCCGAACAAAAAAAGAACGAAAATGTGATCCAACGCATCAAAACAGAATCTTCCGGATTAATGATTAGCAAAGAAGTTATTGCGGAAGACAAAGCATTATACTTACTCACTGAAGAGAGATTGGATTCCGGGACATTGATCAGGAACCTGGAAAAAATTAGTTTTAAGGACCGGTTGGCTATTGGCAATGAAACCTATAAACAACTGCTTAAAATAGATAAGCAACATGAAACAGTCTTAAAGAATCAACTCTTTTCACTGTTGGCAAAAAGCCTGATAAACCCTGATACTTCGGCTACTCCGGAATTATTACTGTCGGAGCGAAACAAGTTTGTGATTCTTTTAGCCATGGATCAGTATTACCTGCCTGATAAACAGAAAGAAGTGGCACTTACTGCAATGGCGAATAAGAATTATGAACTGGTTCTCCAATTTTTTAAAGATAAAAATCTTTATCAGCCTCTTATTCCCACACAATTGAATGTAGCCATACAATATTGGTTAACAGTAGGGAAAGCTACTCCTGAAAAAATAAATAACTTATTACAGGAAATGTCGCCGCTGAATGGAAAAGAAGCAGTAACAAGTTTTAATCTGTATTTTCCAAAAGGCAGTTTCGAAACAAATGGCAGGCTGCCCAGTGATTTTAATGGCGGTTACCATACACTCGCATCTCTTTATGCTGCAATGGGTGATACGAGTGGGGTACTTACCAGTTTCAGGACTTTACTGGAGAACAATCAACGGGATTATATAGAATTGGCCAGGGTACTTAACAATCACCTCAATATTATTGGCTATTTGTACCAGTATGGTCATAGGGATAAAGTACCCGGATTGTTAAGTTGGGTTACAGCTAATACAAAGGATAATCCACCACAGACCTTATTGCGGAATATGGTTATACGTTCGGGGTATATTTCACACTTATATAACCTGAATATTGATTTGGGATTCTATAGGTCAACACGGGGATATTTATTTCCAAATCTCTATTTCTGCGACAGGCAGGTGTTTGATGCCATAGTGGAAGATTATGAATCAGCCATCCGTCAAATCAAAGATCCTGCGGAACGCGATTTCCAACTGGCCATGAATTACAAACGCAAGGCCATGTTTTATCATAAATACTGGTACGACCGTAAAATGCCGGTTGATGAAGCCCGGCTTAATGGCTGGCTAAAAGCTGCAGTAGATCTCTATCCAACAATCGATACTGCATACCTTGAAAGTAAACAGTCTGTTACGGTCATATATAACGGCGATGGTGTAAGAACAAGTGATGTGAAGAGAAAAAACCTTTTCGTTTATCCTGATTACCGGGATGGGTGGTTTGCCTGGACCTTTCATAGTGATTATTTTTTCAATTATTTGAAGAAAAACGGACTGCTTTCTTCGATTTATAAATCCGGTGCAGATCTCCAGGCCATTCATTTCTGGGTAGCAAAAGCTTTTGAATGGAAGGTTGAATTTTCACCAACGGCTTACGCCAATGACTACCCGATGCCGGATAAAACTTTACAGGACATCATTTCTTTTGTTGACAGTCATCCTGAGGGTAAGGATTTTGACAGAAATCTATTACGGTTGATTTTAGCTAATCATGCATTTGACAGGGGGGATACGCTCGAAGGAATGAGACAATACGATCTTTTAGAGAAGCAGAACCTGTTACGTTCATCCAACCGATATGAATACCTGGAAAAAGTATTCTTTTTAAACATGATGAATCAATTATCTGTTAACCTGGCTGCCAATGGTAAAAATCAAGAAGCGGTTTTGATGGCAGGTAAATTTGAAGAAGACCGGGAAAAAGCACTCAGTTATTTTTCTATGACCGAAAGGCTCTATAAACAGGATGGAAATCCAAATGCATTTGTGTTTTTGGATTCAGCTTATGCCATGACTAAGCGAATTAATTATTCCATACAAATACCACGAGTTGATCCCAGGTATTACCAGATCCAGGTGCTTTCTGAAATCGGCAGTGAGAAACTGAATGCCCATGCGGCGGAAGTATTAAGGGAACTTCCTGAAAATGGTAAATACGGAGGTGTATTCTCGCGGCTGGCAGGCATTGCTTATGAAGGAAATTTTTACCGGGCATTAACGGCTATTCCAAATGATCTAACCGAAACCCAGGACCTTCAGTGCAGGACAATCATCTTATTAGAAGCCTGTAAAGCCAGGGAAAAGATAACAGGGAATACCCAATGGAAGCCAATGGACGACTATATTGACTGGTTTTTAAATTATACAGATTATCTACCCAATTAATGAAAAGTTACAATACCATCTATTATCTTTTGTTTGTGTTGCTCATCATGGGCGCATTTGCCTCCATGGCGCAAAACAGTTATGGAATAACCCTTCTTGGAGCAGTAGCATTGTCTTTCGGGCTTCTTTTTTTATACCAGTTCTTTCAAACATTTAAAGACGTAGAGAAAAAGAATTATTTTTTACAGGCGGAGCTGCTCAGCCTTTTTGTCATATCCATTTTGTTTGCATTGAGGATGTTTCATGTATATATTCCGTTCAGCGAATTATTGTTTGCAATAGCTGGGTTGGTATTGATTTTTGTGTATGTAAAAAAGATGCTTCAGCGATATGGGATTTTAGCATCCAAAAATATAAATGCAGCCAGGCTCAGTCTGGTGTATCATTTAAGTTTGATCCTGTTTATCTTTTCATTGGTAGCTGCTCCGCTTTTGCCTCAGTTATATGCCTATTTTGGGATTGCGGCATTTATATTATTGGTCGGATTTTTAATTGCGGGATTATTGGTTCCGAATTATCTGCTGGATGGATCGGAGTTTTCTGTTTTTAAACTGGTTGCGGGCCTTAAAGACAGGTCAATGATCTTGTTATCCCTGTTTTTTATAATCTCTCTCTATATGGGTTTAACCAGAATTGGTGTGTTGCCCGCCATGTATTCCGATGAATATCCGCAGGCTTATTTTAAATTGGTGAATAATGCCGAGACCGGAAAAGAAAAGCCGGTGAAGGGAAAGTATAAACATCAGGAGTTTAAAGTGAGGTATGATGATTTCGTGGAGAAGAATGTAAAAAAATAGGCATTGATAAATTCTACAGACGTAAGCCTGTGGCAATTCAAACATGTAAAGGCATTGAGCTAATGGCTATGTCTATATAACAGAAAATTTCTGTATTACAGGTAAGAATTGCCACGGGCTTTATTGTATGGTTTAATCAGAAAAAAAATGATTCTTAGTATATGCAGGCAGAAAAAGAGAAATTACTAAATGAATCCTATCAGCAATTCATCCAATTCGGACTGGGTAATTTGCCCCTAGAGGTGTATGAAACTATTGTTGCTGAAAACTATATGGGGTATGGTACTGCACTGGATGAAAAGCTGTTTTCATCAATTGATCTCCGTGACCTGGTGGTGCGGCAAATCGAGCAGGGGAAGGGTATGGATATGAAATTTGCCGAGACCCCCGTATTTCGCAGAATTTCTGTAAGTGAAGATGTGGCCAT
>Ga0031656_10000501_pt1 | contig 13570 bp, 15 predicted proteins | sample FrelakmetDIP11DI_FD_55080 | JGI IMG/M metagenome (GOLD analysis project Ga0031656, IMG submission 55080) | Freshwater lake sediment microbial communities from the University of Notre Dame, USA, for methane emissions studies - DIP11 DI | ecosystem: Environmental > Aquatic > Freshwater > Lake >... | reverse complement strand
GAATATTCTTTGGTGCATTTGTAGATGACATCAGCGATATCGCTTACGACGATGAACCCGTGAGCGAATCCCGGCGGAACATAGAACATGCGATTATTTTCTTCAGACAATTCAGTGCTGATCCACTGCATGAATGTCGGTGAACCCTTTCTGATATCAACAGCCACATCAAAGATCTTTCCTCTGATACACTGAATGAGTTTGCCCTGTGCATGCGGATTTCTCTGATAATGGAGACCTCTTAATACATCTCTCACAGAGCGGGAATAATTATCCTGGACAAAATGCTCATGGATTCCGTTCCGGAGAAAATCCGGGTATTTGTAGGTTTCCATGAAAAACCCCCGTGTGTCTGCAAATCTGAGGGGTTCGATGAGAATGATCTCAGGTATATCGAGACGTTGAAAGATGAACGGCATGGGATCAGATACCTTTCTTTGACGTTATTTTATTAACCGCAACAGGTATTTCCCGTAATCGTTATGATTGAAATTCTGGGCAAGCCGTGAAAGCTGCTCCCTGTCAATGTAGCCTAATTTGTAAGCAATCTCTTCTATGCAGGCTATTTTGAGACCCTGCCTCTTTTCTATCGTTGCAATAAACTCTCCTGCTTCGAGAAGGCTTTCGTGGGTTCCGGTATCAAGCCAGGCATATCCCCGTCCCAGCAGTTCTACTCTCAGTTTTTCCCTTTTCAGATATTCCCTGTTTACATCGGTTATCTCAAGCTCGCCCCGCCTCGATGGTTGTATTTTTTGTGCAATCTCAACCACCTCATGGTCATAAAAATAGAGACCTGTCACGGCATACTTTGATTTAGGGACTTTGGGCTTTTCCTCTACCGACAGGACCGTGCCTTTCTCATCAAACTCAACGACNCCATATCGTTCGGGATCATTCACGTAATAACCAAATATTGTTGCGCCNCCATTTTGTGCAACATCATGTTTGGCTTTATTCAGTAAGTTTGTGAGCCCNTGACCGTAAAAGATATTATCCCCGAGCACGAGACAGACATGACCGTCCCCGATNAATTTTTCACCAAGAATAAATGCNTCAGCAATTCCGCCGGGACGGTGCTGCTCCCGGTAGGTAAAATTGACTCCTAAAGAAGAGCCGTCACCAAATATGTTGATAAAGCGCGGCAAGTCCTGGGGCGTGGAGATGATAAGGATGTCCCGTATCCCGGAGAGCATGAGAACGGACAGGGGATAGTAAATCATCGGTTTATCATAAATCGGCAACAACTGTTTGCAGACGCCGAATGTTACCGGATAAAGCCTCGTCCCGCTTCCCCCTGCAAGGATAATACCTTTCATTGAATACTCCGGAATACTCGTTTCTGTTTTTTTCTATATGCGACGTTCACTATATATTTCAGACGATCCACCCGATACCCTATCGGTAATCAGACACCTCAGGTGCCACCGTAACCAATGGTTACTTTGCCTCCTTCAAGGATGACAGGAACTTTCCTGACGCCGCCGGAGTGCTTCAGCATTTCCTCCAATTTTGCACTGTCGGACTTAACATTAATATACACCACATTCTCCTTATACGCTGACCTAGCTTTGTCTGTAAACGGTCACCCATCCTTGCCGTAGATAATAATCCTATCTGCCATAATTTTACCTCCCAAAGCCTCTTAGAAAATTACATTATACAAAACTCCGCAGCAATCTGCGAAGTTTTCAGCCACTAACAGGATGCTGAAAAAGTCTGACCTTTAGCAGGTTGTCATGCTGAATTTATTTCAGCATCTCATAAAATCAACAAATTATGAGACCCTGAAACAAGTTCAGGGTGACAGAAACAGCCTTTTCAGCAATTTGATAATTAACGGAGATGTAAAAGATATGCCTGCGGATTTTCGGTTATGCATCTCATAATGAGATCCTTATCATATCCCCGTTTGATGAGTCTTTCTGCGGACCCGGTAACCACCATGCTGCCTCCCAGGAGTTTACCGCGGTCATCACGGACACCTGACTTCCGGTTTTCTTTGTCCGTTTCTTTTACTGTATCCGAAATGATAATGATTTTTACGGGATTCTTTATTTTGAATATNAGGTCAATGACTCTGTCATGGAGATGAAAAGGATCCGCAATGATCTCNATATATACATCCTGATTGGAGAGCCCGAACCCTGCAATCCCGGGCTCCCTGTGATGGAAACCGCGCATGGCATTGAAGATATGGGTAATCCCCATCGCACCTGCACGGAAGCCTTCCTCTGCCTCTGCATAGGTAGCATCAGAATGACCCATGCTGACGAGAAGGCCCATATCTGATATTTTATTCACCAGCCGGAGAGCACCGGGTATTTCAGGTGCAATCGTGATGATTTTGATGATATCTGCAAACCCTTCGGTCAGTTCTTCGAAAGCATATTCTGTTGGTTCGATACAGGTTTCAGCATTAAGTGAGCCGCACTGTAACGGATTCAGGAATGGACCTTCAAGGTAAATGCCTGCAATAGTCGCCGGTCGATAGTCATCAGAGAACGGCCCAACGGAAGTGCTCTTTTGGGAGGTATCCTGATTTTTTGATCCCGACTGATAATTTTGGACTGATGACTGCTGTATTTCCATCGCCTTCCTGACAGTCTCCATATGTTCCCGCATTCCCTGAATGGAAGATGGATATATGGTGAGGAGAATCTCTGAAACTCCATAGGAACCCTGGATTTCAGCTATTTTGAGAATATCCTCTTCGGTGGTTGTCCTTGTGTCATAACCACCAATCCCATGGGTATGAATATCAGTAATTTTCATTTCAGACAGCATTCNATTTATTATAAAGGAATCATGNATCAGGAACAAATTATCCTTGGNGACCATACCTATGAGGAATTGGAACATCTGTTGAGTCAATCCTCGATCATCGCGGATTCCGGTGAATGTATACAGTTTCTTTCGGGTCACTTCCTTGGTACCAGTTATGCCGAATCGACCCTCACCGGTGATAAGAATACTCCGGAGATTTTTGTTATAAATCTCCAACAGGTTGATTGTATTACATTTATTGAGTACATCGAAGCTATGCGCCTTTCTGCTTCTTTCCCTGCGTTTACGATGAATGTGAAAAAAGTGAGGTACAAATCCGGGGTTGTTGATTTTTATGCGCGGAACCATTTTTTTACCGATTGGAAGGAATTCAATGCGGATGTCATCGATGATATCACAGAGAGAATCGGCGGCAAAAGGACACTCAGCATTCACAAAAAACTGAATGAGAAAAAAGATGGGACCTGTTTTCTGACGGGCATTCAGCCTGTCGCCCGGGCAATCAGCTATATTCCTTCAGAGAAAATCGATAACGAGATTATCACTCAACTGAGGTCTGGTGATTACATCGGGATATTCTCTCATGTGCAGGGTCTGGATGTTTCCCACGCAGGCATCATCGTCAGGCATGAAGATACTATGTACTTCAGGCATGCCTCATCTCAGCATGAATACAGAAGAGTGATTGATCAGGATTTCAGAGGGTATATCGCAAGCAAGCCGGGCATCATTGCATTCAGGCCGAAGAAGCAAAATTAGGCAATCATTCAACCTCAGTTTTCATCTCTGAAATTACGTCCCGGAGCCACCACAGGAGCAGCAATCCGGGCAATGCGACAATAAAGAGGGTCAGGTCTATTTTCTTAGCATTATGCCTTTTTATGGAGAATCCTGCTCATTGAAGTAAAGTGCATATCAAGATAGTCCGCTACCTCTCTTTGTCGGTACCCGTACCGCTGCACTGCCTCCTGAATCTTTTCATTCCTCTTGCCGATATCCTGAACGGTTTTACCCAAAAATATTTGTTGAAGGCTCGGACGATCTGCAAACCGCTGAATCTTTGAGAGTTCAGGGATATCTCTCTTTCCTCTGAGGTAATCCATGAGCGTCGTGGTAAACTCTTCCTCTCCAAGAATGCTTTGGGCTCTGACTGCTTTCCATATCGATTCCTGCCTGATGCCAGATTGTACAAACTTTTGGTATGCTTCCTCGGTAATCCTCCGTGTGGTTCCGAACTGACCCAGAATCCACTCAGTGGTCAGGCATGGATGTGGCTTCTCCTTTCCCCCAGTTCCCTGATAGCTGCTCCATTGCCACAGCTCCGGTCTATCAACTGCTCTTGCCCTGACCGGATTGAGAACCACATACCTGCATACCTCCAGAAGATGGCTGTCTTTCTGTATCAGTATTGCCTTGTACCTGCCCTGAAAAAGGTGACCGACCCTCTTGTGCCGCTTGTTAAATGTCTGCGTGTATACTCCATTCAGCTGCCTCATGCCCGCAGAGAGATTTCCATCAGGTGTCTCTATGATTAGATGGTAGTGATTGTTCATAAGACAATAGGCATGGCAAATCCAGTTGTAACGCTTGTTGACCTGAAAGAGCGTATCAAGGAAAGTCCCTCGATCCACGTCGTCTTTATAAACAGCCTTCTTTTCGTTTCCTCTGCTTGTTATATGGTAGACAGCACCGGCATATTCAATTCGCAGTGGACGGGACATGGTCAAAACGTAGCATACCTCACTCTACGATGTCAAGAAAATAGACCTGACCCCACCAATGAGACTCTCGGATTAAGAGGATGAAGGATAGTGATGGAGCAACATGATCTGCTGCTGCCAGCACCAAAACAAGATTTAAGCTATTTTTGGACAAATTTTGGACAAATACTGTATAATATTTATGAAATTTGAATGGGATGAGGGGAAAAGCAAATCAAACAACCTAAAGCACGGGATAGATTTCGAGATGGCTAAAGGATTGTGGCTTGATGAGGATCGTATTGAAATTTATGCGCCCCATCCTGTCGAAGACCGGCGGGTCACTATTGCAGAACTTAATGAAAATATTTGGACCGCTGTTTATACCCTGAGAAAGGGTAAAATTCGTATCATTTCCGTCAGAAGGGCAAGAAGGAAGGAGGAGATACTGTATGAAAAAGAAAAGACTGACTGAAAGCACGGAAGAGTTTGACCGCAGGTTCGACGCCGGCGAGGATATACATGAACTCATTGATATGTCAAAGGCCGGGATTGTCCGTCACGGTAAAAAGGTACGTATCACGATTGATATGTCGGAAACGCTTGTCAGCGAAATAGACGAGATAAGGCGAGAGATAGGTGTTGACCGGGGAGCATTAATCAAGGTATGGCTGCATGAAAGGGTAAAACAGGAAAAGACCGCTATGGGAAATGCCCGATAATACAATACGTTACAAACGTGATTCGTGAATAAAGCAGGTTAGGCAATCATTCAACCTCGGTTTTCATCTCTGAAATTACGTCCCGAAGCCACCACAGGAGCACCAATCCGGGCAATGCGACAAGGAAGGTTACAAGAAAGAAATGAGCCCAGCCTATTGATTCCACGAGAAAACCTGATGTGGGGGATATGAAAATGCGTCCCAGTGCTGCCAGAGACGACAGGAGCGCATACTGCGTTGCAGTGTACCGATGATTGCACATCGCCATGAGGAGGGAAACAAAGGCAGAAGTCCCCATGCCGCCTGTCAGATTTTCGAAGCCTACAGTAAAAATCAGCATTCCGTAATTTTTCCCCACGAGGGCAAGCAGCATGAAAGAAAGGTTGGATACCGCCTGGAGTATCCCGAATATCAATAATGAACGAAAAAGGCCGAGCCGGATCATCAGAGTACCTCCGATCAGTGCCCCTACGATAACTGAGGCAAACCCGAGTCCTTTATTAATGGTTCCGACCTCGCTTGCTGAAAACCCGGGGCCTTTAAGGAGAAATGCGGTTGTGAGGGTTCCTGCATACGCATCACCGAGTTTATACAGGATGATAAGCAATAAGAGCAAAAGCGCAGCATTCCTTGAAAAATAGTCTTTCATCGGGCCCCATACAGCTTCTTTCATACTGCCCGGATGGGCAGAATTCCTTGCAGGTTCCGGGCCCAGGAGAGTTGATATAATCCCGATACCCATGATCCCGGCCATGAATAAATAGGTGCTTCGCCAGCCGATATGATCGGAGAGGATGAGAGCGAGAGCGCCTGAAAAAAGAGCTGCAACCCTGTAACCTGTGACGAAGACAGCAGCACCCAACCCGCGCTCCTGCATACGGAGGACATCAGTGCGGTATGCGTCGATGACGATATCCTGGGATGCAGAAGCAAAGGCAACGAGCAAGGCAAGCAGGGCAAGGAAGATGGGTGTCTCTCGGGGTGAACTGTAAGCCATGGCTGAAATACCTATGACAAGACAGAGTTGCGTAATGATTATCCACCCCCGTCGTCTCCCGAGCCAGGGGGGTACAAAACGGTCCATGAGAGGTGACCACAGAAACTTCAGGGTATAGGGTAATCCTACCAATCCGAATATCCCTATCGTCCGCAAATCGACTCCGGATACAGCCATCCATGCCTGTAAGGTTCCGCCTGTGAGGGCAAGCGGGAGTCCGGAAGCAAATCCGAGAAAGGTTATAACAGCAATCCGCCGGCTGCGAAAGACGTGCAGATATGGAGAAATGTCAAATTTCAATCGCGCACCTTTCAATACAGTATTTTCGAATGGTACTATTTTACCGGACAGTTTTTCATATTGCTTAAGTTTTATATAATAGTATGGTGAGAGAAAAATGAAGACGTTAAAACTTGCGTACACGCCTTTCAAAGGACTGAAAGAGGTTCTCGAAAAAAAGCACTTTGCTCTCAGGAAACAGGATATCGTCGAACACAGGACTGACGAAGAGATATTCCGGGAAGCCATGTCTGATGTCAGGGAAATAACAGAATTCAGGAAAATTTTTCCGGGACAACCCCCGAATATTGTACCGTTGCCATCGCAGAAAGATGATTCGCTTGATGTCCTGAGCGATATTGTGAAGGGAAAAACAAAGATAAGACTCTCCGACACGGCAGAATACATAGAATGGGTCAGACCTCGCATAAGAAAGGATATTGCTGAGAAACTCCACCGCGGGGAATTTTCTGTTCAGGATTCTATCGACCTCCACGGCATGACTCTCGTTGAGGCAGAAGANGCNCTGTCATGCTTCTTCAGAANGGCGATTCAGAAACGCCTCTTCTGCGTGAAGGTAATCCACGGCAGGGGACTCAGGTCGCCTCAGGGGCCTGTCCTCAAGGAGGCACTGAAAAGGTTCCTTCACAGGTCATTCAGTAAATGGATACTGGCTTACGCTACTGCCAAGCATAGTGACGGGGGGTTAGGGGCCACATATATTATTCTGAAATCAAAATAAGAGAAGATTATGGTTCACCGTCATAAGGTTAAAATTTATTACGAAGACACCGATGCAGGAGGTGTTGTCTACTATGCAAACTATCTCAGGTACATGGAGCGTGCAAGGACTGAATTTCTATCAGAAAGCGGGATTGATGTAGCGGGGTATCACAATAAGGGGTATCTGTTTGCAGTCATAAACGTTGATGTGCAGTATAAAAAACCGGCTGTCCTTGGGGATATCATTGATGTCACAACAGAAGTGAGAGAAGTAACAAATGTTACCATAACCCTTGGGCACCAGGTTTTCAGGGAGAACAATCTTTTGGTTGAAGCAACCGTGAGACTTGCCTGTATCACGAAAGACGGGAAACCCCGGAGATTGCCGGAAGAATTCACCTCATTTCTGCCGATCAGAGAAAATTCATCATAGAGGGTACCCCGAAAAGTGTATATAGACGTAACGCGCGACAGGCACATTTCCATAAAAACCTTGATAATGCAGAATTTGGGTATTATTGATTGTTATTTTGTTTTGCATGAAAACATATAGGTTGATTACGATATCTTTCCGCCAACAAAGGAGCTGCTATCAAGCTTTTTCTGACCATATGCCTGCCTGCTTATGTAATGGCTATATTTTTCGGTTTAAGGATTATTACTCAACAGGTTGATTCTGACAATCCCTGGTTTGCCGGGTTCGCCTTCGACGGCATAGGAATATTCATGGAATAATCCAATGACCCATAAGTTTGTCATCAGATGTTCTGTGATACAGGAAGTGGAAAATATCGATTCCTCCCTGCACATTGCAAGGTACAGAACGACCTGGTCTGACAGATGGGGATCAAAAGCTGCGCCGGTAAAATAATACGTGAGAAACTCTTCTGCAGCCTCTTGCCCAACGACCTCGGCTTTTTTCCCTCTCGCTCCCAATGATGTAAAGCCTGCACAACATTTTGCTGATTCGGAATGAAGAAAGAGAAAAGTCCCCTGACCAGGGGTTGATACATTCAGCATTTTTACATCTACAGGGCACATACACTCCTTTAACACGGTATGGAGCTTTTTCAAAAGAGATTCTTTTTGCCTCTCTGCAATCGATAACAGGAGATTTCCGACACCGGATAACCCTGTCAGCCCTGAAAGATTACCCCGCTCAATAACGCTCAAAGGTTTGATTCTTTCCGTTGCATAGATTTCGGCACTGACCTTCCCCCCTCCTTTCGGATAAAAGCCGTATGATGCTATGGAAAAATTCACCGTAATTCCAACAGATCGTAAAAACGCTCCAAATACTTTATCAAGATAGTGATAACAAGGGCTGAAGGGAACGTGGGTTCCCCCCTTGAGCGTTATCGTGGTCTTTTCGATTTTCGAAAAAATAACTGCAGGAATAATGGTCTGGAAAACAAGTGACGTAGAACCCGCGGTGCCGATATCAAAATGATAATCTCCACTTTTTACCTCACCCGGCGAAAATGATAATTCTGTAGAACCTGGGGTGTCACCGGTGACCTGTGCATTTGAGAGTAATTGGGCTGCACGGACACAGGTAAGATGCTGCGGCATAAGGCCCGGTTTCCTGCGGCCCTTTCGAATGTCATATATCCTGAACGGCTTTTGCAGAAGGCAGGAGAGACCCAGCGCCGTCCGGAGAATTTGTCCGCCGCCTTCCCTGAAGCTGCCGTCAACCTCTATCATGCTCATTACTCTATCAAAAATACGGACACGATTCCATTCACAGAAGCTTTCCTCATGTAATCTGCTTGCGCGCCGACTTGTTAATAAAACAACGAATCACCTATAATACCTATCAATTTTCACATGAGAATATGGAGGAGAAATGCTGTTAAGAGGCAGGGTATGGAAGTTCGGGAATGATATTGACACAGATGCAATCATACCGGCACGGTATCTGAACACATCTGATCCAAAAGAGCTTGCAAAACATCTCATGGAGGATGCTGACAAAGAATTCCCGGGCAAGGTAAGAACCGGGGATATTCTTGTTGCCGGCAAGAATTTTGGCTGTGGTTCATCACGGGAACATGCTCCGATCGCAATAAAGGCTGCAGGAATCCAGGCGGTCATCGCGAAGAGCTTTGCACGGATTTTTTATCGCAATGCCTTTAATATAGGGCTTCCCATCTTTGAATCAGACGACGCATCAGAAAAGATACAGGAGACCGATCAGGTCGAGATTAATGCTGACGAAGGTATTATCAGGAATCTGACAAAGAATGCGGCATACAAGGCTAACCCGATCCCGCCGTTCATGCAGGAGTTGATTGATGCGGGAGGGCTCATTGAGTGGACAAAGAGGAAGATAAAAAGTTACAACTGAGAAGTAAGAAGGTAAAGATACAGGAGAACAGCGGATGAAATCTTATAACGTAGCAGTGATTCCCGGTGATGGAACCGGACCAGAGGTTATCCGGGAGGGTATCAAGGTCCTGGATGCCATATCTTCCCGCTTCAGCATTGCATTCAACTTTCACCACTATGATTTTGGCGGAACCCGGTACTTAAGAACCGGTGAAATACTTCCTGACGGTGCAGTCGATGAATTGAGGAAGTTTGATGCTATCTATCTTGGTGCCATAGGGCATCCTGATGTGAAGCCAGGAACCCTTGAGAAGGGAATTCTCCTGAGATTGCGGTTTGAGCTTGATCAGTACATCAACCTGAGGCCCGTTAAGCTCTACCCGGGTGCTGATTGTCCGCTCAAGAACAAAAAACCTGAGGATATCGACTTTATCGTGGTGAGGGAAAATACCGAAGGTCTCTATGCGGGAGCAGGAGGAGTGCTGAAGAAAGGCACCCCTGATGAAGTTGCAGTACAGGAGTCAATCAACACGCGGAAGGGTGTCGAGCGCTGTATCCGGTTTGCCTTTGAATATTGCATGAAGAGAAATAAAGCAAAGAAGCTTACCCTTTGCGGGAAGACGAATGTTCTGACATTCGCATTTGACCTCTGGGAGAGAGCATTTTACGAGGTTGCAAAGGAATATCCGGATATCAAGGTTGATTATGCACATGTTGATGCGACGACCATGTGGTTTGTAAAGAACCCGGAATGGTTCGATGTCATTGTGACCGATAATATGTTCGGGGATATCATTACTGACCTCGGTGCGATGATCCAGGGCGGAATGGGAATCGCCGCAGGCGGAAACATTAACCCTGAGGGCGTCTCAATGTTTGAGCCAATCGGTGGCTCTGCTCCAAAATATACAGGACAGAATGTTGTTAATCCTCTTGCCGCAATCTGTGCCGGGGGAATGATGCTCGAACAACTCGGTGAGCAAAAACCTGCAGAGCTTCTTGAAAAAGCAGTTATAGAGGTTACGGGAAAGCATCTCAAGAGCCTTGCCGCAGGCAAGATGGGATATGGAACAACCGACGTTGGTGATCTTGTTGCGAAGTTCGTGAGCGAACTGAGCCTTGATTGACAAAGCGCTGTATCTTTTGTTATAAAAAGTTTCTGTTCCCGGGTAGCTCAGTTGGCAGAGTCCCGAAAGTATTCGGGATTAACCACCCTGAGCTGAAGGAGTGAGGGATATTACCCCGGGGGCTCAATTTTTGGTAGAAAGAAAACTGTTCCCGGGTAGCTCAGTTGGCAGAGCAGGTGGCTGTTAACCACCCTGTCGGGGGTTCGAGTCCCTCCCCGGGAGCCAAACCTTAGATTAATAAATCTTGCCATATACAGTTTACATTCTCAGAAGCGAGAACAATGGTCATTATTACATAGGCCATACTGATAATCTTGACCGGAGACTCTCTCAACATAACGATACTGATTACCATGGCAGCAAGCATACCAAAAGGGATAGGGGTCCATGGATATGTCTTCATACGGAAAGTTTTGAAACACGTTCTGAGGCCATGCATCGGGAACAAGAGATTAAGGCAAAGAAGAGCAAGGCATATATAGAATATTTGCTCAGTTGGCAGAGTCCCGAAGGCGTTCGGGATTAACCACCCTGTCCCGCAGGAATGCGGGAGTCCCTCCCCGGGAGCTAAACCAATCAAGGGTTTGCAGAGATGCAAGCCTTTTTATATAGATTAAAAGCCATTCTGCAAGAACCATACTTTTAAAAAGCTCAATCACACCTTTTATTCCAAGAAGAGTTCTTGTCTCTGAGGATCTTCTTCTAACTTTGTCCTGCAGTTAACAGCAACAAAATCGACATTTCAGAGAGAAAGAGAGATGTTGAGCAATTAAAAGACTTATGCCTATGTCTCCCTATATCAAACGTCCGTTGGATTTCCCCTGGAGAGCAACCTTTCACATAGTTATCGATACCGCGGAAACTTTTCGACATCGTTTATTTCCCATTCAAAGAGACACGGGAGCTTCCATATTTGAGGTTTCAAGAGTACCTTTCGAAGTATTCAGGGAAGATGACTTCCTGAAGTAATCGGATATGGGATTTGTATTTCTTTGCAATAATACTTTTGGTATTATTCAGGCATAAGGTTGGCCAAATATCACTACTAATCATGTTTTGTAATTGATTTATTTCTCCTTGACAGGCTATTGCTTTTCTAATAATATAAGTCCCGAATTATAAATGCCGATTTCAACAGAAAAAGAAAGGGAGGAGGCTTCTTATGAAATTTCGAATTTTATTTGTCGTTTTTGCGTTGATTTGGTTACCAGTTCTCGCTAACGCTCAAATAATATACGAGCAGAGCGCATTGGAAACCACTGACAGGGGTGCATATCAATATGTTGATCAGCAATTGGCAGATGACTTTGTCCCGACCATATCTGCGACTTTAGGAACTATCATATGGAGAGGTTCTTATTACGGTACCGATAATCCCTCATCAACCGAATCTTTTACTATTCAATTGTTTACTGATAATGCCGGCCTGCCTTCTAACACACCCTTATTCGAGGTCGTTGGTTTAGCATCCAAGGTTGATGTTGGAACGCATCTAGGGAAGACTCTATATGAATATTCCTTGTCGGTTACCGGGCCAGTTTTAAACACGGGAACTACATATTGGATTAATATCTACACAAACGATTCCCCCTCAAACTATGCTGGGGCTAACAGTACTGATGGTTCGGCAGACGGTGCTCTTAAATCTGGCCTTGGAGCATGGGTTAATTTTGACAATAATGGCCGCTCCAACCATATTTTTAGATTGGAAGGAGGCGGGGCTGCAACAACTGTTTCGGGAACCATCACATATACCGGAGCCGGCACGGGGCAGATTAGCGTTGCTGCTTTCGATGGTGACGGATGTGGAGATGGTTTTGTCACAGAAGTATGGATACCCGGACCCGGACCATATACATTGAATCTCTCTCCTGGCACATATTATATCTGTGCCTGTCGTGATACAAACAATAATGGAAGTTGTCCCGACGACCCCAGTGAACCAGCAAATGGATTTGATGGCAATCCTGTTACTGTTTCTGCTGAACCTGTCACGGGGATTAATATTTCACTCCAGGGTCAACCCCAGAGGGTAACAAGCGTTCCCACAATTACCGAATGGGGGATGATAATCTTTATGGTTCTTGCAGGACTTGGATCAGTTTATTATCTGAAGAGACAGAGAAGAGCATAGATAGCTCAAAAAAACACTCTGAAGGGCGAGCCAAAAACTCGCCCTTTTTTATTGCATAGTTCCACCGATATTCACAAATATTTCTGAATTATTGACGATGAGGACTTGTAGGTGCAGCAAGCAGTCTGAGACAACTTATTAGTGCATATCAGTAGCTGAAGAAATCAGCAATCCATTTTATTTGACTTCCTGCCTATAATTTGCTAATAATTTCAAATATGGACTTTGTACTTAATATTCTAAAAAATCACTTTGCTGAAATCGTTCTTTTTATATTGGTTTTGTTTCTTTTCTTATTTTTTCGAACTAAAAAGAGGAAAAGGAAGTGAAAACCATGCTCACTTTTTTTGTGCCAAACCCGTTATTTATTTGCAACCAGCAATCTTTTTCTTTCATCTCCTCTTGATTCCGAGTGCTTGTAAGTTTTAGACGGTGCTTTATGGAAAGACTCCTCTGTACCTTCCGATATTTTCTGTCACGTTATGGTCACAACAATCTGTCCCCTATTTATCCTCCACTTGGCAGTATTTCTCACTTTTTTGGATACATTGACATACATTGACGAACCCTATAAGATGGAACGCATGATAAATAAGTATCGGGCATCTGTGTCTTGTATTCGCCTTATTTTTATCATCAGTCTCTGTTTTTTGCCTACGAATATCCTCTGTTCTGAAAATACTCCATCATCAAAGGCAGATAAGGGCTTAAAAATGATAGAGGCAATGAATCAGATAAAAAACATCGTTGTTTGGAAAGATGATAAGTGGGTGAAT
>Ga0031656_10000499_pt1 | contig 13578 bp, 18 predicted proteins | sample FrelakmetDIP11DI_FD_55080 | JGI IMG/M metagenome (GOLD analysis project Ga0031656, IMG submission 55080) | Freshwater lake sediment microbial communities from the University of Notre Dame, USA, for methane emissions studies - DIP11 DI | ecosystem: Environmental > Aquatic > Freshwater > Lake >... | reverse complement strand
GGGTACCAGCGACGTTCAATATCGGCCGGCTCGAAGGCTTTGGCGAGTTCCATGGGCTTGTCGGAAAAGGGGAAAACCCAAAATTATACCGGAGCGCCGCCCCGGCTTCGCCGCGATCTCAGTCGCGCGGACGTAACCGTGCGAGTGTCTCCGGTTCGGCGAGGAGATCGCGAATGGTGTCGGCAACGATGAGCGGGAGTTCCGCGGCGAGACGTTCGTGGACCCGCCGGGCAAGTTCCCGGGCGATGCTGTCGAGCATTTCGCCGTCGAGGGCAGGACCGCCTTCCGGCGCTGCCGCTGGCTCGGGTTCGGGGAGCGATTCGACAATCGCCGCCGGCGGCTCCGCGTCGACCAGCACCGGGATGTCCATATCGGGGTCGATGGCGTCGACCAGAACCGGCACGTCGTCGGATTCGGTGCCGCTCTGGCGCCGCCTTTGCATCAGCGCATCGGCGCGGGCGAGAACGGATTTTGACATGGCCGCTCCTAACGCCCGCTGAGGTCGAAATAGCTGACCTCGTAGCCGCGATCCTTGTAGAACTTGACGCGCTCGCGGGCGCTGGTCCGGTCCGCATCCTCCTGGCCGACGACTTCGATCAGGCTGTGGAAGCGCGAGAAGCCGGGCGGGACAATCTGACTCAGGTTCATCAGGCGATCATCCTGCGGCAAGCTGTCTAGATTGTCGGTGATCAGGATCGGCGTCTCGCCGGCGAGCGGGGAGTCGCTACGGCAATGCGGCACGAAACCGAGCGCCGGATGCGTCCACAGCATGCGGTCAACGCCGCTGGCGACCTCTGTTTCAGGGGCGAAAACCAGCATCGGCTTGTTCTTGGCATAGGCGCCGCCGAGCAGTGCGCAGGCGGCGGCAATCTTGTCCGAGGCGCCGTGGTAGAAGAAAACCTGGGTCAATTGAGCTTGCCTGCGCGTTGCAGCAGGTAGTGGGTGAGCAGCGGCACGGGGCGGCCGGTTGCCCCCTTGTCGGCGCCGGACTTCCAGGCGGTGCCGGCAATGTCGAGATGCGCCCAGTTGAATTTCTTGGTGAAGCGCGCCAGGAAGCAGGCGGCGGTGATGGCGCCGCCCATGCGCCCGCCGATGTTGCCCATATCGGCGAAGGGGCTCTTCAGCTGTTCCTGGTAGTCGTCCCACAGCGGCATGTGCCAGGCGCGATCGTGCGCTTCGTTGCCGGCATCGAGGAGATCGTGGGCCAACTTGTCCTTGTTGGCGAACAGGCCGCTGGCAACGGCGCCAAGCGCGACGACGCAGGCGCCGGTCAGGGTTGCCACGTCGATCACGGTATCCGGTTCGAAGCGTTCGGCGTAAGTCAGGGCATCGCACAGGATCAGGCGACCCTCGGCATCGGTATTGAGAATCTCGATGGTCTGGCCGGACATCGAGGTGACGATATCGCCAGGACGGCTGGCATTGCCCCCCGGCATGTTCTCGGTGGCGGGGACGATGACCGTCAGGTTGATCGGCAGGGCCATGCGGGCAACGGCCTTCATGGTGCCGAGAACGCTGGCGGCGCCGCACATGTCGTATTTCATCTCGTCCATTTCGGCCGCGGGCTTGAGAGAAATGCCGCCGGTGTCGAAAGTGACCCCCTTGCCGACCAGGACGATCGGCTTTTCGCCGGCCTTGGCGCCCTTGTAGGTCAGCACGATGAGTTTGGGCGGTTGATGGGCGCCACGCGCGACCGACAGCAGCGAGTGCATGCCGAGTTCTTCCATTTGCGGGCGGTCGAGGATTTCGCAGCCCAGCTTGAATTCCTTGGCCAGCGCCTGCGCCTGCCCGGCAAGATAGGTGGGGTGACAGACGTTGGGTGGCAGATTGCCGAGATCCTTGGNCAGCGCGGTTCCCTCGGCAATCGCAAGGCCTTGGGCGAGCGCTTCTTCGGCTNCNNNCAGTTCATTGCGCCGGGCGACGCCGAGCGTCAGCTTGCGNAACGGGCGGCGGACGTCGTTCTTCTTGCTTTTGAACTGCTCGAAGCGGTAGGTGGCATCCAGCGCAATCATCGCNGTCTGGCGCACCCGCCAGGCAAGGCTGCGCCTTCTCACCGGGATTTCGNTCAGGAAGATCGAGGCATCGAAGGCGCCGGTTTCGTTCAGTGTCTTGACGGCGGTGCGCACGGCGGCGCCGAACTCCTTTTCGTGAAACTCCTTCTCCTTGCCGAGGCCAATCAGCAGGATGCGGTCGCTCAGGGTGCCCGGGACGTTGTGTAGAAGCAGTGTGCTGCCGGCCTTGCCTTCCATGTCGCCACGCCGGACGATGTCGGATATGTAGCCCTTGGCGGCCTTGTCCAGCAGTTCGGCGGCAAGCGTGAGCTTTCTCGTCTCGAAAACCCCGACCACGACGCAGGCGCTGCGCTGCTTCTCCGGGCTACCACTTTTTATGCTAAATTCCACAGGCTGCTCCAGTTCATGGAAATATCAGTATCCGTGGGATTATCCACGCATTTTTTTGGTTTCGTCAAAGCATGATATTCGAGCGCGCCGCCCGGCGCGAGTTCGCTCAGGCAGCCGCCGGCATCAGTGTCGCCTTGCTGGCTATCCTGACCTCCACGCAGTTGATCCGCCTGCTCAAGGACGCAGCCGGCGGACGCATCGCACCCGAAGCGGTAGCCTCGCTGCTCGGTTTCGCGGCATTGAATTTCATGCCCATCCTGCTTTCGCTGACCCTGTTCGTTTCGATCCTGCTGACGCTGTCCCGCGTTTACCGCGATTCGGAGATGGTGGTCTGGATTTCCTGCGGCCAGCCGCTGACGGCGTGGATTCGTCCGGTGCTCAAGTTCGCCTTGCCGATCGTGCTGGCGATTGCCGTGCTGTCGGGTTTTCTGTCGCCCTGGGCAAATTACAACACGGCCGAATACAAGCAGCGGCTTGCCGCGCGCAGCGACGTATCGCAAGTATCGCCGGGGGCATTCCGCGAAGCCAAGCGCGGTCAACGGGTGTTTTTCGTCGAATCCGTCGCCGACGATGCCTCACGTGTCGGCAATGTCTTCGTAGCGTCGATGCAGGACGGCAAGCTCGGTGTCGTGATGTCCGATACCGGCTATCAGGAAATTGCACCCAACGGCGACAAGTTCGTGGTCCTGGAAAATGGCCGGCGCTACGAAGTGGAGCCGGGAACGCCGAAATTCAAGGTCATGGAGTTCGAACGCTATAAAGTCCGTACCGAGGATGGCGAGGCCAAGCCGTCGGATCGGTCGCCGAACCGCCTGCCGATCACCGAACTGTGTTGGAGACCAGCAACCGGGCGCGTGGCGAGCTGCTGTGGCGGATCGGCATGCCGGTCTCGGCGATCATTCTCGCCCTGATGGCGATTCCTTTGTCCTACGCCAATCCGCGTGCCGGGCGCTCGGCCAACATGCTGATCGCCATCCTCGTCTATGCCATCTACAGCAACATGATCTCGGTCAGCCAGGCTTGGGTAGCGCAGGGCAAGCTGTCGTTCGGAGTTGGCGTGTGGGCTGTGCATGCGCTCATGCTGCTGCCCCTGATGTTGCTGTTCTACAAACGTATCGTCGTGCGCATGCCGTGGCAGCGGGGGCGTGCCTGATGTTCCGCCTGCGTCTTTACCAGCGCTATCTCATGCGCGAAACCTTCGCTGCCATTTTCCTCGTGCTTGCGGCATTCCTTGCGCTTTTCAGCTTTTTCGACCTGATCAACGAACTGCGCAGTGTCGGCAAGGGCGGATATCAACTGGGTCATGCCGTGGTTTTCGTGGCCCTGAGCCTGCCCGGGATAATCTACGAGTTGATCCCCATCGCGGCGCTCATCGGCAGCCTGTATGCGCTGTCGACCCTGGCGCGGCACTCCGAGATTACCGTCCTCGCGCGTCCGGATTGGCAACGCGCGACTTGTTGATGACGCTATTCCGGGTTGCCGGCCTGCTCGCCTTGCTGACCATGCTGGTCGGCGAAGGACTGGTGCCGTTTTCCGAGCGCATGGGGCAGGAACTGAGGACTAGGGCGCTGAGCAACGTGATTGCCCAGGGTTTCGAAACAGGGCTGTGGGTCAAGGACGGACGCAGCTTCATCAACATACGCAAGGCCACGCCCGATGCCCGCTTGCATGGACTGCGCATCTACAAGTTTGATCAAGCGAATGCGCTGGAGTCGGTGACTGATGTCGAGGAGGCCGAGTTCCAGCCGCCGGAACGCTGGCTGCTCAAGGGCGTCGTGCGTACCGTGCTGGAAGGCGAAACGGCGCGGGTCGAGCGTGTCGATACGGCCGAATGGCAGTCTGCGATTACTCCCGACTTGCTGTCGGTATTGATGGTCTCCCCGGAGCGCATGTCGTTGCCGGGCTTGATCAACTACACGCAGCACCTGTCCGACAATCGCAGAAAACGGAGCGTTACGAAATCGCGATCTGGAAAAAGCTTGTTTATCCGCTGGCAACTTTCGTCATGGTGGCGCTGGCTCTGCCATTCGGCTACTCGCATAATCGGGTGGGCGGCGTGAGCCTCAAGATATTTTCAGGCGTCATGCTCGGTATCCTGTTCTACATGCTGAACGGGCTTTTCTCGAATCTCGGCGTGATCAACTCGTGGCCACCCTTCGCCAGCGCCACGGCGCCATCGGCCCTGTTCTTGCTGGTGGCGATCGGTATGCTGTGGTGGGTGGAGCGTCGCTGAGGCGACGCGTCGTTCATTTCTTGTCGGTATAAACGATACGGGTGCCGGCGATCCGGTCATGCAGGAATTGCCGGTCCTTGTCGAAAAACGCCCAGAAGATGCCGATCCCGCACAACAGAACGCTCGGCCACGCAAGCAAATAACGCAGGACCGCCTGCAACGGACGAAGGCGTCTGCCATCATCGCCGATCAGAACCAGTTTCCAGGTCTTCATCGGCAGCGTCTGGCCGCCGTTCAGCCAGAACCACACGAAATAAATCATTAGCAACGCCAGCGTATGAAGCCAGAGCAGTTTGCCGGAAACGACCACCCCGAAGGCGTTGAGCACGATCTGGGGCAGGAGAAAGCCGATCAGCAGCACGGCGAAGACGACCAGACTTTCATAGAGCATGCACGCAAGGCGCCGCGCCATGCCGGGCGTTGCTTCCGGCATCAATTCTTGACGGACTCGGCCGCTGGCTGGGTAGCCGGCGTCGTTTCGATATCAGCGGCACCTTGCTGCTGTAGTGCCGGCACTGGTTCGACAAGCGGTGGCGGCGCCAGGAGTTGCGATGACTTGCCCTCCTGCCGCACCCGCTGCTTTTCCTCGTGTGGCAGATTTGAATACGCTTCCCACTTCTGCTTGACTGTCTGCTTCTGCTCGGAAGGGAGTTGATTGAACTCCTTGTAGGTATCCCTGACCTTGGCGCGCTGTTCTGGGGTCAGTGTCGCCCACTCGCGCATGCGGTCCTGCACGCGCCGCTGTTCTTCCGGCTTCATGGCGGGATAGCGCTCGGCAATGCCCAGCCACTTCTTGCGGCGGATATTGTCGAGTTTGTCCCAATCCGCTGCGAGCGGCGCCAGAATGGCTTGTTGTTGCGTGCTTAGAAGGCTCCATCCGGGTTGCGGCGGGGTGCCGATGAATGCGGTGGTGGGCGGCTCGGCGGCAAGCGCTCCGGACAGCGCCAGGCTAAGAATTAGTCCGCCGATGTATCGTCTTTTAACCATTCCAAGAAGTCGTTATCCAGAAAGGCCTCGGGAGGCAGATCATCGGCAAGCAGCGCACTGTCCATTTCTTCGAGTGCCGAAATGTAATTCACGCTGTCCAGATAGAAAGAAATCCACATGCCCAGCAGCAATGCCAGGACGGCAAGTATCTGCCGCATGTGGCGGTTGTCCGTTGCGATATGGAACCACGATGCGTGGTGGCCTGCCGGCACCATCTGCGGAACGGCTTGCTTCTGATGCGACAGCGCAAGATGACGAGCAGCCTCGAGCCGCCGTGCGGAAGCCGGGGGGATGTCTTTCAGTCCGTGGTTCAGCGCCTGCCGAACTCGCGATGCATAACGTTCTTCGTTCATAGCTTTATACCTCTTGCTGACAGGGCGGTTGCCAGCGCATGGGTTGCGCGCGAACAATGGGTCTTTACACTGCCTTCCGAGCAGCCCATCGCCGCTGCGGTCTCAGCGACGTCCATGTCTTCCCAATAACGCATGAGGAAGGCTTCCCGTTGACGCGCCGGCAATTTTTTTATTTCGTCGTCGATTGCGGTCAGGGTCTCGGCCTGCAGGAGCTTGCTTTCCGGGGTGATGGGACCATGCGGCCCCTCGTCGGCGGCGAGTGTCTCCAGCGGGTCGTGGTCGTCCTCGCCATCGGGCGAAAAGGCCGACAGCACGGTAGTCCACATCGAACGGACCTTGCTGCGCCGGTAAAAGTCGCGAATCGTATTCTGCAGGATACGCTGAAAAAGCATGGGGAACTCTTCGGCCGGACGGTCGCCGTATTTTTCCGCCAGTTTGAGCATGCTGTCCTGAACGATGTCGAGCGCCCCTTCCTCCTCGCGCACGGCGAACATCGCCTGCTTGAACGCCCGGCGCTCAACGGATTCAAGAAAGAAAGCCAGTTCGTTGGATGAGGCCAGGTTCGTGTCTTTCGGTAAAAGGCCTTAAGAAGCCTGTGGTTATGCTGTAACGCCTTGACCGAAGAGGGTCACTGCTTTAAGGTTATACGCTTTTCAGGTAACAGCTTTATTAGGCTAGATAATGATGATCAGCGGAGCGGAAATTGTAATCAGGTGCCTGCAGGAAGAAAAGGTCGAATGTGTTTTCGGTTACCCGGGAGGGTCCGTGCTGCACATTTATGACGCACTCTTCAAGCAGGATCAAGTCAAGCATGTGCTGGTCCGTCACGAGCAGGCGGCGGTACATGCGGCGGACGCCTACTCGCGCTCGTCGCAAAAGGTGGGTGTTGCGCTCGTGACTTCGGGGCCGGGCGTGACCAATACCGTAACCGGTATCGCTACTGCCTACATGGACTCGATTCCGATGGTGGTCATCACCGGTCAGGTGCCGACCTATTACATCGGCCAGGATGCCTTCCAGGAATGCGACACGGTCGGCATTACCCGCCCCTGCGTCAAGCACAACTTCCTGGTCAAGGATGTCAATGATCTGGCGGTGACGCTGAAGAAGGCCTTCCACATTGCTGCAACCGGGCGTCCCGGTCCGGTCGTGGTCGATATTCCGAAGGATGTCACCGCTCAGGTGTGCGAGTTCGAGTATCCGAAGACCATTCAGATGCGCTCTTACAACCCTGTGGTCAAGGGGCATCTCGGCCAGATCAAGAAGGCCGTGCAGATGCTCCAGGAAGCGAAGCGCCCGATCATCTACGCCGGTGGCGGGGCCATTCTCTCCGATGCGGCGCCGCAATTGACCGAACTTGCGCACAAGCTGAACTTTCCGGTCACCAACACGCTGATGGGCTTGGGCGCCTATCCGGCCACCGATCGGCAATTCGTCGGCATGCTTGGCATGCATGGCACTTACGAAGCCAACAACGCGATGCAATACGCAGACGTCATCCTGGCGGTCGGCGCCCGTTTCGATGACCGCGTGATCGGCAACCCCGACCATTTCGGCGAGGAAAAGCGCCGCGTCATCCATATCGACATCGATCCGTCGTCGATCTCGAAGCGCGTCAAGGTCGATGTGCCCATCGTCGGCAGTGTGGCTGACGTACTCGACGAAATGATCAAGCTGGTCGCCGGCGGCTTTACGGCCGATCCGGAAGTGGCCAACTGGTGGAAACAGATCGACGAATGGCGTGGTTGCGACAGCCTGCGCTACAAGCAGGATCAGTTGATCATGCCGCAGTACGTCATCGAAAAGCTTTTTGAAGTGACTGGTGGCGATGCATTCATCACCTCGGACGTCGGTCAGCACCAGATGTTTGCAGCCCAGTACTACAAGTTCGACAAGCCGCGGCGCTGGATCAACTCCGGCGGTCTGGGCACCATGGGTGTCGGCCTGCCGTATGGCATGGGCGTGCTGATGGCCAACCCCAATGCGCAGGTGGCCTGCGTGACGGGCGAAGGCTCGATCCAGATGTGCATTCAGGAGCTGTCGACTTGCAAGCAGTACGGCTTCCCGATCAAGATCATCAACCTGAACAACGGCATGCTGGGCATGGTGCGGCAGTGGCAGGAGATGTTCTATTCCAAGCGCTACTCCCAGTCCTACGTCACGTCGCTACCCGACTTCGTCAAGCTGGCCGAGGCTTATGGTCATGTCGGCATGAAGATCGAAAAGCCTGAAGACGTCGAGCCGGCGCTGCGCAAGGCGTTTACCGAGCACAAGGATGATCTGGTCTTCATGGACTTCATTATCGATCCGGGTGCCAACGTCTTCCCGATGATTGCGGCCGGCAAGGGCCTGACTGAAATGATCCTCGCTGAAGATCTGTAAGCGGGGAGAGGAAAAAGAACATGCGACATATCATTTCCATCCTGATCGAAAACGAATCGGGTGCGCTTTCCCGTGTGGCCGGCCTGTTTTCGGCGCGTGGCTACAATATCGAATCGTTGACCGTGGCGCCGACGGAGGATCCCTCGCTGTCCCGGATGACCATCCTGACCCGGGGTTCCGACGAGGTACTCGAGCAGGTTACCAAGCAGCTCAACAAGCTGGTGGATGTTGTCAAGGTGGTCGATCTCTCCGAGGCAGCGCATGTCGAGCGAGAACTGATGTTGATCAAGGTTCGCGCCACCGGCAAGGACCGCGAGGAGATGAAGCGCATGGCCGATATCTTCCGTGGCCGCATCATCGACGTCACCGAATCGACCTATGTCATCGAGTTGACCGGCTCCAGCGCCAAGCTCGACTCCTTCATTGCCGCGCTCGATGCCGGCCTGATTCTCGAAACCGTCCGTACCGGTGTCTGCGGCATCGGCCGCGGCGATCGTGTTCTTAAAGTCTGACTATCTGCAACCAAAGAGGATTTCATGAAAGTTTATTACGACAAGGATGCCGATCTCTCCCTGATCAAGGGCAAGAAGATCACCATCGTTGGTTACGGCTCCCAGGGTCATGCCCACGCACAAAACCTTAAGGATTCCGGTTGCAAGGTCACAGTTGGCCTGCGCAAGGGTGGCGTTTCCTGGAAGAAGGCCGAAGCGGCCGGCCTCAAGGTCGAGGAAATTGCCAAGGCCGTCAAGGGCGCCGATGTGGTCATGATGCTGTTGCCGGACGAAAACATCCCGCAGGTGTACAACGAGGAAGTCGGGCCGAACCTGAAGAAGGGCGCCGCCCTGGCTTTCGCGCATGGCTTTAACGTCCATTACAACCAGGTCGTGCCGCGTGAGGATGTCGACGTGATCATGATTGCGCCGAAAGGCCCGGGCCACACCGTGCGCTCCGAGTACCTTAAGGGCGGTGGCGTGCCCTCGCTGATCGCTGTCTATCAGGACAAGTCCGGCAAGGCCAAGGACATCGCGCTCTCCTACGCGGCGGCTAATGGCGGCACCAAGGGTGGCGTCATCGAGACCAACTTCCGCGAAGAAACCGAGACCGATCTCTTCGGCGAACAGGCCGTGCTCTGCGGTGGTGCCGTGGAACTGGTCAAGATGGGCTTCGAGACCCTGACCGAAGCCGGTTATGCGCCGGAAATGGCCTATTTCGAGTGCCTGCACGAGTTGAAGCTGATTGTCGACCTGATGTACGAAGGCGGCATCGCCAACATGAACTACTCGATTTCCAACAATGCCGAGTTCGGTGAGTACGTCACCGGTGGCGAAGTCATCAACGAGCAGTCCCGTGCCGCCATGCGCAACGCCCTGAAGCGTATCCAGAACGGCGATTATGCCAAGATGTTCATCCTCGAGGGGCGTACCAACTACCCGGCGATGACTGCACGTCGGCGCCTGAATGCGGTGCATCCGATCGAGACGGTCGGTGAAAAGCTGCGTGACATGATGCCGTGGATCAAGAAGAACAAGCTGGTCGACCAGACCAGAAACTGATCCTGAATCCTGTCAGGCACAGCGCCAATCATGGCGCTTGCGCCTGACGATACAGTCTTCGCTCAGGGCGGTGTGGGATACCGCACCGCCCTTTCTCATTGCTGAAATCGCCGCTGATGAAAAGGTGTATCCTTTTCGCCTGCCTTGACCGAACTGTCACAACAATGATCGAACGCAAGCCACGCAAGACGCTGTTCAATCCGGAACTCAAGCGCCGCGGAATTTACGTGCTGCCCAACCTGTTTACGACGGCAGCGCTGTTTGCCGGATTCTTCGCCATCGTTCAGGCGATGCAGGGCGATTTCGAGCGCGCGGCGATGGCGATTTTCATCGCCATGGTGCTCGATGGCCTGGATGGGCGGGTGGCACGCATGACCAATACCCAGTCGGCTTTCGGGGCGGAATACGATTCGCTCTCGGACATGGTCAGTTTTGGCGTGGCGCCGGCGCTGGTCATTTATGGATGGGCGCTGCGTGACCTCGGGCGTCTGGGCTGGATCGCCGCATTCATCTACTGTGCCGGCGCGGCGTTGCGTCTGGCACGGTTCAACACCACCCTGGAAGTCACGGACAAGCGCTATTTCCAGGGCTTGCCGTCGCCAGCCGCGGCGGCCTTGGTCGCCGGCCTGGTCTGGGTAATGATCACTACCGGGGTTTCGGGTAGCGACGTGCGCTGGCTGGCCTGCCTGCTGACCATCTTTGCCGGCCTTACGATGATCTCCAATGTCCGCTACTACAGTTTCAAGGACGTCAACCTGAAGAAGAGCGTGCCGTTCTTCGTGATTGCCGCCATTGCGCTGGGTTTCGCGCTGGTTGCCTACAGTCCGGAGATCGCCCTGTTCGGGTTCTTCATCATTTACGGCTTGTCCGGCTATGTGCTGGCCGCGGTCGGCATGTTCAAGCGCAAGAGCATTTGATATTTCGGAGCAGAAAATGAAACAGCATCTGGTGATTTTCGACACGACCCTGCGTGACGGAGAGCAGAGCCCGGGTGCGTCAATGACCAAGGAGGAGAAGATCCGCGTCGCCCGACAGCTCGAAAAGATGCGGGTCGATGTGATCGAGGCGGGCTTCGCCGCCGCCTCTCCTGGTGATTTCGAGGCCATCCAGGCAATCGCCCAGGCGATCAAGAATTCGACCGTCTGTTCGCTGGCGCGTGCCAACGAGAATGACGTTCGTCGGGCGGGGGAGGCAATCAGGTCGGCGAATTCGGGCCGTATTCACACCTTCATCGCAACCTCCAAGATCCACATGGAAAAGAAGTTGCGCATGACCCCGGATCAGGTCGTCGAGCAGGCGGTCAAGGCCATCGGCTGGGCCCGGGAGTACACCGACGACGTCGAATTTTCAGCCGAGGACGCCGGACGCTCGGACGTCGATTTCCTGGTCCGGGTTTTCGACGCGGTGATCAAGGCCGGGGCGACGACGATCAATGTGCCGGATACCGTGGGTTACAACATCCCCTTCCAGTACGCCGAATTGGTCGGGCGTCTGATCGAGCGCGTGCCCGACTCGGACAAGGTGGTCTGGTCGGTTCATTGTCATAACGATCTCGGCCTGGCGGTTTCAAATTCGCTGGCGGCGGTGCTGGCCGGCGCCCGGCAGGTCGAGTGCACGATCAACGGACTCGGCGAGCGGGCCGGCAATGCCGCGCTCGAGGAGGTGGTGATGGCGGTGCGTACGCGGAGCGATGTGTTTCCGGTCGAGACGCGCATCGACACGACCCAGATCGTGCCGGCCTCCAAGCTTGTGTCGCAGATTACCGGTTATCCGGTGCAGCCGAACAAGGCGGTGGTTGGCGCCAATGCTTTCGCCCACGAAGCCGGGATTCATCAGGATGGCGTGCTCAAGCATCGCGAAACCTACGAGATCATGCGCGCCCAGGATGTCGGCTGGGCGCAGAACAAGCTGGTTCTGGGCAAACATTCCGGGCGCAATGCCTTCAAGAACCGTTTGCAGGAACTGGGCATCCAGCTTGAAAGCGATGAGGCCCTCAACTCGGCCTTTGCCCGCTTCAAGGAATTGGCCGACCGCAAGCACGAGATCTTCGACGAGGATCTTCACGCCCTGGTCTCCGACGAGGTGGTTACCCCCGAACAGGAGCACTACAAGCTAGTCTATTCGCATGTCTGCTCGGAAACCGGCGAGATGCCGCACGCCAAAGTCATTCTCAATATCGGTGGCGCCGAATTGAAAGGCGAGGCGGGTGGCGGCGGTCCGGTGGACGCGACCTTCAAGGCGATCGAGANCGTCGTTGGCAGCGGGGCGGAACTCCTGCTCTATTCGGTCAATGCCATCACCACCGGTACCGATGCGCANGGTGAGGTCACAACGCGGCTGTCAAAAGGTGGGCGCATCGTCAATGGCAATGGCGCGGATACCGACATCGTCATCGCCTCGGCGCGTTCCTACCTGAATGCCCTGAACAAGCTGTACTCGACGCCGGACAAGGTGCGGGCCCAGGGCGGCGTCTGAGCGGCAGATGCGCCTCAGCCTGCTGGCGCGGTTCTTTCTTCCAGTGGGCCGCGGGTGGCGCGAATATAGAGAATGACCGAAACAAAGAGTATGGCGGCGAGCAGCGTTTCACCGATCGCCAGTTTTTGCGACAGGCCGCTGTCGCTGGTCGCCCGGACCAGGCCCTCGAGCAGGTAGAACTGCACGAACAGGGAAACCCATTTGTACGTATAGCGCTTGCCGCGCAGGATTCCGAACAGTGGCGCGAGCAGCAGGACCGCTTTCAAGACCCACCATGATCCGCCCGGTTTGAGTGGCGCCCACCAGAGTTCCCAGCCGAGGGAGAGAAAGATCAGTGCAATCAGGCTGGCGCTGGCGGCAAGCCGGTAATGTCTGGCAGTCACGGTCGACTCAGTTTCAGGGCAATATTTGCCAGCCGTTGGCCCTGGGCGAAGGCGAGCCGGCTTTCGCTGTCGGAAAGCACGGGATTGCCGCTGGCGCCGGAAACATGGCTGGCGCCATAGGGTGTCCCGCCTTGCTGCGTTTGGCTGAGATCGGACTCGGTGAACGGCAGGCCCATGAGCAACATGCCGTGGTGGATGAGGGGCAGGGCCATCGAAAGCAGGGTCGATTCGTTGCCACCGTGCTGGCTGCTGCTCGAGGTGAAGACGCAGGCCGGCTTGCCGACCAGCGTGCCGTTTTGCCAGGCGGCGATGGTGCCATCCCAGAAGTATTTCAGCGGCGCGGCCATGTTGCCGAAGCGGACCGGGCTGCCGAGCGCCAGGCCGATGCATTCGTCGAGGTCGGCGACTTCGACGTAGGGCGCGCCGGAGTCCGGAACCGCAGCTTCTGCCACTTCGCAGATGGTTGAAACACGGGGTACGGTACGTAGCCGCGCCTGAACGCCGGGAACCGATTCGATCCCGCGCGCGATTCGCTCGGCGAGGGCGCGCACCGAGCCGCGGTGGCTGTAATAGAGAACAAGGATATCGTGCATGGTCAGCTATTATACGGCTCCATGCAGACCCACTCCCGATATCGCCGGTCGACGCCCAAACCGGGTGTGCCGGTGACGATCTTCCGGCGCTTCCGGACCGAGAACATGATGCAGACCAGTTCCTCACTGGCGTTTACGACGCTGTTGGCGCTGGTTCCGCTGGTTACGCTCATCTTGTCCGTCGCCGAGGCGGTTCCCTATCTGAACCTGTTGCTGA
>Ga0031656_10000495_pt1 | contig 13612 bp, 19 predicted proteins | sample FrelakmetDIP11DI_FD_55080 | JGI IMG/M metagenome (GOLD analysis project Ga0031656, IMG submission 55080) | Freshwater lake sediment microbial communities from the University of Notre Dame, USA, for methane emissions studies - DIP11 DI | ecosystem: Environmental > Aquatic > Freshwater > Lake >... | reverse complement strand
TCAAAAAGAAGCTTTGATTAATGCAAATCAGGAACCAGATTTGGATAACGATTGGACAACTGAATAGCTATGAGAAAAGAAGTTCCTTTAATATTAGATAATAAAAATGACAAGATGTTCTTGATAAATCAATATAGATTCTCAGATCCAGCCTTTAAAATTACAGTCACTGTTACCGCTGGAGGAACTTTTACTCTACCGTTAAGGGCAGGGTATACTTATAATTTTGTTGCAAATTGGGGTGATGGGACTGCTGATTCCACAATTACAGCTTATAATGATGCTGATATAACCCATACATATACCAATGCAGGAGATTATCAGATTTCAATGGTAGGGGTTTTGGAATCGTTTTATTTCAATAATGGCGGGGATAGGTTAAGGCTTAAAAAAGTAGATGCATGGGGAAGCGTTGGAATGACTACTTTAGGATTTGCATTTTCAGGGTGCGCTAATTTATTATCAATTCCAAACGAGCCTATTCCTTACGTAATGACTGGAAATGATTTATTCAGGTCTTTATTCAGAAATTGCACTAATTTAGCAGGGTCTATACCGACAGATTTATTTAAGAATAGTCCCGGGGCGACTGGATCAGTATTTTTTGAAACATTCTTAGGTTGTGCAGCATTAACAGGGTCTATACCGACAGATTTATTTAGATATCAAGCCTCTAATACAAGTTTTGTAAGAACATTCTATGGATGCACAAATCTAAACGGTACGATACCATTAGATTTATTTAGGTACAATACTTTGGTGATATCATTTTTAGAAACATTCAATGCATGTATTAATCTTGATGTAATATCTGAAGACTTATTTTATTATAATTCAGCAGCAACAGGATATTCAGGTACATTTATTGGATGCAGAAATTTAGTACTTCCTGTAAGAATGTTTAATTTGTCAAACCTGAGCATAGTAACATCATTTGCAAATTTCATGGATGTTACCTCAACATCACACAGCCCAACAGGAACGGTGCAAGATATATGGAACTATACAACAGCAACAAGTACAAATGCTTTTGACCAATGTACTGCATTGACAAATTACGCTTCAATTCCAGTTGCGTGGACTTAATAACTTAATTATGAAAAAAATAATAACAATAATCCTATTATTCATAAGCCTAAACAGTTTTGCACAATCAAAAACTTTATGCCAATGGATGCACGAAAACCCCGACAAAGTAAACCATTTTAGCGTCGCTTATATAAGCAGTTTTGCGGCTACTGCAATGACTTATCATGTACTTTCTGAGTATACGGATATTAAACCGATTCCATGTAAGATTTTAAGCGGTGTTGTTGGTTTTAGTTCCGTTGTTTTATCGGGGTGGATTAAAGAAAAAAATGATAAGTTTTTTAATCCTTACGATATGGAGGCAAATAAACTTGGCGCTTTGGCCGGAACAATAACAATTGAAATAATAGTTTCTAGAATGGTTTCAGAAAGGCAATATAAAAAAATTAAAATGGATAAATAAATAAAGTATATGCAAATATTAGTAATAATACTAGGAGCAGTAAGCACAATCACCCTTATTATCTCAACAATACAAACAATCAGATTTAAAAGATTTGAATTTAATGAGAAAAAGGCAGAAGTAACCCGTAAAAAGGAAGAAGAAGCCAATGAGATTCTGAGAAAGAAAGATTTAAATGACCAATTCGATGCCCGGAATAGTATTATAATGAGAGAATTAGACGTTGTAAAAAGTCTAATGAATGACCTCGGGGATCTTATATCAGAGACGAATGCAAGAATAGATGAGGGTAATCAGATAAGGGATGCCCATATCCATGAAAGTAGTGTTATTTCAGATTTCTTGAGAGTGTACAATCGTTCCTTAGAACAAAGTCTTGTGTTTTGGTACATAGACGATGAACGCTACAAATTAATTCTTAAGAATTGGGGTGCTATTATTAGGACATTCCTTATAGAGCATTTAGATGGAAAGGTTAACAAGGTAGATAATATCATTGAATATGACCCTGAGGCACATATGAATACCTTAATCACAGAATTTGAAAATTTGTGTGCCTCCCTTATTAAGGAAACCTGCAGTGCGTCTACCTTTAAGGATTGGATTGTGGTAAATAACCTACATGCTAAATCTAAGGTGTTTGCATTGGCTGTCAAGAATAATAACATGTCCACCATTGCCTTTAATAAAAAGGCTGCCACGTACATATTTTATTTTTCTAAGGAATTCATAAAAGTTACTGCCGATTGGATTAAGGAACTTAAAAGGAAGGCTGCATGACGGATATTATAGTAAGCCCGGATGAAAACACTAAGAAGGTAGTGGAGATTACAATTAAAACGGAAAAGAGTACAAATGTATACAAGGGAGAAAAGGCGGCTAGACTCGCCAGGATTCTAGCCAAAGAGGAACCTTTACTCCTAAGATGGATTAATCGATTTTCAACTTTGAGGTAATGCTATATTTTCAAAGCAGATTTTTGGATTCCATTCTGCATACATTTCCCCATACTCTAACATATCCTCATCTATGATATCATAGTACCATCTTACTGTAGGTTTACATCTATGGTAAGATGTACTAAGAATCTCAAATAGTCTTTTCAACACCTGTTGTGTATTCGTTGAGAAAGACTGCATTCTGCATTCTATTATAATCGTCTTATGCATCTTAATCACAGTATTGACACTGGCAAAGAAACCTGCAAACTGTCTGTCTGGCATATTTGGTCTACTGCTATTACCTATGGTAAATACGTTACACTCCCTAAATATGCTTGGTAGCCCGTCTGTATTATTCGCGGGGATAATTACTTCTCTATCTTCCATCTGTTTTTATTTTACTAATTCCTTTTCTAATAGATACCTCAAATACCTTGTCTGCATAGGCGGCAAGCATCGGGTCATGTGTGATAATAATAAATTGAATTCCTAATTTCTTGCTTACCTCTTTTATCATTTGAGATGCCTTATCCCTTAAATTCTCACTGACAAATCTCATTGGTTCATCTAAGATAATCGTATTCCTTGTATTAGGCCGAGACAGGCTCCAGGATGCAATACGTAAGGCGAAGGCTGCAATGTCCACCGCTCCTCCCCCGCTTGCAGACAACGGATCTACTCTATGTTCTTCACGTACAAAAAAGATATCACATTCGGTCTTATTCCTCCTTTGCACAAATTCCACCTCTAATCTATACGGATTAGTAAATACGGCCTCCAAAGCAAGTGAGGTGATGTCCGCTATATGGAACTGGAGTTGTCTTTGTGTCTTTATTCCAACCTCCCTTATAATTTCCTTTGCCTCCTCGTGCTTTTCTAATTCACGTTTACCTTCCTTAATAGATCGGGTACTCTTTTGTATCTGGTCTTGTAATTGTAGACGCTGTCCTTTTCTTCTTTCCAGAAAGGCTCTAATGTCAGTTGTCTTCATTGTCGTTGAGATATGTAGCTTCTAAATCTGCAGATTGAGCGGCAATCTCCTCTCCTAATTTAGAGATGTCTGCTTCATATTGTTTAATGAGGACCTTAGCCTCTGTTAAGGATAGACATTTCCAATCCTCCTTTAATTGTTTCAGTAAGGCTTTTTCTTCTCCCTTTAATTCTGAGATTGCAGTTTTTGTCTGCTCTATCTCTTTTTTCTTAGCAAGCAATTCTTTTTCAGTTATCATACTCTAATTGTTTTAATTCTTGTTTTAATTCTAATTCTAAGTCATCTCGAAAATAAGGATGACAATTTGCCAGTAGAAAAGTATTAGACATATAACGTGTCTTGCCTTTCCAATGAGGTGCATTAACCAATACATGAGAGATTATTTTTAATCTGACAGGTGTATTTTTTATCCCAGGAGGTTTTGTTCTTTTCATATTGTAATCTTTAGGTTTCTATAGCCTTGTATACAATGTCCAATACGGATCGGCGGACCTTATTCTTTGTACAAAACCGTTCTATATTGTCTTCAAAGGACATCTCTGCTTCCCAATCCTCAGTTAAGGTTGAGATAAAGGCCTCTATTCTATTCTCCCTGTCTTGTACAATCTCAAGATGTTCTCTGCTAATTACATCAGCGGCGATAGGCAGATAAACAGGAACCACTGTATTGGTGTCTGCATACCATAGATAAACACGAGGACGGAAATCAGCCTGATCCGCAGTCATTCTAAAAATGGAACCGGGATTTACTAAAAGACGTCCTGCATGTTCTTCCACAAATGGTTTGTGGAAATCCCCGGTTACGATTAAATCCGCATCATACTTCCTTATTAAAGAATTCCCTTTAGGTGCAGGACAATCCGGCCAAGGCTCTTTCCCTTGGTAAACCCCAATATGCCAGACACATATCTTCCTCTGACTATATCGGAAACTTATAAGAAATTCTTGTCCCCAATGAGTACCTTCTAATACCGTTAGACAACCTGCCTTTTGCAGTACATATATCCCACTCTTGTATGCCAATTCTAGATTATGCTGAGGCAAGTCGTGATTCCCATATACTGTATGAAATTCAGCAGGTAAATGTTCTATGGTTTGTGCCAATAACATAGGAGAAGGTTTCCAGAAATCGAATAGATCCCCTGAATGCAGTACAGGACATTGATGTTTTTTCTGTAAGGCACTAATAAAGTCTACCTTTTCCCATTGCGTCTCCCAGAAGGTATCGGTCCTACATATCGGGACGGTTTCCTGCAAATGCCAATCCGCTGTGAGTATTGCATCTGCCTTTTTAAATGAGGTTTTAGTCCTTTCCATCTTCGTTTATTTTTATAGAGTAAACTGTAGAGCTCTTCCTAACCTCCCTAGGTTTATGGAATATTTCAAGTTGACGAATAGACATATAGGATATCAAGGCACATAAATCTTCATAATGTTTTTGAGCAGATGGTTCATACACATCATGATGATAATACTGTAATTTAGCATCTATAAGGGCTTCTAGTTGTCCGCAGGGTATAGTATAACCTCGAAAAAATATATACTCAAATTCCTCGTCTCCGTACAAAAAATCTACCTTGACATCTAACTCTTCATTGAAAAAAGTAATGGCATCTACCTCACTACCCAAACCTTCTGTTTGTTTATATATAAAACCAGGAGGTAGTTTTAAATCAGTAGGGTCTCCGCTAATCATTCCGACTAAATCAATATCTACAGGTGCACGGGTTAGAGAATGGTCTCTAATAAAAAGCATCAAAGACCCTGTCAGAGCATAATTGAGGTCATTCATTTCAAGTATCTCCACCGCTAGTTTTATAAGTTCCTTCGTTTTCATGTTATTTAATTTTCGTGTTACATAATGGACATATCTCGGGGAAATCTGCCTTGTACTTATTTTCTAAAATCTCGAGGCTGATTCTTTTATTCTCCGCCGTTTCCTGTATTAAGGATATAGTTTGGTATAGTTTGCTGAGGCTTTTTAATGTCGTTTGAGATTTCAATAGATTTTCGTACAATGCCAGTACCTTAGCAATACCCCATTCCGCTAATACCTTTTTCTCTGCTTTTAAGATATCTCGTTGTTTATAGAATAAGGACAAGGCTGCGGACTTTATACTTTCATACTTGACAATTGCCTCCTTTTTGGCGGCATATAATGCAAGCAAGGTATCTACTTTTTGTTCTGTATGTAAGGACTTCGCAAGTTTTTCTAGATTACGAGAAATTACGGTTAATCTGAGAGCCGCACCGGTTAACCTTTTACTGTCCGTTTCCTTCTCTGTTTTACCTGTCTCCAATGATTCCAATGATTCTAATGCTTCCTCAAAAGCCTCTAGAGTATCGTACTCCTTCAAGGCTTCTTGTTTCTCTTTTTTGTCGGCCTCCAAGTAAGCGATATCTTGTCCTAATGTCTTAATCTGTTTTTGAACGTAAGATAATCCTCTGTCTATCTTGTCTAGCTTGGCAATCGTATTAAAGTGGGTCGCCACGGTACCACTTGTCTCACTTAATAAAAAAGGAGCGTCCATTTGTTGTTGCAGATTTATGTCGTCCATTCGTAATGCCTTTTGTATCTCCTCGGGGACCTCAGTCCCAAACGCCTTAAAGGTGGTTTTATTTTTACTATAGAAATTATCAGTGTTGGATTTTCCTCTACTGATATTATCCGATTCTACATGGACAGCGACGGAGGTATCACCACCCCATCTGCTTCGGAAATCGTCTCCTCCTGGCCGGTTCCAATTTAACCAACGAAAAGCCCTAATGATAGCGGTTTTTCCACTATCACTAGGACCGATTATAACATTCATGCCTTTATCGAATTCTAATTCAGAATCCTTATGGCTCTGGAAGTTTATCAATCTTAAATTTTTTATCATTTCATTAATTTTACAACACTAGATAGACTTCTTGCTACATAATGAACAGCCAATGCATCTGCAACGGCTTCGTCCCGATACTGTACTCCTGTCCACTCCACCACATATAGCTGCTTCATACGGTCTATCATTTCCTGTTTTGCCGCTGACTGCTTACCTAAGGCACACTTTTTAGAGTCTGCTTCACTGTACCATTCTATACCTATTTCCATAAAATCAGAAATAGTCTGCACCATTGCAGAGACTATCCCCAACGCCGTGGCGGCTACCGCAGATTGGCTACCGTGAGGTAACTCTGAGACAATGTAATTAATCTGGTATGCATGTATAACCTCCTTCAGTACGTTGTTAATCTCAGATACACGTCTCATCCGGTCGTCCCCTTTTCTTATCCTCATTTTTTTGCCGCTGGGAGTCGTTTTAATACATCCCGCATGTAATATACGATTCCCTTTCATTACAACGAATCCAAATGCAGTTAGACTAGGATCACAACAGAGTATATTGAATCCAATAGGTTTCCTAGTGGTACGTTCCATGTTATCTCCTTTTCTTTTCTCTGTGAACTTTAAACTTTTTCTCAATATCTTCCCATAAGGAAATGACATGCTCCTTCACTTGTTTTTCAAGTTTGTACTCCTCCACGAACGCAATGGCATCCTCAATAGAGGAACCTAATACAGTCTCTCCCATAGTATAGGCCTTAGACTTAGAGTAATCCTTGAGATACTGTACATTTGCACGAATGTCATCTACACCGTAATCAAAAACAATGTACAAATCTGCAGAACGATATGGGGCATCTACACTATTTTTGTAAACATCTACCTTTACCTTGGTTCCCATAACCTTGGTTACCTCCTTGCCTGCAATGCTTTTCTTTTTTGTAACCTTTTCTGGTTTATTAAACCTCAATCTAATTGAGGAGTAGAATGCCATAGCCTTCCCACCGGGGACTGTAAATTTCTCTTGATACCCTACGGCTGAGGCATTGTCTCTGATTTGGTTACTGCATACCATAATATAGTTTTCCTTTTGCAGTATACGACAGATTTTACGTAAACCTTCAGAAAACTCTTTTGCACGTCGCATCCCCATTTTATCCCCTTCCTCATTCTCCATTTCTAATGAGGTTGACAATGCTGCAAGACTGTCTGTGAATATTCCGTGTACCTTTCCCTTGCCTAAAGGCTTCCATTCCTTTACGGATGAAATCACCTCTGTCACAGTATCAGGTTGGTTTACCTTTAAAGAGTCCGTATTTAAATCAAACAGGCTGGCAAACTGCTTATTCAGCCTTGCTTCAGGGTCATTAAACATAACGTCCCCACCGGCCCTTTGCACCCCACCTCCTATTTCACAAAGCAGTACAGTTTTCCCACTTCCTTCTGGACCGAATACTTCCATTAGTATTCCGGCTGGAATGCCCCCTCCTCTTTTACGTTTACCAGAAATAGCTAAATCTAGTAGAGTGCTTCCTGTAGAAATCATAATCTCTGTATTTCCTACAATGGCTTTTTTCTCGGGGATCATTGCGGCATGCCTTTTCATTTGTACAGCCAAAGGGGCTTTCTTTGTTCTAACCATTTGTTACTCCTTTCAGTAAGATATCAATTGTATCCGCATCTATACCTTTTTTGCTCAGCTCTTTAGTGATAGCGGTTTTGAATTGGGATAACCCTTTATCTCCTTTTCCTTTACTGCTGGCGTAGATATCCTGTACCTTCTCAATAAGCATACTGACAAGTACCGTTTCACTCACAACACTTTTCTGAGTAGTCATCCAATCATCTATCTCATTGCAGATAATAGCAGATTTACTTGTTTCCATAACCAATGCATACATGGTCAGATAGGTATTAAGAGGTAGGGGCAGATGCGCCCCTACAAATTTAACCTCTTTTTTACCTTTAATCGTTAATTTTCTACTGATTAAAGTCATTTGTTATTCCTCCTTTTTATCTAAACATGCATCCCACAGATTACATGCCTCACACTCTGTCTTGGTATCTGTGTCTTTACCAAACCTGTGTCCGTGAGGACATTTTTTACCGCCAGCGGCATTCTTTGCAGCCTTTCTGGTAATAGGGGCTTCTTCCTCTTCTTCAAGGTCCTCGTCTTCTTCCTCTTCTTCAAGGTCCTCGTCTTCTTCCTCTTCAACAACTACCTTTTTCTTTGTTTGTTTAGGAGCCTCTTTTTTTACTTCCTTCTTTTTTGATACCGTGGCGTTGATAGGAATTTCCAAATCTAAGGCCTCAGCAATTAACAACCGCAATGCCTTAACATTGTCCTCGTCTTCGTCATACTCCAAATCGTTTGCATCAGCAACCTCCATTAATTCCGCGATGTCCATGTCTGCTAAGTCTTCCCAGGTCAGTTTGGGTGCCTTCTTTTTAGCAGTTTTACCTCTCTTGAAATCTGAAGGTTTTACCTTACCTGCATTACCGTTGTTATCGTCGGCATCATCCTCATCCTCATCCTCAACCACCTTTTTCTTTGTACGTTTAGGAGTCTCCTCTTCTGTGTCCTCTTCATGGTCGATTTCAAAAAACTTAGCATGTAATTCATCATAACTAAGTTGTTTGAGTATTTTATCCAAATCCGGGGTGTCCTCAAGTATGCTTTCATCATAGGCTTCTTTCCGCTCTTTAAAATCAATACGGTTGGCTTCTGCATACTTATTTCCAGCAAAGGTTTCCTCTCCCCAACGAATTGCAAGAGTTAAACCGCATTCCAAATCAGGAAATACTTCATAATCATCATTCTCCTCAATCTCTTCATTTAAAAGGTTTTGGAACAAGAATTGAGACATATCAAATATGTGTATTTCCTCTTCCCTTTTCTTAACACCTTTTGGGATCACAAGGTAAAGATTCCTTTGAGATGTATTAAACGCCTTCAACTCGTCTTTATCTGCTCCTTCCTTAGAACGTTTCTGACGGTATTCACAGATCGGACACTTTTTTCCAAAGGATGTTAGACAAACCACAGTATCACTATCTGCACCAACCTGTCGGTGGGTTTTGAATGGACGTTTGTACCACAAATCTCCTTTTGTAGCGATTCCGCTTTCAGTATCGTGATCAGGATGTTTCGTATCGGATACAGTGTACGGAATAATATCAATGGATTCTTTTTCCCCTGGAGTAGGTGCATAAATGCTCACTCCTTTTGGTAATGTTAGGTACCCGTAAGATGTACCATTCTTAGACTGCCTCTGGGAGTCCTTGTTAACCTTTCCTCTGAAAGAGGATTCCTTTTTCTTCTTTGCCATTTTAAAATAATTAATTAATTAATACTACCTTTACCTTTTAGTCCTTGTCATTTTACTAGCCACTCCAGAATCCACCTTTTTCTGCCTCTCTCTAGCCTCAACCTCATTAGTTAAGTCTCTAGGCATATTAGGCCCTGCAAAGTAGTTCTGTCCGTGTAATCTTACTAGATTTTCCAATGCGGCTTTTCTAGTAAAAGATATCTCATTTTTTGCCACCTCTGCTATGTTTAATTGGTATTGGGCCTCAAGCAGACGCTCTTTAGCCTCCTTGTGCCTTTTATGTGTTCTGTAGTAGGCTTCTACTGCGACGACTGTAGGCTTTTCCCATTCCTCAAAGCATTTCTTAGAAAGTTCTGCTCTTATCAATTTTATATCCTCCTCCGCCTGCTGCAAGGCCCTAGCTTTCTTAGCCCAATTAATCCCGTATTTAATAGCCAGTGCCGGTTGTTCCAACCACTCTACATCTAAGGCGGTTTCATCAATCTTTATTTCTATCTCATAATTCATTTTGTTCTACGTTTTAAATAAATATTCAACAGGAACTTTAAAATACATTGCCATTTTTAAGGCAACTCTGCAAATAATGTGCCCGATTCTTTTGAACTTTCAAATCCACACCTACTAAGTATGGCAATCATTTCAACGTATTCCTTAGGCATTTCTACTTTTACCCAATCTTTCTTTTTAGGACCTAGTAATGCCTGTAATTCCGTAGAATAGGATTCAAATCGTATGATATCCTTAATTAATTGTATTATTGCTTTCCTGGTCAACTATTTTTTACAACTGAATAGGCGGCGTATACTATCTGAGGAAATCCACTATTATAAGTAGGTTCTAAAAATTCTTCAATAACTAGAGCGGCCTTTGTATTGTCTGCCTTGAGTAAAACAGACTGGGCGTATCCTAAAACATGACGTCTAATACTTTCCGGCTCTTGTTGTTTTAATCCTTCTAGTATTTTAGAAACCTGTTTCCAATTAGAGTTGGCTATCATAGCCCTACATAGTTCTATACTCTCTGAGGTTTCCTTTGCAGTTTGTTTCGCAGCGTCTAAACGTCCTTCAGGAACTGTATTAAGTACCTGTTCTAATATTTGTAAGGCATTCCTCGGATGCCCGTTGGCGTCTAGTATTATCTGCTCCATCACGTCGCTTTCTATACTATCCCCTTCCCCTTTTACTACTTTTTTAATTAATCCTTTCATCTGTAAGGAATCTAATTGCTTTACCTGTAATTGTTGGCAACGATTTCTTACCGTAGGAAGTAACTTGACAGGATCCGTGGTACATAGCACGAAAAAGACATGCCTAGGTGTATCTTCGAGAATTTTTAGTAAGGCACTTTGGGCATCCTTGCTTAATTGATGCACCTCATCCATAAGGTACATTCTAAAAGGAGATTCCATAGGCTTGTAATTACAATTCTTACGAATTTCTCGTATCGTATCTATTCCGCGGAAATCTGCAGAATCAATTTCTTGCATATCTCTTTCAGTGATTTGCAGTATACGAGCAATTATCCGACCGATAGTGGTTTTTCCGCAGCCTGTAGGCCCATGCAATAAAAAAGCATGACTACAGGTTTCCGGCGTTTTCAACATGCCTTCTAATGCAGTAACGATATCTGCATTACCTTTAACCTGACTAAGGCTGTCAGGCCGATATTTGTGGTATAAACTCATAAGTAAATATTTTTCTCTAGAAAAGGACCCCCTTAATGGCAGGTCCTATTGTTTGAAATATATGAGAGCAGTATTATTACTACCTCACAGTAATCCATCATAATACAGAGGGCTTCGTCGTAACTACCGCAGGACGTTACCTTTTCCTGGATTTCTTTTACTGCATCTAATTGCCCAGCGGCCCTTAATGCTTTTTGGCACTTCCAAAGTAATGCGAAAACATTACTATCAGTACCGACTAAAATTACCTTTGGTTTTTCATAATCGCAAATTTTAATAATTGTTAAATGTCTTGCAATATTACGGCGACTATTTAATATCTCCAAACATTTTTAAACTTATTTAAAAAAAAAATTAAAAAGGTATGTCTTCCTCAATGATAGCGTTCCTTTTCAGCATCGTAAAATACTCTTCTTCTGTTAATTGTTCTGTGCATCCGTCCGGATCTCCTTCCTCATCCCTGTCCTTTGTAGAAACCCAATGGCAATCAGATTCTGCATGATAATAGAAAAACGGCTTCTCCGGAAACCACCCTTGTTTTTCCGCCCAGCTGCCATCTACAGGACACAATTCTGCCTCTATTTCCATTGGGACTATAATCCAAGAAAAAGCCTTAGGCAATTGCACGGTAACAATATTGGTAACCAAGGCATGTACAATCAGCAATTCACTAGGAACTATGTCTAAGACAAGAGCATCATGAATCTGCCCGACTAACCTAGATTTTAATCCGTACATCTCTAATTGGTTAGTAACCTCAATAAAACACCAGAGCAGGCAATGAAAGGCTGCTCCTTGCACAGGATAATTAATAACGTCGTTCTTTCCCATTAAACCACCGCATGTAAAACCTGTCTTAAGTGTCACATACCCATATTTTTGGTACATTGCATAATGAGTCTCCTTCCAGGCTGCATAATCTGGAAAACGATTTGTCCAGAAGTCTTTTTCTATTTTTCTAATATGTTCCGTGAAATCATCGAAGGATTGCATTTTACTAGATATCAGATGACCTCCTATTGTCTTATCCTCTGCTAAAGGAACCCCCATTGTAGATTTCCATTTCCCTGTAGGTAACTGTAACCAACTAGAACACATATTGGCGGCACAATTCTTGTAATAATCTCCATAGAATTGAGGGAACACAAAGGTATTTTTTGCGGCACCTCTTAGCAATGCATGATCCGGCCTTTTCTTGTCCCAGTCTTTAATCATAAAAATCTGCTTTGCCATATCCCCATGCATATCTGATTTAGGGTCTGTTATATACTTCACCATGGTAGGGTCCTTGTGATAACATGCTGCCACGGCAACCTCTATCCCTTTAAAATCCAATTCTAATAATCGATTTCCTGGTCTTGGGTAAATAGCCTTTCTAACAATGTTCATAGTCTCTTTGTCCCTTTTTGGGATATTCTGGAAATTAGGATTTGAGGAACTGCTTCTATAGGTTTTTGCAAGATTCAGATTGTACAAAGGATGTAGATACTCTTTAACCTGCTCTCGTATAAAGGCCTCTAAATAAGTATTACGGACCTTTTGCAGTTTAGAACGCTCTAAAATCCAATCTAACTCTGGTATTTTTAGCATCTGTAAGGCCTCCTCGTCTGTACTACCTTTTCCGGTCTCTGTTAATTTTGCAGGTTCTATTTTTTTGACCTTATATAGATAAGAACCTAGCATTGGTCCACTATTTAGATTTACCTTTACCTTAGAGGTATGCTGCCAGTGTCTATAAAAGGTAGAGGCATATATTTTTTTCTCGAGAATTTCTATTTTTTTATCTATCCTCCCTTTTTGTCTTTCTGCATACTCTATGTCTATACGTAAACCTTGCCTCTCAGCCTTGGCTAATGCCAGAACACCATCGTGGAACAACTTGTAAGCCTCAACTATATTCGCTCCGTACGGGCTATTTCTAGGCTGTTCTTTACGTATAATTGTTCGCTGCCATTTAGCGAGGCGAAACTCGTTAATACTGTCATAACCGCAGTACTTTAATAATTTTGCCTTACCATTAGGTTTTTCTAATAGTTCTGTAATCCTGTTCAATGCATTGGCATTCTTGTTGTCTATGGCTTTTAGATAAGGACTCACTTCGCTGTCGTAATCTATGACTCCGAATTGTACATATGTTTGAAATTTTAATCCTGTTATATCACTACGATTATCTATGATATGTGTGGCAATCATGGTATCCCAAACCCAGCTGGAAACACTTGTTTTTAACCGTACTTCCGTCCAGGTGTCCTCGTACTTCATATTCTGGGCTATCTTCCCTACATTAACCCTCCGCAGCAAATCTATGAAAGGTTTCCTTTTCTGTCTACTAGCAGGCATCATAAAAG
>Ga0031656_10000494_pt1 | contig 13613 bp, 8 predicted proteins | sample FrelakmetDIP11DI_FD_55080 | JGI IMG/M metagenome (GOLD analysis project Ga0031656, IMG submission 55080) | Freshwater lake sediment microbial communities from the University of Notre Dame, USA, for methane emissions studies - DIP11 DI | ecosystem: Environmental > Aquatic > Freshwater > Lake >... | reverse complement strand
GGCGAATTTGCGGATACTTTATATAAAAATTACCTAAAAGCCTGGGACCCTGTTGCACAGAAAGAAGTATGGAAAGTAGAAATGGACGTTCCCAAAGCCAACGGCGGCGTACTGTCCACCGCAGGCAACCTGGTACTGGAAGGAACCAGTACGGGTTATTTAAAAGTATACCAGGCCACTACCGGAAAATTATTGAAAGAAGTTTTTACCGGCACCGTTATTATGGCTGCGCCGATGACCTACATGGTGGATGGTGAACAATATATTGCCGTGATGGCTTCCCTTGGGGGCGATAATCTTGCCTTTGGAGCTAAAGGCATGATCACGGAAAAATACCAGAATAAGGGAAGAATACTGGCCTTTAAATTAAATGGCGGGACCACGCCTTTGCCCCCTCCATACGTGGAGATAAAAACGCCTATACCTCCTGATGTAAAACTTGATCCTGCAAAAATCAAAAAAGGCATTGCATTATTCGACCTGTATTGCGTCAATTGCCATAGTGCAAGCCCAACTTTTTCGCACTATTCCCAGTATCCTGAATTAGGGAAGATCAATGAGAGTATTCATGCTGCGTTTAAGGATATTTTACTGAAGGGGGCACTGTCTCCAAATGGAATGTCCTCCTTTGCTGATGTACTCACCGAAGATGATGTGGAAGCGCTGCACCAGTTCCTTACAGGCGAACAGATAAAATTGTGGAATAAGGAAAATGAAAAAAAGCAATAAACACAATTATCTTAAACCTCCGGGATAACTGCAGGCGCACATACTTTACTTATTTAGCCATTTTTATTTTAAGAAATAGAGAACAGCGCTTTGTGTAATTAAAGTTGAATAAAATTTAATTCAATCCATTAAGGAGTAAGATGCTTCTCACACGCATACGGGATCAGTATAAGATATGTAGAATCTCATTCCCTATTTAGCATTTCCTGCCTGAATTTCTATATGGTCCATCCTGGTTTTCCATCTTTGATAACCCTTTTTTATAACATTATTGAGATGAAAGTTAGTTGTCTGGCTAATAACTTTCATAGTTGGCAAAACGTATTTGAATAGCTTTTTAAAAAATACAATCCGGTATTTTGGCGCCAAAATCTTTTAGGCTTGTACGATCTGTTTCCGGTAGTTATCAATGAAATTGCTGATCTATTCCCGTAAATATCCCGTTACCTTGTTATGGACTTGAAGATCGCACGAAAGTTGACTATTTAAACTTAAAGAATAAATCTTAACTTAAATGGTCAATTAAAACGAGAGGAGTTCAGGGTTCATATTCTCTTTATTACTCATGACAAAGTGGAGTATTACGACGATTAGGATAGAATGTATATAAATGAAGGTGAATGTTGGTATATGAATTTTAACCGGCTGCATTCGTTTCAAAATAAAGCAAAACCGCCATGGCGTACCAGGAGATAGACCCTGTTATGAATGACCAGATAAGGAAATTATTTACACAGCCTGCTGTCAATAGAAAATGAGTGAATAAACACACTTTCGGAAACTCAACACAGAAAAATCCAACTGGTGTGTCGATGAAATGGATGCAGGTATCAATTAATTAATAGTTACCGTTATTGCAACTTTAATGATAAAGAAAAAATATTTAGTTAAAGCCTTATTGTATAGGATCTATTCTTCCGCCATCACATTCCTGATATCCTATATCCTGACAGGGAATATAATCGTATCGCTTTCCATTAGCTTGATTGATTCACTGGTTAAAATTTTTTCCTATTATGCTTTCGATGAACTTTGGCATTGGATTACCGGGTTCAATGTTTCTCCTGCAGTTGTTTTTCTTACAGGCCTGAGTGGTTCCGGTAAAACAACCATCGCAAAAAAAGTTATAGAAAAACTCAGGAAAAAAGGGCTGGCGCCTGTATTACTTGATGGTGATGAGATAAGAAATGCCATCAAACTGACAGGGTTTGATGAGGAATCAAGAAAAAGNCATAACCTCAATGTCGGTTATATGGCAAAGATCCTGGAAAGCCAGGGTAAAATTGTCATTGTATCACTGATCTCACCCTATGATGATATCAGGAACCAGATAAGAGAGATGTGTAATAAATTTATTGAAGTGTATGTTTCCACCGATTTAAAAGTATGCATGGAAAGAGACCCCAAAGGGTTATATCAAAAAGCCATCAGTGGCGAAATAAAAGATTTTACCGGTATTTCTGCGCCGTACTATCCGCCGCAAAATCCTGAACTTTTACTGGACACTGCTTCAATGAGTACAGAAGCATGTGCTGTAAAAATTATTGATCAATTAAAGAAATAAAAAATAATTAATAGGATTACCCATTTAGGTCGCATTTGCAATGTGGCTGAAGGGTTGGTTAGTCATAGACCACTCAATCAACTTATCCCAATTGATTAAATTATTTTTTACAGGATAAAAAGAAATGAAGCAAATTCTCTTCTTACATTAATAATACTTCAGCGTTTCACTTTCATTATGTGGAGATACCTGTATTTTTTTGCATGATTTAACTAAGGATTGTCTTCCCCCTAAAGCACTATAATACAATGCCACCTGCGGCTCACCCCCCGCCTCCACTTCGTTAAGTCTGGCAAGCCTCCAAAAGAGGGGGACATAACAGCCCTTCTCCGCAATGTTTTTTTTATTTCAAGGCCCTTCGCTCCAAAGTTTTTTTGATACAAGTGATCGTTGAATTTCATAGGAAAGTATTGGAGAAGTATTTTCCCACGCTGGCGGGCCTGCCCGCTGTGCACCTATGCTGAAGCTTCGGGGTAAGCGTAAACGGAATGCAGGCGAGGCGTGGATATCGAGCTTAACACATACTCAGGTTTTAGGGGGAGAATGTTTCCCTCTTACACTCTCGCAGGTGAAGGATGACAATTTTGCTTAGCTTTTGCTTCAAGACAATAAAGTAAAATAGCCTTCTAATAAGGCTTTGCGTTATAAATACTTAATCCTAATAATTTATTTATCGGCGGATATCAGAGCCCTCATCAAGTGCAAATGCAGTATACAATGCTTTTCTGTTTTTTCAGGCAGACAGATTCTGCTTGCCATCGCAGGGTTGAATTGAAAACTCCTAAACGCGTTTGGCCCTGTGATGGCATTGTGTACCTGCAACTGTAATTAAACCGGTGTAAAAGATATCGGCCATTTAACTACTTTTCGTTAACTTAATCATTACTTTAACTAAGTCATTCAAACTTGTTTTCATGAACCGACTTTTTCCATTGCCAATTTACACTTTTCTTAAGATCGCAATTGAAAACGGGGGCGTTTCCGCCAAAGGATTAAAAAATATACCGCCCTGGTTGATTAAAACAATACTTTTTGAACCGTTGCGCTGGATAGAACTGGCAACGCAGAATAAAAAAATCAGGCAACATACAATACAAAAGGATCCTGTTTTTATTCTCGGTTTTTACCGCAGTGGCACATCTCATCTGCATCATTTTTTAACCCAGGACGATCGACTGGGGTTTCATTCAGTTTTTCAAATGGTTCTTCCTGAAATAATGTTGAGCTGTGAAAAATGGCTGGCACCGTTACTGCAATCCGCTTCCCGACTTTTTAAAATTCAGGACACTGTTCATAGAATACCCCTGGACTGGCAATTCCCCGGTGAAGAGGATGCAACNATGACCACATCACTNAACCCAAGGGGNGCACAATGGGGTTATTTTTTCCCGAAAATGATGAATGAACAGTTCCAGAAATATGTATTGTTAGAAAACATACCAGAATCGGAACTTGCAGCATGGAAACAGGATTTTGTTTTTCTGCTCAAAAAAATCTCGTTGGCCAATCAGAACAAACAGTTAGTGCTTAAAAGCCCTCCCAATACAGCGAGAATAAAGATTTTGCTTTCACTTTATCCGAACGCAAAATTCATTTTTATTCATCGCAATCCATACGAAGTTTACCTTTCCAATAAAAAATTCTGGAAAGTGACGCAGTCTGTATATGCCATAGGTGGAACCAGGTCGATTGATGTCAATTCGATTATCCTGAACACCTATTCTAAAATTATGCATCGTTATTTGATGGAAAAGGATCTGGTACCGGAGGGGCAACTGATTGAATTGCCATATGATGACCTTATTCAAAAGCCTATGGAAAGTATGCGAAAAATATATGAAACAATCCATCTTGATGATTTTGATTATTGTGAAGAAAAGATGAGATCGTTTGTAGAAAGTCAAAAAAGTTTTGTTCGCTTAAAACATGAAATGCCTGCAGAAGAAAGGAAACTGGTTACCGAAATATTTGAACCCTTTATCAGATACTGGAAATATCCTATATTATAAATCTTCATTAATATGAACATCCAATCAGGCGATTGTCTGAAACTCAATAATAGTCTCAACAGCAACCAAAAATGAAAGCTCGAAAAACATCTTCCCGCAAAACCGTCATCAAAGGGCGACCTGATTATTACATCACTCCTACACGCGACTTCACACAGTATACCAGGGATAGCGAGGAAAAATATTGGAGCAGGGACACCAAATTTGATTGGAATCAAAATGTTCGGGATAATCTGAAGGAGAATTTGGAAAACCTTGATCCGGGGAACTTCTCAAAAGTCATCTTTATGGTTTTACCCATGGTTGAAGAAACTTTAGCGCGAAAAATAGTTCAGATCCGGCAGGAGCAACTTCCCCTGGAAGAAGATGCCCTGAAAGATATCGCAGAATGTGTTCCGTTTGACAGAACCTCCATTCACCAGGCCTTAGAGATTCAATCACCATTGAAGAGCCTTGAATTGTCTGTTTCAAAATTGAAAGATCAGTTAGAAATTCTTAATAGTGCGTTTTTGGACTTGCATGAACAACAGCGGTTGGGATTTTTTAAAAAAGGAACATTCGTTAAGCGCCTGGAAACAGATGCTGAAATTCAGGAGCAGTCCCTTGAGTTATCAAGGCTGACTGATCATATAAATCAGGTTCAAAGGGATCTCGAACAAGTTAAGGCACAAAACAAGATCGAATCGGATAAATTACAATCGCAGATTCGAAGTGAACTCAATTCAATTGAGTCCAGTGTATTGGTTGATATGAAAGAAACAAGGGAACTGCTTCAGCGTACGTTAGGGTCTAAGAATTTACCCGGGGATCCAATGGATCTTTCCCGGTTGAAGGATCTGGTTTTGAAGCGCCAGCTTCGCGGACTTAAAGACATTGCCAACCACGCTCTGGTTGTGGAGCAAAGTGCAATCGCTCCTTTGACCATGGGCATCATCCATTACAAACGCTATCGTGAGATCCAGGAAGCGATGACAACATTCATAAGAGATGAAGCAAAGCATTCGGCTACCTTTCGGCGTTATTTAGTAGAAAAGTTAGAGGCCAAAGAATTTATTTCGGCTATCCTTATAAAAGGTGCTGGTCGGTATATGTGGCTTGCACGGTTTATGCCGGGTGCAGGTCTTTTCCTGGCAGTAATTGTTGAAGTAATAGGAGCTGCATACCTTGAATTTTTTGGTAAAGAGGAATATATGCCGGAAAAATTGTTCTGCAGTATTAGTAAAACTATCTCTATGCAGGATGAAACAAGGCATATGGATCTCTGTGTAGACATGTACAATGAGCTTTTCAGGACAGGTCGAAGATGGGAGAGATATCGAAACAATGTGGCTTTAAGAGTGCTGTTGAAGTCTGTCTACGGGGATAAAAACGAAGATCATCACCTGATCCAGGCGTTCCGTGCATTTGGAGTGGAATCCGAATTGCTGTACAGGCATATCACCAGTCGGTTGAGTCAGCAGTTAGCCAGGGTAAGCATGTATGTAGAGCCGGAAAGACTTCTTGAAATCATAGGCATAGCTCGTAAATGAAAATATTAAAAGTCAAAAGAGAAAGATAGCAGTAATGCATACACGTAATAACATCTTTCAAAAATGCGGGATCATTTGCAGCAAACCCGAATTGATATGAAAGGGGTAAGCCCGGAACTATATCCGTTTGAAAGCCACTTTGAAACCATCAGTGGACACCGATACCACTATGTTGAGGAAGGGGAAGGCGAGCCTGTGGTGATGCTCCATGGCAATCCAACATGGTCTTTTTATTACAGGGAGCTCATCCAAAAACTCTCCCCACATTTTCATTGCCTGGCTCCGGATCATATTGGCTGTGGCTATTCGGATAAACCGGATGATGCTGCGTATAGCTATACACTGGAACAACGGGTGAAAGACCTGGAGGCATTTCTCGAAATGAAAGGCATTGCCCGGGACATCCACCTTGTAGTTCACGATTGGGGGGGCATCATCGGCATGGCGTATGCACACCGCCATCCTGAATCAATCAAGAAGATCGTACTCTTGAATACGGCGGCGTTTCATTTGCCCAAAGGCAAAAGTTTTCCGGTTGCCCTGCGGTTGGCGCGCACCTGGTTAGGTGCATGTTTCATCCGGGCATTTAATGCCTTCAGCGGCATCGCTGCTATTGAAGGCGCAAAACGGATCAGGCTGTCCAAAGCAGTACGTCAGGGTCTGACAGCGCCATACAGTTCCTGGAAAAATCGCATTGCCACCCTGAGATTTGTGCAGGACGTGCCCCTGAAACCGGGTGATCCGGGATACGCGATGGTTTCCGAAATGCAGGCGCACCTGGGGCAATTCCGCAACACCCCAACATTGATAGCCTGGGGAATGAAAGACTTTGTTTTTGACCGGCATATTCTGGAGGCCTGGGTGCAATACCTGCCTGAGGCCAAGGTTTACCGGTTCAAAGACTCCGGACATTATATTTTGGAAGATCAGCAGGAAGCCATCGGGAAACTCGTACTGGACTTTTTTAGCGCATCTCATGAAACCATTTAACATAGCATCTGCCCTCATTGAAATGGCTGAATCCCAGCCGGATGCACTCGCTATTGCTTTTCCGGAAAAGAACAGCATTGATAAAAATGGAATTACCCGCTATCAAAAACTTACTTTTAGAGAACTTGCTTTTGAAACCGCCTGCGTAGCGCGGGGGCTCCTTGCAGCAGGATTTGAGCGGGGTGACAGGGTTGTGATAATGGTACCTCCAGGATTCGACTTTTTTATTCTTGGGTTTTCTCTTCTTCAAACCGGCATCGTTCCCGTGTACATTGACCCGGGAATTGGATTGAAAAATCTGAAGGAATGTATTTCAGATGCGGAGCCAGCAGGATTTATCGGAATCAGCAAAGCTCATGTGGCGCGGGTTCTCCTGGGTTGGGGTAAAAAAACCATTCAAAAAACCGTTACTCTTGGTTCCCGGCTGTTCTGGGGTGGAAAAAATATGCAGGCCATCCGGAATTTCGATCGATCTAAAGAGCATGGACCTTTTTTTGATGCGGGACCAGACGACCCGGCGGCCATCATTTTCACTAGCGGCTCCACCGGTGTTCCTAAGGGGGTTGTTTATACGCACGGCAATTTCAGGGCACAGCTGGAGATGATCCGCGACTCATTTGATTTTTCGCCCGGAGAGATCAATCTGCCCACTTTCCCGCCATTCGCCCTGTTTAATCCGGCATTGGGCATGAGTAGCATTATTCCCGATATGGACCCTGCAAAACCGGCATCAGTTAATCCGCAAAACATCATAGGGCCGATAAAGCAGTTTGGCATTAGCAACATATTTGGCTCCCCTTCACTCATTGATACGGTTGGAAGGTATGGTGAGGCAAATGGAATCAAACTCCCCAGTATCAAAAAGGTGATTTCTGCCGGGGCACCTGCTTCCACAAAAGCGTTGGTTCGTTTTTCTTCTATGCTCAAACCGGAAATCCAGATTTTTACTCCCTATGGTTCTACGGAATCCATGCCGGTGACCAGGGTGGGGAGTCACCAGATTCTCAGGGAAACGCAGGAGAAAACCGGGAACGGATCCGGGGTTTGTATTGGTTCAGCTGTGGAGGGTGTGGAAATCGCCATCATCCGTATCAGCGACGAAGAAATTCCCATTTGGTCCGAAGACCTAAAATTAGCATCGGGTGAGATCGGGGAGATTGTGGTAAAGGGCCTTAATGTAACCCAATGCTACTACAATCGGGAAGGTTCCACAAAACTGGCCAAAATTCGGGACGGTGACAAGGTTCGCCACCGCATGGGCGACCTCGGCTACTTTGATCCTAAAGGAAACCTTTGGTTTTGCGGGCGAAAGGCGCATCGGGTGAAAGTGAGAGAACAGGAACTGTATTCCATTCCCTGTGAGGAAATTTTCAACAAACACCCGGATGTTTTCCGAACGGCGTTGGTGGGGGTAAATGGCAATGCAGTCTTATGTGTGGAACTGGAAAAGGGCGGCAACACGATCGACCAGGCAAAACTGAAAGCAGAACTACTGGAATGGGCTGCATCGCATCCCCTGACCGGCGCTATAAAAACCTTACTTTTTCATCCGGGTTTTCCGGTAGACTTTCGGCATAACGCCAAAATCATCCGTGAAGAACTTGCGATATGGGCAAAAAATGAATTGGCATGAAACTGTTTGTAACAGGCGGCGGCGGGTTTTTGGGACGCGAAATTGTACGTCAATTGTGTGCCCGGGGGCATGAAGTGGTCACCTTTTCCCGGGGAAAATACCCTGCACTTGATCAGTTGGGCGTGTCGCATTTTCAGGGCAACCTCTCGGAGTATGCCGTGATGAAACAAGCGATGAAGGGCTGTGAAGCGGTTTTTCATGTTGCAGCCAAAACGGGTGTCTGGGGCAAATACAAAGATTTTTACCTGGCCAATGTNACGGGCACGNAAAATGTGCTGCTGGCCTGCCGTGAATTGGGCATCCGAAACCTCGTTTTCACCAGTTCGCCCAGCGTGGTGTATGATGGTAAAGACTCCGAAGGACAGAACGAAAGCCTTCCTTATCCTTCAACATATAAAGCATGGTATCCGCAAACCAAGGCCATAGCGGAAAAACTCGTAATGGCCGCAAATGATGATTCCCTGAAAACTGTCTCCCTGCGCCCACACCTGATTTGGGGTCCGGAAGATCCGCATTTTCTTCCCCGCCTGTTCGAAAAGTCCAAAGCTGGCAAACTCCGCATCCTCGGCAGCTCACCCAACCTTGTGGATTGTATTTATATTGACAACGCAGCCAAAGCTCACCTGCAGGCCTTTGCACAATTGGTTCGTGACCCTGCCCCGGTGGAAGGCAAAACCTATTTTATTTCCCAGGGCGTCCCCATACCCATTTCTGATTTTATCAACCGACTACTTTCAACCGGCGGATTCCCTCCGGTTACCAGGTACTTGTCACCCGGAATCGCCCTCTTTGCAGGCCGGTTATTAGAAATAATCTACAGAACTTTCGGAATTTCCGCTGAACCGGCAATTACCCTTTTTCTCGCTCAACAGCTTTCCACCTCACATTGGTACGATATATCCGCTGCAAGGCGAGATTTTGGTTATGAAGCGGAGGTTTCTTTAGAAGAAGGGATGGAGCGGTTACGGGTGTGGGTTTCAAGTGTTTCGGATCGGTGAATCTTTTGGATCGGGTTCTATAAAAATCGTAGCTTCAAACAGAGGTGCAAATCATATTTTGCTTTGATGATTCTTATTTAATGAAATGATGATGATGATTACCTGAAGAATGATCAAGCGGGTTAATTAAAATGCTGCTTATGTGTTTCTCAGCAGGTGCAAGTTTTGCAGTGGGAGCCGGCCTGTTAGGTCCGGGTTACTATGCAATCAAACGTACTGAATCTCCAGGGATGTTGGCTTTTGCCAGTACACCACTTGTTTTTAGTTTTCATCAAATCGCAGAAGGCTTTTTATGGCTGTCCTTAACAAATCCGGATTTCACAACCTGGTATAAGCCGGCACTTTATTGTTACTCATTTATTTCTCAACCCGTCTGGCCACTTTGGGTTCCTCTTATCATGTGGTTGATGGAAACAGATAAACGCCGTAAAAAAATTTTGTACTACTTTTTGTTATTGGGTGCGGCTACGTCTTTATATATGTTTTATTGCCTTATTACTTATGATATTTCGGCCGTTGCGGAGAAAGGTCATATCCGTTACATCCGGGATTTCCCTTATCTTAATATAACGCGCCCTTTGAATTTCGTGACCATGGCTATTACTCCGTTTCTTTCCACTTTGCGCCGTACGAAATTACTTGCATGGGCTATGATGGCTTCATTGATCTTGTCTTATATTTTTTACAAGGACTATTTAATTTCTGTTTGGTGTTTTTTTGCAGCCATTTTGAGCTTGTTGATTATTTTGGTTATTAACGCAAACAAAAAATCATCAACAGTACTTCACTGACTTAAAAAGAATACATGGGCACCGTCATTGAACCTCCCAGAGTGAATAAAATAAACCAACTGCAGGAATTACCCGTTATCATTTACTTCTATTCAATTTAGCCGCCAACTCTGCGATAGTCTGATATTCAAAAATGTTCTCGGCACTTAGCCTCAACCCGGCCATGTTGGCATGAGCCACTATCTGAAGACTCTGGATGGAAGCCCCGCCGAGATCAAAAAAGTTATCATGAATTCCCACCTTTTCAATGACAAGGACGGCTTCCCAAATGTCAGCCAAAATTTGCTCCACCTCATTTCGCGGGGCCTCATATTCCTGAAGTGGACGAACGTCCTCGGGCATGGGCAAAGACTTGCGATCTATTTTGCCATTGGGGGTAAGCGGTAAAGTATTCAGACGAACGAAGGCTACTGGTGTCATGTAAACAGGCAACTTTTTTCTGACGAAGTCCTGTAATTCGCCGGCATCAGGGGAGTGATCGGCCTTTGGTACAAAGTACGCCACTAACCGTTTTTCACCGGAGGTCTCTGTACGGATTATCGTGATGGCTTCCTGAATGAAGGGATGCTGACTTAACACAGCATCAATTTCACCCAATTCAATACGGTGACCATGAATCTTAACCTGATCATCCATACGTCCGAGTACATCGATTGAACCATCCGGCAAATAACGGGCGCGGTCACCTGTTTTATATAAGCGAGCACCGGGTTTGGAACTGAAGTAATTGGGTATAAATTTTTCAGCGGTCAGGAGTGGTTGATTGAGATAGCCCCGAGCTAATCCTTCACCACCTATTTGTAACTCTCCAACTACGCCAATGGGCACCGGTTGCAGATACTGATCCACAATATACATTTGTGTGTTGCCAATAGGCTGACCAATTGTAATCGGGGCAACTCCTTTTTGTATCCGNCTCACCGAAGACCAAATGGTGGTTTCGGTTGGGCCATACATGTTCCATAAGGTATCAACNCGATCCAAAAGCTNATCNGCNAGTTTCCGTGATAAAACATCGCCGCCGCAAAGAGCTTTTAATCCTGGCTCGCCTGTCCAACCCGATTCGAGCAGAATTTGCCAGGTAGCAGGCGTGGCCTGCATCATATTCACCTGATACCGATTGATTGACTCACTGAGCATAAACGGGTTCGTAGTTGTCTCTTTGCCCGGCACCACTAGAGTTGCTCCGGTAATTAATGGCAGGAACAATTCAAGCGCCGCAATATCAAAAGAAATAGAGGTAACTGTTAAAAGCACATCACCCTTTTTTATACCAGGAGTCATGCGCATGGACCATANAAAATTTACCAAAGCGGANTGTTGTACCATAACGCCTTTTGGTTCTCCTGTGGAACCCGAAGTATAAATAATATAAGCCAGGTTGTCCGGGGTTACGGGACTTTGGGGATTTGGACCGGTGCTGATTTTTGAAAATTCAATATCATCCAAGTGAATAACGGATATGTTGTTTTCCAACGGCTCTGTAGCAACATTGGTCAGCAACACCCGCACTTGTGCATCATTCAGAATAAATTTTACCCGCTCTGCCGGAAAGGATGTATGAATGGGCACATAGGCTCCGCCGGCTTTGTGTACTCCAAGGAGCGCAACAACTAGTTCAAGAGATTTTTCCATGAGGATACCAACATGGATTTCCGGGCCAACACCCAGTAGCTTCAGATGCGTTGCCAATGCATTGGCACGTTCATTCAGTTCGAAATACGTTATGGAAGTATCATCATGAATTACAGCAACAGCGTCCGGTGTTTGCCTGGTTTGTTCTTCAAAAAGCTGATGCATACATTTCCCCCGGGGAAATTCTAGTTGTGTCTGGTTGAGCTCGTAAAAAAGGCGATGCAATTCATCTTGTTCAACGAGTTGCAATCCGGAAATCGGTAGATCCGGATGTGCTATGGCTTCATTCAGCAGCATGTCAAAAGACCGGAACATCCGCTTAATCGTCTCGGGTTTAAAAAGATAATCGTTATATTCAACTATGCCGTGGTATTGTCCTTCCGATTTAGAAATCATCAAGGTCAAATCAAATTGGGATACACCACGATCGATTTCCAGGAAACCCATTTCAAGACCAGGAATTTCCAGTTTGGGCATCGGCGAATTTTGCAGATTAAAAACCACTTGAAAAAGTGGATTACGGCTGAGGTCACGTTTCGGCTTCAACTCTTCCACGAGTTGCTCAAATGGTAAATCTTGATGAGCGTATGCCTCCATGGAGACATCCCGAACGCGTTTGAGTAATTCACGAAAACCCGGATTACCAGAAAGGCTTGTGCGCAGAACAAGTGTATTGATAAAAACACCGATCATTTGTTCAAGCTCTGGAAGATTGCGATTAGCAACTGGAGTTCCTACTAAGATATCATCTTGTCCACTATACCGATGGAGCAGAATGTAAAACGCTGTCAACAGCGCCATAAACAACGTTACGTCTTCCTGCCGGCTAATCTGTTCCAGGTCTTCTATTAATTCTGTGGAGAGCGCGAAACGATATGTTCCTCCCGGGAAAGTTTGTCTTACGCCTCTTGGCAGATCGGTTGGTAATTCTAAAACCGGGAGTTCTCCTGCTAATTGCTTTTTCCAATATGCTATTGATGACTGCAGCAACTTGCCTTGGATATTATGCGTTTGCCATTGTGCGTAGTCGGCATATTGGATGGGCAGTTCAGGAAGTTGGGCAGGCTTGCTGATGGTGATTGCCTGATAGAAAGTCAACAACTCCCGTAGAAATACTCCCAAAGACCAACCATCCGCAATGGTATGATGCACTATTACGAGTAAAAAATGTTGCTCGCGGCTTAAAAGGTAAAGTTTGAGGCGTATCAACGGAGCCTTGGTCAAATCGAAAGGCTGCAAAACTTCCTTTTCCGCAAGCCTGCGTGCTTCGGTCACCTGTTCGATATCAACGAAATTTTGCACATTAACAATTTGAATGGTGATCATTACAGCATCCAAAATTTCGGGAGTTGGCAAGCCCTGACCAAAACAAAATCGTGTCCTCAGGGCATCATGCCGCGCAATGATCTGATTGGCACTTTGTTCCAATACGGCAATATCAACCTTGCCCCTGAGTGAAAGAAAAATGGATAGATTATTAACCGCAGTGCCAGGCTCGAGTAATTCAAGAAACAACTGGCGCTGTTGTGGGAAGGAAAGCGGAATCGGGCTTTTTANNGGACGACGAGGAATACTTATAATATCATCNTTTTTTTGACCCTGCAGCCATTTTTCTAACAATGCNCGTTTCGCCGGTGAAAGATTCTCCTTGCTCATATTAGTTACTTTTCGAAAGTCGTCTCTGGACTTCATCCTCACTCATTTCTTCAATCTTTCTGAGGATCTCAGCCTCTAA